>ENA-OREB01000365-OREB01000365.1-marine-metagenome-genome-assembly--contig:-NODE-365-length-23383-cov-4.783446_pt1 | contig 23383 bp, 17 predicted proteins | sample MGYA00248625_ERZ508552 | MGnify/ENA primary metagenome ERZ508552 (study PRJEB26219, sample SAMN06267888) | marine metagenome | isolation source: Monterey Bay, California, USA | place: USA:Monterey Bay...
TGGCCCGTTCGTCTAGGGGTTAGGACGCCAGGTTTTCATCCTGGTAGCAGGGGTTCGAATCCCCTACGGGCTACCAAACGACAAGACCCACACCCCCCACGGTGTGGGTTTTTTCATGCCTAACTTTCCGCATGTCCCACGCCCTTCTTCCGTCGATTCTGTTGGCTGTCATCATGGCCTTTGGATGCCATTTGGCCACTGAATCTGCTGAGGCAACTTCAGGATCAATTGTTCCAGTGCTGCAGGACTCCACAGCTCACCTACAGGTCGCGGAGTACCCGCTGGGGCCGATCGAGGATACCGACGGCAACCTGTGGTTGGGTTCGGTGGGCAGCGGTGCCATGATGTGGAATGGAGAGGCGTTGCGTAATTTCCATGCGGAGGATGGCTTGGTCGGTGATCGGGTGACCAGCTTGACCATTGGGCCAGAAGGCAACCTCTGGCTGGTTTCGGCGGAGGAAAATATGGGTGGAGGTTCTGCCCTCATGACCTGGGATGGTGAAACCCTGGCGCGGGCAAAGCACCCTGCTGGCTTTCCGACCAATCCAGTGCGGCCCTACTTCGACAACAGTGAAGTTCTCTGGGTGCAATCCGAAGGCCGCTTTCACCGCGAGGTGAATGGGTTTTTCGAGCCCTTCCTGCTTCCCGAGCCCAACTTGCCCCGGACCAATACCACAGGCTACGAACCGAAGAACATGCGCCAGGTGCGCAACGGCGACTATTGGTTCTCCACTTCCGATCAGGGGGCCTTCCGTTGGGATGGTGAAGATTTTCACCAGCTCACCACCACCGACGGTCTGCCCACCAACAACGTCTCGTTGCACCTGGAGGATCGGCATGGAAACCTCTGGCTCAGCTGTTTCCACTGGCACTTGACCTCAGGTGAGCAACGCGGCGCCCTGTGCATGTGGGACGGCGAAACGATCACCGCTTTTCCAGACGTCCCGGGCTTGACCGAAAATGAGATCTACTCCGTCTTGGAAGACCGGGACGGCAACATCTGGATGTGCGCCACCGGCCATGGCGTATACCGCTACGACGGCGTCAACTTCAATGCATTCTCCCAAATCCAACCCGAGAACCCCGACTTCAGATTCGGGTGCAATTCCATCTACCAGGATCGAAAGGGCCGCATGTGGTTCGGTTTTGCCGGCGGACTGTATCGGCTGGATGGAGACACGCTCGTGAACGTCACCCGCGGCGGACCTTGGGACTGACGAGGTCCTTGACGGTCTTCAAAAGGAAATTTGGCACAACAACGGAAACAACTCGCGCGCGCAGCGAGCGAGGCAATCCCCTACGGGCTACACAAGAAAAACCCGCTCCCTTCACGGAGCGGGTTTTTTCATGCCCAATATCAAAGTCAATGCAGTCGAGTTGTTGAGGGGCTTTCTGTCATTCACCGCATCCCAGTAGGCCCGAGGTTTGGTCGAGAAATAATTGTAATATATCCGAGCAATTGAACTCCAACATCTCATGCGATTCACACCTTCTTCCAAGTCCCTTTCATTGGTTCTTATGGTTGCCCTGGCTTTCAGTTGTTCCAAAGACACCGCCCCTGAATCATTGTTAGACCTAAATGGTCCGGCGCCAGAGTTCCGAGATTTGATAGCGGCTGGGGCGGAAGAAGTGCCCGATTCCGATTTGCTCTATTGTTGGTATGAGGTTTTTGAATGTCACCATCACCGGCTCTCCACCTACAACGTGAGCGTGGGTATGTACATGAGTTTCCCCTGCGAGCAACCTTGTCCGGATACGATTGAGCGCACGATTTATCAATATGCACCAACGAAGGACATTTGGCTGATGGACCACGCCAAAATGGTCTCTTTGGATGATTCATGTTGGGAGTACGCCGCCGATGGGGACTTGAATGCGTTGTGGTCGGACAGCCTTGGGAGGTGGGTCATCCCATCCATGCCGTGGCAATGAATGCAACTTGACATGACCATAGGCGGGTTTGGACAGGTCTAGCAGGGGGGCCGGGTGATGGCGCCCTGCGACTTCTAATGAGGTCCAGCCCGATGGTTCAGTTGAATTTTTCGAGCAGGGTCTTGACGGCGAGTTTTCCGAGTTCGTTGGATGCCAGTGGGCTGGCTCCTGTGATGATGCCTCGGTCGGCGCAAACGGTCTTGTCCATCTTGTTGTTCATCAAGTTCACGCCCAGGCCTTTGAGTGTTTCGCTCACCCCAATGGCCATTTTGCCGGGCAGATAACCGACCATGGGCGTCTGGTTGTCCACTGAATCAGGAAAAACGGCCATGTTGTAGCCCTTGTATAGGAATTCTTGATTGTCCAATGTGGTGGACAAAAATGCCCCTGGTCCGTGGCAGAGGGTGATCGTGAACACCTCTTTTTCGTGCGCCCACCTTAGAATTTTTGCCACGTTTTTGTCTTCAGGGATGCCGATCATGGCGCCGTGTCCGCCGGGTATAAATACAGCGGCATAAGCGTCTGAATGGTCAAAAGAAGCCGCGATGAAATCCGTGAGTTTGATGGGGTTTTTAAAGCCCTTTTGATGTTCGTTGAAGATGGCTTTCACATGCTCGTCCTTCTCTGGGAAGGCCCACATTTCGAAAACGACGGGTTTCCCTGTGGGGGTCGCAATCTCGAATTCGAATCCTGCATTTCTCAAATGAAGCATGGGCAGCAGGGCTTCTACAGGGTGATTTCCCGTAGAAAAAGACGTCCCGTTCTTCATTTTTAAGTTCTTGTTTTCTGTGAAGACGACAAGAATCTTAGACTTCTTCCCCTTGATTTTTGGATGCGCGATGTTCTCGAAATCCGTTTTGTCTGCAACGCTCATTTTCAAGGCCAATTTGGAAGGGCTGTATGAACCATCCGGTTCCAATTGAGGAGCGATTCCCAGTAATTTCTTGAGCATGACTTTTATGTTTTGAGGATTCAACATCAAAACTAGAAGGCCCCTTTTGGTCAAAATTTACCCTAGGGTAAGAAGTCAGGTTTTGACCAGTTCAGCCCGAACCCGGCTCAAGCTTTGTTGCGTCATGCCCAGGTAGGAGGCAATGTGGTAATTGGAGATGGACTGCTCAATGTCAGGGTATTGCTCAAGAAAAAGTTGGTACCGTTCGCGCGCTGTCAATTGCAGCTGATTCAAGATTCTTTTGTGCAATGCGACCACGTGCCGTTCTAAATTTTTCCTTTGAAACGGTTCGAATTCTGGGAATGGAGTGTAGATCTGGTCCAAGGTTTGAGCGTCGAATTCGAGGACCACAGAATCTGAGATGCATTCTACGCTGAGTGAAGCGGGCACACGGTTGTACAGGGCGATAAAGTCACTGATCCACCAGTCTTTGATCGCAAACTGAAGCGTGTGCTCCTTGCCTTCCTTGTCGATGCAAAACGAACGCAGGCTGCCACTCAAAACAAAAAAGGTCTTGTTTACCGTCTGGCCTTCTTGGATCAATACATCTCCTTTCGAGACCATTCTCTCTTTGGCAATGGAATGGATGTACTTCTCCGCCTCAGGAGACAGTGAAATCGATTGCTTGATTTTATGGATGAAATGCTGCAATGGCTCGTTGTTCTGATACGCGGACGACAAGCAAGTTATGTTGGGATTTTTACGGGTACGGATGCAATCGGAGTGCTGTTTTAGGGCCAGCGAGTGGACACTGGCAACCCTCTGTGCGGTTCTTCAATCAACCTTGTTTGGGTGTTGAGGGTGAGGGAGGGTGCCGATTCCCATGAGGTCATCGTCAGTGGCTGCAGCGAAGAATGCGCAAGCCATCGAATTCTACCTCCTGGTCTCCCGTTGAACGCACACCTTGTCGTGTTCGGCATCCAAGTTGCAATTGCCCGACTTTTGTCCTCAACATGAGTCGGGGCTTGAATCCAACACGCGGTTTTTTAAACCAATTCCTGGAACGGCAGGGGCACTGGATGCTGGCGTCCCATGGCGCCGTCAAGGTGTTCGGGTTTGCCGCTGTGGTGGCCGTGACCAGGCTCGTGACCGAGTCAGACTATGGGCTCTATGCTTATGCCATGGGATTGGTGGCCTCTGCGGTGCCCTTTATGGGATTCGGTGCCTTTCAGGCTTTTGTACGGTTCAGTGCGCTCGCTCCGTCACAATCGGTCAAGTTTGAATTGCACCGATACGCACTCGGGTGGGGTTTGCTGGGGTCGGTCTCCCTTTCCCTCCTCGTTTCCATGCTGGCGCCGGCCATCTGCCGTGACCTGCCCGACAGTGCCCCAGTGCTGAGTGTGCTGGCGTGGGTCATTGCCTCGACGTTCATCATGGAACACACCAAGGGGCTCGCCCGCTCCCTGCACCTCAACAAAATGAGTGCACAGATTGACCTCACGTTCGCCTCGCTGCTTGTGGTCGGTACTTTTTTTGGGACGCGCGCTTTTGGCATCAACGGCTATGCCTTGGCTGTGGTTTTGAGTCCGTTTTTGGCTTCCGTGCCCTTTATGATTCGCCTTGGGGTGCACCGCATGGCGAGGGGCGGGGATGGAAGCCGTATGTCGGGCATGGAAGGGTTCTGGTCCTACGGTCTGCATACTGCGGTTGGTGCCATGTTCGCTCAGGGATTTTTTGCGGTGGACATCTTTCTGTTGGGCCGCCTGTGGGTGGAGTCGCCAGATGACCTGGCTGTCTACCGCGTGGCGTGGCTGATCCCATTGGCCACCCACGTCCTGCCTGGTGCCGTGGCCGCCACTGACTTCGTCCGGAATGCGGGCATGTCAGAGGACGCAAAAGGGATCCGGTCTTATATCCTGGGTTACTGGAAGACGTTTGGATTGGTGTCGCTGGTCGCCCTCTCTGTGGTCGCCGCTCTTGCCCCTTGGCTGCTCAGCATCTTCGGTCCGGCCTATCCGAGGGGGACGGAATTGATGCAGGTGATGCTGGTCGGCGCCCTTGGCGCGCACCTGCTGCGTATCCCATTGGGCAACCTCCTTTCCGCCTTGGGCCGGGCCCAATGGAACACTTGGACCAACGCATGTGTGCTGGTGCTGGCCGGAATCGGTTGTGCTTGGCGCATTCCATCACACGGGCTGCTCGGTGCCGCCCAGGTCATGGCGGTCATGCTGTGGATCAATGGGTTCATCAGCCTGGCCCTGGTGCTGCGGCACATGCGTCTCACCACCCGAGGGTCCCTTTAGCGGACCTGAGGTTCGACGTCTTATTCAATCCTCAGGGCTTGCCATCGGGTCTGGATCATCGAGCGGTTCCCCGTCATCGGTCAAGATGAACTTGAGCTTTTGGTAACGGAAGGAGACCAGCAATAAGATGGCGCCGAGCAGGATGAAGGAGACGATTTTGGCGGTGGAGTTCCCCGCCAAATCAAAGAGGAACAGCTTGGCAATGGTCAGCGAAAACAGCGCCAAAGAGGCCAGCCTCAGCGCCTTCAGTTTCCAGGTCATGCCATAGGACATCATGCTCATCGCCAGCAGTGTCCAAGCGATGGGCAGGGTGCCCTTGATGGCGGTACCATAGTTCAGCGCGCCGCGCTGGCCATAACCCACCATGACTGTCGCATGCCCCAGTTCGATAGACACCATGATGGTGGTGAGCAGGGCGAGACCCCAGATCAAGTAATGGCCCTTTATGGACCGCAATGAATTCCGCAAAATGAACTGCTTGTAGAGTTCGTACCCCCCCCATGTGAGCACCAATGGGGACAGGTAATGCACCATGAAGCCATTTGAAATTAAGGTTTTGGAGATCAGGCCTTGGTCGCGCGCTGCGATGGATGCGCCAAGCAACGTCCAACTGTAGCCGTAAGCTCCGAGGCCAAAGACCACCAGCATCGCGTTGCGGTAAGATTTGTGTTCACGGGCCGTGCGTTGGGTCACCCAGACGCCTGCCCAAAAGAGAAAGCAGAAGGCACCCAAATGCAGGTCTTGCTCCGGGCTGGAATAGAACGACTTCTCAAGTTGGTGTCCCAGTTCCAGATACAAACCGAAGAAGAGGACCAGGACCAGCAGCACTTTGGAATAGTGGGGGCGCCAAATGAGCTTCAATGACCTCCAAGAGAGGGTCTCGGTGGCGGTGATCCAATTTTGGAGGAAGGCCAGCGCAACGGTCGCAAAAGCAGTGCTGATGAATGCGGGATTGAAGAAAGATGCCGCCGAAGACGCCGCATTGGCGACCGAGGAGTTCCCGAAGTAATCGGTGGTCCAATCCAGTGCGAGGCGCATGAGAATGAGTGGAATCAAGGCGATGGCCGCCCAGCGCAGGTACTTGATGTGCGACCGCCTTGCGAGCCACAGCATGAGGACACTTTGCAGGGACCAGTAGGCGACAATGGACCCACCGCCCAGTTTGGTGGGGGCCATAAGGGCGAGGAAGACCAGTCCCAATCCGAGCATCAATGAGCCTAGGTTTGGATCTAGGGACTTCAGCCTTCTCAACACAAAAAACGAACCCAAATGAACGAGGGTAAGGGAGAGGGCAAACATCCCATCTGGTTGCGCACCGTATGGATTGAGGGCGATCGATCCCACCAGGAAGAACAAGCCCGCATTGCTCAGCAATAGTGCGATGTCGCCGGCTTCCAATGGGGCTTTCATGGACAGTGTGCGAATGGAGTTTGCGACAAAAAACATCACAAAATGAAAGGCCATCACCCCCATAAATTGGTATTCGTCGTATTCCAGGGACCCGTGGATTTGGGCCAAAATCAGACAGATGATGTAGGTAGCGAAAAGGACGATGCGGTTGACCACTGGCCACTTTTTTCGGACTGAAATTCCCAAAACAGCCGCATTCAAAAGCAGGAGGTAAGTCGGCGTTGATTCCACCCCGAAGAGTCCATCCACGAAGAAGGGGGTGCCGATTCCGCCCAAAATGGCGATCACCGCCAATTCTTTGCGGTCATAATACAGGGACAATCCAAAGACCATTGCGGTCACCAGCGTCATCAGCACAATGGCTGCGCCTTGCTCGATGAACAGGTAGCGTTGGTAAGCCAGGGCGACCGTGAAGTACAGAATGGCAAGGGCCCCGCCGACCAGCACAGCACTGAAGGTTCGGTAGGAGGTCCGCAGTCGGTGAGCGACGGCAATCAATCCTGCACCAACGCTTGCCCCAATGGCAACGCGCATCCACTCCTTGATGACGTTGGTGTCGATGCCCAGCTTGACGAGGAACCCCACCCCAATCACAAAAATCAGGATGCCGATTTTGCTCAATAGATTTTCCCCAATGAAGGTCTCCAAGTCTTTGATGCCTCTTGCAGACTTTGCTGATGGGGAAGGTTCCTCCGACGGCTGGTCGCTCGAAAATTCAGGCTCAGGTTCAGGCGAAGTTTCTGGCCCCGGCTCGGGATTTACAAAGGGCGGCGGTTCTGAGGCTGAGGCGGGCTCCTCTGTGGGAGAATCCTTTGGCGCCGTCCATTCATGGACAAACGGTTCGGTTGGTTCATTGATCAACACGTCCATGCGGTTCTGAATGGACTCCATTTGCTTTTGCAATGCTCTAAAGCGGAAAAACAAAATGACAACCAACACCCATAAAATGAATGACATTCAGCGAACATAGGGGCAAACCAATGTTGTTACTCACCCCTTAATGCGGCTGATGGGGCTGCTCGCTGAAGCAGAGGTCAAGTTTTGCCTCGACTCAAGCCCAAAGTTGGAGGGCGAATGGAACCGCCTTCTCAGCTTGTTTGTGCTTCCAGTTTAGGGCCTGCCCCCTTTATCCACAGGGTTGGCCGAACTGGGACAGGACCATCAGGACGTCGGCAACCCCTACAAAACCATCGCCATTTAAGTCTGCCGTGCACGCATTGATGCAGCCAAACTCACCCAGCGCAATTAGGATATCGCTGACATTGACTGCACCGCTGTTATCCAAGTCGGGTGGGCATGGCGGCGGAGCGTTGGGGTCGAAAAAGCCAAAGTCGACGGTGTTGTTTCCGCTTGCATCGTAGTCAAAGTAGCAATCGAAAGGGTCACCATCATTGAGCGGCTCACCGCCAGAGGTCAGTGTCACGATGCCCGACATGATGTCGCTAAAAGGCGACCCGAAACCGTTGTTGTCTAAGTCCACATCGTTGTCAGCATTTGAGACGAAGCCATTGGTGGACTGGAATCCATGCAGGGGTTGCCCGACATCCCAGTTGTCCACCTGCCACACGAACACCAAGTAATGGCCCGGCTCAAGTCCGGAGAAGCGGTATTGCCCCTCTTGGTCGGTGACTTCTACGCCGCCAAAGCCCTGCCAGTCCGGAATACCGTCGCCATCGGGGTCGCTCCAGATGACCACAGACACCCCGGGAATGCCTGGTTCATTTGGATCGTGGACCCCATCCATGTTCAAGTCATTCCACACCTGATTGCCAATCGAAGCGATACCGGGGTCGACCGGTTCGTCGCATTCCACATAACAAAACGCCATGTCGTGGATGGCGTGAATCATTTCATCGCCCAAGGACTTGCCGATGTTCAGGAAGGTGCGGGCGTTGTTGTGAAAATGGTGCGCCGCATTGTCTGGAGAGGCATCCGCCTCGATCCAGAACGGTTTCGTATTGACAAACCCCAAGGTGCCGCCATACAGGTCGTCGTTGCACCCTACATTTTCTTGTGCCACCGACACCACCTCTTGCAGGCCTTGGATCCACCCTCCGTTGGCACCGTAACCGCCGTGTCCCGAGCTGGCGATGACCACCGGGAGATTGGGGAGGGCCAAGTCGGCCCGGACGTCGTTGACGAGGTGGTTCAAATTGCTTTCGTACTCCTCGAGAAAACCGTCAGAAGCCCCGTCATTCCAACCTTGGAACCAAGCCAAGCCGGTGATCTCGAATAGGTCGGTGCCGATGTCGGGAAATTCGCTTGACAGGTTCTGGGTCACCTGTTCCACGGTCTCGATCATCGCGTCGTAATACGGCCCCGTTGTGCCGCCAGCAGAAGGAGGGCGAAAGTCCTCGGCGAGGCTCAATCCGCCCCAAGCGGTCTTGATGATAAGGACGGGGTCTTCAAAGTGGGCGTCCAGTTGATGGGCAAACATCAACTCGGGCCCAAAGAGGTCGGAGTAGGCCCCTTGACCAACCGTGATGTGGTCCCGGATGGTGTCGCCTGCGCCATTGGGGAAGTAGAGGTAGGCGTCTTCCAAAGCCGTCCAGTTGCCGTTGGTTCCGAGCATGGACCAACTGCCGTCAGCATCGTTTTCTATGACATCCACCAGGGTGTTGGGGGCGAGGCTGCCCCCATTCGAGCCGGCCGAGATTTTGCCGTAGCCCTGCATATTGGATTGTCCAGCCAAGATGAAGACGCGCACCTTTTGTGGGGTGGCCTCTTGTCGCGTAACGATGGGGACGTAACCGACCTCCAGGCCTGCAGGGGGCTGCACGAGGGTACCGGGATCCAGGGTAGCGAGGTTGCCCACCGATGGCGGTGCCATGTATTCGTCGTCTGAATTCCAATGGGAGTGGATCAATTCCACACGGGCCTGCATCTCGTTCCGAATCGGTTCCGGCAGGTTGGCGTGAACGATGGCCGGCTGGTCCACGAACCGGTACCAATGGTAGGTGATGGTAGAGCCATCTCCGAGATCGGCGTGGTAGGGCCCCGCCGCTGGCCCCGGGCTGTTCCAAGGTCCGTTGGGGTCTTGGTGCGCACATTCCGGATCCAGTGGAGTGAGGTAGGTGATTTCTGGCCTTGGGCTCGAAGGGACTTCAGTGCCGATAAGTCCAGTGGATGCTGGAACTTCACCAGCTTGTATGGGGTCCCATTGGTCATTGGACCCCAGTCTGAAATACTCTGGCAACACAAAGAAATCACCCTGCTGCATGGTGGTGCTGGGGTCGTGTACGAACCCCATGGCATCGCTGGTCATCTGGATGTTGTCTAGGTAATCCAGGTTGATGTCGTGTTCGATGCCACCGCCACCAATCTCCCCGACGATGGAGCCTCCGTTGTTGGTGAAAGAGCGGCTGTAAGAGCCGGATTGCATCGCCGTGGTGGCCACTGGGGACCCGCCATCAAACCAGTCTTGCATGGCGGTCCAGAGGGTGTCTTGGGGGTAGACCGTGACCCGGTTCAGCGCCATCGATTGGTTTTCTCCGCTGACCGGCATTTGCATCGGCTCAATCTTGGCGTAAGGGGTGCCTCCTTGGTCCTCCGCGATGAGGGCTGGAGAGAGGGCGTGTTCCCATCCAAACCCGACGTTGGGATTGGCAGGCCGGGTGTCCAGAAACAGGCCCTCCAGCGAAGGGTCTTCCAACACGGGCTCTGTCCAGAACGTGGGCATAAAGAAGGTTGCGGGTCCCTTGAAATTGGTAGAATTCAAGAACAGTGTCCAACATTGGTTTCCGGTCTGAACAGCCTGTCCCTGGGTCTCTTCCATGACGTCCATCAAAGGCAAGGGGGTGTATCCATACCCGAGAAGTTCCCCATTCAATGCCTGTGCCATGTTGAGCCCGTCGGGGGCCCAGATCAGGCGGTTGGACAATTGGGCGGCTCCGTATTTGCCGCCGGGGCTGCTCCAATCGCGCTGGCCATTGCCCAACATGTCGCTGCGCCCAGCTCCCGGGCCATTGGCCCAAGCGAAGAAATTGTGCGACACACCACCCATGAGGAATTTGGGGGCGCGGGTGCCAAAGCGGGTGTCCTGCCACCATCCCAGTCCTCCTTCGATGGTGGTGTAAAATTGGTCGGGCTCGTCGCCGGTTTGCTGCGTCGACATCCAGCAGCTGGCCAGTCCCATCTGAAATTGTCCTGGTCCAGGGTACTGATCAAAAATGGGCCATGCCGCAGCGTATGCTGTGTACCCGGCCCCCATGTTCATGTCCGATACATTTTCTGAGGTGATCCAGGAGAATCCGCTTCGGGTTGCCGAAGAGATCTGGGCGGAAACTACCGCCGTACTCAAGCTCAAAAAAGCCAAGCAGATCAGTGCGAGGGGAGTGGGTTTCATGCGCATGTCAGGTGCCATTCAAGATAGCACAAGATCAAGGCCTGTCCAGTTTACCGGGCTTGGAGTAGGCTGGGGGCGACATGTCTTCTCCTTGAGAATCTCCGATTTGATTCAACAGCACTTCGACCGCCTTTTCGAGCTGTGGGTCGATGCCGGCGGCAAGCGACTTCGCATCTTGCCTGACTTCGATGTCTGGAGCGATTCCTTTGTTTTCGCCGATCCATTCTTTTTCGATGGGGTCAAAGACGGCATTGTCGGGTGCGGTCATCCTTCCGCCGTCCACAAACAAGTAATGGACCGAGGATTTGACCAGGCCGCCCCAGGTGGTCTGTCCAATGAGTTTTCCTGCATTCTGGTGCCGGAACACCCAGGGGAAATAGTCGCCACCGGAGCCGGCCAATTCATTGATGAGCAGAACTTTCGGGCCATGGATGCCCGCAGGGAGTTTGAAGGCTTTGCCATTGGGCACTTCATTGGTGACCGCCGCCCGAAGCTCACGGGTTAGCAAATCGACCATGTAGTCGTCCAAAAGGCCGCCGCCGTTGAAACGCTCATCGATGACCGCACCCAGTTTGTCTTGTTGGGCAAACAAATAGCGGTTGAAAGAGGTGAATCCTGCCCCCGATGTGTTGGGCACCCAGACGTAGGCCAGCTTGCCGTCTGACAATGCGTCGACCCTCCTGCGGTTGTCTTCAACCCAAGCCCTTTTCCTCAGCCCGTTTTCGCTTCTGATCGGTTCGACGACCTCCGTCCATGCATCATCGAAAGCAGGAGATGCGTTGATGTGCAATGTGGTTTGAACCCCGGCCGTGCCCTGAAGTGCGGCGTAGAGGTTGTCATCGGCCGTCAATTCCTTTCCGTTGATGCCGACGAGGTACTGTCCAGTTTCGATGTTGATGCCAGGTCGGCTGAGCGGGCTCGAGAGCTCCGGATTCCAGGTTTCCCGCGTGAAAATGCGGTCGATTTTCCAGCGGCCTTCGTCAACCGAGAAGTTGGCACCGAGCAAGCCGGTCGGGTAGTCGTCCGTATCGGGGTAGTCGCCGCCGCTCACAAAGCTGTGGCCCACCGACAACTCCCCATTCATTTGATCCAAGATGTAGTTCAAGGAGGATCGGTGCTTCACAAAGGGAACCAGAGGGGCGTAGCGCTCATAGACGCGCTCCCAATTCCTGCCGTGCATATCGGGGTCATAGAAGTAGTCCCGCTGATACCGCCAGGCTTCGTCGAAAATCTGCTTCCATTCGGCGGTGCGGTCCAGTTCCATGTTCAACGCTACGCCTAGGGCCTCCCCTTTGCCTTGGTCGGGAGCGGTATCGAATGTTTTCCATGATGACCCCACCCGCGCGATGGCTTTTTTGCCATTGGCAGAGACCGAAAACCGGCTGGCATTTTCAGCGAATGTCGAAGCCTCCCGCTCCTCCAGAGAGAATTTATGGATGGTCGCTCCTCTGGAGTTCTCACTGTATTCACCGACAAAGAAGGTGCCTTCAGGCCCGGCCACCAAGAAGCCATATCGGCTGGCGGGCATCGGAATGGCGATGGTCCGGGATTCAATGCCATCGAAATCAACCGTTACGCCAGCATCACCATCCGCATCACGGTCCTCCTTGCCCGTCTTTTTGTCCTTCTTGCTGTCCTTTTCGTCTTCCTCCTCCTCTGGGCCGTCTTGCTCTTCTTCTTCGTCGCTCCTGAGGTCGAATGGGGAGGGGTCCTCTTTGCGCAGGTTGATGACAAAGCAGCTGTATTCGGGGTCGGCCATCATCGAGCTCGTGTTGGCCCACCCTGACCCCAGGGCCAGGTCCGTGCTGGAAATGAAATACAGGTGTTTTCCGTTCCGATCCCAGGCGGGCGACTCGCTGTGCGCCAGTTCGTTGGTCACGGCGCGCGCAGCCTCGGTTTCCATGGACCAGACATAGATTCTCTTGAAGTTGTTCGGCGCCGTTTTGGAATAAGCCAACCACTTAGAGTCCGGTGACCAGCTCAAGTTCATATCGCCGCGCTCGAGGTTGACACCGCCCACATCAATGGTTTCGATGGCTTCAGTGGCCAAATTGAGGACCCTCACCCTGACGTCGTCGTCATTGAAAGCGATGAAGTTGCCATCGGGGGACCAGGAGGGTTCCCAACCCAATTTCGATTCGCCAAGGGCGTAATCGCGAACCTCGGAGAACCCGTCCTGCGCGGTGACCCGCAACACATATCCCGCTCCACCTTCATCGGTAAACCAGGCGATGCGGTCTCCTTTGGGTGACCAGACAGGCCTCCTGTCTGCTGCGCCAGAGGTTTTGGTGATGTTGCGTGCATTGCCATATTGAATGGGTACGGTAAAAACCTCCCCCCTCGATTCCATGACGGCCCGCTTGCCCGTGGGGGAGAGCGAAACGTCACGTACGGATGGGCTTACATTTTCCCACTTCTTCTCTGCCCAGGGGAAGTCCCCCGAAACTGTGATTGAAAGTGGGCTTGAGGCATTTGTGGCCAGGTCCAGCAGGTGAAAAGCTCCGTTGCGCTCAAACAACAAGTCCGTGCTGTTTGCCGCCAAGTGCTTGATGTCTGCGCCTCGGAAGCGCGTAATCTGCGCGACTTCCCGGGTCGGAACGTGGTAGCGCCAGACGTTCATGGTGGAATCGCGGTCAGACAAAAAGTAGATGTGGTCTCCGATCCACAACGGGTGGATGTCGGTGGTGCGCGGGTTGGGCAAAAGGACTTCGCTGTTGTCCTCCAGTTTCAGGATGCTCAAAGGGGTGTTCTGCCCGCCTCGGTAGACCCTCCACTCTTTGTCCCACCGCCTGACGCGGTCGATCACCAAGGATCCGCCATCCGGAGAGTACTGGGCATTGGTCGCCCACTGCTCAGAGGTCAAGGTCTCTGGCCCTCCGGTTTGGTCTACTGACCATATTCGGTGGTGCCTTGAAGGCGCCGTCTCGCGCGACGAAGCATAGTAGACGCGAGCGCCATCGGGCGACCAGCCTCTGGCAAATGCGCCGGCAGGATGGAAGGTCAGCCGCTCGGGTGTGCCCCCTTCGATGCCGACGACATACACGCTGGGCGATCCGCTTCTGTCGGAAGTGAAGGCGATGGTCTTGCCATCGCGAGACAGGTGGGGGTCGCTTTCTACCGCCGCCGTGCTGGTGATGCGCTGGGCTTGATCCTGACCCATCTCCACAATCCAGACGTCAGCGCCATAAATGAAGGCGATGTGGGTGTCGTTCATGTCGGGCTGCTGCAGCAACAGGGTGCCAACATCTTGAGCGAAAAGCAGGACAGAAAGAAGAGAAAAAAGAGCGGAAAAGGCGATTTTCATAGGGGTGGGGGAATGCACGTCTATACAGGCTTAAAAACGTATGACGTCCCCGGGAAGGCGATGCCACACCGGTCAAGGTAATGTGCATGCGTCTTGTGTCGTTTTGTTTTTGCCGACCCCTAACTTGTTCTCATGGCGTTCTGTTTCCCTCCGATCGACTCAGGTCACCCTCTTGGATGCGGTGTCATGTTGCTGCTGTTTCTTTTTACAGCCAAGGCCGGTTTTGGCCAAACCACGGGTCCCGATGCGGAGAACATGGCTGCACAATTGGGCACAGCATCCATTGAGGTTTTAGAAACGGACATGGGCGATTTGACGGGTGACGGTTCTCCGGAATTCGCTGCTGCAGTGCAAACCGAGAACGTGATCGAGGGTCAGAGGGAGCGGCTGGTGGTCGTATTTCGGTGGCAGCGCGTTCAATGGGTGCTTTGGAAATCGTCGTCGTCTCCCATTTTGGGGAGTGAAGATGGCGGTGTCCTAGGAGACCCTTTTGCCGGCCTTGGCATCCAAGATCAAAGGCTTCACATCTCGCACTTCGGAGGCAGCAATTGGCGCTGGTCCATGTACGATGCATACTGCCATGAAGGTGAGGACCTTATCCTAAGTGAACACCGCTCCTACTGGGGGGCGTTTTGCGAGGAGAAGGTGAATTGGGAAATCCATTTATCCGAAGGCCGGGCCCAGTGTGCCTACGGGCGAGAAGAGTGCCCAGAGGGCTTTGGCAACAACGGTCATTTGGACAGCATTCCAAAGACGGAAACATTTGAGATTCCTAAAGGATTGAGAATCACACTTGAACATCGCAAGGATTCTGCGGTTCATATTGTGTCTCCCGTGCACGGCTTCGAAACGACGTTGTAATCCGTTACCGCTCGACTTGGACGGTAAATAGTGGCCACAGGAGGTAGCCTCTAAACGCATTAAAGAAAGAACATGAAAGATTTCATCTTAAGCTGGTACCCCGTGATATTGGCTTTTATCTGTCTCCTTTATTCGGTAGGGCTCGGCGTCATTGGGCGCACCGACGAGGCGCTGTATTCAGCGCATTGGGCGGGGACGATTCTGCTCTTTTCCATTGCCATCCGTCAAAGACGCACGACATGAGTTTAAAGTTCTTTCTAGTCGGTGGAGTGATTTTCGCCGTGTATATGTTTTTGACCATTTGGAACATCTACAACGGCTCAAAAAGCCCAGGCGGAAGGGTGTCACAGGAAGCGAAGGAGTGAGCGTGTAGCTCATGCCTGAGATCACTGCCGCACCCAACGGAGGGTACGGCGCTGCTCTCCATCCACAATGCGGATGATATAGACGCCGCGGCCCGCTGTGTGGGGCACGGTGTGCGTCGGCGAACCGGGCTGGGCCGAGTGGACAGACCGGCCAGAGGGGTCGAACACTTCGATGGAGGCCTTGGGTGAGAGGCCCGTGATCTGGAACTTGTCCGTCCCAGGGTTGGGGTAGAGCGTGGTCTTGGTTGTGCTGCGGTCCAAGAGCGCCACACCGGTGGTGGTGCATCCGTCGACCCAAGAGATGCCGTCTAGGTTCCAATCGGATTCGAGGGGCAGGCACATGTGGTCCAAGGCCGTGACCGCCACATCGACAATGCGCGGTGTGTTGCTGTAATCGAACGTGATCACGCCTTCGGGTTGGTTCCATTCCGCACCTTCCACGGTGCCCACCATTCCGATGCCCGCGCTGTTGCTGACTTCCAGACCCTCGCCTTCAGTCAGGGCCCAATGCCCTTGTAGGGAGGCCCAATTCGGGTGGGCGTCATCCAAGCTGCTGCAATGCCAAGCGGATATGGCCTCCTCAGAAAGCACGCCATGCCAAAACCGCACCTCTGAAATGGCGCCCGTGTAGCTGTAAGCCCCCAAGATGTCAGAACCGAAAGACCAACCGCTGCCCACGTCGATGTCCCCGACGGCGGAGATGTCTTCTTCGGAAGAGAACACGCCATCGGTGTAGAGCCGCATCATTCCGTCGCGGTCAAAAGAGCAGGAGAGGGTGTGCCATTGGCCGTCGGCCACGCCGTCGGACCCATTGGCGTCGGCGCGTTCATTGCCATCGCCGATGTTGACCTTCCAAGCCGGACCGCCGGGATATTCGAAGGAAAAGACAAACCCCGGGTTGAGCCCCGTATTCCAGTCTTTGTTGCCGATGATGGCCACATCGGGCGTGGCTTGCGTCCGGATGCGGACCTCGAGGGTGAAGTCTTGGTCCGCGCCGAGTTGTAAGGCAGGGTTGTCGGGAATGACGACCGCATCCCCACCGCCTTCAAAGCGCAATTCGGCGGCTCCAGGAGCGACGCAGTTTTCGGGGGCGGGCAGGACGTCCAGGGTGTCTTTGAGCAGCAATGCGGGTTCTACCCCATTGCCACTGGCCAGGAAAAACATGGTCTCCTCTTCGATGGTGGTGCCCCCATGGTTGAATCCGATCCCTCCATGGTCGGTCGACACCAAGACCAGCCAGTTCTCTTGGGCGTAATCGGGGCGGTCAGTGAGGGCTGCGATAACGTCAGAGACATAGCCGTCTGTGGTTTCAATGGCACCGATGTACTGTGGAACGGCGGCACTGAATCCGTATCCATGACCGTTGATGTCCACATCGTCAAAGTGCAAGAACACGGCGTGGGGGTCGCCACCTTCCAAAATGGACACGGCCTCGTCGCGCACGGCCGCATCGGTGGCCGCATTGATGGCCTCGTCCACCACCTCTCCCAAGATGTAGTCGTTGATGGGAGCCCAATGGCAAATCGAATGCGTGTTCAGCTCGGGGTTTTCCAACTCCAGGCGCTGCATGAAGGAGGGAAATCCGTCAAAGTCGCTGCCCACGAAGTTGTTGCTGGTCACGCCGTGCGCATCGGACCAAACTCCGCACAGCATGGCAGACCACCCCGGGCCGCTGTAAGTGATGTCGTTGTTGAGCGCATCAGGACTGTAGATGCCATCTGCAATCAAGGCGTCCAGCGCAGGTGTTTCGGCTGCTTCTAGGCAGTCGGGCCGTGTCCCATCGATTCCGATGACCAGCACACGGGCCTCACCCGTTTGGCCCAGCACCGCAGTGCCGGTGATCAGAAGAAGACAGGCAAGAGAAAGGTGGAAAGCGTGGTTCATGGCCAATAAGTATGGGTGCAGGCTGGCAAAATATGAAACGGCCACGGACAGGCCCAGCGCAAAGCGTCAATCCAAGCCGATCACCTTTTTCGTCCTGCCGTTTTGATCGCGTTGGAGGTACATCTGTCCCGGCTGGAGGGAAGAGACTTTGCGGCCCATCATGTCCAGCCATTCGATGCCGCCCCATGGGGGAGAGGCGGGCGTGGGCCCCTCCACAGAAAGGGCGGTGGTGCCAGCAGGTTGCTGCTGGGTCACACAGTGAACCATGCCCCCCCACTGCAGCATATTCTGACAATTGATGCCCACGGCGGTGCGCGAGGGGTACAGCCCTTGCACAATCTCCAGGGCGGTGGCGTCCATGGGGTCATTGTATTCGGGAACCAGCACCACTGCATTGCCCACGTAGTAGTTGACATAGGAGCTTCGGAATCCCAGGTCCATCCCCCATGTCGTTTGAACCGGGTTTTGGGTCAGGGGCAAGTTGACACGGGTGTAGGGAACCCCTGCTGTGTTTTCGGCCTGGGCAATCTTGTTGCGGTCTTGCGCGTCCACATACCAATACGCCAGGTCGGGGTTGCTCATGGTGACCATGGTGTTGCCTGAAGCGAATTTGACAAAGCCATCGATGTGCTGGTCGGTGATGTCTTCATTGCCTCCAAACTGACCATCCAACCAGATGACCTGCTCCACCCCCAAATAAGTGGCGAAGTAGCCCTCGATTTCGGCTTCTGTCCATCCTGGATTGCGGTCGTCGCCAGTGATGGATGAACGGGTCGCCATCAAGGTGCCTTGGCCATCGATTTCTATGGCGCCTCCCTCGAGCACCACCGCGTTCAGGTCAATGAGCGGCAGGTTCAATTGTTCGGCGGTCACGATGGGGACGTCGTCATCCAAAGCGAAGGGGGTGTCCCCACCCCATCCATTGAATCCCCAATCCAAAACGACCCATTGTCCTTGGTCGTCTTCTACGAAGCAAGGACCATTGTCCCTGGCCCAGAAATCGTCGGTGGGACACACGTAAAAATCAACCTGAGTCATGTCGATTTGGGCAGCGTTGAGCTGGCCGGTGATGTGGATGATTTCGCTTTCGTTGTAGGCGATGATGTGAACGCGTTCGCCTGACGTCAAAGCAGCGGTCATGGCCACCCAGCTGGCCTCTACATCTTCTGCGCCGGAGCCATACGTGTAGTTGTGTGGCCACTGCAACCAGGTGCCTTCGTGCGGCCCTTCCTCACTGGGCATGGAGTATTGCGCCATGACGGAGGGCGAATTGAAAGCCCACACGAGCAACAAGGCAAGGGGCAAGAAGGCCGTTCTCATGGGGAGAAGGTAGCCGTTGGAGTGCTGAAAAGCAGAAAGCCGCCCGAAGGCGGCTTTCTCAATCAAATTGGGCGCAGGTTTTGCCTGCGGCCTCACGAATCCATCACTGTACGATGACCCGCACCGTTCGCGATGAAGAGGTTCCGTCCACGACGTTCAGGATGTAGAGGCCTTCGGCGACTCCATCCAGGCTGAGCGGGCTTTGACCGACGCCATTGAAACGGCGGACCAGACGACCGTCTGTACTGCGCAAATCGCCGACCCAGTTCGCACCAGGCTCCATTCCTACCAGTGTGACCTGACCTTGGGCAGGGTTGGGGAACACGGACAGGGCATTGGTTGACGTGGTCAGATTGTTGACGCTGCTGACGACATCGCTCGGGCCGCCATCCACAACGTTGATTGTGAATCCGCTCAGGAACCCATTGAGGAGACCCAACGAGTCAATGGAGATGGGCTCACAGTAGGAGTCTGAGCAGAGATTGCCATCGGTGACGTTGAGGCACAGGGTGTAGGGGCCGGGGCCAGAGTACTGGTAGGTTGGGAACACGTCGGTGCTGGTGCCTTCATCCCCAAAGTCCCATGTGTACACGGCATTGGGGTTGTAGTCAAAGATGGACACTTGGACGGCGCCCGGAACGGGGCTCCCGTCGGGCGACGTGATTTGTGCAATCTCGAATTCGGCATTGCAGATCGGATCGGCTCCTGCCTCGCAGGCGGTGATGCCAAAGGTGCTTTCGGGTGCCGTCAACTCAGTATCCTGATCGACCAGCACGGTTCCTGCGGGGCCCTTGACCAAGTATCCGCAGTAGTCCGCGTACTCCCATGGCTGGGAGACGATGAAGTCAATTTCACCTTCGTCCACAGGGATGAAGGTCGACATCTGCCAGAAGGGGTAGAGGCTTTCGAAGTAGTTGAAGTCTCCGAAATTCACGAAGGCTTGCACATTGCCACCCTGTGAGACGGTCATGCCGCCACCGACCCATCCCTCTTGGGATTCGTCAATGAACATCACTTCGATCATTCCGCAGGTGGGCTCCGCACCGCATGCCTTCAAACCCATCACGTTGTCGGGTCCACTGTCCTGGTTGTTGGAGAAGGAGGAGAACACAGTGATGCCGCTCTCGTTTTTGACCACATAACCGCAATTGAAACTGGACCCTCCGTCTTGATCGAAGATGAAGTCCAATACGTCGCCTTCGTCCACAGCAAAGCTGAAGGTGCTCATGCCGAATGCGTCCGGTATGTAGTCGCCATCGAAGTCTTCCGCGATTTCATTGTTGGTCTCCTCTGCGATCAGGGTGCCGTTCTTGAAGACGTCGATCGTGCTGCCGAGCCAGTTCTGGTAGGTGTCGGCGTTGTAGAGCTCGAGGGTCCATGTGCCGCAGGTGCCGGAAGCAGCGGGAATGTCAAAGGGCAGGACCTCATCCAGCGAGTGTACTACACCATTGTAAGCGAGGATGTCTGCAGCGCCGACGTTGGAGCCGGAGGCGGTGACGCCATCTGCGGAGATTGCCATTTCGACCGATTGTCCGTTCATGGCGGACAGGGACTGTCCGTCTGAGAGAACGCCGCTGTTGTAGTAACCGATGACCACGTGCCGTTCCACGAACTCATCGATGTACTGTGATGCGACGAAATCGGCCACATTGTATCCATAGGAGGCGGCGAACGCAGCCATCGCGGCGTCTGTTGGAGCGAAGACCGTGTACGGCCCTGTTGTGGGGTCTCCGTTGTTGTCGTCCTCTGCTTCGAGCGCATTCGCACTGAGGTATCCATCGAGGTAGGCGTTGAAAATACCCTCTTCAAACAGGGTATGGTCCGGGCTTCCGGCAATGGCGGTGACGACCGTGGCTTGGGGATAACCCTCTGGAGCGAGGGTGGCATCGATGACGTGGATGACGCCATTGTCCGCCAGGATGTCGGCTTCGACCACCCATGCTCCGTCCACGCCTACGCTGCCTGCGTCCAGCGTAATGTCGAGCGCTTGGCCTTGCAGTGTGGTCAAGGTCATTCCTTGTGACAGGTCGGCAGCCGTATAGGTTCCGGGAACGATGTGGTACCCTATGGCATCGCTCATGTCGGAGAATGCGAGCAAATCGTAGAGGTTCAAATTCATGAGCGCAGCGACCTCATCCACGGCGGCATCATTGGGGACAAACAGCGTGTAGTTGTTGTCGGTGTCGTAGAGCTCTTCGGAGTAATACGACTGGAAAGAAGTTCCCGAATAAAAACAGCATGGGGCGGGGGCGTCTGGATCTCCGCTTGTATTGTACATAATGGTGCCCAAGGCGTCGTACAGGGTGTAGTCCCATTGCGCGGTTGCCTTCTGCGAGAGGGAAGTCACAGCCATCAGGCTGAGCAGTATGGACAGGGTCGATGTAGATTTCATGTTCACTTGTGTTTCTGACCTCTGTTACTTCCTGAATGGAGTGGCCGTGACAAGACCGGCTCGGTACGTGTTCGTTTGAGGTATAAGAATGGCTTTTTCAAGGTATGAACAGCCAAAAGGGTGCGTTGTTTGATTTGGCAAGTGGAGGGGCCTTCCACCCGCGGGCGCGGTCTTTCAAAAAAGTGACGTGAAGGTGTCACGTTCTCAGGGCTTGCTGAGTAAAGAGGGTGGAAACCGATGACAATTGGCCGACCTTTAATTATGAAAGCACTGGTTCGTTTCGCTTGGCTGCTTCCGCTGTTCTGTTTGTCGTCCTGCGTCAAAGAGAATTTCGAGGATGTTCAAATTGAAGTAGAGCTGCCTGAGCCTCCTGTGGTCTACGTGGTGGATTGTGAAACCATGGGCCTCAATGTGGGAGATCCTTGCGTGGTGTCGTCCAGCAATCCCGCTGTTGACGGTCTCGATGGCGTGGTCAATGACAATTGCAATTGTCAGCCCACGGCTCCCCCAGCCGGACCCGTCGTTACTGTTGCCTTCTGGAGACAATACGGCGGCCCTCCTCTGACCGTATCTACCGCTTCCGATCCTCCATTTTTGTCGGGTCCCGATGAAGTGTCCATCTCTGCTGGGCTAACCGAAGTGGAGTTCAGGTTCCCCCCAAACACACAAAACTGTTCACTCCAACACAGCTACCTCTGCGCGGGCAACTCCGTGGAATGGAGTCACGAGGCGGTAGGCCCTTCAGCGAATTCGGATGTCGAAGGGGCTTATGCAGTGGTGAGTGTGGAGTGTTTCGGGATTGTAGATGGGAATCCAGGTGTGGAGTGAGCATGGGGGGGCACGCTGTAAAAGTGAAGCCTTGATGGTCTGATGGATGGTGCTCCGGTTCAGGATGACCTTCATTGGCTGGAGGGTTGCAAGCGAGGAGAGAAGGCGGCGCAGAAAGCACTGTTTGAATCGCTTGTGCCCTATTTGAGAGGCGTGGTGAGGCGGTACATCTGGGATGCCGATGCGGCAGAAGACGTGTTGCAGGAGGCCTTTGTCCGCATTTTTCGGAATGTGGATCGGTATGATCCGGAGAAGGGAGGCGTGAGGACTTGGGCTGCCAAGATTGCTGTCAACGTGGCCTTGACAGAAGGGAAGAAGCGGGCGAAGTGGGAGAAAACGGGGGTGGAAGTGGAGAGGGGGAGTGGACCCGAAGTCTTGGAGAGCATGGCCATGGATGATCTGATGGATGTCCTAAAGACCATGCCGGAGGACCAGTACACGGTTTTGAATCTCCATTTGATTGAGGGGTTCAACCATGAGGAGGTTGGAGAAATGTTGGCCATATCACCAGAGCTGTCCCGGCAGCGTTTGGCCAGGGCGAGAAAGTGGTTTCGACAGCGGTTTGAGCCCACGGGAGAGGCGATCGCCGAGAAGAAAGAATAGAACATGAAGTCTTGGGAAGACATATTGAAAGGGCGTTTCGCCCGCCATGCTGAGCCGGGCAAACCCGGCCAGGATGAGGCGTTGTGGAACGCCATCGAAGCTGGTATGGCCGCTCCCCCTACAGGCGCAAAGGCGGCTGGGGTTGCAACGGGAGTGTCGGGTTCTGCAGGGAAATTCTGGTCATGGGCATTGGGCACTGCCGCAGTGATGGGTCTGGTCTTATTGGGCGTGGTGTTTTGGCCCAAAGCAGGCCCCATAACCCCGCAAGAGGGAACACGTATTGAGCAAAGCCAGGACGTTCAGTCGGCCCCTAAGACCGCGTTGGATTCGGAGGAAGGAGAAGGCACTCCATCCGTCGGCGAGGAAGTGTTCCCGTCCGCTTCGAATGAAGCCGCTTCGATTCAGGCCGCTCCGAATGAAGCCGACCTGACGTTGCCTTCGGCTGCGGAAATGGCGCCGGAAGTATCTGTTGCAAAAGCCGGCTCGGACGCGGCAAAACCCGAAGCCGCTGTTGCCGCTGAAACCATGACGGCTGAAGTCGGAGCATCTGTTGCCACTGCAGAAGTGGTACCGAACGATGAAACCCGCACCACTGGTGCCGAGTCTGCTCCAACGGTCTCATCTGAACCCACACCCACCTCGGCAACATCGGATCGGCTTCCGTTCTTTTTGCCAAGGATGGAACCCGACGGAGAGGAGAATGTGGCCAGGGCCCGTTCGGTCGGGGGGGAATTGCCACCTCGGGAAGGCCCGGCAGAAGGGATGCTGGAGCCCTTGCCTTTGCGAACCCCTTCATCGGATGCCCTTCCATTGGCCCAATTGCTGCCGATGGGGGGCGCCATCGAGGCTGAGGCGCCGTTTGCCCTGAGGACATTCGGTGGTCCGACCTTGAGTCACTTCAGTCTAAAAGGGAAGCATCCCGAGGAGTTGCGCGGCCATTTCTA
>ENA-OREB01000367-OREB01000367.1-marine-metagenome-genome-assembly--contig:-NODE-367-length-23371-cov-3.075427_pt1 | contig 23371 bp, 19 predicted proteins | sample MGYA00248625_ERZ508552 | MGnify/ENA primary metagenome ERZ508552 (study PRJEB26219, sample SAMN06267888) | marine metagenome | isolation source: Monterey Bay, California, USA | place: USA:Monterey Bay...
TGTGGTATCCCTGTTGGCGCAACATTTCCGGCAGGGTGAGTCGATTCGGTTCAATAAGAGGGCGTTCCCATTTACCAACGATTCCTCGTTTGAGCCTTGATCGCCAATTGTAACGACCTGTTAGTAATCCGTAGCGGGAGGGTGAGCAAACCGCCGACGTAGAGTGCGCATCCATGAACGAAAGGCCTTCATTGGCTAGTCGGTCAATGTGTGGGGTTTTGAGGCCGAGGCGCTCGTTAAACGCACTGACACAGTCGAGTCCCATGTCGTCCCCAAAGATCAAGATAATGTTGGGGTGTGTTTCGGCAATAAGTTGATTGCCTTGGTCGCTGCAAGCCAAACAGCTAAGGAAAACTAGTCCAATAAATCTCATTGCCTGATTAGATTTCATTGTCCTGAATCCTGTTTTTAATGGCCGAGTTAACTTTGTAGGGAGATTGCTGTTTTAACGTCGGTTGATTTTATTTGGAGGGAATACAGTTTGGTCGACCTCGGATAAATTCAGGACACTAATCGATATTTTTCTGGATCTGAGTTTTGTCAGGAGTTGGTGAGGGACAGCCGCCGCTTGGAACCTTTACTTTGGCTGTCCAAAGAATTGCATTGAGAACCACTTTTCTAAAATTGTCGTCTCGCCAACTGTCATGATTGTGAGCCCCAGTAAATCCGAAGCCCCGTCCACCATTGGGACGTTGGTAAGCCCAGGCAACGTGTTGCGGTTCACCGTTGGCAACTGCGGCTCGAACCGTAGGATTGCCGCTGCGGTCACCATCGGGCCGGCGAAGAGTTTCCGGTGGTGGGAGGTCAGATAGAATGGGCGTGACTCCCTCTAGGTTGTCACGGAAACGCATATGGTAATACCATTCATCGTCAACACTGAACGGTTCGACACCGTTGCTAATTGGGTGGTTGGGGAATTGAGTGAAATTTGGTTTCCAATGAGGATTGACAGACCAGTTGAGATCGCAGAACGCTCCCATCCAATCTAGGAATTTCTCACCCGCCTTGCCCTTTTCGGCTTCGGTTGCCCAGTGAATCATGACCACGCCAGTCCCTTTTTTCATCAATTCGTCAAATTGATCAAGATGAGACTTTAATACGTGTCCGCGGTGTCCGGTGCTGAAAACTACGATGGTTGCGGCGTCGTCGAGAATGGTAGGATCCTTCGGGTACCCGTAATGGGGCACGAGTTGTGCGTCGACGTTTAGGCCAGAGTCATTTAGTGCTTTGGCAAGAATCATATTTCCAGCCCGGTGCTCGTGTTCCATCTTTCCATGGCTAGGTTTGCCCGAGATGAAAATGATTTTAGTTTTCTTACTCTTGTCTGGAAGTGGTTGGCTCTTGATTTTAACTTCGTTCCAATAAGCCCATTCATTAAACCAATCATTCGCTCTGTTTTCGATCGATAGTTTAATCGTCTGTCCGGCAAATTGGGTGAGATCGACGGAGACGTCGAGCCACTCATTGGTCCCCACTGATTTGCTGCTAACCAATCTTTTTTTCAATAATTTATCGTTGGCAAGGACACGAAGTTGCCAATCGCCATGCGGATGATGACTGACTTTAAGGTTCAACGCCGTGGCTTGATTGGCTGGCACTTTAAATTCACGGTACAAGTCACAGGAGATTTTTTTGTCGAGCGGATGTGTCTGGATTGCAGTTCGGTTTCGGAAAATGTCGTGTTGAATTACTCCTCCCTCGCCGACGTTCCTGACTTTAAAGCCAGGTGCAACGGATTGCAGCATCCGCTGCCATGCAGGCTTTGTTTTTGTGACCTTAACGCGTTTTTTCAGAACGGCTTTGTTGTTTTGACTCACCAACCGTCTGGCAACAAACTCTTGCAAGACCGGAATCTTTCCCGCGGTTACTAACTTCAAGGCTTCTTTTGGGTTATCCACTACCATGGGCTCAATGCCAAACCAGTACATTCTGGGAAGGTTGTTATCGGCAATGTCCTCCGAGTGGGAGACCAAACCCTGCAAGATTGGCCAGCGCTGCTGGGAGGGGAGGCGTTGGACTGCGGAAGAAAGATAAAGGCGGACGACAGGCGATGGGTCGTTGTTGGCCAGTGCCGCTAAGCGGTCAACTACCGAATTACTCAAACGGGGCGAGTCTGGGTTGAGCGAATTAGCAAAGGCATGTGTTGAACTGTCGTCGCATAAAAACTGAATGGCCCAGCCACGTACATACTCATCCTCGTGAGCTAGAAGTTGAAGTAGTTTCGCTTCGGATAGTCCGCCGGTGACCTGAAGTGCCCAGAGGGAACGGAGTCGTTGGGGCGAACTTCCGGCTGTATCGAAGTTTTTAACTAACGCAGCATGGACGGCGGAGCGATCGAGGTTTTCTGAAGCCGCCCGATAGTGCAACTGTGTTCTTGCCTGACGAACGAACCAATCGTTGGAATGGTTTTGAAGATCCACCAATTCCAAATCGGACATCTCACCTAAATCCGGGCAGGTAGATGGTTGGGTATTCTCAGGCATGATTCTGTAAACTCGCCCACTATTGGGGAAATTTACGGAATTGCCACAAACGTCCGTATCGTGCCAGTCGAGAATGTAGACACCACCTTCGGGTCCAATTTCAACGCTGAAACCAACCCAGGCAAGGTCATTGGTCGGCATGAAGTCATCGCCATGCTGTCCAATAAAACTTGAACCAATCGGTTTCATCACGTCGGTAAGCACCGCGTGTTCGTGAATATTGCACATGAAGAGTCGATTGCGATATTCTTTGGGAAATGTATCGGCGAGATAAAAACGCGCACCGCCATGAGCAGACAGATGGGTATGGTCGCGAATGGTTTTAATGTCATCGTAGATGTGTGGATTCACATGGGGTTTACTTTGTTTGTGATAAACACCTCCCTGGACGATATGGAATAGATGAGGGATCACACAGCAGGTTGCGAATCCTTGGCCATGCTGATTAAAGTCAAATCCCCAGGGGTTGGAGAGTCCCCGGGCATAGACTTCGAATTTGTGATTAACCGGATGGTATCTCCAAATTCCTCCATCAATGAATTGCCGTTCGTTGTCAGGGGCATTAGGAAGACCGACATTCGATTGAGTGAATACGCCATGGCATCCGTATAGCCATCCATCCGGCCCCCAAATGAAACTGTTAAGGGTTTCATGGCGATCGTTGATTCCCCAACCATCGAGTAAGACTTCCGGCGGTCCATCGGGTTTGTCGTCGCCGTCAGCATCGGGGATGAAGGTCAAATTGGGGGGCGAGCCAACAAAGACTCCTCCAAAGCCGCAAGCGATGCCGGAGGTAAAAGTCAATTTGTCTGTAAAGGTCTTTTTCTTGTCAAAGGTTCCGTCGCCGTCGGAGTCTTCAAGAATCTGAATCCGGCTGACCTGTTCATCGGTATGCTTTCGGCGGGTTTGGTAGTTAAAGTTTTCGGCAATCCATAATCTCCCCCGCTCATCAAAGCAGAACGCAATGGGTTCGGCAATGTCGGGCTCTGCTGCAAAAATGGAGACATCAAACCCATCGGGGATCGCCATTTGAGCGACGGCCTGATTGGGAGTAAGGAACGGAGCATCGCTGGTTTTGTGTTGCTTTTGAGGAAGGCGGTTTTTAGAGTCTGCCGGGGAGTCTTGCGCGTTGACCGACGCGGCTGCAGACGAAAAAACAATAAAGCAAAAGCTCAGTAATCGTGCGAAGTTGATTGTCATCAGAGGGGTGCGTTGAATGCTCATTTGACCATCTCCACTTGTTCTGTCGTTTGTAGATATTTGATGAGGTCTCGGACTTCCTGAGGTTTCATTTGATCCAGTTGTCCTTCTGGCATCATCGATTTTTCGGATGCCTTTCGAGTTTCGATGTCAGCTTTTGCAATGACCAACCTCGGTTGTTCGACAGTTTTGAGAACTACTTTGGTTGCGTCTTCTTCCGCAATCACGCCGTTAACTAAACGTCCGTCGATGGTTTGTATTAAGACCATCTGATAACTTTCGGGAACGTCATAACTTGGGGCAACACTATTGAGTAAAATGTAGTCAAGGTTAGCTCGGTTCGATCCGGTTAGGTCTGGTCCAATTTGTCCGCCGGCACCGTACAGGACATGACAGGAAGCACAAGTTTTTTCATATACCATTCGACCGCGAGAGGCATCGGCATTTTCAAGAGCAGACCCAGAGACCATGCGTTTGTACTTTGCAATGGTCTTGATCCTGTCTGTCGTGACTGGCTTGACGTCGCCATAATAGTTTACGAAAGATTGGCCGAGGATTTTGTTGAGTGACCTTGCGACGTGAACCGGGATGTCTGTTCGCGGGATTTTATCATCCTTGAGAGCGGCAAGAAGCTGTTCGGCATAAAATTGACGGCTGGCTAACGTTTCAATTACGGCGCGTCGTTGCTCTTCTGAAAATTTACTATAACGATCCAGTAAAACCGTTGGGCCGGTCGCATTTTCTACTGCTGCGTAGCCTCGAATTGCATCGAGACATAGCTCGGGTTCTTGCATTAAAAATTCGAGTAAATCGGATGCTTCCTCATTTTGTTGGTTCAGCAAAGATCGTAATGCTTGCCGTCGGGACTTGAGCTCCGCATTTTTATCACGGACTGTCTTAAGGGCGAGCAGCTTAGCATCAGCATCTCCAAAAAATTGCGATAGTTGAAGAGCAAGATTGCGGATTTCGGGATTGGCATTTTGGGCGAATTTTGCGTTAAGCGATGCCCAGTTTTTTGGTGCAGTAACCTCCCGCCGTCCTTCGAGTCCGGCGATCATACCACGCATTAATGATTCCTGTACCTTTGGATCGTCAGTCTGATTTAACGTTTTAACGAGCAGTTCAAGTATTTGGGTTTCGTCTTCAGCCAGAACTGGTGAGCATGGATAGAGGACGTACAGGGGAATGATCGTGATGAAGCAACACAACCAACGGATTGGGCTAATTGATGACATCGTCATTTTATGATTGCGCGAGATAAACATAGGGACAGGAACTGAGGGCATAAAGATTTGGGCGTTTAGAGTGTGAATTCCGGTAGTTCTACCGGTGAGCCACCCTTGAGCGCTGATTCATGAGCACAAAGGCCGACGCAGGTCCAGTTTGCGCTGGTGTTCGCGTTTGGCCAAGGATCTCGGTTTTCGAGAAGGGCTGAGACCATTTCGTGCACCATGTGCGGGTGGGAACCACCGTGTCCGCCCCCTTGAACAAAAGAGAGGTGGTCGGCGTCATGTATTTCTTGTGGAAGCGTGTACTTTCGAATTGCCTCTGGAAGCAAGTGGGCAAAATCAGGAACCTCGATTTTCTCTGGAATTTCTGGTTCCGGCTTTTTAGCAGTGTGAATCACGTGGGGTTCATTCTCAATCAAGGTCCATTCAAAACTTTTCTTGGTTCCATAGACGTCAAAACTTTCACGATATTGTCGGGCGACATCGTACAGGCAACGCCAGACATGGGCGGTAAGGTCACTGTCCTTATATTTAATGTGACAAGATTCGACAGCAAACCGGTTGCCGGATTTTTCAGCGATATCTTCCCGGACGCTGCCTGAACCAAAGCAGCTTACGTACTCGGCCACACCGTTTACCAAAGCTAGGCAGGGGCTGACGACGTGTGTCGCATAGTGCATTGGGATCATGCGTTGCCAATACTCCGGCCAACCGTCCATGTCCTGCGGATGAGACGCAGCAACGTGTTGGATTTCTCCAAGCTCACCTTTCTCATACATCTCTTTGATAAAAAGGAATTCGCGACTGTAGACGACTGTCTCGGCCATCATGTACTTCAAGCCAGTCTCGTTGACTTTTTCGACAATCTGTCGACACTCGTCGATGGTTGTCGCCATGGGAACCGTGCACATCACATGTTTGCCGGCATCCAGTGCTCGAAGTGACATCCAGGCGTGGTCTGAGATGGGACTGTTGATATGAACAAAGTCGACGTTCGGATCTGCCAAGACTTCATCGTAATCTGTGTATCGTTTTTCTATTCCAAACTGATCTGCCATTTTATTGAGCGCTACCTCATCGCGGCGGCAAAGGGCAAGCACTGTTGTATTGGGGTGACTCTGGTAGATCGGAATGAATTCAGCGCCGAACCCAAGACCAATCATGGCAACATTTACATTTTGAGTCATTCAAATTTCCGCTTGTTAATGAAGGTGGGAGATGGACTTTGTCATCATTGCAAAGATGAATTAGCTGTAACGCAACTTTTGGAGATGCGTCCGCCTATTCTATCTGATTTTCACCACGATAAAAGTTTGTTGAATCCACGAAACAAAAAAAGTGAGCCTGGAATCGCTTAGACGGGATTCGTCGATGGCATGTTTTTCTTAAGAAACATGATCTGAACTTCAGTGAATTCGATGCCGAATCCGTCAGTGCTACTTACTTTGAGCGGGCATGCGCATTGCGTACTGGGAATCCCAATATTCGGTATCTCACTTTCCAGCAAAACGAGGGGGTGTGAGTTCGATTCGCGCAGGAGCGACGCTAAATCAAAGTCTGTCTGAAATCGCTAATGTTTCGTTGCTCTTGATTGAGGAATGGTGTGCTGCTACAAGCCGAAGAACGGCTCATTTGCCTGCCTTCAAATGAGTTGCAGGTAACCGCGGATAGACTGGGAGGTTTTGTGGCAAAAAGTAACAAAAAAAGAAAGCAGAAGACGGTATCCCAAAAAGTGGTGAATATGGGAACCAGCGGAATTTTAATGCCCAAGGTCGCGCGAGATTTCTTGGGTCATCGAATTATTGCAAGCTTAATTATGCTTGCTGTCCCGTTGCTGCTGTTTTCGGGGGTTGTTTCGGTAAATTTCCGGAATGGAAGACCGCATTTTAGTTTCAACAAAGATAAAGCTGCTCAGGTTGAGCAGCGAGCGAGGGCGAAATTAGAGGATTTTCGTGAAGATCAGAGCCCGAGTTTAGCAACAAATACAACGGAAGCGGTTAAGTCGTTTGTGGGTCAGCAAAAGTCAAATTTGGGTTTTCAAGACAAAGATCCTAATGGCGTTACAGAAACTATTGGAAAACACATCAATACCATCCGTCAGGCTGACGCCACGAATGTAATTCCAGGCGTAATGCCAGATCTCAACGCTTTCAAGCCTGCTGAACCGGACGAACCTAGCAGCCCATTTTCAAAATTGAAAAAACGTTTTGATCGCTTTCGTTAGAGTCAACCAGAAGCGGATTGCATTTATTGCAAAGCATATTCAGAGTTCTCATCAATTAAGGTCCTGAATGTGTGGTGGCAGTCGCTGTTTGGGCATGGTGAGAGCTGGATGCTTGTGAGCTGGGCGATCTTAACTCGCTATTGCTTGCATTAAGCAATTTGGCTATGAAAACGGTTTGTATGGAAGCTGTTTTTACGAGATGTCGTTAGTCATGGATGATCAGCAAAGGTGGCGTTTGGAATTGCAGGATTCCGATGCAGACGTTCGCGCAACTGCGGCAGAGAATCTCTGTCTTGCCGGTTCCGATTCAGTGGCTGCTGCGGTCGATCTTGTGATGGCTTGTGATGATGTCGAAGACGTTCAAAATTGGGCCGCGGCTGCATTGGAAGACCTTGGCGTTCCGGCAGTGGATTCGGTCAATTCTCTTGAGCCGCTAGTAAATTCATCTGCTCCACTCGTAGGCTACTGGGCAGCGACGCTTCTTGGAAGACTTGGGGCGAGTGCAAGTTGTTCTCAGGTAACGTTAGGTAAGGCCGTTTCTGAATCCCCGCATCTCTCGGTGCAGGAACGTGCTGCATGGGCTCTTGGCAAGATTGGGGCAACCGAAGTTTCGGTAGTTGAATCATTAAAAAAAGCTGCGGCCTCAGGTTCTCCCCGGTTGGCAAGTTTGGCAACGCGGGCGTTAGCTTGATGGTTAGCGTGATTGTTAGATAGAAATCGTATCGGTTAGGTTTTGTAAGATTTGACTTTGATGGTTTCAGATACAGAGTTAGGTTTAGCCGGCGCGGTCGGATTGAATTGACGGAATATGGTGAGCCAAGTAGGAAACTTGGCCGGTAATGAGATAGGCAGGAGGCCAAGCAGTGTCAAATCGGAATTCCAAATACGGTCGAAAACGAAGATCGTTTAAGATGTTTTGGCTGATTATTGCAGTGCTTACCGGTGGAGGCGTCAGTGGGCTGCTAAATCCCGATTGGCCCATTGTTGGGCCGTTGGTGACGTCGGTAAAAACGCAGGCAATCGAATACAAAAATCAAAATCCATTGGGCTTGGGAAGCTCTGATGCCAGTGGTGGGCAGGCGAATCCAGGTGCTTATGCTGGAACACCTGCTCAGTCAGTTTCTGCCCTTGGACCTAATGATAAGATTCTTATTGCAACTTTTAACATTCAAGTCTTTGGCGAAAGTAAGCTTCGGAAACCTGATGCGATGGCAGTTATTGTTGAAGTGATTCGGAAATTTGATGTCATTGCGATTCAAGAAGTACGAGCAAAGGCGGATGACATTCTGCCGAGGTTAATCGCTGAACTCAACGCAGATGGCAGTCGGTATGACTTTATTATCGGCCCGCGACTTGGGCGCTCGGTAAGTAAAGAACAATACGCGTTTGTATATGATACGAATCGGATTGAACTCGACTCTGCATCTGTCGGCACAATTGGAGATCCTGGAGATCTACTTCATCGAGCTCCCTTTATTGCTCGCTTTCGACCTCGGACGACGGACCCCGATCGAGCATTTACGTTCTGGTTAGTGGATACGCATACCGATCCTGATGATGTACCAGAGGAAGTAGATGCATTGGCTCAAGTTTTTCAGGTAATGCAGACAGCGCGGCCGGATGAGGACGACGTGATTTTACTGGGCGATCTAAACGCCAGTGAAAAACAATTGGGTGACATTAAAAAGATTCCTGGTATTCGGTGGGTTGTTGGCGGCGGGGTGATGACCAACACTCGGCAAAACAAAGCTTATGACAATATAATTTTCTGCACACCAGCTACCCAGGAATTTACTGGCAGGTGGAATGTTTTGAATTTCGAAGAGGAATTTAATTTGTCTCGGGAAGAAGCGCTTCGGGTTTCAGATCATTTTCCAGTGTGGGCAGAGTTCGACGTGTGGGAAAGTCCTGATTCGGTTCACTAGCATCGTTTTCGAACCGTAGATTCTGTATTGAGAGGGTTGGGGGAAACGCCCCGGAGCTTAAACAGTCGTACCATTCCCATCCTCGTGATGCATTTTGCAAACAATGCTGAGGGGCTTGTCCGGTGGTTTGATTCGCCCTGCACGTGTTGGAACCTTGGTTGCCGCCTAATTGGTTGCCAATTGGGGAAAAGAATCGTACGATGAATCCCCACGGCAAACCATTTGATTTGAACGCGATTTGAATAAATTGTGTGCGTTAATGGTTTGCAAATGTGTCAGAATTTGCGGGGACTTGCTGTCAGTGAAATATCCACTGCCAATAAAGGGAGCCGTGTAAAAATAAATTTCTTTTTTTGACAACCGAAAGCAAACGATGATTGAAGAATTGAACTCAGAAGTGGCCAACGTTGTGGCCTTTAAGTTATCCGGCAAACTGCATGACGAAGATTATAAAACTTTCGTCCCCAAAGTTGATGAAGCGATTGCCGAGCAAGGGAAAGTGAAAATGCTTGTGTGGTTCCATGATTTCCATGGATGGGACATGCACGCTTTGTGGGACGACACAAAATTTGCCACAACCCATTGCAGCAAGATCGAGAAAATTGCGATGGTCGGCGAAAGTAAGTGGGAAGAGTGGATGGCGAAAGTCTGCAAGCCATTCACGATGGCCAAAATTGAGTATTTTGACGTAAGCCAAATCGACGATGCTTGGAAGTCGCTTGATTAATTGAGTGGTTGGAATTCGGAGATCGGTGCCGTAGTGACGGCACCGATAAACTGAATTTAGATTTCCAACCCAGCCGTCTTCAAAGTTCGCCGGAGAACCCTTGGGTGCTTCGTTGTTTTAGCGTTTATTTAGCGTTTAGGCATGAAGACAACTTCGCGATCGTTGGAGACTGGTTTCCCGGGGGAGCATCTCCCTGCGGCAACTTCTTCCTCGAGGATCTTCAACAGCTCTTGAGCTTTGGCCGGGTTTTTTTCGATGAGGTTGTTAGTCTCAGCGCGATCTCGATTCAGATTGAATAACTGCATGGACGGGAGTCCCTGTTTGCGAGCTTCGGGTTCTCGCGGTGCACTCCAGCCGCCACTGCCATGGGAGATGCAGAGCTTCCAAGGTCCTTTGCGAATCGCGAACGAGCCGCCGATCGAATGACTGATTAGCGTCTCACGACCTGATGATTTTTCCCCAAGGAAGACAGGGCTTAAATCAAACCCGTCTTCGCCACCGGTGTCCATTTTTGTCTGGCCGGTAATCGATTCAAGCGTTGGAAAAATGTCGGTTAAACAAGCCATGGCTTGAGAGGTCGAGCCTGCGGTCAGGTGCCCCGGCCAGCGAACGATAAGTGGTACCCGGTGTCCGCCTTCGTAAATGTCGGCTTTGTGACCTCGAAAACCTGCACTTGGATCGTGACCGTGTGTTTTAAGCACTTTGAAATTTCCTTGTGGCGAGCAGCCGTTGTCGCTAGTGAAAATCAAGAGTGTTTCATCTTCAATTCCGCACTCCTTCAGCGTGTCCATGAGTTGACCCATGTGGAAATCTACCTGCATGACAAAATCTGCGTAAGGGTTCATTCCACTGGCGTCCTTAAACGGCGGAACGGGCACGATCGGCGTGTGAGGTGCAGGAAGTGCTAGGTAAAGAAAAAACGGACTTTCGGAATTTTTGGCGTTAGATCGTTCTTTTACAAATTCCATTGATTGCTCAAATAGATGAGGCAAAACTTGGTCAATGTGAAAATCGGATCCGATGGGGCCTTTGCGGTACCAACCGTAAGGGTCTTGTGCTGAAGTTACGCCTTCCTCGCGATCGGGAACAGCGGTGACTTTCCCAGTATCAACCCAAACATAGGGCGGCATGTCAAGCGAACCGCAATGCGCATAGTATTGATCAAAGCCATTGATGTCGGGACCATTTTTGACGGGTTGTGTGAAATCGATTTTTCCATTGACCTTGTGCCAATCCCAGCCAAGGTGCCATTTGCCAATCATTCCAGTGTGGTATCCCGCGGATTTCATAAGATGCCCGAGAGTGCGTCGTTGGGCGGGAATTAAGTGCTCGCTGCGACCACTAAGGACACCTTTGGCCAACCGCGAACGCCAGTTGTAACGACCCGTTAACAGCCCGTAGCGAGTCGGCGTGCAAACGGAACTGGGCGTGTGTGCATCCAGGAACGTAAGCCCAGTGTCTGCCATGGTTTGCAAATTAGGGGTTTTGATTTTGCAATCCGCATTGGTCGGAGATACGTCTCCGAGTCCGAGGTCGTCAGCCATCACTACAATGACGTTGGGAAGCGCTGCTTGTTGTGGTGGGTTGCCATTAACTTCAGCATTTACACTTTGGAAACTTAGGATGGTCAGGAAGCAAACGCCCCAAGATGCGATTAAAAATTTGGAGTTGTTTTTTTTCATTTTCAGCTGCTTGGCAATTCAAAATAAAGTTGATGGAACGCCGTTGCAGCTTACCAGTTTCCACTTCAGAAACAAATAAATTTAACCAGTACCCGTTAACCCTGTAAATAATACTTTGGCATCGATGGCAATCTTTGATTGGATTGCTACGATGGGCGTTTTCCAAATGAATCACATGCCAGAAACTTTGAGTAATTAATGAAAACTGAGCCGGCTGTAGCAATCAATCAACGTTCCACCAAAATTCTCGTTATTGGTTTTGTGGTATCGATCGTCGTTTGTTACGGGGTTGCCGCTATTGGAGGGTTGGCGACCGCCGGGGCAGTTGATAGCTGGTATCGGGAAGTTGCGAAGCCGTCGTGGAATCCACCCAACTGGATTTTCGCTCCCGTTTGGAGTTTTCTTTATTTTACGATGGCGGTTTCTTCATGGCTGGTTTGGAAGGCGGATCGATTCACAGCGACCCGCCCTGCCCTCGCCTGGTTTGGATTTCATCTCATTCTAAATGCTGCGTGGTCGCTGCTGTTTTTTGGAATGAAGCGATTCGATCTTGCGATGATTGAAATCGTCCTGTTATGGATCTCAATCGTTGTCTCGATGATTCTCTATTATCGTTTCTCGAAACTCGCCGCCCTACTGTTGGTTCCCTACTGTCTGTGGGTCACTTTTGCGTCTTGTCTGAACTATGCGATTTGGTCCCTGAACCGAATTGGATAAAGGACTTAGCACGCACAGATTGAGATTTCTCAGCTTTGTTTGGCGTCTACGCCAAGCGAGTAAAGTCTCATGATCCAGTGCCACGTGACCGCAAGGAGAACCGCCGTCATTCCAACGTGCAGAACCTGAACGACTTGATAGACAGAAATGTGAGCAAGAATAATCCCCATGAACATCATGGATACCACCATTGCCAAAATGAGTTTGGGTTCGGGCAGTTGAAGTTGCGTTTTCTTTTTTACCCAATAGAAAATAAGGCCGGCAGTAATCAATAGACTCCATGAAAAACTGCGGTGGACTTTGTAGATCCATGTTTCCCCAAGTTTGTCTGCCCATTGATCTCGGGCGAGGCCGTCCGCTACTTTTGCAAACTCGTCAGTCTGTTCACGCAACTGGCTGCCCATTAGGCCTTCGCAAAACAGAAAGGCAAAAAAGAGGATGGACACAAAAAGAAGTTGCTTTTTCAGTTTGGGGTCAATCTTTGAACTGGCTGCTGCGGCGTCGATGGGGCGGGATAAAAAGACCACCGAAACCATCATGCTGATTAATAAAAATGCCAAACCCATGTGAAGCGTGATGATTCCCGGTTGCAATCCGCTTCTCACCACGAGTGCTCCCATGAGTGCGTTACCAATCACATCAATTAGCCCAAGCCAACTAAGTAAAATAATCCAGCCTCGGTGACGTTTCGCGGTGAAGGAGAAGAATGCCAACAGAAGTGACGAGATTCCCAAAGGCAGCGAGGTAAGCCGGTTGCCGAATTCAATCCACGTATGCACGGGGTCGAAACTGTCCAGCACGGTTTCGCGCGTAATCGTGTCCGGGTCGATACCCTTTTTGACCGCGTGACGTTTGAACTTTTCTAGGTCCAATTTGTCTACATCAATTTGATCTACGTGGGTTGGTGGGATCAGGCATCCCCAACACGTCGGCCAGTCGGGGCATCCCAGTCCTGATCCGGTGACTCTCACTGTCGCTCCAACGACGACGAGGATGATCAGACTAATAAGCGTGATCCAAGCAAGGCGGTTTACAATCATCGCGACCGACCTTCTCCCTCGCGTTGAGCACTTAATGTTGGCATTGGTATTGAGCTTTAATAACGGTGACTGATCATGAAGGATCGGAGCAATGGTTCAGCAAGTTTCGCAAACCAGCGGTCTGTACACAAGATAACCGGTTAAGCTTGGTTTGGGTAACGCGGTTGCATCGAACTGACCATCCCGTTGTTAAAATAGGCGTAAAAAATTGGATCTGCTCGTATTTCCACATCAATTGTTTGAGAATCATCCTGGGCTCCAATGGAAGCCAACTCGGATCGTCTTGATCGAGGATAGCCTCTTCTTCGGAGACGCTGAAAATTTCGTCAAATTCCACAAACAGAAACTTTGGCTTCACCGTGCGACGATGAAGCGATATCAGGCTCGCCTTGAGGAGCAAGGGTTTAAGACGGTTTACATTGAGTATTGCTCGGACCCTCAAGCACTGCAGGTTCAACTCGCAAGTCTTCGCAAAGGGAAAAAGAAATCTCAGGATTCAATGATGGTAGTGGAGCCTGACGATTACCTGCTAAACCGAAGGCTGCAGCGGTATGCAGACAATTCAGGTGTTGAGCTGAAGTTTCTTCCAAATCCGGGATTCCTGAACGGGGCTGGCGAAAATGCTGAGTACCGCGCCGGTAAGAAACGTTGGTTTATGGCTGACTTCTACAAGTGGCAGCGGCGACGATTGAATGTGCTGATGGAGAAGACCGAGCCAATCGGCGGGAAGTGGAGTTTCGACGAAGACAATCGGAAAAAGGTTCCCAAGAAGTTGTTGCCTGAAATTCCTCAACTACTAAAACTTAAATCTGATGATATTGATGAAGAAGCAAGACGTTACGTCGAAGATCGCTTTGCTGATAACTTTGGTGAGATTGAAACATTTTTCTATCCGACCTCGCACAAAGACGCGAAGGCATGGTTGAAGCATTTTCTAAAACACCGTTTTGAAAAGTTCGGAGCGTATGAGGACGCGATCGTCGAGGGCGAATCCTGGCTTTGGCACAGCATGCTTACGCCATCGCTAAACATAGGGCTGTTAACGCCCGACCAAGTTGTCAAAGCAGCAGTCAAGCAATTTGAAAACTACGATGTTCCACTCAATTCTGTGGAAGGTTTTGTGCGCCAAATTATCGGTTGGCGAGAGTTTATGCGAGCGACGTATCACGACCTCGGTGTGAAAATGAGGACGACCAACCATTGGGGGCATCATCGAAAGATTCCGCAGTCCTTTTACGACGGAACCACTGGGATTATACCAGTTGACGACACCATTCAGCGGGTGCTGAAGACAGGTTACTGTCACCACATCGAGCGATTGATGGTGCTAGGCGGGTTCATGTTTTTATGTGAATTTGATCCTGACGAGATCTATCGGTGGTTCATGGAGTTGTTCGTAGATAGTTACGACTGGGTGATGGTTCCCAATGCATATGCAATGAGTCAAAACGCGGATGGCGGTTTGATCACAACTAAACCCTACTTCTCAGGCTCATCTTATATTCGAAAAATGAGCCATCATAAAAAAGGCGAGTGGTGTGATGTTTGGGATGGGTTGTACTGGAGATGGATCTGGAATCACACCGACGAACTGGGGAAAAATCCACGCTGGGCTATGATGTGCAGCATGGCCAAAAAGATGGACCAAGAAAAAAGACAAACGCATCTCGATAATGCTGAATCTTTCTTGAAACAGCTTGATTCCTGATCAACCCATGACCTCAACCTCTGGGTGCTAGGTGGTCTCGCGGGTATTTCCGAGGAATTTATCCGCTTGATCATTCGCGAATGCGGTTCTACCAAGTCCGTCTTTTGCGTGTCCTGAAGCGCGACAGTAATCGGAAAAGGTCTGCATCTGCATTCGAATGCGGACAACTGGAATCCCTCTCGTTTCGGCTTCAGCTTCATGGCAGGTTGCAGCAGTGACCCATTCTTCAAAAGTTGGAAAGAAATCGGTTGCGTCCTCGGCAGTGGATTGGAATTCTCTGTAAATTTTCGCCGAGGAATACCAGGGGATGGCAGCAACTTCGATGGTCATGAGATTTGTCCTTGCCGGATCATTGTGGGTTGATCTGAGGAATTTACGGCGACGGCGATTTCGATTGGTTGTTAGTACACACCGAGAATCCAGCCCTCTTTGGCCGCAGACCTTTTTGTTGATGAATCGATTGGAGGATTGAAAAACGTCGGTAATTGTTTTGCCTGATCCATCTCATTGAGCCAACGGCAAACAGAATAGGCATCTTGTTGATCAACGGTTCGTGCTTGCCGTGGAAAACGGTTCCGAAAGATCGAAGGATAAATTTCAGTCAAAACGGAGGTGCCAGCCGGTATTTTCCAGCCGTCGAAGGGCCAGAAATGTACTTTGGGGACTGCCTTTCGAAGTCGATAGATAAAGGGTAGACCGGCGTGTGTGGATTTTGCAACCGAGCCCTGAACATCGAACTGAAAAACACTCTTTGCAGAAGAAGTCCAGTTTTCACTGATCCGCATTTCATCGTTGGTCCCAATGCGAGACGACGTCTCCCTGAATTGCTCGACCGTTGCTTCGGGGTGATCCGTTGGCCAGTGAGTGGCGAAATCCCCTAAGAAATCATCCCACGAAGTCAGTTGGTATCGATTAAAGTACGAAATTGGAAATGACAAACCGTGGTCAATCCCAATAATGGTTGGGTTGGACCGTTCAAGCTGACTCACGATCCAGTCGAAAAGCTCAAGGCGATTCCAATTTCGTTTTCGGTTGTCTGTTGATGCAGGTGAAGCAACATGAGCGGGTGCGTCACTTGCTTGGCTCTGGTAGGCCTGGATCGTGGCCGAGCGAGTTCTCGGAGTCGCGGCTCCGCTGTAGTCAATTCCGATATGGTTTTTAAACTGCATTAATTGTGTGCTGTTGTTTGGGATGAGACTCAGCTGCGCTCAAATTGAAACGGCCGTGATTCAAAAAGTTATCAACCAATTGAATAGTGTTTGAATACCAAGTCAAAATTCCGTGGTGCCCGTGAACTTCTGCGTAGTCTCGGTAGCCATCCAACAAAACATTACCCCTCTCGATGACGCGGTCTTTTTTGGCTTCCACGATACCGAAGTCAAATTGATTGTTTTCAAATGGATTAGGCAAATTGCGAACAAAGCTGTCGGGCGCATCGGACAGCTGTTTTAGGCTTGGAGTGAGCCAACCAAAGAACGGGTACAACTTCCTCGCCGCATGAGAACCCTGGTGTGGAGGCGCAAGCATCACGACACGCTCCAGGTTGTCTAACTGGAATTGAGAAAGCATGGTGCGGGTGATGATCCCACCCATACTGTGTGTGACGAGGTGGAGTTTCTGGTTGGGATGATCAGCCTCTATTTTCTGGAGGAAAATGCCAAGCCGATTGGCATGAGTTTCGATACGATTGCCGAGGCTTCGGTATCCCCATCGCCGTGTCTGGAATCCAGATTTTTTAAGCTTTCTGGCAATGGGTAGCATGTCTATACGCGTGCCACCGAGACCGTGGATCAAGACCACGAGTTCCTGCGTTTTCTGGGACGGTTCCAAACTTAACTCCTCACTAGGTAACAAGTTGGCGGTTACAAAAGACTGACGAGCGAAAATAAAAAAGTGGTTATGTGACAAGTGATGTCGATATTACTGTCGCTAACATCCAGATGACAAAAGCTCCGCGGGCGGACCATGCAACTGTTCGGAACCAGTTCGACAACACGAGTCTTTGGTGGATTGAAGTTGTAAAACCTTCAGCCAGTTTTTCGTGGCACGGCACCTGAATCACAGCAGTTGAAACCCAAATGCTAGCCACCATTACAATCCCAATGACCACCATGGTTAGCGAAATGCCTGGTGGGATATACCAAACGAGGAGTGCTGCACTCAACGCTTCAGTAAGCATTGGCGGTCCAACTGCGATTGAGGTAAGGAACTGATGTTTTCTTGCGTACTGGGGGAACTGTTCCAATCCAACCTCAGCGAACAATGGGTAGTGCACAATCTGCACCATCCAAATAAGCCCTGTCATGTAAAGTGTCGCCACTGCGTTAATTAGCAATAATAAAACTGAGAATTCCATTGTGTAAGTCGCCGCGCTGTTTTTCTATTTTACGGATTCAGTCATTAAGTGTTTGGCATTTTTCGCAAGCGTACATTTTTCGGTTTCCTAATTCCCAGGTTCGAATCCGATGATTGCAGTGCGGGCAGTGTGTGCGTTTATAGACGTGGAGTCGCTCTCGTGAGTTGAGGCGGCTAAGTGGTTTTCCACCTTTTTCCCGCTCAACTGTGATAATGCGATTGTACTTTACGCCTGTTTTTAAAAGAGCTGTTGTGAGTTTCCAGAGTTGATCAAATGTTTCACGGTCAATCGTGTTTGTCGGAGTTTCTGGGTGGATCCCAAGAAGAAACAATATCTCTGCTCGGTAAACATTTCCCACCCCCGCAATCACAGATTGATTAAGGAGAAGAGTGCCAATGCTGGAACGAGATCGCGTGAATCTAGCCCAAACGATCTCGGGGGATGCGTCACTTCTGAGCGGATCCTGTCCTAAGCGATTTAATAAAATATCTAGACGATCCTGAGGCAATAACTCACAGCAATTTGGACCGTTGAGATCGAATGTCCGTTCATTTCCAATCATGCGAACTCGAACGGCACCACGAGGTTCAGGTGCCGGATTTCGATGCACCCGAAACTTGCCGTATAAACCGAGATGGATGTGCATGGTCTGTCCGTCTTCCCAGTGGTAGAACAGATGTTTTCCATGCGCTGAGGTTGAAACTAATTTTAGCCCCGAAATTTGCTCAGCCTCTTCAGAAAATCTTCCCTGAGGAGAGAGTGCCCCCATCTTTTGTCCGGCGAACCACTTTTGGTGGTCTTTCGCAAGTCGGTGAATCGTATGTCCTTCCGGCATGTTCAAATTTCTCTAGGTAAACACATTTATATTGCGATTGGTGGTCTGTCGAACCGTAAAAAGCTCGTGGATGCAACCTACAAGGTCGGGGAGAGGTCCTTGCTTTGAGCCGCGTTTTTCCTCTTTTTTGAATTTAATATCCCCATGATTCGCCCTGCGGCAGACATTCCGCTCAGGAACGCTCCTTCGACTCGTGAGCCGTTTGCCCAATCTCCGCAAGCGGCAATGCCAGTTTCGGCGTCAAAGTAGCTTTCGGTTTTAGCCGGGTTAACGGGGATGGCGTATTTCCATCTGTGAGCGATTGCGGTTGTGGGGATTTGCAGAGCAACCGAAGTCGCCCGCCAGAACTCATCGAGTAAAGTTGCTGAAACTTGTTCAGGAGTTTCATTCCAATGATCGGTACTCCACTGAGGATTGGCATGAATTACTAATTGTTCGTGCGATGACTGTCGACCTGGTTTTGTTTGATTCCGGGCTACCCAGGAAATTGGCGATTCGTGAACGAACGCTGCCGCCCACGCAGTGCCGAGCGGTTTAGGGAATTCTGCCATCACGGCCCAGCATGGGTTCATCGTTATTTTCGAAATAGGCTCTCCGATGGTTGGGAAATCAGAGAGTAATTCTGCCGTCTGTGCGGCGGGCGCAGAAATTATCAGGCTATCAAAATTGCCGAGAATCTTTTGCGAAGAATCTTTGAGTGTGATCTGGTTGTTCGTAAAAGCTATGGATTTAACCTCTGTTTTAAGTTGGATGTCGAGGCCATCCGCGAGGTGTTTTCCTATCGCGTTCATGCCGGGAGTGCCGACAAATCTTTGCTCGGACGTGGAGTAAGATTTAATTTCCCCGTTTTCAATCACTGCAATTTGGTCGCCATTGCCTTGGTTTTGATTTGGCCAATTCGCAACAACTCCCTGTGCTTGCCACGAGCGGACATGTCTGAGAAAGCGTTCATCCCTTGCCGTAAAATACTGTGCACCATGGTCGAACCTTTGCTGGGACGGGGTGCGGCGAGTTGCCATTCGGCCGCCTACTCCTCGACTCTTTTCAAAAACGACAACCTCCATCCCGTGGTCTGCGATCGTTCTTGCTGCGAAGAGTCCAGAGATGCCAGCGCCAATAACCGCGATACGCGGGCGATGTTTTATTCTTGGGCTAACGAACTGATCTCGATAATCTGAAACTGAGAGACGGTCTGCGTGAGTTTCGGTGCACCGCTCCCTTACCGTTCCCATAATTGGGCGAGCAGGTTTAAACGGGCGGTCGAATTGTCCAAAGCACCATAAAATGCCACCGACAGATGACGGATCGCGGCCGTCGAGTGCGTAGCGGTGATTGAGATCAAAGACTAGCTCTATTGCGTCTTGAGGGGTTCTGGTCCAGTTGAGGATTGCTTTCCCCCAGGTCATTCGGAGGTTGTTGTGGAGTTCACCATGCCTCAACAGAGTCAGTTGAGCGGCATTCCAAAATTCGTCGTTAGTTTGGGCTCTCGCTAGAGATTCCCAAGTGTACAGAGTTGGACGATCATCGTTTCCATGAGCCTCAAGCGTTTTTTTTGCCCAGCCAGGAATGGCACTCCAGCCATCATGTTGCTTTTTATGGAAGCAAAAAACAAAAGCAAGCTCTCGCCAAAACAACAGCTCATCCAAATATTTGTCGGCGCCTGCATTTTGAAATTCAGCGGCTTCCCGAGCCAAACGCATTGGAGATACCATTCCGTAGTGGAGGTAAGCCGACATTCGGCTGACACCGTTTAGCAGGGGGTCGTTTCTGCGATCGGCATACCGGCTGAGGTGTTTTTCTTTGAAGGCATCCCATCGTTGATAGCCAGCGGTTGTGCCACCTTGGGTATCGACGACAGGGGAAATGGAGTGGTCAATTTCGCAGCTTGAGATCAGATCGTTTATGTTGGCCGATTTAAAATCAACCGGCTGAAAAGGTAGTTCGTCAATGGGGAATGGGCGAGGTGACAATGGTGTCTCTGGCCATGGCAGTGAGACCCTTTTTTCATATTCGTCCTTAGTTGCGTTGCGGTACTCAAATGCACGGGTAAACGCCCCGTTCGAAAGTTGCATGGGGAGGACGCAGGATGCGTCAACGCACAGAAACGGGGTTTCAACTAAATTGCTGAGTGAATCTAGCTCTTTGCGAGCGAAGGTCGTCGGCATCTCTTCGGTAATGACGAGTTCAGCCTGGCGGGCAAGTTCGGCTAGAGGAGATGATTCGTTTTTACTGGGAGTCAGGTGGAAAGCATAACTGATCCCTTTGTCGGCAAGTTGGGCTTGAACGTCGGCGGCCCCCTCTAACGCAAATGTGTAATGGCGGTCAGAAGAATACTCATCCTGACAATTCAGTTGCTGAACCACTAATAATTGGCAGTTGTGAAGGTTTGCAGTGTTTATCGCGACATCGAGTGCTGGGTTTTCTTCGGCGCGAAGAGCATATCGCATCCAGTAGAGAATGAACCCGTCAGCTTTTGGCGTACAGAGGTCTATTTCGGGATTAATCCAGCGGCATCGCTCGTTAAGATGAATTTGAGACGGAAGCATGGTTTCTCGGCGTTGTTTTCAATTGTTAGAGGATCTGCGTTACTCTTACCGCCGCAAATACGGTCAGCCAATCCTGAACCGTCTGAAGGCGCCGGAAATCACGCTAATTAGTCAGGGGTTTGTCGGTTCGGAAGAACTTTGCCGATCTGACCAATTTTTTTAGCAGGCTGCTGGAGTCAGCGAGCTGTTTAACGACGGCGGTGGCAGGCAGCTTTTTTTATGAGACAGCGAGGGTAAATAACGATGGGTGGGAACTTTGTAATTGCAGGCGGCAGCAAAGGTATTGGGCTGGAGATCGTCAATCAGTTGACACCGTTCGCGGATCGCATCGACGTGTTTTCGAGGTCACAGGGGGAACTTGCTGACCACGAAAAAGTATTCCGGCACGACATGGACTTTACTGCAAACGACCTTGATTTTTCCAGCATTCCAGCGGCGGTAAACGGAGTCGTCTACTGTCCTGGGACAATTAATTTGAGGTCTTTTCGCGCTCTTAAACCAGCCGATTTTGTCGCAGATTTTGAGGTAAACCTTATCGGGGCGGTGAAGTTTCTACAGGGCTGTCTGCCGTCCCTTAAACGGGGGGCGGCCGAAGGCGGGGCAAGCGTAGTCATGTTCAGCACGGTTGCGGTCTCTCAGGGGCTTTCAATGCACGCCTCGGTTGCCGCTGCGAAAGGTGCGGTCGAGGGATTAACCCGCTCGCTCGCGGCTGAGTGGGCTCCAAAGATTCGCGTTAACTGCATTGCGCCGGCCCTGACAGATACACCGTTGGCCTCACGATTTTTCAGCTCCCCTGAAAACCGCGAAGCAATGGCATCAAAATATCCACTTGGAAGAACGGGTTTGCCAACAGATCTCGCTTCGGCCGCTCGCTTTTTACTCTCCAACGAAGCCAGTTGGATGACCGGGCAGGTACTCGCCGTTGACGGCGGGATGTCGACCTTAAGAAAGTGAAGAAGCAACCCTTTTAAATCGGCGAGCCTAATGCCAAGCTTGGAGAATTTCCCAGCGATTAATCCAGTGCACTGCAATTGGGTCGATTGCAGTGCCGAGATTCGTTCGTCCCCGGCAGATCTCATCGGCGTTGACCCATTGGCAGTTCGTGGATTCGTTCACTTGTGAACGGGCGGAATTACCGTACAGATGGACAAGGTAAAAGGCGACAGCGATCTTGTTTTTCGAAGTATTCCCGGGAAGCACTCCATTGTACTCCATCGACAGTTGCGCCATGTTGGAAACAATAAAGTCCCTGCTTCGCTCTAACTCAAGTTGCCAACTCACCTCGCGGGAAACCGCTTCGCGGAAACTTTCCTTTTCAAGACGTTCCCCAGTTACAAAATTTAGCTGATTTCGGCCTGCATTTAATTTCAATAAGAACTGCGATCTTTCATCGTCGAACTTTTGGATTAAGGCAACGGAGCGGAACACTTTTTCCATGGAAATGCGACCTTTCTTTGTCAGAGGGAAGGAGCGTTGTAAACCGTTGCCCAGGGGAGTCAGGTAACTAAATTGGCGGAATTTCAATGCAGTTCGAGCCGGGGCGGTCAGTTCATCGCCGAGGACGTGTTTTCTTTAGAGGCGTCTACGGGCGTAGTGGTCGCAGCTTTGCAAATGTTGCGTAACATTCCTTCAAAAACGAACTGGTGAAGCGGGTACAGTGCATACCAATAGGCGATTCCGAATAGCCCAACTGGGTCGAAAAGCGCTGTCTGACGAACAACCGTTTCTCCGTCTTCCTCTGTGACTTCAAATTCTAGCCAAGCTCGTCCCGGGACCTTCATTTCTGCCGCCAGCCTAAGCAATTTCCCTTCAACAAATTTTTCTACTCGCCAAAAATCAAGAGTGTCGCCGACCCGCAAATGATCTGGATCGCGACGTCCCCGTCGGACTCCCACGCCCCCGACAAGCAGATCCATAAAGCCTCTGATTTGCCAAAGCCAGGTCCCGTAGTACCAACCTGTTTCTCCGCCAATCCGACGAATTGGAAGGAACGCGGACTCCGTAGTCGTCGAGACTTGTCTGGTCCGGGAGTCTACGAGACGCGAGCCAAATCGTACCCCGCCCCAAGACTTCGGTTGACCTCCCGCCGAAAGTGCGTCGGACCAACGAGTTTCGGCGAATTCTCTGTCTTCGTTCACAAGTGCGCGAGCAATTGATTTTTCTGCCGATCTTGGTCGAACCTTGAAGTGCCGATCTGCAACGTTATTGGACGTCAGTGTTGGGTTTTTTAGGCTATCGACTAACTTGCGCCCTACCCGCGAATACAAGGGTGTCACTAGTCCCAACCAGAGACTCGAGAGATAAGGCGTCAGCAACGGTACCGGAATCATCCATCGTTTCAATCCTCGCTGTCGGGCGTAGCACTGCATGATTTCCCCGTAAGAGATTTGGTCGGGCCCCCCAATTTCAAAGATTTGTGTTTCGTCAACAGGCAGGTCCAGAGCTTCCATCAGGTAAGCCAGAACGTCTTCAATCGCAATCGGTTGTGCCAGCACCCGGACCCACTTCGGACAGATCATCACTGGTAAACGTTCCACCAGTGCTCTGATCATCTCGAACGATAGGCTGCCGGAGCCGATGATGATTGAAGCGCGAAATTCAATTACGCTGGCAGTCGAAGTCCTCAAGATGTCGCCGATTTCTTGCCGACTCCGCAGGTGTTTTGACAGCTTGTGATCTGGATTGCCGAGGCCGCCGAG
>ENA-OREB01000376-OREB01000376.1-marine-metagenome-genome-assembly--contig:-NODE-376-length-22944-cov-7.785892_pt1 | contig 22944 bp, 19 predicted proteins | sample MGYA00248625_ERZ508552 | MGnify/ENA primary metagenome ERZ508552 (study PRJEB26219, sample SAMN06267888) | marine metagenome | isolation source: Monterey Bay, California, USA | place: USA:Monterey Bay...
TTATCGCCATGTTCCAAATCCCCCGAAAGCGGAATGCTCACAATCTCCATATTGTCATGGGGATGGGTTTGGAACCCAGCGCCACCCGAGACATAATCGTCATTGAGCACGCGCAACGCACCAAAATGCATGCGCTCGGGGTTGTGCCAACTCGCAAAACTGAAGGAATGATAGGTCTTCAGCCAACCGTGGTCGGCGTGTCCACGGCTTTCAGCAGCGTGGTAAACGTATTGGGGTCTGGAATCGGACATGATGAATTGCGATTGGTTTGGAACATCCAACGCCACGCCATTGAATCCCGCAAAAGCGGAAACCAACAAAGCAAGAGAAAACAAAGCGGTTGGGTGCATGGAGTTTGTTCTTTCGGGAAGATGCTGGAAATCAGTTCTCAATAACAGCAGACTTCCACCCAATATAGAACGCCTAAGCGAAGAAATGGTTCAACGGCTCCGGCCATGCATAGGACACGTCAGGCCTTTTGGAAGCGAAACCACCAACGCCAGAGCCAGCGGATCAAAAGCAACGCCAACACGCCAATGCCGGCGCTGTGAAACCAGGAGGGCTCAGCGCCTTCGAAATCCCCGTTGATGCGCGCCAAAAAAGTCACCCCCATCACGAAGCCGGCATAGCCATAATGCACGCGGTGATAAACCGCACTTGGTGAAATTCGCACAATCAGCAACGGATGCAGTAGAATCATTCCGTAGGCGAGTGCTCCTCCAATGAGTTTTACCGGCACCAACTCCACTTCATTTTGAGATATGTTCAACGCGAGAAACCCAAGGTGAATGGCATGAACCCACGCAAACATCGCAGAAGCAGCAAGCCAGATTTGCTTGTCCAAATCGCTTGATTTGATCAGCCGCGCATGCAACGCCGCTCCGCCGAGGAAAACCAAAAACGACAAGCGACCCGAGTAACGTGCTGCCAATCGAACGCCTTCACGCCATGATTCAGCTTCGCCTTGCGACCAGCTCCAAATTAGACATTCACATAATGTGCCCATCACCAGCGGCACAACCAAGATCATCTTGCGATTCATAGGACTAAAATAGACATTTTGACCCTCGGCCATTTATTCATACCTTTTAAGTAACCACTCAAGCGCTGATACAGAACCTCTTTGGTCATCAGCTCGTTATCACATCATGCAACGCACCTTGTTCAATTTCCACTTCCGCATGAGCACTTTTATGTGGATTGCAATCGCTGTCTTGACAACGAACATTGCGCAAGCACAGGAATCAGTCGTCCGTGATTGGAACGAGGCCATGCTCAACGCCATCCGAAATGACCTGGCAAGACCAAATGTTCATGCCCGAAACCTGTATCACTTCACTGAAGGCATTTACCATTTGCAATTGAGCACGGAAGGGGGAGCGATGGGAACCATGCTGAGCGAAGTCGAGAGCTGGCCCGACAATCCAGAAGCGCTAATCGCCATCCAAAACGATGAAACCAACTTCGACCACGCTGTTGCAGCATTTGGTTACCGGTTCATTCAGCTGCGTTATGCGCAATCCCCTGGCTGGAGTTTCACGCTGTCCGATCTGGTCAGTGCCTTCATCGGCAGCACCAATAGCACACCGAGTGCATTGCTCAACTCTTCGCCTGCCGCAGCATGGGGTTGGGCATGTGCAGAAGCAATCGATTCTGCGTATCAATTGGACGGATCCAACCAAATCAACAATTACGACAACACCTGCTACGAAGCGGTCAACGACCCACTCGATGTCACGGAAGATGCAACATGCACCGACCCCGTTGAATTCCCGAATCGATGGCAACCGCTTTCTTTTGGTGGCAGTTTTGTCGATCAATCCGGCAATGAAACGTTTGAAGATGTGATTCCATTCAGCGGTGCCAATTGGGGCAACGTGATGCCGTTTGCATTGGATCCAGCCAATGCCACATACGCTGAACGTGACGGCTGTACCTATCCTGTCTACCTCGATCCAGGACCACCGGTGCTCCTCGGCGAAAGCAGTGAGACCCAATATGAATGGCAAGCAGGCTTCGCACACGTAGCCGTGTGGCAAACGCATCTCAGCATAAACGACAGCGTTGTCATTGATATCAGTCCCCGAGCTTGCGGCAACATCAACGCTTATCCCAGCAACCCAGACTACCTCTATGGCATTGAGGAAGGAGGAGACTTTGGAACCGGTTACGCGTTGAACCCCGTGACGGGAATGCCCTATCCTGCCCAGGAGGTTTTGCGCGGTGATTACACTCGGGTTTTGGCTGAATTCTGGGCGGACGGACCCGATTCTGAGACCCCGCCGGGCCATTGGTTTACCATCCTCAACGGGGTGACTGAACATCCGCAGTTTGATTGGAAGTGGGAAGGGAAAGGCGAATCGCTTCCTCCCAACGCTTACCTCGCTCGCGCTTATCGGCTGCTGGGTGGAACCATGCATGACGCGGCAATCGCCGCTTGGAGCGTCAAAGGTTATTATGATTTTGTTCGGCCGATCACGGCAATTCGTTACATGCTGTCCAAAGGGCAGAGCACGCTGCCCGGCGTTCCATCTTACGATTCAGAGGGCGTGCCATTGATCGAAGGCGTGTTTGAGCTCGTGGCAGAAGGCGACCCCATTTTGGAAACTGAACCAGAGGCGTTAGGCACAGTCAAAACATACCGATGGCTTGCGGGCGATGCAGGCAGTGACGGAGAATTTGGATGGACCACTGGCTGCGCCTGGCGACCCTTTCAAATGCCCACATTTGTAACCCCACCCTTTGCGGGATATGTCAGCGGACATTCAACTTACTCGCGAGCCGCTGCAGATGCCTTGAGTTTTGCCACCGGAAGCCGCTATTTCCCAGGTGGAGTTGGCGCATTTGAGGTGGAAGCCAATTCATTTTTGGCGTTTGAATCAGGACCGTCTGAGCCATTCGAATTGCAATGGGCCACGTATCAAGACGCCGCAGACCAATGCGCATTGAGCCGCATTTGGGGTGGAATTCATCCACCCATGGATGACATTCGAGGCCGAGGCATGGGTGTGCAAGTGGCGCAATTGGCCATCGCTCAATTCCAAGAAGAAATGGAACAAGTGTTCACTCCTGTGATTTGTCCGGAGGACATCGACGGAAATGGCAACGTGGGCACCAGCGATTTGCTAGCGCTTCTTGCGAAATACGGGGAAGATTGTGATTGACAATCAGGCCAGATCGAATCCTATGTTTACCAGAAGACGAGGAGCAAAGCCCAAAGTGCGGCGGTAAAGGTGCACAAAGAGCCTGTGGTGGCATACACGAAGTACTTCAGTCGCATCACTTCCAATTCACCAACATGATCCAATTGCTCTTCAGCCAGCGCCTTCCAACGGATGGAATGTTCGCTTTGTTCCGCATCGCGAGCCCGGCGCATCATGGCGTAGACCCTTTCCTTGCCACCCGCAATGCTCCGCTGGAGTGGATCATCCGAGGCCGTGTAGGCCCAGCGCAAGGCGGAACCCAATTCAGATAAAAGATTAGAAAGACGCATGCTCCCTTAAACGGGATGGCAGCGCACAAGGTTTCAATGCCCTTGGAATGTGATTTGTCGGACGTCCAACGCACGGTATTGAGCGGATTCCGCCTCCACTTGACAAGCATACGTTCCGGAACGCAAATTCATGGCTGCCAAATCAAGTGGCAAGGCATGTGCCCCTGTGGACCAATTGCCAAACTCATGGCGGTAGACACAACGACCGTTCAAATCCCACAAAGACAAGGTGACTTTGGCCGGTTGCTTCAGCTCCAGAGGGAAGGTGGTCAGTGCGAGGCATGGATTGGGATAATTCTGCCCCAAATGCATCACTTGGGCGCTCCGCATTTCGTGATAACCTACACCTGATGTGCCGGTTCCTTCGACTGTGGCCTCGTATGCAGAAATGTATTCATTGGCATCCGCATCCCACTCCAAAGTGGCCATTTGCAAATCAAAGCCATCGGCAAACAGACCATCTTGACTGGGGGAAAGTGGGTCAGGTCCTTCGGGGTAAAGCTCAGGATGCGCGGCGACAGCCGCGACCGTCTCGTCATGGGGCCATGTCCATTGCGAAACCGCACTGTAAGCGCTGCTCACATGCACTTGAAAATGCACGTGCGTAACCCGGCCCGGATACCATCCAGGAACAATCGTAATGAACTCGCATTCGCCATTTTCATCGGTGATCTGATATCCGCGGCAATACGTCAATCCCACTTCGGAATTGTAGCCGGAATACCCGCCCACATTGTCACAATGCCAAATGTGTACCCTCACATTGGGCATGGGCTCGCAATTTTCAGCGCCCACAATGCGCACGCGTTGCCGCAATTGGACACCTATGCGATCTTCCCGAATGTCCTGCCGAAAGAAAAAGGCGTTGTCGGTCAAATCCAACGGAAACGGACCGGGTGTCTCAGCGGGCACAATGACGCAATTGGACCGCGATGCCACTGGGTTGGGCTTCTTGGCAGCGGCTGAGGCCACTTGGGCGATGGGAGCGACGGAAAGTGCACCAAGGGCCTTGAGGAATCCAGAACGTTTCATTTGTTTCGTTTTTGAAAAGGAAGGGTCATTTGATAAGCCAAGTCATCGCTTTTGGTGCCGTCGGTCACATCCAAGCCGTAGATGATTTCACGCGGATCGCCATCGATCATTGTGCCGAAAAGCCGGTCCCAAACACTGAGCATGTTGCCGTAATTGCGATCGGTCCAAGGGGCCTCAAAGTGATGGTGAAATTTGTGCATCTGCGGGGTCACAAACACCCAGCCCAACAAGAGGTCAAGTCCTTTTGGCAATGCGACGTTGGCATGGGTCCAATACGTGAAGAAGATGGTGAGCACACGGTAAAAAACGTAAAACGCCAGCGGTGCACCCGTGATGGCGACCGCCATGACCGCGAACAATTCACGAACCACAAAATCAATGGGATGGTGACGTGTGCCAGTGGTTACATCCACATGCGTGTCGCTGTGATGCACCATGTGCAACCGCCACAGAAATGGCACATTGTGCAAGCACCAGTGCACAGAAAATTGAGCGATGAAGTCAAACACGACAATGGCAAGCAACAATTCCAAACCCGTGGACCAATCCACCCAATGCAGCAATCCCACTTGAGCATTGGCTCCCCAATGGAACACGCCGACGGCGATCACCCCAAAAGCCGAATTGATCGCCATTGTAGTGGCAAGAAAAATCAAATTGGTGCGGGTGTGAGGCCATTTCCTGTACCCCCCTTTGAAGAACGGACGCAAGCCTTCAAAGACCAAATTTAATGACATGCAACCGATGATCCAGAGCAGTTTCTGCCAAGACGCCATTGATTCGAAAAAGGCTAAAAATGAGTTCATTAAGCTGTCATGTCCCTCAAAACTAGGGATGATTAATCTGTTTCAAACCTCAACATGAAGAAGATTTTTGTTTTATCTTTCACTCTATGAAGATATTGTTGCTATTGCCTTTGCTTTTTGCTGGATTCCTTTCCTCAAACCTCCACTGCCAAACTCCCTGCGAGTGGTTCGACCACAATGGAGATGGCAACATAGGCGCCAACACTTGGTTGTACGTTTTGGGTCAGTACGATACCGCCGGTGAGATGGATGTCGACAGCTCAGGCTGGGTCGATGTGCGCGATTTGCTCGCCTTCATTCCTTTTTTTGGCGAAAGTTGCGACAACAACGAAATGGTCTGGTACGAAACGACCACTGACCACATCGAAGGCTTGGTCCTCACCGAATGGGCGGTGCACGAAACTGAGCTATCAGGCTTTGGAAACCTTCCAGCTGGCTCCATTACGTACCGACTTTACGCAGAGTTATCGCATGAAGACGATCAAATTTTGGCCGTATTTGGTGACAATGAAAACCCTTTGAACATCTCTTCTGACGGAACCTTCTACGGATTTGGAGGTGATTTTGGAACGGTGGTGGTCGACAACTTCAATCCTGCATTTGTTCCGGCATTCCCGGCATATGCATACTCCACCATGCTCAGTTGTGGTGTCCTACCCGGGGTCTACCTTGACAATGCATTCACCAGCTATGTATCCAATTGGCTTGCACCACTGGATGAACTGAATGCGGAAGGAGACATCGTTCTGGCTGACACCACAGGTGGTGCATGGTTCAATGGGGGCAATCAACTTTCGTACCAATCAGACGGCTTGGTCTTTTTAGGCCAATTCACCATTGTTGATGGATCCACCCTCGAGGGCACGCTCAATCTATTGGCCCAGACGGCCATGGAAGACGGCGAAGGGGTTGAAACTGCGGCGGGGATGACCTTTTCTTCTGACAACCTCGACGTATTGGGTTGCACCGATCCCGAGGCAAGCAACTTCAACTCCCTTGCAACCTACATGTATGGCATGTGCGCCTACGCAGGTGATTACGACGCAGATGGAGTGGTCACAGTTTCGGACCTATTGGTGCTCCTGAGCGATTTTGGATGCGAATCATGTCCGGACCATGACCTCACCGGGGATGGTGACGTGACGGTTCAAGACATCCTCGTTTGGTTGGGCTTGTTCGGTTGATTAAAATGTCCAAGCCATCTGCACGCGAACATTCCGTCCCGGCTCCGATATGCCCAAATTACGGAGCAACGAAAGCGTGGGCATGTACTCCATGTTCAGCAGGTTTTGCACTGAAACGGTGAGTTCCAATTGATCGGCAATGGTCCCGCCAAACGCACAGTGAACCAAGTTGGCATCCATGCTGTGTTGGAACACCGCACTGGTGCGCCAACTCCCCAAGCGATAACCAACCGTCGCACGGGTTGACATCGGAGGAATCAGCGGCAATGACTCACCTTCCGAGTTTTGTGCATCGACCCAAGACCACGCGAGCTGAGCGGTCCAATTTTCAACAGTGGATTCGTTCAATGAAGCTGCGAATTCCCCACCCAGAAAACGAGCATCCATGGCCTGCCACTCAAAAACGGGATAATCATCCCGGAACTCATCTGTAGGAACCATGGTGACGTAATCTTCGATGGCATTTCGATACAAACTGCCTTCGATGCTCAGCAGGTGCCCTTTCCAATGAAGGTTGCTTTCTGTATTCCAACTTGTTTCCTTTTTCAATTGCACATCTCCTTGCTCAAATCGAAATGCACAATGGTGCATGCCAGAAGTGAGCAACTCAGCCAAGCCTGGAACACGCTGGCTCTGCGCTGCATGTGCATTCCACGTTAGGCGCTCGCTCAAATCCCAATGTCCGCCAGCACTGAATCCTTGCAACACATCCGTTCTGCGATTGTCAGACCACGCTTCCACAGTTTCCAATGCGTAAGTGGTGCGCACATCAACACGAGCAGCGGCCTGAACGCCCCATCGATCCGCATTCCTACTTCCTACAACATAGAAACTGTTTTCATCTGCACCGGCATTGGGGATGAGCGCCTCGTGAATCAATTCCACCCCTTCTTCATCGTCAAAAGCACTGGACATTTTGAATCCTTGCACTCCACCCGCCATCGACCAACCGCCACCCCATGTGCGATCCGCTGAAACATCCCAGCGCAGTGTCCGGAGGCTTATGTCAAGCGAAACTTTCTCCGGAGCATTTTCATCCAAAGAAATTTCATCTTGCGGTTGTTCAAACTCCTTGCGGTGATTGAGCTGGTAAGAAAAACGTGGAATCACATTCCAATTGCCCAACTGCGTTCGCACCGAAGTGGTCACGAAATGATCACCCGACTGCTGCCAACCTTCTTGACCAATGATGCCCGCATTGCTATACGCCGAAGAATATGCACCCTCCACAATTCCCCAAGAACGAATGTAACCGTAACTGCCCTGCGCGAAGAATTGCTGGTAAGCTGAATTGTTGACTTTCTCTCCGTTGGACAGCGAATAATCGCCATGTTGCTTAAAGCCACCGCGAAAAGCATGGAAAGCAGACTTGCTTCGCTTTTCTGTGGCTCCCGTGGCTTGCCAACCGCCTGTGGCAGAAAAGGCATTCAAAGCAAGCCGACTCTCACGGCCTTGCTCCGACAATGGCGTGACGGGCACAAAGTTCAATACACCACCATAAGCATCCGAGCCATAGGCAAGCGATGCAGGGCCGCGAATAACTTCTACGGCTCGCACCCCTTCCTCAGGAATGTAGATGCCATGGTATTCTCCCCAAGCTTGGCTTTCGACGCGAGCACCATTGAACAGCGTAGCCACGCGCAGACCAGATAAACCTCGGATCATCGGACGCATGACGCCCATGCCAGCCGTGACCATATCCACCCCTGGCAACGACGCCAGCGCCTCAATCCTCGAAGTGGCTGGAATCTGGTCCAACGCGCGGACAGAAAGGCGCTTCACTTGCTTTTGACTCGGACGGCCTGTTGCTCCCATTTGGGAAGCAACCTCCGCCACAGCCAAATCATGAATGGCTTCATCCAATTCGATGTATGAAATGGACTCTCCAGTTGGCAAACGCACTGCCGTTGAGGAAAACCCCGTTGCGGAAACTTCCACGTCCACCGTGTCGCCTAGCAATTCAAATTCAAAAGCTCCCCGGGCATTGGTGACCACCAGCATCTCAGGTTGTGGCACACGCACATGGGCCTGTGGAATGGGGATTCCAGATGAAGACCGCACCACGCCGCGCAAGACTTGCGTCGTTGCCGAAGGCTCCTGCAACAGAGGTCCTTGAGCACCAATGAAATTCAAAGGCACTGAGCAACAAATGCCAATGATTGCTCCCAAAAGAAGCCCAAATGTTGTGGGTTTATCACATTGCCGCATGCGGCAAAATTACAGCACCCTCGAAGGCCTTGTTTGGAAACGAAGTCAGGAAAGTGTCACAAAAAATACGTGCCTCGAAGCGATCAAATTGACCAGAAATCAGCGACCAAATCGCCCTCACCAATGGCTTCAATGTTGCTGCAGGCTTCTACCATTCGCTGACGGTTGGCCAACAACTCCTCCGCCCCCTCCAAAGAAGCTGACTGCATGGCTTCTCGACTCGGCCAGAGCGCATGCGCCCAATACGTGCCACTGTCGCTCTTGTACAACCGTGACCCCCCACTTCCGCATTGTTCTTTGATGGCAACTGTGACCGCTTCCCAAGCGGATTCAAATTCAGAAGCTTGGTCCGGAAGCACTTCAAAAACGTATAAAACAGCGTGTTGGTATGAGGCCATGATGCAAAAAAATAGTGGGTTTCAAAGGCGGCAAAAGACCCGCGCAAATGATGGGGCAAAACTAAGTTCTTTTGAGCACCTTGGCCCCGCAATCGAGCACCCATTATATTTGAAAGAAAAAAAATGGCGCTCACCCCCACCACATCCATCCCACTGGGATTTACAGCTCCTGCGTTTCGGCTGCCCGACGCGATCTCCGGAGAAATGATGAGCTCAGAAAAATTGTTTGGGAGTGGACCGACGGTGGTGGTTTTCATGTGCAACCATTGCCCGTTTGTGATCCATCTCCTGACACAATTTGTGGAGGTAGCTGAAGAATACCAGGCCAAAGGCGTCAACTTCATTGCAATTTCGAGCAACAATGTGGCCACCCATCCGCAAGACGGATTCCCCGAAATGGGTCAACTGGCGCAAGATTATCAAATGCCTTTCCCATACCTCTATGACGAATCACAGGCTGTTGCTCGAGCATATGATGCGGCTTGCACTCCCGACTTTAGCATTTTTGACACCAAACATCGATGCGTTTACCGTGGTCAATTCGACAGCTCACGGCCGGGGAACGACCATCCAATCACAGGGAAAGATTTGCGCCAAGCATTGGAACTATTGTTGGACGGCAGGGAGGTCCCCGCAGCCGATCAAGTTCCATCGATTGGCTGCAATGTCAAGTGGAAAACACCTTAAACTTTGTTAGATTTCGAATGGAACAGGTTCTGATTTCATTTGCACACATGCCATGACACCATGCAATCATTCATTCTTTCTTTTTTCAGGACTTCACTGATTTTCACCCTCTTCATTGCCAGCACGGCCTCCTCTTTCGGGCAGCTGCCCATGGACGCAAATGGACTTGTCGATGCCTACGAACGCGGCGAAGGTGTGGTGTTTCACAACCGGGCATCTGGCTATTCATTGCAATTTCGTGGGTTGGCACAATTCACTTCTGAAAGCCGGTATTTTTCTGAGACCGATGAGTGGACCACACGTTTTCGTGCACGACGCATTCGCATGCGTTGGGCAGGGGCCTCAACCTCTGAAAAATTTCGCTACAGGGTGCAATACGAACTCTCCAATCCTGATGGCGATGGCGATGATGTTTCCGGCATGCTCATGGATGCCTGGTGCGCATACCAACCGAGCAACCGGTTTCGCCTCACTTTTGGACAACGCTCAGCAATCAGCGACAACCTCGAATTGCGCATGGGCTCAAACACCTTGCAATTTGTAGAGCGCAGTCGCTTAACGTCTGCCTTCGGGACCATCCGAGAGTTCGGAGCATTTGCAGAAGGGCGGGTGCGGGCGGGTACAAACGGATGGATCAAGCTTGCGGGCTCTGTCGTCACCGGCGATGGTGCCGCAGAACGCATCGAAAACCATGGCGGATTGAAATACGAGGGGCGCGTAATGTGGCTTCCCTTGGGGCTTTTCAGATCGTTTGGTGAATTTCGACAAGTGGACTTGGTGCGCGAAGTCCAACCCAAAATCATGGTTGGATCTTACGGCAGTTTGAACCGTGGAATGAGCAGCCGGCGGGGACGCACCAGCGGGGACATCCTCTACCTTGATGGCAACTTTGAAGAAGCACTTCCTGACTTTTGGAAAATAGGCGCAGATCTCCTTTTCAAATTCAAAGGCTTCACGCTGTTGGGCGAATTCATCATGACGGATGCCAGCGTCCCTGATCAAGAAATTGTCCAGCGCGTGCGCAACAACGGCACCTTTTCCACCACCTTCGAAGGAGGTGTCGATGCATATGTCCGAGGACGCATGATGTTGGGCACTGCTTTCAATATCCAAGCCGGCTATTGCTTCACCAATCTTTGGTCGGTGGATGTGCGGTACACGAAGCTCAATGCGGCTGACAATTCCTTTCTCAACAACCCCACATTTTATGCCCGAAGTGCCTACCAAGACTTGGGGGTTTCACGCTACTTCGGCAGAGATTATGGAGCGAAGTTGCAATTGGGCGTGATGCATACGGAAGCCGATCCTGCAGCCGTCACCACCGCAGGCAATGCATTCGGTGGAAGCGAATGGACATTCCGAGTTTTGAGTCAATTCTCTATTTGATTCTATTCATGAAATTTCCTCGCCCATCCCTGATCCTCATCGGCTTTTTGGCCTCAGCACTTCTAGCTGAAGGTCAAGACCCGAAGGGCATTCGCGAGACGTTCTTTCCTGCGCCGGACACGGTTTTCACCACCCCTGCCTTTGCAACCAAACGAGACTTCACCAACAGCGATCGTCTTTTTGATTTTTTAAACCGAGAGGGTTCAGCGGCGCAAGGTTGGCAACGAGACACCATCGGATTTAGCGCAAAAGGCACTCCAATTGTGGCAATTCAGCGGGGTGGAGAAGCGGTCGCCCACCCCATTCGCGTCTTGTTTCTCGGCGGCATTCACGGAGATGAACCTGCAGGAGTTGAGGGACTTTTGGCCCTGACCCAACATCTGGGAAAAGGCGGCGACTGGGAGCATTTATTGCACAACACGACCCTCCGAATCGTCCCCATGGTCAACCCCGATGGTGTTGACCGGTTGAACCGCTATGCGGCCAACGGCCGCGACCTCAACCGCGACCAATCCAAATTGGAAAATGTAGAAATGACTGCATTGAAAAAGGACTTCGCACAATACGACGCTGATGTGGTGGTGGATTTTCATGAGTACAGACCATACCGGGCTGATTATGTGGACATGGGGGACTTTGGAGTGACGTCGCCATTTGACGTGATGTTCATGTACACCGGGAACCTCAATGTACCGGAAGCCATTCGTGCAGCGAGCGAATCGCTGCTCATTGAACCCGCTCGATTCGCCATGGATGCGCATGGTCGACGTTATGCAAATTATTTTCGCCCGAGCGTGATCCGAGGGAAACGCGAATTCAAAACCGGAGCGTCAAGCCCGCGTTCTTCGGTCACCTCATTTGGACTGGCATCAAGCCTTGCTGTGTTGATGGAAATCCGCGGGGTCGGTTTGGGCCGAAAAGGATTCGAGCGCAGGGTCCAGACAGCGTTGCTGCTCGCCAAAAGCTTCTTGGAGTCAAGCTCCGAAAACCCCGAAGCCATACGCATGGCACGCCGCGAAGGCCAACGTGACAACTCCCCGGTTGTCATCCAAGCCCAGCGCGAAAAGACCGTGGCAGAAGTGACGCTCCTCGACTTGAACCAACAAGCGCTGCGCACCTTTGACGAGGAGGTTTCTGATAGCAACAACCAAACAGCCACAGAAACCCGGGCATTTCCGGGGGGCTATTTATTGCTTCCATCCGAAAGACGCGCTGCAGAGGTGCTGGAGACACTCGGTTTGAATTTGACCGCACTCGAAACGCCCTTGGCAGCAAAAGTGCAGGCGTACACGCTGGTCTCCGACCGCCTGTCTCCAAAACCATTCGAAGGTTTTTTTGAGCGGATTGTGCGAGCAGAAACCAGAGATACCACGGTGACGCTTCCCGTCGGAGCTTGGTGGATTCCTGCCAATCAAACGCGCTTTCACCTGACCAAGGAATTATTGGAGCCGGAAGGAATCAATGGGTTTGTGCGCTACCGCGTAATCGATCCCACGACCGACCAAGCATTTCCCGTTTACCGCATTTTACCCGAAGACATCATTTTACCATGAACCGCAATCATCTTCCCTTTGCTCTGTGTTTGCTGACCTTTTTGCAATGCTTTTTTCTGAGCCCCTTGTCCGCACAGGAAGAAGATTTCATTGGGGGAGAAGCTGATTTTTCGGCCACCTTTCGAAAAGGTCAGGGTCTGGAAGTCGGGTTTCCGAGTTCGGGCTACGTGTTCGGATTCACCGGACTCGCTCAGCCTGGCATGAATATCAGTCGCAGCGACGCCGACACAACATTTGCGCTCGGCACGTTTACCCGCCGGGCCTACTTGACGTTCAAAGCCAGCGATCTAGAACGCGGCATCGATGTATTGGTTCGCGCCAATTACATCGCCTCCACTCCCCTGCTCGACGCCTACATCAAATACAGAATCAATGACTGGCTCGCCATCCGCACGGGCCAATTTCAAAATCCGTCCAACAACCGTGAGATGCAATTTTACGAGGGTCATTTGGCCATGCCAGAGCGATCCATTCTCAGCCGCACGTTTGTGGAAACCGGTCGGGAATTTGGACTGTCCCTCACGGGATCGTTTGGCAACGCTGAATCGCTCATGGTGAAGCCAACGCTCGCTGTCACTTCAGGCGACGGCATCAACAGTTTCGGAAGCCTTTCCAATGACGCGGACAAGGGCGGTGTGAAGCTCGGAGGGCGATTGGATGTATATCCGTTCGGAGATTTCGACGCCACCAGTGCCTCGGACTTTGAGCGGAATGAATCTCCAAAAGCCGTCATCGGCTGGGCGACCAACTACAACATGGGCGCCAGCGGTCCTGTGGGAGAAAGTCACGGTGATTGGTTGATTTTCAATGAAAATGGGCAAGAACAATTGCCCCATTATCTGAAAAATCACATCGACCTTTTGGCCAAGTGGAAAGGAGCTACTGTTCTCGCCGAATTCACCAATGCTGCCGCCTATCAATTGGACGGGGCATTCACCAGTGCCTCTCTGGGAACACTGCTGATGCCGACTGAGATCAGCCAGTACCTTATGCTGGGAAACGCTTACAACCTCCAAGGAGGTTACCTGCTGAAAAATGGCCTGCAAATCGATGCTCGATTTGGTCAGACATTTCCTGAATTTGATGAGGCCACCTCATTGCTTGAAGTCATCGACGCAGTCGGAGGCTGCTTGACTTGGCATGTGGCAGAACATGCCTTGAAATTGCAACTGTCCGCAGAATATCTGAATTATCAAAATCGCCCAAGCGCCAACGGTTGGACCGCCGCGTTTCAAACGCAATTTTTATTCTAAACGCCGATCAGGCCCTGGGAAAGTTGCCTTGCGTGCGCAAATCGCCGTCCCACATCAGAATTTCCCCACGGGAAACAACACCTGATAAATTCCACTGATCGTCGAACAAACAAGCGTCCGCATCCATGCCTTGAGCAAGATGCCCTTTGCGTTTCAGACCCATTGTCCGCGCAGGACCTGATGTGACCAGACCAAACGCGAGTTCGCTCGGAACATCGGTTTCACGGAGCAGTTGCTGCACGTTCCAAAGGTTGAGATCAATGGGAGCTTTCTTGAATCCGGTCAATTGACCCTGTGCATCCAAAATCCCAATGCCGGCGTTGCCATCGCTGCTCAGCGTAAAATGACGCAGATCAGCACCATTCGAATGCGCTTCTGCCAAGGCTTCCCAAGGCGGAACGAATTGAGTGCCACCAGTGGACAGGTCCACCATTCCGCCCATTTTGGCAAAACGTTTTGCCTGCTCAAACAGATGAGCGGTTCGTCCAACGTGCGTTGGCGAAAGGCGCTGGATGTCCACATGGTACTGCTCCACCAATTGAAACAGCATGTCCATTCCTTCAGGCAAGGCGCCCAAATGAATGTGCAGGACTCCTCCCTTGCTTGAGATCATTCCGCCGACTTGAATCTCCCGCAGCAATGCGAGCAACTGATTCGCAGTGGGGTATGACGATCGCACGTCTGCAAGCGCGATTTTGCATCCCACGACCCGATCGATGAAAAGCAAATCGTCGTGGACGCTGCTTGTGATGGTTTTGGGTGGAAATCCGAAATAACTGCTGAGCATCCAAGCCGACAATCCCTCCGCTTCCAAAGCTGCGCATTTCGCATACAAAGAATTCAAGCTGCGTGCAGTGCCATCAGTGCCAAGCAAACCCACCACAGAAGTTGTGCCGCATCGCACGAGGTCGGTCACATGCACCTCCGGAGTCATGGAGCCAAAACCATATTTACCTCCAGCACCCGTGATGTGAATGTGTTGATCGATAAACCCGGGAGCCATGGACAATCCTGTGCAGTCAACGGTCTCCAAATCGGGTAGTCCGCGAAGTTCAATCGGCGCATCACCTGCCAATGCAATCGCTGCTATTTGCCCATTGACCATCAGTACATCGCCTCGACCGAGGTTGGCAGGCGCATGCAAATTGACATTTTTGAATAATTTCATATCAAGGAATAAGATTCAGTTAATACCATCAAAATGAGGGCAATTGCCATGGGCAATGCATTTCTTCGTGCGACATCCAAGGGATTGACTCCCGCGATGCCCGACGTAGCGATGACAACACCCGAGATCGGTGATGCTGCACGCCCCATGCTGGAGGCCAATTGCATGGGCAACAAGAGTCGAATGCCCGGAATGCTCATCGATTCTGCCACCTTAGAAACCAAAGGACCAAAAGCGAAAAAACTCGCATTTCCGCTCCCCATCAAGATGGATGCAAAGAAGATCAGCGCAACAAAAATCACCAAGATGCCCAAAGCACCCCAACCCAAACCGTCCACCAACACGAGCAGTCCTTCAATCAGGCCCAATTCTATCAATCCTTTGGCAAACAAATCTGCTGCAATGATCAGTGTGACCACTTGACTGAACGCCCGTCCCATGCCCTTCCAGCATTCCTTCAATCCACCCTCTATTTCCTTGGCTTTTGCGCCAGACACCCAGTGCAACAACATCGAAAGGGCCAATGAAATGAGCATCGCCGTGGAGGTGTCCAAGATTACCGCGCTCGGTCCTGTCTGGAAAAACGAACTGAATGTCATCAGTAGAATGAGGGGAAGCACAGGTAAAAAGGCAAAGTAAAAAGGTCGTTTTTCAGGTTCATCAACCTTCGGGACAGCCTTGGATTGGGCAGGTTCAAGGCGACGCAATTGAAAGAAAACAACGGCCATAACGACCAAGGTAATGCTTCCCGCCAATGGCGCTTGATGCCCCAAGAAATAAGTGACATTTCCCATTCCCAGCAAATCAGCGGCTCGAGCAGTGTTGGCACTTGCAGGCCCCATGTCAAAGCAGGTGCACAGTGTAATGATTGAAACTGAGGCCAAGGGAGAAATCCCGATACGCAGTAGAATCGGGTGCACGGAAGCAATCATCAAAAGACCGAGACCAGCGGCGCTGGGCACACAAAGCGAAAGCAACTGCCCCAAGGGCAGGACCATGATGGCAGCCAGATGCGGAATCCCACGAAGAAAGTCAATCGGCCGCATCGCCGCTTGGACCATCGCTTTTGTAGCCCCCATGTAATCCATGTAGGCCACAAAGCCTGCGATGACCATGATCATCGTGCCAATCCCACCCAACTTTGAACGCATGGATTGGACAATGAGGTCGAACAAGTCAAATCCTCGCCAGCCGGTTGAATCTGTTGCTTCAAGTGGATTGCCCAAGGCCCACGATGCGATCAAAAAGACCAATCCTGCAGCCAAAAGAATCAACTGCGGATGATGGCCTTGGATAAGCTTCCAAGCCACAAACGCGGTGACAACCGCAGCGAAAATCAATCCCGCCGCCAGCATCATTCCGGAATGACTCCCAACAAAATACCTCCAGCACCTTGAACTTGATCGTAAATCGCTGCGGGAATCACAATGTCACTGGTCCCCGAATTGCCATCAGGACCCGGATTCTCAGAAAAATCCACCTCCTCAATCAACGCCACATTGGCACTCAAATCAATGGAAGAAAACGCATGCGAACGCAAGTGCAAGTGGCGCAATTGGAGGTTGTTCGAAAGATCAATCTCATTCAAAAGAGCATTTGCCTGTGAGCTTCCGCGAAACCTGAGCTTCTTGAGGTTCGGACATGCACTCACATCCAACGCCTCGACTTTGCAAAAATTCATGCTCAACTCGACCAAATCAACATTTGCACTCAAATCCAAACTCACGAGATCATTTGAAGTGACGATGAGTGTGTCCAATCCGGTAAAAAACTCCACCCCGCTCAAATCTTGAATTTTCTGTGCCGCTGTTGCAACACCTGCAGCTTCCAAAGCAGAAACATTGCTGCTTGTCTTGCTCAGACTCAATGCATTGACCCCAACCACCAACGCTGGGTTGAGGTAGAAATTGGTCTGCAATGCGCCAGTGTCCAAGGTGTCCAAGCGCTGTTGCACCCCTGGAATACCCCGATAAACCATGTATTCTCCAAACGCCCTATCGGGGATTTGAAAGGTGTAACCTTCATTTGGATCTACCGGCACAGGGATGTCCACATCATCTGTTTTTGCGCAGCCAGTCACGGTGATGAAAAAGGCGGTCAAAAAAGCGGTGAAACAAAAGTTCTGCTGCAATCGTGTCATAATCAAGGGTATAAAATTAGAGCTGCTTCATCTGCCATACCTGATGGATCATGTCCAATGCCTTCTGCCACTCGAATGTTCCAATTCAGCAAGATACCATTGTCCTGAGAAATTTGCAGAGCGCGTGCGTGAAAATATTGGCCACGATCAAACCGATTTTCACCTTGGGCATATGCTCCCGTCCAACCGGTTTCCATGAAATCCGTATCCTCACTTCCCAAATGCGTTAGGAGGTCCACCCCAAACGGAACTGCCAAGTCTGATTCATCAATGGGGGAAGCATCAAGCCCGTAAGGAAACGGTGAATCATTTTCGGGAATCGTGTACCAACCTGCATTGGCAGCAACCGCGCGATCCAATCGAAGTTCGCCGCCAAACAAGACGAGGCGATGCAAAAATTGGGCTCCGCCTGAATGACCCCATGCATCATAGCTCACTTTTGCCGATCCCAATCGCTCTTGCACATCATCAAACATCGGCTCAATCAAACTGAACAACCATTGTTCGGCCGGTCGAAGCTGATTACCGGCAACCAAATTTCCTTGCTGATAACCAACACTACTGGGATAATCCGATTCTGAAAATTCCGGAACAAAAACCATCACGCCATGCCTTGCAGCAAGCTCAGACCAATCATTGGCGTAAGACGCAGCGTTGCGTTCGGCTCCATGAAAGACAAAAATCACCGGCATATCGTTGATGTCGCCCACAAGGGGAATCTGATAATGAACAGCAATGCTCTCTGTCGTTGCTCCTGCTGGAGTCAAAAACTCAAACGCGCCAGCGCCTCTCTGCAAGTCAAACCCCACCGGATTTTCAACCGCCCCACCCTCAACCCGGCAGCCGCTTGAGGACAAAGCCATCGAGCACAAGAGAATGAAAAAAGTCACGGGATAATTGCGTGAAATCATCCTCAAAAGTACAATGAAATTGCGTGTTTGACGAGCGGATCAACCCCTGTGTATTCGCGGCATAAACCCCCCAAATACAGCGGCTCACTTATTGTTTTGTCGAAAAATAACTTATATTCGTCTTAACCAAATCACCCGACCCATGACCTATTTGCAATTGGAAAAGACCTTTTCCCGAGGCATTTGCACCGCATTTGCAGCCATCATCAGCGTGACAGCATTCGGACAAAATGACCTGATGCTTCAGGGAATCATTGATTTCAGCGTGCCTAGCGCTGGCTCTGATGGCAAAGCACTTCATTTGGTTGCAAACAGTGACATCGCAGATTTGAGCACCTACGGAATTGGTGTGGCCAACAATGGAGGCGGAACAGATGGACAGGAGTATACTTTTCCTGCAATAACTGTCTCGGCGGGCGATGATATTTTTGTTGCTCGAAGTTTGGATGCTATGGCGAGCTACCTGCTTGAAGGCTGCTTCGCAACGTTTGAGCATCCGCTTGATGCAACGAGTGCCATTGGTCAGAATGGAGATGACGCCATCGAACTTTATTACCAGGATGCAGTGATCGAAACTTTTGGAGAGGTCGACACAGATGGGACAGGAGAGGATTGGGAATACACCGATTCTTGGGCCTACAAAGTAGAAGGCGCGTGGACATATGGCACAGTAAATTGCACCGACGGTACCGCAAACACATTTGAGTCAAGCTGCCCTTACCCCATGTGCGAAGTCCCGGAAGACATCCCGGGATGCACAGACGATTCAGCTTTTAACTACAACCCCAATGCAACTGTGGACGATGGATCCTGCGAGGCAGTGTTAGAAGGTTGCACGGTTTTTGGTGCAGACAACTACGATGCAGCGGCCAACACAGCCTGCACAGATTGCTGTGAGTTTTTGGGATGCACGGATGACACAGCATTGAATTACGACGCTGAGGCCAACACCGATGATGATTCTTGCATTTTTGATTCAAGTGAATTATCCAACGCGCTGATGCTCCAAGGCATCATTGACTTCACAGTGCCAAGCGGCGGCTCTGATGGTAAAGCCATTCACTTTGTAGCCGTGGCCGATATCGCTGACTTGAGTGCTTTTGGCGTTGGCGTAGCAAACAACGGAGGCGGAACTGACGGGCAAGAGTATGAATTTCCGGCAATGGCAGTGAATGCAGGTGACAACATCTTACTGGCCCGAACCCCGGAAGTCATGGAAAGCTACCTCGCGACTTCGTGTTACGGATCATTTGAGCATGTTTTGACGGCCAATACAGCCATCAGCCAAAACGGAGATGACGCCATTGAGCTTTTCGAGACGGGCATTGTCATTGAAACCTTCGGCGAGATCGATGTTGATGGATCTGGTGAACCATGGGAATACATGGATTCATGGGCGTACAAGGTGGATGGGGAATGGACTTACGGTGAAGTGAACTGCACAGACGGAACAGAAACCATTGCTGATGCCTCTTGCGTCTACCCCATCTGCGGCGGGTGCACAGATCCGTTTGCGCAGAACTATGATCCAATGGCCTCTGCCGATGATGGATCATGTGCAGATTCGATTGTTTTCGGATGCACTTACGAGGTCGCAACAAACTACAATTCAGAAGCCACGCAAGACGATGGGTCGTGTGAGGTTGTGACCGCAGTTGCTTGCTTGGGAGACCTCGATGATGATGGCCTTATCGCCACCCCTGACCTGCTCTTCTTCTTGTCGGTATTCGGCTCAAGCTGCGAGTGATACGGATGGCTTGATTCGAATGCTGACGCATTCGGAAATTTGCTGGTGCGCATGTAAATTGCGCACACACCAACACCCAACAAGCATGACCTATCGGCAACTCAGCAGCGTACTTGTGCTCTCGCTCTTTGCAGGAAGCTTCGCGTTTGAAGCGAAGGCCACGTCGGCACTTGACTCACTGATTTTGCAAGGCATTCTAGATTTGGATGTTCCTACGGGAGGATCCGATGGAAAAGCATTGCATTTTATGGCAGTAGAGGATGTTGATGACCTCAGCGTTTACGGAATCGGGACTGCAAATAATGGTGGCGGAACCGATGGGCAAGAGTACACCTTTCCAGCAGCGCCGTTGGACGAAGGCCAGCACCTTCTCCTGGCGCGTTCTACTTCAGCGATGAGCGAATACTTCGGAGCATGCATGGCCGAATTCGATGTTGTCTTGGAAGCAACCACAGCTATCAATCAAAACGGTGATGACGCCATTGAACTTTTCTTCGAAACCGAAGTAATCGAGACCTTCGGGGATGCAGATGTGGATGGTTCCGGTGAAAGCTGGGAATACTCAGACAGCTGGGCTTATAAATCGGAGAGCGGCGATTGGGCCTTGGGAGAATTGGGATGCTCGAGCGGACCATCCACAGAAGATTCGGCTTGCCCTTATCCTCTGTGCAGTGAATCCGATGGAGCTCCAGGTTGCATGGACCAATCCGCCTGCAATTACAATGAGGAGGCGACCGTGGATGATTTTACGTGTGAATTCCCAGGTGATGCTTGTGACGATGGCGATGCCATGACCGTTTTTGATGAATTGAATGAGAATTGTGAATGTGCCGGGTCCATTTTTGAGCCGTCAAACCAAATCATTTTGACTGGAATCATTCATGCTGGCGCAGCGCCCAAAGTACTGGAGTTTTTCGTGTTGGATGATTTGGAAACGTTGGGGCAATACGGCATCGGTACCGCCCAAAATGGCGGAGGAAGCGATGGTGTAGAATGGACGTTTCCCGACGAGGGAGCGGAAGCAGGTACGTTTATTTACGTCACGAACGATGCTGATGCATTCACCGCGTATTTTGGGTTCACCCCCAATTTTGGTGAAGCGGGAGCAGTTTGCAACTTCAATGGAAATGACGCCATTGAGCTCTTTGAAGCCGGCGTTCCTGTTGACACATATGGAGAAATTGATGTGGATGGATTGGGCGCAAGTTGGGAATACACCGACGGCTGGGCATACCGAGTCAATGGCACAGGACCCGATGGCGATGCATTTGTCCAGGCCAACTGGATCAACAGTGACTTGGGAGTTACCGACGGACCGCTGACCAATGAGTTTTCCAATGATCCGTTTCCAAATGGCACATACAACAACACGCCTGATGGCATCGGAGAATGGGCTTCCGGAGCAATCGGAATGCATGTTTTCCCCAATCCCACAGCGGATGAAACAGTGCGTGTGCAATCCAATTCTGGCATCGAATCATTGACCATTTACGCCCTGAATGGACAAGTCGTTCACAGCATGTTAGCCACTGGTAAAACAGCATTTTATGACGCGACCTCACTGGCTCCTGGAGTCTACACCATCCAAGCAATTGGTCCCAGGGGGGAACGTCACTTTAGCCGACTGGTCAAAACCAATCCTTGATGAAGAATCTCCCCCTTGTCGCAGTCCTGGTCTTATTCTCCCTTGTAACGGCTTCTTGTGCCGATTCCGGAAAAGATTTCTCCGAGAAATTCAAATCCGGCTGGATGTCGAGTTGCCAAAAACAAGCGGGCTTCAACATGGATAAGGACATTGCCAAGCAGTATTGCCAATGCTCATTGGACATTCTCATGGAGCGGTATGAAAACGATGAACAGGCCGGTGAAGCCATCGCTTCCATGTCCGTCAACCGGGTGCAACAGATCTTGGTTTTGCCCTGCATTCAATGACTTGAATCCTGCTGCTCATACCTATTTCCCAGGAGTTATCTGCTGATTTTGAACCTTTTCCGTTTTGGGTTGTCCTAATTGGGCAAGACAACAGATATGAAGAATATTTTTTCGGCGTTCCTTCTCTTTTCCTTCGTTTTCAGTGCCCAAGTCTCAACTGCCCAGTACGGCAGCTTTGGAAAAGACACGTGTCCTGATGACTCTACAGAGGTAAACGACATCATTTACTATGGTGAGCTACTGGACATGAGTGGCGGGTATCAGGTGGGAGATACTGTGTTTGACTTTACGGTGTATGATTTTGACGGGAACTCCATCAATCTCTACGAAGAATTGAGTGGTTCAAAGCCGGTGGTTCTTGTCAATGGTTCGGTCTCTTGCCTGCGCTTTCGTGGAACGTTCGAGCCGGACAACAATGGGCAGCAGTACATAGCGGCAAGGAATTACCTTGAAAGCCACGTGGATGATATCAATTGGATATTCGTTTATGGAGTGGAGGCTCATCCCACCGATGGAAATTGCCCAAGCAATTGCCCTCCAACTGTGAGCAACGACACCACTGTGATTCAACCGCCCTATTACGTGAATCGTCGATGGGCTGCGCATGGTTGGGAGGAATCACCAGAACATGAGTTTCCCTTTACCATGTACGCAGACAATGCAGACAATGCGGTCTACGACAATTTCTTTCAACGTCCGTTTGGTATGCTCGCCATCAATTGCAATGGCACCGTGGCCATGCGCGGAGATTGGGTCAATTCTTTCTTCATGGATGCGATCAGCGTTTTTCAACTCGACGCGTGGCGAACAGAAGGGACGACATGCTCCATTGAATGGACGCCCGAGGATGCGCCTGATGATGACGTCAGCGACGACAGTGGCAGCAGCGGAAACAGCGACGACGACAGCAGCAGCGACGACAGCAGCGACGACGACAGCAGCGATGACGACAGCAGCGATGACGGCAGCAGCGACGACGACGGAAGCGACGACGACGGAAGCGACGACGACGGAAGCGACGACGACGGAAGCGACGACGACGGAAG
>ENA-OREB01000380-OREB01000380.1-marine-metagenome-genome-assembly--contig:-NODE-380-length-22887-cov-3.605918_pt1 | contig 22887 bp, 10 predicted proteins | sample MGYA00248625_ERZ508552 | MGnify/ENA primary metagenome ERZ508552 (study PRJEB26219, sample SAMN06267888) | marine metagenome | isolation source: Monterey Bay, California, USA | place: USA:Monterey Bay...
GATGCATGGATGAGACGGCAGACAACTTCTCACCAGGGGCCAATGTCGATGACGGCAGCTGTTCTTATGGAGGTTGCACGGATTCCGAGGCTTACAACTACGATGGGAATGCGTCATTGGATGACGGCAGCTGTCTGTATGCGGGCTGCATCGATCCGGGGGCTTGCAATTATGACGAGGATGCCGACACAGACGATGGAACGTGTTCCTATCCTGAGTCCGAGTACGATTGCTTGGGCTATTGCATCTCCGACTATGACGGAGATGGTGTGTGCGATCCTTTTGAAGTATCTGGATGCACGGCTCCTTCGGCCTGTAATTACGACGTCAACGCCACCGAGAACAATGGCTCTTGCGAGTGGACCTCATGCGTGGGGTGCACCGATGCTGCGGCCGACAACTTCTCGGCCACTGCTTTGACCGATGACGGCTCTTGTGAGTTCGGTGGATGTACCGATCCGATTGCCGTCAACTACGAGACCCAAGCCACCTTCAACGATGGCTCGTGCTTTTACGCAGGATGCACCGACAACGGGGCCTGCAACTTCACAGCCGGAGCCAACTACGATGATGGCTCTTGTGAGTATTTGTCTTGCGCGGGATGTATGATCACAATAGCGTGTAATTACGACCCAACAGCATTGATATTCAGTGTTGAAGTTTGTGAGTTCACCTCGTGTTGTGGCGATCCTGCAGCGGACAACTTTGACGCGAGCGTTTCGGAATTCCTGGTAGAAGGTTGTCTGTATGGCGGCAATCCGCCTTTGGTCAACGAAGCCGGTTGTGATCTGCCCTTTGCCTGCAACTTTGGCGATGAAGTGAACGATTGTGAGTTCGCTTCTTGCGCGGGCTGTTTGGAAGAAGGGGCCTGCAATTATGATGCCGATGCGACCCTCGCCATTACCTGTCTGTATCCCGAAGACCTCTATGGTGCCGGATACTTGGGTTGCGATGGCGCATGTCTGAACGACACCAATGACAATGGCCTTTGCGATGAGATTGAGCCTGCGGGTTGTACCGATCCCAGTGCCTGTAACCTCGACCAGCAAGCGTCCTTGGACGATGGCTCATGCGAGTATCTGAGCTGCGGTGGTTGCACCGTTGCTGCGGCCTGCAATTACGTCCCTGCAGCCACATTCAATGACGGGTCTTGCGATTTTGAAACCTGTGTGGGTTGTACCGAAGAGGAGGCTTGCAATTATGATCCTACGGTGACCATTGAGGACGGAACCTGCATTTATGCCCAACCTGAATACGATTGTGACGGTGAATGCTTAGAGGACACCGATGGCGATGGCATTTGCGATGTGTTTGACGAGCCGGTCTTTGGTTGTGACGATGCGTCTGCCTGCAATTTTGATGACCTGGCCACAGACAACGATGGTTCATGTGATTTCTGCTCCTGCTTTGTCACGACCTCCGATACCGAAGGGTATGGTGTAGAGGTTGAGGTCCACGCTGTAGACGGTGTGCCAGGCTTTACCACATACCGCGTCTATGCGACCACAGTGTCTACCGATGACTTTGTCAGTGCGGTTACTGGATTCTCTGGTGTTCCCCTCGAGGTGCAAACCACAGGAACCTTCTTCCAGAGCAGCATTGGTGGCGTAACGCCATCGGTGGTCACAGATCTGTTGCTCGGGTTTGTCCCAGACCTGGCGTATGACAGCTGGGTGACGGTTGGATTGGACCGCAAGGCTGATGCTGGAGCGGGAGAGGAGGATGCCGCAACGGTTTCCGGAGTCTCTCCCAGTTGGACGGTTGCATTTGAGTCGGGAGACGACATCGACATCAACGATGGTACCGGCGGTGGTTGGTATGTGTTGAGTTCTGCCAGCAATGGTGAGGCTGGAGACGACCAGCGGGTGCTGTTGGGCCAGTTCACCACAGATGGTGATTTGAGCGGAAGCATGCGGATTCAGGTGTTCCCCAACGGAAATGCTGACATGGACTTGCGCTATGTGGTGACTTTTGGAGCGCCCGATTGCGGTTGTACCGACCCCGATGCATTGAATCCAGACCTCGATGCGGCCTACGACGATGGAAGCTGTGAGTATCCCGGTTGTACCGATTCTACCGCAGACAATTTCGATGCGGAGGCCGACGTCGACGACGGAAGCTGTGTCTACAGCGGCTGTACGGACCCTGCGGCCGACAACTACGACCCTCAGGCTACGATTTTCGACGGCAGTTGCATCTTCTTTGGTTGCACCGACCCGCTCGCTGGCAACTACGACAACTTGGCCAACACCAACGACGGCTCTTGTAGCTATGCCGGTTGTACTTCTTCTGCGGCGTCCAACTTCAACCCCATCGCCAATGTGGACGATGGCTCTTGCCTGTTCGAAGGCTGTACGGATGCAGATGCCGCCAACTATGAGTCCGGCGCCAACAGCGATGATGGCTCGTGTTTGTACCCCGGTTGCACAGATCTAGCGGCTGACAATTACGACGCCCAGGCCAATGTGAACGATGGCAGTTGTGTGTTGTCCGGTTGTACCGATTCGGAAGCCCAGAACTACAACGCTTCCGCCAACAATGAAGACGGCAGCTGCCAGTACCCAGGCTGTACGGACGCTGCCGCGGACAACTTTGATCCGGAGGCCAACACCAACGACGGGTCATGCCTGTTTGGAGGTTGCACCCAAATGGGAGCCTGTAACTACGATCCGGCGGCCAACGATGACGACGGCAGTTGCACCTTCCCCGAGGACCTCTTTGGAGCAGACAACGTGGATTGCACGGGAGCCTGCAACAGCGATGCCGATGGCGACGGAGTATGCGATGAGGATGAGGTGCTTGGCTGCACGGATGAAGCGGCTTGCAACTTCTCCTCCGATGCTACCGAAGACGATGGCAGTTGCGAGAACTTGAGTTGCTCCGGATGTACCGATCCTGAGGCCGACAACTACGATGCGGATGCCACCATTGCCGATGAGTCTTGTGTCATCAGCGGTTGTACTTATCCGACAGCGGCCAACTACAATCCCGAAGCCACCGTCGAAGACGGCAGCTGCACATTTGGAGGATGCACCAACCCTGCAGCCATCAACTTTAGTGTATTGGCGGATGTAGACGACGGCAGTTGCATCCTCTTGGGCTGTACCGATGCCGACGCGATCAACTTCAACCCAGCGGCAACGTTGGACGACAATACCTGTCAGGTCTATGGTTGCACCAATCCGCTGGCGGTCAACTTTGCCGCCAATGCGGTGTTGGATGACGGTTCTTGCATCATTGCAGGTTGTACCAATCCATTGGCCATCAACTACAGTGTTTCGGCCACAACAGACAACGGATCTTGTATCGTGTTGGGTTGTACCAGCGTTGCGGCAGACAATTATGATCCCAACGCGAACATCAACGACGGATCTTGTGTGATCGGTGGATGTACGCTGTCCTTTGCTACGAACTACAACCCGTCAGCGACATACGATGACGGCAGTTGCATCATCTACGGTTGTACGAACCCGATGGCGCTGAACTACAACTTCTTTGCCACCCAAGACAACGGCACCTGTCTGTTTGCAGGCTGCTTGGACTCCGAAGCAGACAACTACAACCCAGATGCCACCTTCGACAATGGCGACTGCGACTATTTGGGCTGTACCGATGCGGAGGCGTCGAACTTCGATGCTGGAGCCAATACCGATGATGGTTCATGCTTGTATCCTGGATGCACGGATGCTGCGGCCTCCAACTTTGATGCGGGTGCAAACACCGACGATGGCAGCTGTATCTTCTTGGGATGTACCGATGAATTGGCCTGCAATTACGATGCCTTGGCCAACTCCAATGACGGTTCCTGTGACTTTGTTTCTTGCTTGGGTTGTATGGACCCCGAAGCTTGTGATTATGATGCAGAAGCCACCCAAGACGACGGTTCTTGCTCTTATCCTGTCGACCTCTATGGTGTCAACTGGCTGGACTGCTCAGGAGCATGCCTAAACGATGCCGATGGCGACAGCGTGTGCGATGAGGAAGAAGTGACAGGTTGTACCAATGACATTGCCGTCAACTTCAATCCTGAAGCCACCGACGAAGACGGTTCTTGTTTGATCGAAGGTTGTATCGACACCACAGCATCCAACTTTGATGCTGGTGCGAACCTCGATGATGGATCGTGCATCTATCCTGGTTGCACGGATTTGGAGGCCGACAACTACGACGAAGGCGCCAACAGCGATGACGGATCTTGTATCTACTTCGGATGCACGGATGCAGAAGCCGACAACTTTGATGCCGGTGCCAACACCGACGATGGCTCTTGCCTGTACTTCGGTTGCACGGATGCTACAGCAGACAACTTTGATGAAGGGGCCAACAGCGACGATGGTTCTTGCATCTTCTATGGCTGTACCGATGTGGAAGCCGACAACTACGATGAGGTGGCCAACACCGACGACGGATCGTGCTTGTATTATGGCTGCACCGACGCCGACGCCGACAACTTTGATGCCGGTGCCAACAGCGAAGATGGGTCATGCCTTTACTATGGCTGTACCGATGCGGAAGCAGACAACTTCGACGAAGGCGCCAACAGCGATGACGGCACCTGCGAGTACTTCGGATGCATGGACCCCTTGGCCTCGAACTTCGATGAAGGTGCCAACGTGGAAGACGGCACGTGTACCTATCCAGGATGCACCGACAGTTTCGCCGACAACTACGATCCGGAAGCCAACTTGGAAGATGGCTCCTGCCAGTACTTGGGTTGCACGGATGCGGGTGCCATCAACTTTGACGACTTCGCCAATGTCGATGATGGTTCATGTCTGTTCTTGGGTTGCACCGACGCAGAGGCCGACAACTATGACCCGAATGCCAACTTTGAAAGTGGGACTTGCGAGTATTTCGGTTGTACCGATCCGGAAGCGGACAACTACGACCCCGATGCCAACGTCAACAATGGTTTCTGTGTCTTTGTCGGCTGTACAGATGCGGCGGCTGCGAACTACGACCCCCAAGCCAATACCAACGATGGGTCTTGCTTGTATGGAGGATGTATCGATCCGGCCTACCTCGAATATGATGCCACTGCAGATGTCGACGACGGCTCCTGTGTTACGCTGATTGTGGAGGGTTGTACCGACGAGAACTTCACTGAATTTGACCCTGCGGCCAACATTGAAGATGGCTCTTGTGCTACGCCAGTTGTGTTCGGCTGCACGGATCCCAACTTCTTGGAATTTGACCCAGGAGCCAACACCTACGATGGAAGCTGTGCCACCCCTGTGGTGGAAGGCTGCACGGACGATGCTTTTGTGGAGTTTAATGCTTCGGCCAACACCGACGACGGTTCATGCTCCACGCCGATTGAATTTGGCTGCACAGATCCGAACTTCTTGGAATACAATGCTGCGGCAAACACCGACGATGGCACTTGTGTGACACCATTGGTCTTGGGCTGTTTGGAGGCTGAAGCGTGCAACTTTAACCCGGATGCCAATACGGCCGACGTGTGTGATTACCCGCTGGACCTCTATGGGGTGGACTATCTGGATTGCGCAGGTTCATGTCTGAACGATGCCGATTTCGATGGGGTGTGTGACGAGGATGAAATCCCCGGTTGCATGGATTCTACAGCGGTCAACTTCGATGGAGACGCCACAGACGAGGACGGGAGCTGCCTGTACCCGGGTTGTACCGACCCGTTGTACATCGAGTATGACGCCGAGGCTGATGTGGACGATGGTTCTTGTGTCACGCTGGTGTTGGAGGGATGTACGGACCCTGATTACACCGAGTTCGATCCCAATGCCAACGTCGATGACGGCTCTTGCCAGACCATAGCGGTTTATGGTTGTACGGATTCCGCAGCTTGCAATTACAGCGGAGGTTACAACACCGAAGACGGAAGTTGTATTTACGCCGTGGACATTTACGGCAGTGAAAATTTCGATTGCTTCGGAAACTGCATGAACGATGTGGACGGTGATGGTGTGTGCGACGAGGATGAACTCGATGGGTGTACCGACCCCTCTGCGTGTAACTTTAGTCCGACCGTTACCGAGGATGATGGCAGTTGCGAATACTGCTCATGCTATGAACCACAGGTCATTGCTGGCCCCGACACGCTCTACTTTGAGAGTGACAGCGCAGGCTATGGATTGGAACTGGTGCGCGTGCTCGAGCATACCGAAGGCGACCTCGCCGGTCACACGACTTACCGACTCTATGTCAAGGGACAGAGTCCTGACGACAAACTTTCCAGTGTGTTCGGAAATGGAGATTTGCCATTGAACATTGGTACCTCTACGTCTTGGTACCAAGACCCGGTGGGCTCCAACTACGGATCGGCCATCAATCCATTGCTGTTCGGGGTGATTCCATTGCTTCCTTATGACAGTTGGGTGACCATTGGTATCGGCCAGACGCCCAACACAGCGCTGGGAGAAGCCGAGGTCCAAGGTGTGAGCAGTCCCGGACAGAATTGGCTTGCGGCTTTCTCTGCAGGTGGAAGCATCAGCATGGACGATGCGACGGGTGGTGCTTGGTTTGTGACCAATGATGCGAGCAATGGCATTGCCGGTGAGGACCAGGCCATGTTGGTGGCTCAACTCACCACCGACGGTGTTATTTCGGGAACGTTGAATTTCCAGTTGTTCTTGGAAGGAGATGTGGACTTGGACATTCGTCCTACGGTGTCTTTCTCTTCTGAAAGCATGGCGTCCAGCCTTCTCTCCCTGTGCGGTTGCACCCAGGAGGGGGCCGAGAATTATGACCCCAATGCGGTGTATGACGACGGTTCGTGCTTGAGTGGCCCGGGTTGCATGTACGCTACGGCTTCCAACTATGACCCCAATGCAGGGTTCGATGATGGTTCCTGTGAGTTTGCGGGATGTACAGTGGACTTCTACCGGAATTACACCACCTACGCAAACGTGGATGACGGCAATTGTTCTGATGCACCACCTTGTCCTGACTCCAACGGAGACGGCATGATTGGTGCGCTGGAAATCACGGACCTGTTGGTGTTCTACAACACCGACGGCGGCGGCTGTGGCGTCTTCTCACCATTGAGTCCCATTGAGTTGGGGGTGGAGCCTTGTGCAGTGCCCGGTGCCGATTGCGGTGACCTAGGCTGTACTTATCCCAATGCTGTGAACTACGATCCTGGAGCCATTACCGATGATGCTTCTTGCTTCTGGACCGGTTGCACCGATCCGGCCATGCAGAACTTCAACCCATTGGCCAACCTCGATGACGGCACCTGCGTGATGCCCATTTGTTGGGACTTCGATTTCAATGGCTTCGTGGGCATCCAGGACCTCTTGGACCTGCTGCTCCTGTTCAATCAGACTTGCGGAGCCGAATAAGCTTAACCACAAAGCTTGCTTTGTCAGGGGGGTGTTTCCATGCGGGAGCACCCCCCGCTGGTTTGGGGGTTTTCTCAGCGTTGCAGAGCCAGGGCGTTTTGCAAATCGGGAGACCAAGACAGGCTTGCGCTCCATCCAGCGGCAGGCCTCCAAAGGGGTCCCAAGGACCAAGCAGGTCCTGTATTCAATCGAAGGCCATTGCGCTCCCAACCGACCAGCAACCGCAATACCCCGTCGCTGCGCCACAACACACCCGTCTCTAGGTGGTGGCTCAGCTGTGACTTGGTGAAACGGGCTGTGGTCCCAAAGGGCCTGCCTATGGCCAACCCCAGTTCCAACAAATGGCTTTGGGCCTGCAGCGTTCCCCGGTTCCAGGCCCGCCATTCGAATTTATTGCTGCCCAAATCTCCCTGGCCTTCGAACCACCAGGTGGGCCTCCATCGGATGGAATCAAGGGGAACAGGGGAGAGGTGCGGTGCTTTGCCACTGGACAGGTGGTGCAATGTCACGGCACCATGGAAGGAGGGGGTGCCTTTTGGCGGCGTCCTGGACGGGGAAAAGCCCACACTGATGGCCACGTCGAGGCGGGAGCCGCCATTGGCTGCTGTGGCCTGTTCCTCTCCGTTGGGTGCTTGCGGGTCAAATCCGCCGGGGCCATACTGCGCATTCCAGCTCCAAGCAGCGGGGTCCAGCCGCCAAATTGAGGCACCAATGGAAAGGCCCGCATGGGCTTTCCAATCTCGGTTGATGGGGGTCGATGCCGACGCAGAAATGGCCACGGAGCGTTCTCGCCATCCTGTTGACAAAGGGTCTTCTTTGTAGCCTATACCAAAGGAAAGGGGGTCGGGCCCCCTGCGGTTGTATCCTCCTTTTGCTGCAGGTTGCCATCCTGCACCGAACCATAGCCCCGTCAGGGGTTCTCCCTCTCCATTCCAACGCGCGTCCTGTTGAAGTCCGATCTGAACGGGGCGGTCTCCCATGGCCCAGGCTGCGGGGTGCTCCAGTCCGGGAGTCGCAGATATCCAAGGAGGCAACGACGCCTGACCGAAGCCTATGCAGGGCACTGCAGTCGCGCAGAACAACGCGACCGCGGACCAGCCAAGGCGGGTGTGGCGTCGAGCGGACGCGGCGGAAATGTGTGGCCACATGATCACCGTATCAACTTGAGGGGTTGCTGCCATCCCATGGGCCATCCGCCGTCTGAGGTCGCTTCGAAGACCACGGTATAGACTCCGGGGGCGGCAGGTGTGCCAGTATTCATGGCGGTTCCATCCCAACCTGCTGGCCAGCCTTGAGCGTCGGTGGTCCCCAAGGTGACTCCCGATGGAAAGGGGCCATGGGTTTCCTGCCACACTGTTCGACCCCAGCGGTCACGCACGGTAATGTGCCATTCTTTGACCCCGCTTCCCCTCGGGTAAAACACATCATTGCTGCCATCACCATTTGGAGAGAAAGCGTCCGGGAGCCACACATCTGTTGGCGGTAAAAGACAAATTGATTGGACCGTGGTGTCCCCGCAGCCCTCGGATTGTCCCAGCGCCAAAGTGATTTGCCAGGTGCCTGGAGAAGGGAGTGTCAGCGTAGGATTCGTGGCGGGGGTCCAATCAAACGTATCGGTTGTGGGGCTGCCATCTGGCGGTGAAGCGATGTCCACCGGTGCCCATTGCCAGGTCCCAAAATCTGCGCCATTGGAGAGGTCAATGCAACGCAGCGGTTGGCTGTCCCAAGGGATGCAGTCAGAGGCCGGGGTGATGCTAAATGCGGCGTTCAGTGGGGGGTGACTGGGCACCAACACAAGGGTGTCTTGGGCGCATCCTTCCAGGGGGTCGTAGAGGCTCCAGAGAACGGCGCTTCCCGCATTGAAGGTCAATGCAAGCGGACCTGGTCCCAAGGTGTCTCCTTCGATGATGTGCATGAGGCCTGCAGGTTCGATGGCGTCCAGTATGGCATCGGTTTCGGCGCCATAACAGGCTGTTGGCCCAAAGTCAATGCTCCTGCTAAAGGGAGGGAGAACCGCGATGAAAACGCTGTCTGCGGCTGGATCTGAACAGCCATCTTCTGCAGATGCCCACCACCAAGCGGACGACACGGGAGCAATGCTGCGTTCGAATTGGGGCAAGCCGCCATCTGACCAGGCAATGGACAACCCTGCGGGCGGTTCCGATCCGCCGGAGGTTTCAATTTGAAGGACAACTGCGGCTCCTGGACAGAGTGTGGAATCCGAGGCGGTCAAGGCCATTTCCAGCGCTGGCAACACTTCAACTGACCATGAATCGGACACTTCGCATACATCGCCGGTCCACTGCAGTTCGATGAGGTGAGGGCCGGACCCGAAGGTTTGGGTTGAGGCGTTGGTTGGCCACGGGGCTCCGTCGACCGTCCAATTGGCATCGGTGGGTGCCGGTCCATTGCCTGCTGAGCCCGGCACCGGTGGGGGCCACAGGGCGCTGTTGTTGCAGACGGTATCGGCGTTAGCGGCGACAGGTGGGGGCCAATTCGGAGCGACTTCAACGGAGGTCCAGAGCGTATCCGTGCAGCCTGCAGGGGTGCTCCAAATCAAACTGTGCTCTCCTGCACCAGCAGAGGACGGCAACCAGTTCCAAGTTTGCGAAGAGGCAGAGCCGGATACACCTGCTCCTGACCATTGGGCTCCTGGAGAGGGGGTGGGCAGCGGCAGCGCCTCGTCTGTGGAGCAGGATGTCCAATCGGACAGGTCCAGGCTTTCGGGGTGGATGACCACGTCCAAAGTATCGCTGCATCCATTGACCATGTAAACGGCTTGGTGCACACCTGTGTCCCATTCTCCTGCCAAGATTTCCCACTGACAGTCGCCCAAATCGTTGGCCTCTCCGCTGGTCAATGTGGTCCAGGTGCCGCACCATGGGCTGGCTTGAACGTTTTCACCCGCGAGCAGGTTCTCCGGGTCTCCGCTGCAGGCATGGATCAATTCCGGATTGATTTGAGTTTGCCGGTTGAACATCCACAAGGTGTCTGAGCATCCGTTGGGCGCTGCATAGACCAATGGGGCCCATTGGCCATCCATGAGCAAACTCGGATCATACTCGCCTGAAATGGTGCCGAGGGAATCGATGCCGGGGCCCGACCAAAAACCTCCTGGTGGATAGAAGTTTTCAAAGGGCACGAAAGGAAGTTGCTCGGGACAACTGGTGCTCGTGGGCCCAGCCTCAACAGGAAGGATGACCCCATAGGCGGTGCCATTGCAACCCTCCATGGAGTAGGTCAAGGTGAAGGGGCCGAAGGGAGTGTTGCTTGGAGACCAAATTCCGTTCTGTGCATCCCACCCCGGTCCCGACCATTGGCCTCCGGGCGGTGTGGTTGGGAGGGGCATGTCAGGTTCTGAGGCGCAGACGTTGTCCAACTCCAAAGTGTCAGCGAGAGTTTCTACGTGCACGAGGGTTTGGCCCGAGCAGCCTTGGGCTGCGTAAGTCAATGTGTAGGGGCTGCTTCCAAGCACGGAGTCCGCCCATGACGGGTCAAATGTGCTGCCGTTTAACCCCGGGCCTGTCCAAATGCCATCCTGAGGAGACCCTTCCAATTCAAAGGGGGCCGACTCCGGACATGTGGCGAGGTTTTGGGGGATGACAAAATCCACCACTTCAATAGAGGTGCTGCTGGAACACCCCGCACTGCCATCAGCGGAAAACACAAGGTCGTGGATGCCTGAGCCGCTAGAATCAGCGTAGAACATCCAGGGCGGCCCCGATACGCCCTGACCGGACCATTCGCCGGCTATCGGTCCATTGCTCAAGTCCAAGGTTTGACCAGGACACAGCGCTGTGTCTCCTGTCCACGCGCCCAATTCGATGACGGTGACAGCCACATTGCTCAGGCCGGCATTTCCTGTTTCGGTTTCAGTGGCGGTGACGGAGTAGACGGTGGATGTTTCGGGGCAGAGTGTCCAAGGGCCTGGCCCAGGAACCGAGGTTCCGTCATCGGCCATCAAAACAAATGTGGTGGGGCCACAGCCGCGGGCTGTGGCTGTGAGTTCGGTGCACCCACCGGTGCACAAAGTATCGGTGGATACGCTGAGAATGGGGGCTGGACTGCAGCCTGACGCGGTCCACTCCGCAGCCACATCGACGTTCCATACCGAGTCACAGGCGTCCCGCAAACCAATGGTGAGCGTAGCCAATATGTCGCAGTTTCCAGCGATTGTCGCGCCACCGCCCAAGGGCAGGGTCAAAGTGTTGCCGGTGCCTCCAGGACAACTGAGCAACTGCGCAGCTGCTGTATCCACAGGCCAATTGGAACCGTCTGCTCCTGCAATGCTCAAGCTGGCCCAGTCGATGAGCGCACATTCAACGGGGGGGGTAAAACTCCATTGAAGGGCCGAGAATGGACACGACCCCGGACCATCCAAGGTGGTCATTGGAGGCGTCGGTGGGGGAGGGTTGGCAGACCAAAAGAGGTGGAAGCCCTGGGGCTGGGCGCTGGCATCTGACACAAACTGCACCGTCAAGGCGCCTTGAGTGGAGTAATTGGGTGGGTTGGCGATGCTGCCAAACAGGGTGTCCAATACGGGAGCATTGGTGGTGGGACCGTCATAGAGCACCAAAAAATCAAAGAGCAGACCGCTGCCCGGAGCGGCGGACTCTATGTCAATGGCCCCGAAAAAGCCCACCTCTAAAGGAGCCCCTGCGTCTATGGTGAAGGTGAGGTCCTCATTGTTTCCATAAGCCTCATTGGGTCCTCCAGAATCGGTCAATTCTCCGATGCAGGAGGTGACCGTCGAGTCGGACATCGCAAAAGGTTCGGTTTGTGCGGCGGCGGTAAATGCCCAGGCCACTGCCAAGACCGTGGCCAATCCAGCCCTGACGGCCGAGCAGATAGAGCAAATGGGTCTCGACAAATTCAGAGGGTGTCGGTGATCAATATGACCGGACTTTGCACGGTGTTCGATGTATGGCCAGCCCTGTCCGCGATTCGAAAGGTCAACCGCGTTTCCTCATCGCCACCTGTGCCCAGCAGGAAAAGAGGGGGGATGGTGACCTCGAAGGTGCCCGAAATGTCCAACGCCATGCCCTCTGGCGTGAGCGGAGGGACGTGATAGGTGTCAGGGGCATCCAATCTTTGGTCTTGAACTTCGAGTGCATGCCGGTCTGGATCTGCCCAACCCAAATCACCTTGGTGGTCTTGGTAGCCGAGTGTGACGGTCACAGGTTCTGCTGCCGATTGGAATGCTGTGGCGTTGATGGAAATCCACGTAAGGGTTGGAGAGACAGGGTCGGCCTCTTCTGGCACGCACCCCACACAAGTGGCCACCAAAAGGGTGAACAAGGACATGGCCAAGGGCATTGTGGGGCGGTCAAATGGAGCCTTCATGGGACGATGCGCAATCGGTAAAGCAATCCAATGTAGTCTGGACTGGCAGCAGAAGGCGCGCGGGTCTCGGAGGACCCATCGGTGGCCCTCAACTGCAGGGTCCATTCAGATCCGGGCGCGGCGTTGCTCAAGTCTACTTCGGCCAAGAGTCCGTATTCTTCATCGCTTCCAGAGAAAGTGCCTGCTGTAAACGTAAACGGTGCGGGGGCAAACGTGCCGCCACCTGCTGCGGCATCGGCGTCTGCGATGTCCATCCCTAGGGCCCATTCACATTGAATGTTGGCCTGTGGAATTAAATCGTCGGACACGGCTGCAAAGATTTGAATCGGGGCAGCATCCACCAGAATGGGCTGCAGACCAACGCCTTCAGCGCGGGTGTAGGGTTCGCTGATGGCGCCGGGGGGAAACGCAGCAAAACCATGGATTTGGGGAGGCAATGAGGCGCCCTCTGCGGGGGCAACATTGCCATTGATGTCTGGAGCCCCAGCTTCAATCCAAGCGGACACTGCTGCGATGTATTCCGCACGGCGTTCATTGTAATCGCTGTCCTGGTCTACCTCGAGGGGCATCATGCCCGATGTGTTCGGGATGTTTACCGTGAGCCGTTCGTGCAAGAACGACGACGACACGTTGCCGGGGACGACCCTACGGGTGAAGGACATGTCCGCATCGTTGGCGGTGACGGGTTGGTTGACGAGGGTATTCCAAGAGGAACCCACGGTTCTGAAATCGGGCTCAAAAGTGCCGTCATGGCACCCGCTGTTGGCGCAGGTGGGCCCGAGGATTTGCTGGTGTAGCCAGGCGAAATTGTCTTCGGGCAGTGGAGGCACAACCAGCCCGTTTGTGGAGATGACGGGAGCAATGCCGTCGTAAGGATTGGGTGGAGTCTCCGGCTTGCACCCATTGGCGGCCAGCACCACAATGCTGCACCACAACAAGGCGCGGATTTGCAAAGGTGTGAGGCTCCAATGCATCATATCCGATTGAAGAGGCTGTCGGTGCCGGGGTGCACGTAGCCCGCATTCTGCACTTCGGGCATGACGCCCAGCAAGTCGCAAACGGTCATCATGGTATCGGTGACCATGCCTACGGGGTTGTCCTCGCCACCCACTGTGAGCCCTTGGGGCACGGTGGGGCCTGCCATCATCGTGAAGATGCGCATGCTGTTTTCGTCGCTGTGGTCGTATGCCCTCCAGTCGTTTTCGTCGAGGATGTTGTTGGGCTGAAGGTTGCGCCCGCATTCCGGCGTCAAAATCAACGTGGTGTTGCCCGCCATTTCCGGAATGGATTGAATGTGGTCCCACAAGTGGCCCACGGCATGGTCTGCGCGGTGCAAGGCCGACAGGTAGGAAGAGAAATTGGAGTGGCAGGCATCGACGCCTCCCAGGTTGACCATTGTAAAAGCCGGTTTGAATTCGGACAGCACCTCACAGGCGAAACCGACGGTGCCCGTATCGCGGTTGTCGCTGACCGGTGGAACGTTGACCGTGCCGTTGTCCACCTTCTGGTACATGAGTTTCATGAAGGCTTTGATCTGCTCTTTTTCTTCGTCGGTGTTGTTTAAGCCTTTTCCAAAGCCACCGCTTCCGTCCGATGCAAATTGCTGGTCCAGAAAGGTTTTCATTCGGCGCAACGGCTCCAGCTCGTTTTCGGGATGGTAGACCTGGGCATCGACAAAAGCGGACTCGCCGGCACCGGTAAAAGTCACCAATGGTGCAAAGAAATTGCCGGCATACTCGGCACCGTAATTGGGATGTTCGCTGTGGTTGAGCAGCGGCAGTGATCCGCCGATGCCATTGCCCACAAACCAAGTGTCAGTGGCTTTGTAGCCGCCGTGTCTGCGCAGGTATTCGAAGATGGTGGGCTGTATTGGGCGCTGTTTCAGGCCTTGGCCGCCCGGCAAGGCCCCTTGAACCAAAGCGTTCATCCCGGAGAAGTGTCCTGCGCTGAGGGCGCTGACCTCGGCAAAAGTGGTGCCTATGGATTCTATGGATTGAGGCAAAATGGCGGGGATCGGATTGATGCCGCCCACGCCCGTTCCGTAAACGATTTTGGCAATGGGCGCCTCCCCGGACAACATGTTGTACATGATGTTGCCTGGATACGGCTCTCCTTGGCTGTCGTCCACATAGCGGCGGAGGTAGCTCTCTTGCAAACGGACGCCGCCCGCAAAAGCCACCATGACCACATGATCAGAACTGCGGCGACCTGATGCGGCAAAGAGCCTGCCCGACGGAAGAAGGGTCGGGAATGCTGTGCTGCCCGCTGCAGCCAAGCCGGTTTTTTTGAGGAAAGTCCTGCGTTTCATGGCGTCAATAGTGGAGGTACTCTGTGCTCAGTGCAAACGAGGAATAGACCAGCTCGGGCGTGACCGTTGGTGTATTCTGAATGTAATTGCGCATCCATGTCCGTTCTGCTTGGGTTGGATAACGCACAAAAAACCGCACATAGGCTTCCTCCACAAAGTTGTCGGGGTTGGTGAGCATCGACTCCAATGCGGGCAACTGGACATCGGGATTTTGCATAAAGCTCGCAACGAGGGACTCTCTCGCAACCTCTTGGTCACCAACACTTTGAAAGGCCTGCTTGATGTCGAAGAGCTCAGCGCTTCCCAAAGCGGTACCGAAGAGGTCGGCGTGCAGGATGGCAATCCACTGATCGATGGTCTTTACGCGGTCTTTGTCGGCCGTAGAAGACGCCAACTCCAGCGGCTCCAATCCGTAGTGGACTTCAGGCTCTGTCGTGCACGAAGCCCCAAACAAAAGCAGGAAGCCCAACATCAACGCACAGGGCAATGGGGCAAAGCGGCTCATTGGAAATCGGCGTATTCGTCAGAGGTGATCAGGAGCTGTTGCAGAGCGCGGATGTTGACATCGGTTCCTACCGTTTGCCTCCAAGCCACCATTTCTGCATCGGTGATGGTGCGAACCAGCAGCCGTTCCGCCCACCAGCGGACCGAACCTTCGTCAAACTCGCCATTGGCGACCAGGACTTGCAGGTATTCGGCTGCATTCGAAATGGCAGTGCCGAACACCGCTGCGCTGGAGTTGAACTCCACTGCGGCATAGGCTTGCTCAAATTCTGCTTCTGTAGGGTAACGCCCGAACAGGTCGTCAAATGTGGCATTGACGAAGTTGAAACTGTTCATGTTGAGCTCATCGTAGGTCACGTTGTCGCAATACCTCCGGCTGACTTCACGCCAAGAAAAGCTGCCCAACCGATAACCGTCCACGGCCCCTCGCAGGCGCTCCATGCGTTCTGCCTGCCACGTGTTGTACAGGTAGCCGTCGGTGTTTCCTTGCAGCGAATCCATGGTGGCCATGTTCAACAGGCTTTCCAGCTCTGCATCCATGGCCTCTTGACTGAAACCATCCAAAAACCTCCCTGACAGGTCATCGCTCAGTTTGCGGTCATACAACGGGGCGTAATCTGGGTCTGCACCCATTAGCCGCGCGACCACATTGGAACGGGCTTCTATGCCCAGTGCTCCGGCACGCAGGGCTGCACGTTCGGTCTCCAACTCAAGTTCTAAAGGTTCCCTGCCAATCAAGTCAATGAAAACACGCGTGAGGTATGCGTCGACCAGCACGGTTGGAACGCCATCGTAAGGCGGCACAGGGTTGTTCTCGTAGACCAGTTCGTCCGGAGAGCATGCCGACAAACCCAACAATCCGAGCAAACCGATGGTGCGTATGGACTTGAATCGAGAACGCATTCCCGAATATAACGTTTGGTGACATTAGAGGTTGAATTGGTCCGTCTTCAAATTAGCTTTACGCCGATTCCCAACCCCATGAAAAATCACGCTTCACGTCTAATTTCTCGACTGTTTATGGCACTCTTGTGCAGCGCAATGGTGTGGCAGACCCAGGCCCAAGACCGGGCTTTTGTGTTGTGTGAGGGGGCGCAGGACTTCTATTCAGGTGAGGTGCTTGAATCCCCCAGGATCGGAGTGATTGACCTGTCTGCGCCATCGCCTTCTTTTGAGGTTTTGCGGGTGTTTGAAGGCCACTCATTTGCTGTGGACTTGGCCCTTTCTGAAGACGCCTCGGTGGTATTTGTGGCTGCTGAGGATACGGTTTTTAAGCTGGACGCTTTCACCGGTGAGGTGCTCGCGCAGCAAGCCCTCGATGGCGCGCGAAACGTTCATCTGCAGGGAGACCGCGTTTTTGTGACGCGGGGAGACGTGGACCCTGTGACCTGGGGTTCCGTTGATTTTGAACACTACATCGTCGCATTGGATGCGCAGGATTTGTCGTGGGATTCTGGTTGGGCCGCAGCAGGTAACACTGGACCAGCTTTTGCTTCAGAGGGCATGGCCGTGAGCAATGGAGGCATTTTTGTGGCCGTCAACAACGCATTCGCCTATGGAGAAGAGGTGGGCCGCATCGGCCGCATTGACCTTACAACAGGAGCATACACAGAGGCCGACCTTGGTCCCGACGGGCTGAATCCAGTTCATCTGTTTGCTGGAGACGGCGGCGCTGTAGTTTCTGTAAACGCCCAGCAGTACGATGGCACTTCTTTGAGCCGATGGGATGGGGCAACCGATGCCGCCACTGAAGTGGTAGCCAATGTTACTGCGGGTTGTGGCGCTGCGGATTGGTACGAAGGTTCCGTACTCTATCAAATCTATGGAGAGGCGGGCTTCCGCAAAGCCGATGGCGGCACGCTAGAAGCGCTGGAAGGATGGAATGGCAACGGAGGCTCAGTGTATACCATGTCCGTGTTGTCTCCAGATCAAACTTTGTTGGGAACCACAGATTTCTCGACAGAAGGTGTTGTGGAGTTGTGGGATTTTGATGCTGGCTTGCAATGGTCCATTCCAGTGGGCATTGCCCCTGGTACAATCGCGGTGGCCTCTTTTGCGAACGCCATCGCAGAAGCGCCTGGTTCGCGCACGTTAGTCGGAACGGTTGACCTTTTGGGGAGGCCTCATGTTTCGGGCAATGGGATCCTCTTACACCAATGGTCTGATGGAACGGTGACCAAAGAGTTGCGTCTGACCGACTGAGCAAGAGCACGCGCTTCCTGCCCAACCGCCCTCCTCAAAGATGAGGGCTTATCCAAATAGAGATTGGACGCCGTAATAACTGGCGGTGGTTTTCAGCAGGCTTTTGTGGGCCTTCTCGACCGAAGGCATGTTGCCATTGGACTGGAAGTTGAACCATTTTCCTGCAAAAGAGGAATGGCCTTTGTGCTTGGTGTCCATTCCCCGGATAAAGGACTGTATGCTGCAGCCGTTGAGGTGGGGAAGTTGACGCGCCAAAAACTCATCCAAGCCCACTTCAATGGGGAAGACTTCACTGCGCTCGAACCAGTTCTTTTCCGGCTTCCAATGGTCTTTAGACCACCGGAGTTCTAGCTGTGGAATTTTACTGTGGACGTGGAGCAATTCTCCGCGTTGTTCCAAGCTATAAACCGCACCTGATTCCGCTTCATGGCGGTAGCTGATTCGCATGCTACAGGATACGTCTTTTTGGAGCAAAACCACTGATAAACAGCTGTCGGCGTGCCGAGAAGGGGCAATTTGGGGCCCAGCTTTTTAAAAGTGACCGCTACAGGCTTATTCTGGGTTGTATGCGTCGTTGTGGATTCCGCCAACGGCGCGACCGCTTGGGTCAATGTTGTCTTTGAGTCTGGCGTCCCATTCCAAGGCTTTCTCTGTGCTGCAGGCCACGCTTTTGCCTCCAGGCACCGTAGCTGCAGCGGCAGCAGAGGGGTAATGGACTTCAAACAATTTGCGGTAGAAGTAGCCTTCTTTGGTGGCGGGTGGGTGGATTGGAAACCGCACTGCAGCCCTTTCCATTTCGGCATCGCTCACTTGCGCCTCTGCATGGTCCCGCAATCCGTCGATCCAGCCGTAGCCCACCCCATCGCTGAATTGTTCTTTTTGTCGGTTCAGAATGTGGTCGGGTATGTACCCTTCAAAGGCCTGTCGAATGGCGGCTTTTTCGATGCGCCCGGCACCGCCCATTTTCGCGGCGGGATCCAAATTCATGGCGTAATCGATAAACTCCCGATCGAGAAATGGAACGCGGGCTTCGATGCCCCAAGCCATCATCGATTTGTTGGCCCGGGCGCAGTCGTACTGGTGCAGTCCCAGTACTTTTCGGACCGTTTCTTCGTGGAATTCTTTGGCGTCGGGTGCCATGTGGAAATACAAATACCCACCAAACAGTTCGTCGGCCCCTTCTCCGCTGAGCACCATTTTGATGCCCATGGCTTTGATCTTCCGAGCCATGAGGTACATGGGCGTGGAAGCGCGAATGGTGGTTACATCGTAGGTCTCGATGTGGCGAATGACTTCGGAAAGGGCGTCAATGCCTTCTTGAATCGTGAAATGGAGTCCGTGGTGCACGGTTCCAATGGCTTCTGCCACTTCCTTGGCCGCTGCCAGGTCAGGAGACCCATCGAGGCCAATGGAAAAGCTGTGGACACGGGGCCACCAAGCTTCAGTGTGGCCCCCATCGTCGACACGCCTTGCGGCGTGTTTCATGGCAATGGCGGCGATGACTGAACTGTCCAGCCCTCCTGAGATCAGCAACCCATAGGGCACGTCTCCCATGAGGTGCTTGCGAACGGCATCCGTCAAGGCCTCATTGAGTTCCTCGGGCTTGTAAGGGGCGTTGGGCAATTCGCCGGTCATCCAGTCCCGGGTGTAAAATTGGACCGGGGCATCCTGTCCTTTTTCCCAAACATGACCTGGAGGAAACAGCCGCACATCGTCGCATACATCGGTGAGCGCCTTCATTTCTGAGGCCACCCACAACCGGCCTTCGCCATCTGTGCCATGGTACAATGGAATGATGCCGATGGGATCGCGGGCGATCATCCAATGGTCCGTTTCGGGATCGAACAGGACAAAGGCATACATGCCGCTCAATTTTTCGACCAATTGTGCCCCGCAGTTTCGGTGAAGGGCCAAGATGACTTCGCAATCGCTGGCGGATTGGAATGGGTAACCCTTCGCACTTTCACTGGTGCGCAGCTCTTGGTGGTTATAAATCTCACCGTTGACCGCCAGAATTGTTTGTTTTTCGGGGTCTACCATGGGCTGTGCGCCACTCAAGACATCGACAATGGCCAAGCGCTCGTGGGCAATGATGGCGCCAGGGTGTTCAATTACGCCTGACCAGTCAGGACCGCGGTGACGCTGGCAAAGAGAGGCTTCCAATACTGTTTGCCGGTCTGAATCGGCTTCTTGGGATCGGTTAAGCAAAGCAGTAATGGAGCACATGGGAAGGAGATTCGAACCTTGAATTTCTCAGGTTCTGTTTGAATAATCAATCCCTTTCGCAACCTTTTTCCCCGTTGGGCGGTTCGTACTTTGCAGCCGTGCCAATTCCTATGAAACAACATTTTTTGTCGTGTCTAATGGTTCTGATAACCATTGGCTTTTCTGTTGAAGCTCAGACCATTATTACGGTAGATACGTTTGTGGACGGAGTAGATGTGAACCCCGCTGACGGCACTTGCGATGGTGGAGGAGGACTGTGCACTTTTCGTGCTGCATTGCAGGAGGCCGCATCAACGGCAGGCGCTGTAGAGATCGTGTTGCCTGAGGGAACCTACGCTTGGACCAACGGCGAGTTGTTCCTCAATGCGGGGGACATATCGGTGCTGGGTGGCGGAACCCGGACAACCTTTGTAGACGCTGCCGGGAGCTCGAGGTTTTTAGACCTCGGAAGCAACATCACTTTATTTAGCCTCAATGATGTAGAATTCCGCAATGGCTTTGATGGCAACGACCCTGGAGGGGCCATCGAGAGTGACTGTGACAATTTTATTTTGAACCGCGTTTCCATCAAGGACTGCACATCGGGCATTGGCTTTGGAGGCGGCATACACAACCGGGGTACCATGGAATTGTATGGCTGCACTTTTTCGGGGTGTGTGGCCGAAGCCAACGATGGAGAAAATGGCGGCGGCGGTGGCGGCGGCGGTGCTTTTGGCGCCGGTGGTGCTGTGAGCTCTTGGTTGGGTTCGAGTTCTGTTTTTGAGAATTGTACGTTTTCTGGTTGTCAGGCCTTTGGTGGTGATGGCGGAAATGGCGGTGCAGCTGGCGGAGGCGGCGATGGGGGGAGCAGTTTTACCAATTGGGGAAGCGGGGGTGATGGTGGAAACATTGGTGGCGGCAACGAAAACGGAAGCCCAGGAAGTGTTGGTGGCGGCGGCGGCGGCGGCGGATATGAAAATCCAGGTTGGGCAACCGCAGGAGGTCCCGGTTCCGGCGCGGCTGGTGTAATGTTCGGCGGCTCTGGAGGTGATGGGGCGACCAATGGGGCAGGGGCTGGAGGTGGAGCTGCAGCGTTTGGAGGCGCCTTCTTTGCGCGCGCTGGATCTCATGTCTTTCGCCATTGCACATTTTCAGGAAATGCCGCCATTCCTGGGATGGCAGGCAATTCCTTTGGAGGAGGAGCAGGGCCAACCGATGGGGTGGCCCGGGGTGGCGCCATTGGCACAACTGCCGGAGACCTTACACTGGACAACTGTCTGATTTGGGGCAATTCTGCTTTCGGAGCACCCACGGGAGACGATGAAGATGTCTACCGCAATGGTGGAGGTCCAGTGTTGTCGGTGGTGGGTCACAATTTGATAGGAAAGTTGGGTGACAATGCCGATTCCCAATTCGATGCGGCTTCAGTGGCGAATTTGATTGGTGTGGTTCCTGAGCTGTTGCCCTTTGGGGATTACGGTGGATCTACCGATGCCTTTATGTTGAGTGCTTGCGAGCCGCTCAGTCCGGCCATTGATGCAGGAGGAGCTTTAGGGATAGCAGAGGACCAACGCGGCGTGCTGCGCGATGCGAACCCCGACATCGGAGCCATTGAAGGTCCCGTTGCGGTGGCACTCAACCCCATCGTAGAAGAAGTCTGCCCAACGGAAACGGTGACCGTGGGCTTGACTTGGCCCGGTGCAACCACCACTTGGCCCGATGGTTCGGTTGGAGATTCATGGACAACGGGAAGTTTGACGGGAGCTGTAGCACTGATTACAACCGCTGAGGGATGTGAGGAGGAGATTCCTCTCGATGTGACAGAGGTTGTCATCGTTGCCCCTGATTTGGGCGCCGACCAAACGGTTTGTCCCAATACGGTTTTGAATTTTGACGCGGGCAATCCTGGGGCTTTTTACACCTGGACGCTCAACGGGAATCCCAGTGGGTTCGCGCAGGCTGAATTGGTGGGTTTGGAGGGGACAGTCGCCGTGACCGTCGAGGTGATGGGCTGCCAAGCCAGCGACGAGGTTGAGGTGGCTTGGTTTGAAGAATACCCATTGGATTTGGGCCCTGCCGTGACTTTGTGCGTGGGTGAGGATGTGACCTTAAATGCGACCAACAACGCTTGGAGTGGGTTGCCCCCGTCATTTCAATGGCAAGGAGGACCTGGCGATGCTGAGTATACGGTCAACGCTACAGGCGTGTATTTGGTGACCGCTACCACAACCGAAGGATGTGCCGTCACAGACGACATCGATGTGACTTTAAGTGCGCTGACCAGTGTGGATCTGGGATTGGACACCACGGTGTGTCCCGGCGTTCCATTCATCTTGGACCCAGGTTATCCGGCGGCAACTTGCTTGTGGCAAGATGGTACCGTGTCCTCTACCTATGCCGTGTCCAATTCGGGCATATACAGCGTCAACGTTAGCGATGGAGAATGCCAGGTCAACGACCAGGTGTTCATCGAGGTGGTGGATGCTTTTGAAGCCAACCTTCCTGAGAATGTGAGTTTTTGTGATCAAGACAGCGTCTTGCTTCTGGCCGCATTTGGAGCGTCAGATTACCTCTGGTCCAACGGTGCCCCGGGCAACCAATTGTGGGTGACCACTCCAGGTGCTTACGCCGTCACAAGTTCCCAATCGGGCTGTGATTTTGTAGACAACGTCTTTGTCTCAGTGCAGCCGCTGCCTCCTGTTGATTTGGGATTGGACCTGGTGCTGTGCGATGGTGAATCGGTGGACTTGGATCCCGGCGTTGTGGGGGCCGATTATGTCATTTTCAATGACACGTTGACCACGCCGGTTTTGTCGGTCACCGAGGGTGGCGAGTATACCGTGGAGGTCGCGTTGAACGGTTGTGCCAACCAAGACACCATCGAAGTAGAGGTGAGGCCCATTCCGGAGTTTGCATTGCCGGAAGATTCCGTGCTTTGTCCTGGCGGGGTGTTCTCCTTGGAGACCGGATTGACCGATGTACTGGTCAATTGGAATACCGGTGAGG
>ENA-OREB01000383-OREB01000383.1-marine-metagenome-genome-assembly--contig:-NODE-383-length-22812-cov-3.067429_pt1 | contig 22812 bp, 19 predicted proteins | sample MGYA00248625_ERZ508552 | MGnify/ENA primary metagenome ERZ508552 (study PRJEB26219, sample SAMN06267888) | marine metagenome | isolation source: Monterey Bay, California, USA | place: USA:Monterey Bay...
ATTGGCGGAAGAAATCGCTGAGCAAAAAAGATCAGACGGCCAGCATGTGGCTGAGTTTTTTGTCGAACCAACGCCTGAATCGGCCTGGAGGGTGGTCAATCGAGATCTCGATTTGGGATTGGTGGGTAAGCCGTCTGACGAGGAGAGTGGCAAACAGCTGGTTTGTATTTCGGGGTCAGCATTTCTCGTTGCAGAGCTTAGAAAAACCTGTATCGCAGCTCGCATCGAAGGTTGAGTTGGTTTGTTTTTTCACGGAAACTAGTTGGTGTGATTGCTGCCTTAAGTTGTGAGCTTAAAGGTTGAGTCCTCCCGCGACGGCGTCAGTGTTTTGCGATCATGACCTCCCTGTGTATTCGTTGATTTCTTTGTTCTTCCGGCAAGATTTATGAGAAAAATAATTACGATTGCCGCTCGTGAATATCGAGCGATGGTAGGCACCAAAGCGTTCCTGTTCTCGATCATCATGATGCCGGTTCTGATGATGGGTAGTTTGTTTGCAATCGAATTAATGCGGAATGCGATTGAAGTTCACGATCGCAACATTGCTGTCATTGACCATTCGGGGAAATTCGTTGAGCTTCTGATTTTGGAAGCGAATCAAAAAAACTTATCTATCGATCATGGCTTGGGAGATAGCGAAGAGGAAGCGAGCGAATTAGAAGAAAAGCAAGGCGATTTGCTAGGGGGAGCTTTTGATCGATATTTCTTTGAGAGAATCGATCCAGCGACGGCGACAGATGAACTTAAGTTGCAGCTTTCCGAACGTATTCGCGAGCAAGATCTGTACGCATTTGTGGAAATCCCAGCTGAGGTCGGCAGCAATTTAAGCTCGGAAAAAATTCGTTTTTATTCACAGGATTCTAGTCTCTCCGTCGCGCGAAGTTGGGTTTCAAACATCATCAATACCTCCATTCGTGAGGAGCGGTTCGCCAGTGCCGGCATAGACCCTGCGGCAGTTGAGACGGCCAGTATTCCAATCGAAATTGTGGGAATGGGCTTGGTAGATCGAGGTTTGGACGGTGGATTAAGTGCTGAAGAAGAGAACGATCCCATGAATGCAATTTTTCTTCCCATGAGCGTCATGATGATGATGTTCATGGTGATCTTTATGGCGGCACAGCCAATGTTGGAGAGCGTGCTCGAGGAAAAATCGCAACGTATTGCTGAGGTGTTACTTGGGAGTGCGAACCCGTTTCAGTTGATGAGTGGAAAACTTTTAGGAACTGTCGGTGGATCTTTGACCGTATTTGTGATCTACATGACCGGCGCTTTTGGACTGGCTTGTTGGCAAGGTTATCTGGATCAAGTGCCATTCCACTTGGCTCCCTGGTTTATCGTCTTTCAAATCACGGGTGTGCTTTTTTATTCCGCAATTTTTATGGCGATAGGAGCCTCTGTTTCGCAACTAAAGGAAGCGCAGTCGATGTTGTTGCCTGTCTGGATGTTGATGATGAGTCCAATGTTCGTGTGGTTGATGGTCGTTCGTGATCCTCTGGGCATGATGCCGACCTACTTCTCATTCTTCCCTCCGGCAACCCCGACGGTCATGATGCTTCGCTTGGCAACGGGGCAAGCGATCCCCTGGTGGCAACCGGTAACGTCCATTCTGATCATGACGGTGTCGACGATCTTGATTGTAATCGTAGCCGCACGAATCTTTCGCGTGGGAATTCTTTGGCAGGGAAAGACACCCAAGCTGGGTGAAATTCTTAAATGGGCGATTACTGGCTAGAGGTTTTCAAGACGTCCCTTCGCGGCGTTGGAAGCTCGCTTATTTGGATGATTCAAGGTTTATTTGCCGTGAAATCCATTCAATCGCCACGCCCTGAGGTGCCTGTTTGGCGACTAGCGTTGGTCGAAGGTAGCGGACCTCTTGGCGTTGCCCCGCGACCCGAAAGCGATCGCCTTTTTGAAGGATGGGGCGAGGTTCCGGCATTTCTCCAAAGGCGTAGGTGCCGGCGGCTTGGCAGGGAAACCAAGTCCCGTCTTTATTAGCATCGGTGAGGTAAAACTCAGGATAGGTATGACCAGGTATCCAAACTGCCCGGGCGGGAATCCCTTGTGCTCGGCAGATGGCGATAAACAGAGAGGACAGTTCTTCACAGTCCCCATGTTTAACGTCCAAGGCTCGGAGGCAACTGTGTATTTGTTTATCGAATTTATATTCGATGTTGTCGCGAACCCAAACGTAATTTTTTTCAACTTGAGACCAGGCGTTGAGTGATTCGTCTTCGAGTTCACTGGCGATCTTCCGAATCTCTTTTGAGTTACTTTCAATGTAGGGGCTTGGTTTTAAAAATTGCTTCACTGCGCTTGGCAATTTGCCACCGCGAGTGAATTCTGAAGTGTTTTCGGGACTCGTTATAAAGCTCTTTTTGATTTTGAAACGAATGACTGCCATTTCTGGCTGACCTGCGGTCATTCGATTTACTGAAAAAGAAAACTGTTGGGTCTGTTTGGTCGGATTCTTAAATCGGATTGCCCCGACGCCCTGAGACTTTTCTTCCGAAAGGATTTCAATTTCCTGTTCAGGCCACGTCATTGGAATTGGGACGGTAGCAGTAATCCCTTGCGCGTTGGCAGGAGCAGATAGTTTCAAGCCAAATTCCCAAACGCTCTCAACGGGGTTTTCGCTCATCATTTTTGAAAGTGATGGCGAAAGCAAACCGTTTTCATTCGGAGTTTGAGTTTGGCCTGTTGCCGATGTTTGAATTATAAACACGACTAACAGAGTGAAAAAAAACTTAATGAGTTTTGTGTTGTTCATGGATATGAGAAAAGATTAGTCTTCAAGAAGGGTGCGCTGAAACGCGACTGCGGGCTTCGATTTGCCTTGGCAAGTAGCAAATTCTCCTACGAATTTTTGGCGGCTTTCTTTCTCCGGCACTTTGATGCTATCTCCCTTTTGAAGCACGATTCGAGGTTCGGAGTACGAGCCAAACTCCCGAACTCCCCCTACGCTGCAGGGGAACCAATGAGCTTTTTTCTCGGAATCGACCAGCATAAACTCTGCGTACTGTGTGCCTTGAACCCATACCATTCTTGCCGGAATTTTGTGGGCACGACACATGGCAACAAACAGACCGACTTTATCTTCGTTGCATCCCAAGCGATCGCGAAAGACTTTGATCGTGTCGCGTGGCGGTTCAGATGTGTCTTCAATGTTGTCGCGTACCCAGTCGTAGATCGCTTCGATTTCCGACCAAAGGTTATCCTGGTCAGCGACAATTGATTTGACTTCTTTTTTTAATTTTGAATCACGGAAATTTATTTGAGGGCCAATTCCGAGATATGGTTTTCCATCGCGTTGGCTTGTTTTTGGCCGAACAAAAAGACTTGGATCCACGGGAGCATTGATTTGGCTGGTGGAAACCAAAAAGGTCATTGAAATCGTGATTTCTTCACGCGGCTTGATTTGAGGTATCTTAGCGACAATTTGCTTAACTCCGCCTTCGAGATCTCGGTAACCAACGTTCGCAATGTTGGTGGGGATGTCGTCTTCGGCCACTGCTACGGATTGTTCGGGCCACTCGGTGGGTACCGGGATGGTTAAGAGCATGTTTTTGGCTGGTCCTGATCCACCGCGGATCTTGGCCGTAACTTTCCATTTGGTGGTCACAGGGTTAGAGAATGTCACCCCTTCGATATCGGTCTCTTGGGGTTTCTTAAGGCTGGGACTGTTTGGAAAGTTGTCCGGTGAGTGGGACGCTGCAGCAGTCTCGGTTATTGGAAGCCCAATCAATGGAAGCCAAATCAATGGAAGCCAAATCAACGATGCCGATATGGCAGTTGCAATAAATGAAACGAAGAGCCTGCTACGTCGACGCATGGTAATACTCGCTTTATAAGACCGATCCAATACATGATACATCGTATGGATTGCTGGGTATCCCTTATTTTTTGCGGGGTTTTTTTGCGGGGTAGACGGGGTGCTTGCGAGGATCGCTCTCAAAAGTCTGGGTTTTACGGATTAAAGAGGGCAGGCTGTAATCAGGATGGGATTTCTATCGCTGAGGTTTCTGGCTGAACTAGTCATCGCTGAGTTTGCCATCAGCGACATTTAGAATCGGGAAACGAAAAAAAGCGGAAAGCCGATAGCTTTCCGCTCTCTTGGGATCAGGAGGTTTATCAGGCCTGCAACAATTGTCATTGGTGGCAGGTTCGGTCGGTTTGCGATGATTAAAAATCAGGAGGAGAAATAATGTCGCTTACCAGTCCCGTGTTAAACGAGTTCTTGGAATCGAGAAAGCTGGCTCCCTCGGTGGCCGGAGCGGGTGAAGGAACTTGTCCATCTTCCACTGGGGCATTGATTATCGGTTGCATTACCGGGCCAAGCGTACCGCAATTGTCGCATAGCGGGGCAACGTTGGAGTCGCAATTCATCATTTGGCCCGCGGGTGTATTACACGTACTGCAAGCGTCTCCCTTACACCAGGACCGAAGTTTCGTTCGGATCGGTTTATTTTTAAACGGGTGAGCCAATGAGTAATCGTTGCATGCGCATCCACTCATTAATCCAGCCAAACACATGCAAGCCGCAAATTGTAAAAATCGTTTCATCGCCATGTCTTCCCATGCCAATCATATGGATACAGTCGAAATCAAGGAGTTGATTTCGGGTGTAGAAACGTACAACACAATAAATGATGTGCAAGTACATCACGTGTATTTTTTACATCATCTTTTAAAAAAAACGGGAACGGCGGTCTAAAACCGACCTACATTACTTCGAAACACATTGTCACGCCCATCAACATTTCCGTTTGTAACTAACATGCGGATTAATTCGAAAAGTTGTATTTCCAATGAATATTACTCTTCTGAAAAATCGAACATGGATTCTCCAATCAATCTTAGCCAGCATCTTATGCCTGGTTAACAGTTACGTATTGGCTGAGGACTACTTGTCGAAAGAAAGCGAGTTAGTGAACGTCAAATCGACGTTTCCTATGGGATCGCACGCTGGGGACTTAACCAATGAAACGCCTTTCAATGCTAAGTTGATTCAAGGTAGAGATAGAATTGGTCAGTGGATCGAAACAATCGACACTCGCGGGCGAACGCGGATGATCGAGGTCTGTTCAAGAGACGATATTTGGTTGGTGTCAGCCCGAGACTCTCACTGCCACCCCAGTGATACGTCGCTGCTGGAATGCTCTCGTCTCGTCAACGGTTGCTGGCAAAGTGAGGAGCTCGCTAATTTGACGAACGACCATGCTCAGGACAAAGCCAAAGTCACCATGATTTATGTTCATGGGAATCGAACTAACTTGAAGTGGGCAAAATCAAGAGCGTTGCAGTTTTATGATAACTCTCTGCGAAGCTGCGAGCGTCCTCCCCTTCGGTTTGTCGTATTTGCGTGGAAGTCGGAGGCTGAAAAGGCACGTGTCATTCAAGATTATAAAATTAAATCAAATCGCTCGGTGACCGTTGGTAAAGCATTTTATGAACTCTTGGATCATTTCGATGACAGGAAGATGTTGTTGGGTGGATTCAGTCTTGGCGCACAGGTTGTATTATCGGCGATGTCGGAAGCAGAACTGCGAACCCCATCAGCGAAGGCAGGGCAATATCAAGTGGCAGTCATTGCTCCCGCAATCAATTCAGATTTTTCAAGAGCCAGTCTGGCGATTTACCCACAGAATTCTCTGGTGCGGCACACCGATGTATTTGTCAGTCGGGAAGACTGCGCTGTAAAGGTATCCGAAGCAATCAACCGCAGGACCAATTCGTCTGGTTTCAACATTACCGATCTCGTTGATTATCAGGGGGGAGCCTCCGTTTCCGTCCACGATATTACCTGCGAGGTCAACAGGCGTCATTCGATTGACAATTACGGTCGATCGGTCTCGGTAGTTTCACGTGTCTGTGATCTATTGAAGGAGGTTTTCGAAGAGATGGACTATATTTCTGGTGGCAGCGTCGGGGTCAAATAGCGGACTGGGGAATCAAGCCAATCGAATGATTGGGGCAGTTCTTTCAAAAGTAAGCCCCAGTTCTAGACTGTTTTTATATCTCTATCTGGTTGTGCGGGCAGTTATTGCCCCAAAATTGGCCTCGCCCGAAAAGATTCCCATGCGGGTACTTGCGAAGTGCCGGCAATCATGGATTTTGACTTGCAAAGCAGGTGACTTGGCCTAGTATAACCGCTTTCATGGGGAAAATGATAAGCCGCCAGCCTGGCGAATTTGCCCGCTGCATTGGGGACTTCGATCGCGTTGAATCGCGGCAATTCTATTTTGATTAGGCCACCTAGCAATGTACACGCTGTTAATCATTTATTGCGTTTTGATTGCTTTGGCGTCACTGTTTGGCGGTTCGATACCTTCTTTTGTGAAATTGACTCACCGACGCATTCAGCTAACGCTAAGTTTCGTGTCCGGTGTAATGTTAGGTGTCGCGTTCTTACATCTGCTTCCCCATGCATTTTACAAACTTGGAAGCATCGAATGGACTGCCGGCATTGGGTTGATTGGTTTGCTGTTTATGTTTTTTATGATCCGCATGTTTCATTTTCACCAGCATGACCTTGCGGTTGATCGGGAACACGACCACAAGCACAAGCAATTGTGCGATCACGAAAATGATCATCACCACGTTCATTGCGAAGATCACGGTGGCGGAGTCGATATCAGTTGGCTGGGCCTCTGTTTTGGCTTGGCGATCCACACAATTATTGACGGAATCGCATTGGCTGCAGTGGTTCAGGCGAACGGTGCGACAGGGCTCTCGCTTGCTGGTCTAGGAGTGTTTCTTGCCATCGTGTTGCACAAGCCTTTGGATGCCTTATCGATTACCTCATTGATGGCGGCGCGGGGGTGGAATGCTCAGCAGCAGTTGACCGTTAATTCGGTGTTTGCCTTGATGTGTCCTTTGGGGGCCATAATTTTCGCTTTTGCAATCGATCAAAATCCAGCCTATCGAGATTCGATCCTCGGAATCGCTTTGGCTTTTTCCGCGGGTATTTTCCTTTGTATCTCACTGGGAGACTTGCTCCCCGAAGTGCATTTTCATTCGCACGATCGGTTGCAGCTGTCCGGCATGTTGTTGCTTGGAGTTTTGCTTGCCCTGTTAATTGAAGTGACTCACTCACACGAGCGACCGGCACGTGAAGAAACTGAAGTTACTCAATTAAGTTCTGGCGAAGAATCAGGATTGCAGTTGTTTCAAAAGTAAATCAACTAATCGCCGCCAGTTCAATCAAACTCCTTGCGGCGCAAGAACACGCAGGCTGAATTCTGTCGTAGTCGTAACCGCAGGTGCAGAAGCGTTTTCAGCTTCGATAAATTGCTTCAGTTTTTCCAAGCTCATCAAATACTCGGTCTTCATGTGAGAGGGGAAGAGCCAGCCAAAGTAGCCGTAGAAAGGTCCCCACGGCAGTTTTCCATTACTGGACCATGAAACGGTGGTTGTGTCACCATTCTCGACAAGCTCGAAACTGCTAAACATTCTTGGACGCATTTCGAAATCGGTCGCGTACTCAATTCTTTGATTGGGGGTCGACTTGGTGATCCAAATTTTTCCTTTTCCACGAAGGTCCGTCCAGCTTAACGCAGCGTCCTTCCCCGACTTCTGCTCATTAAATTGCATTTTAAGGTCGGTGATCTCGGCAGGATTAAATTGACGAGACCAGTTGGGCCAGTTTTCCAATGAGTTCAACTGGGCAAAAATTGCCTCAGGTTTCCCTGCGATCGCAAGCTCGGAAGTGAATGAAAAAGAGCGCGGAATTAAGCAGCCAAGAAATGCAAAAAACAGGATGACCGAACCGAAGAGCAGTAACGCGCGGAAATAATACTTAAGCATTGATGGATTACTCAACCGTTTGATGAAAAACCCTCGGCGGGGCACTTGGTTGCCAATTCAGCCGCCAAGTTGTCTGTTTAAGGTGCTTGTTTAAGCCGCTTGATTTCTAAATTTCGGAATTCGACCGGATCGTTATGGCCTGCGAGGCCAAAGTAACCAGACGTGTTATCCTTGCCTGGGTGTGGCCGGCCAGCCATGAAATCCGAGGCCTTGCTTAGATCGCAATCAAGGATGACCGTTCCGTTTAGCTCGACTTTGATCTTAGACCCCGTAACCGTTACTTCTTGGAAATTCCATTCGCCAACTGGTCGTTGGTAGCCGCGGTGTGCAGCGGCCATGCCGTAAGCCGAACCGTGGTACTGACGATCATCAAGTTTGCTGAATTTTTCAGCGTCGTTGTCGAGGACTTGCAGTTCGCACATGCCCTGATAGGCCGTGTCCCCTTTACCGGGATATCGAATTGCCAATCCGTTGTTTCCGCCGGGAGGGAGTTTGAATTCGAGACGGGCGACAAAATTGTCGTACTCATCGTTGGTGTGAATCGTTCCCCCTTTTCCCTTCTTGCAAAGAATAGAACCGTCAATGACTTCGTAATTATCAAGCGGGCCTTTCCAGCCGGTCAGGTCCTTACCATTAAAGATTGACTCAAATCCTTCGCCGTTTTTAGAAGCAAGAATTTGATTCGCTTCTTCGGCGTTGAGGTCACGGGCGTAGATGTTGCGCCACTTAATTTGGCCGCCATGGGTCTGCAACTGAATCGGGCCTTTCGCAATGAGCGGAAGTTTATTTTTCTTCCCCCAGTAGTTGCCCATGATGGCATGATCAACAACTTGTTTGTCATTCAGCCAGACACTCGTTCGCGAACCGATTTGTTGAATTTTAACGCGATTCCATTCACCGAACGGGTTGTCCGCTAATACAAGTGGATCTTTTCCCGCCGAGCCACCTGGGTTGTTCCAAAGGCCTCCCGATCCTTTGTTGGCTCCCAGCTTAAATTTGTTTTCGTCGGTGTAGTCCCAGATCTGCACCTGAGGAGTGGCTTTTAGATAAATACCACTGTCAGCCATGGCGACGGTTTTGTACTCAATTAAAAGTTCAAAGTCTCCATACTCTTTTTCAGAAGTCAAAAATGGGCCATTGCCATCGTTAATGATCTCTCCGTTTTCTACCCGCCAAAACTTATCGGTTGTCGCTTTCGCTTCTGCGATTCGTTTGGCTTTTGCAGCGCTGTCCATTTTTGAGAGACTGCGGGGGTCATAGGTCTTGATCGCATACCAACCATCGAGATTCTTTTCATTGAAAATTGGCTGGAAAGCGTCACTGTTCCCCTGGCCAAAACTTTGACTGGATCCGCAGATGAGAATTGCGAATGCAGTAAAAACAAAAAGTGAGTTCACTATGTGAGTTGGCTGTTTTTTATTCAATTTGTTCTCGACAGTTTTGGCGTGAAAGTGGCTTGAAATTCAATTACAACATCTTAACCTTCCAACTAGACGTGGACTACCAATCTTTTAGATTTTTAGTATTCGCACGTACAAGTATCTGGCGTTTTTATATCGAAAATTAAAGTCACACCAATGAATGATCCGTTCAATACGGTAATCTCCGAAGAATTTTCCCGCTTGTCTATTGATTTGCTCGAACAGTCCACGGTCAAAATCAAACACTGTCTCGATCAATTAACTGACGATCAAGTCTGGTGGCGTCCTCAACCTTCGATGAATAGTATCGGGAACCTACTCGTTCATTTAGCCGGGAACTTGAGGCAGTGGGGGGTAGTTCCGTTCACACTCGCCAAAGACAATCGGGATCGAGAATCTGAATTCCGCCCTGAACTGCGAAGAGATGTAGACGAATTGATTCGAGAGTTGGATTCACTGGTCAAGGCTTCGAAGGATCAGTGGAAGTATCTTTCTGCCAATCAATTGAGCAAAGTGATTGATATTCAAGGTTTTGGTGTTTCGCGATTGCAGGCGATCATCCACGCGTCTAGCCACTTTGTCGGTCATAGTCACCAGATCATTCAATTGACAAGATTGCAGCTCGACAATGAATACAAGTTTCACTGGACTCCTAATGAGCCTCGGGGGGAGTTGCCGATCTAGCGACGAGTTAATTGAAATCCCGTTTTACTATTGGACTCCTCGTGGGTCGACCTGCTCGTGGATCGACCTGTTTAAGTGCGCATAATCCAAATTGCGATCGCCGCCTTTTTAATACCACTCCTTGCATTCGTGTCATGGCATAGGAGGTAACTGCTCCATTTTCCTGTCAGGGTGAGTGCTAGCGTTTCTTGTGCCATTGCCTGACGGGGCACTTCAGGGACTCGGTTTGAAAATTGATCTAGGTTGAAAAATTCAGGTGGATTAGATTTAAGCTGGAGTTTTTCCGCTGTTTAATTTACTACTTTTCCAAATTTGCACATTTCAGGTTTCGGAAGAGAATTGGTATCCGGATCGAATGGAATCGGCGGTTACATGATTGGTGAGAAATCATCGAATCGATTGACAAATGGAGTTGAGCAATGAAGCTTACTGATCTTTTCATTCAGGGCACTCGCCAGCGGCAGGATATAAAGCTTGGGCCATTCTCCGATGGAGTTTCGGTAATCAGTGGTGATTCCGGGGCGGGAAGAACTAGTGTTCTGGAGTTTTTTCGAGACGCATGTCTTGGGCTTAAAGCTGATTTTGATCCCTATGGGACTTATAGTCAGGCCGGAAGTCTCGGGCTTCAATTTGCATCAATCTCCTGTGAGTTAAATCGCGGTCAGGAATCTCGAACGCTGATTAAGCGTCGATTTAGTGGTGGCGAGGCAGAACACTGGAATGCAGATGCTTTGGCAGACTACTTGGCTCCCGTCGATTCTGAGCTGTTTGATTCTGTATTCTGTGTAAGTTTTCTTGAAACCGCTGCTAATGCACGCAGGCTTGCCGGTGCCTTACATCGTCAATTAGGCGTGCCAGTCGGTCGGAGTTCGATGGTTGAGCGGGAGACTGTGCTCAAAAGAGAGCGGGACTCGCAAATGCGATTAGAGCAACTGGCCGTTCTCCGAAAACGAATAGAAACGCTCGGCTTAGAGCGTCGTGAAATGCTGGACAGTTCAAATCGAGATCAAAGACCGCAATCGACTGAATTGAGTTTGGTGGAATTAGAAATTAACAATGTTGTTGCTGCGATAAATGAGATTGGGCAACAGCAAGCTGGCGTGGTTAGTGAGTGTAGTAATTACGAGACGCCCGCTGAATTGAATCCAATTCGAACCGCCAGTTCGAAGGTTGAATTAACGACTGACGGTCACGAGCTATCATCTCTGTATGCCCGCCTTGACCATGTTGAGGGGCAGATCCATCGTTGGCGAAAATTTCAGCTAAGCGTTCAAGAGCAGCGAGTCCAGATTCGTGATGAAATGGCGGTTTGGAATGGGTTGACGCTTGATTCAGAGGAGCATCCCTATCATCATTCTCGAGAAATTTTAGTCTCCTTAGAAAACAAGGTAGACGAAGTTGATCGCAATGCGAAACATTGGGGGGATGCGGCGGCGGCTCGGGTCGACACCGCCAGTATGGCGCGAACTGTTGGTGCTATTTGCAACAGTATGCGTGAAGATCTGTACGGATTGTGTGACGAACTGGCACATCAGTACAAGCATATGCGACACAAATCTGCGGCCGCTGAATTAAGGCAATTGCGGGCACTCTACAACGAAATTGGTTCGAATTTGCAGAAGTTGTCTCTCGAAAGGAAATCCATTGCGGCACTCGTGAGAGAGTCGGATGTTTTCGGGGCAAATTTGATTTCATTAAACGAAACCAGTTTTCTGGTATCTGCGCGAGCATTGGGCTATGAGAAAGCTCGTGATCGGTATTTTGCAGAGACAGCGGCAAAAGCCAACGGTGCAGGGGAGGTCGCAGATGATTTCCAGAAACGCCTAACTGCAATAGATCGGCGTCGAACAGAATTACTAGCAAGTGCTCGTTCTTTGGAAACTGAGTTAGAGCTCTTGCGTCAAAGGCATTTGTCTTTGCTTGAACAGCGCTCGGCGTTGATCGATTTAGAAAAACCTTTGAATTGGACTGCGAAGGTCAAAGAGATTGACCAAAAGTTAATTTCCTTAAGGTATCAATGCGAGGCTCTCAATAGTCAAAGTGAGATTGAGTTGCCGGCAGCCAATCCGATTGTCGAAGTGGCCAGTCTTGCAATGGAGCGTTTGACGGGGGGGGAGTTTGATGCGATTTGGTTGGGAAGTTCATTCCAATCTGAGAGGACCAGTGAGAATGCCGCTGCGGCGGTCGAATTGATCGTGAGAAATCGACTTGGCCATGAGGTTGAGTTTTCACAATTATCTTCAGTGCTTCAAAATCGAATTTATTTAGCTCTTGTTTTGGGAGTCAAGAACCACTTGCGTGAGAACGGAATTGAGATTCCAACGTTTATCGATCATGCTTTTGCTCACCTCTCCGACAACGATATCCATCGATTGCTTGAGCAAGTTGAAAGCATGGCGGGAGCGGGGCATCAAGTGATACTATTGGGTCGCCCCCTAAATAATACTGCTTTGCAACCGTCGCAGGTCTTCGAGATTCCGACGACAACTCAGGTCGCTGAGGTTTTTGCAGCGGGGCCGAGCGTTGCGATTGTTACCGAACCCGAGTGGCGTCCGGAAGATTTTGTGGCGACTGAAGTTTATGCAGCTGGGTTTCTACCCCGCCCGTACCCGCTCTCAAAGTACCCTCGGTCTCAGGCTCAGTGGGCAATTGAGGAAGATGATTCAATCGTAAGTCTGCCATTTCCAGTTTCCGGCCAAAAGCAAATTTCTGATCAGGAAGCCAATGCATTAGCAACTCCCCAGAATCAACCTGCGGTTTCCTCGGTATCGGTCAGTATGATTGGCGACCGACTCGGGTATGTTTCTAGAATCGATGAGACAACTGAGTTAGATCGGCTTGGGTTTTTCGATACTAAGCAATTAAGACTGTTTCACGATCAAGGAATTGAAAGTGTTGGCGATCTGTTGGTGGTAGACGGGGACGTGGTGGGAGAGCTCAATCTCCACTCAGAGCAACTTGACCGATGGCAGGCTCAGTTGTGGCTTTTGATGCATGTTCCGGGGCTTAGGACACCTGATGCAAAGGTTCTGGTCGCTTGTGGGATTACAGATCCAGAGCATTTGGACACCTCATTCCCGCAACAGATTTTAGAACGAATTGATCGTTTTTTCTCAACCAGCGAAGGTCGTCATTTTGGAGTCAATCGAGAATCGATAACGCTCGATCGAATCAACGGTTGGTATCGGTCACTTGATCGCGTTCGGGTGAAGCCCGAAAGTTCTGAACCTCAGGAACTCAAGATTCGTCCTGGTGGGGATTCATTGAGCGGGGGGCGCAAGCCGGGGAGTCGCAAACCGTATCAAAGGACTGCACGTGGTTATCAAGCCCGGGATTTCGCGCCCGAAGGAAATGTGATCAAGTCAAACCGGGCTTCAAAAACGGCGCGACTTGCAAAGACCAATAACCAGCCTATGCTGGCTCGCCCGCCTCGAATGCATTCTAACGTCGCAGTAGCTCAGGTCGCACCTAGCCTTCCGCCAGTGCCAGTTCAGGAAGATACTGAAGCGGCTAGTGGTAAGCCACAAGGGAAAAAGAAAAAAGCAAAATCTACCGCTCTAAAATTCTATCTTGATTTAAGTGATCATGTCGAAGCGGCTCCATCGATTGGCCCAAAAACAGCGGAGAGATTTGAGAAAATAGGGGTCAGTACAGTGGCTGAATTTCTAAAACACACTGCAGAGTCGATGGAGGCGAAGCTAGACTACAAACGAATCTCAGAGAAAATCATTCGGGTTTGGCAACATCAAGCGAGATTGGTATGTCGCATTCCAAATTTGCGAGGCCATGATTCTCAACTGCTTGTTGCTTGTGGCATTACCGAGCCGGAAACTCTGGCGACTATGCAGCCACAGGCACTCTACGAGATCGTCGCCCCGTTTGCCGAAACCAAAGAAGGCCAGAAAATCATCCGCAATGGTAAAAACCCAGACTTGGAAGAGGTCAGCAATTGGATTACCTGGGCTTCCAACTTTCGTTCACTTCAGGCTGCGTAGGCTCTTCTGGAACTGAAGTCCGGAACTGAAGTCCAGTAGACGGCAACTACTTAAACTAGAGGTCCAGCATTGAGTACTTCGTCGGAGGCTTTGTCGGCGTAAGCGGTAAAGTTGTCGCGGAACTTTGTTGCGAGTAACTTAGCCGTTTCTTCAAACGCGGAGGAGTCCGCCCAAGTTCCCCGTGGCTGAAGAATTTTCCCTGGAACGCCAACGCATGATTTAGGGACTCGCAGTCCGAAAATTGGATCTGTTGTGTAGTCAGCAATCGCGAGCGAGCCGTTGTGAATCGCATCGATAATTGCACGTGTGTAATGAAGGCTGATTCGTGAACCGACTCCAAATGCGCCTCCACTCCAGCCCGTGTTAACCAACCACGCAGAAGTTCCATGGAGCTGCATTTGTTCGGCTAATAAAGTGGCGTATTTGGTTGGGTGCCAGACTAAAAAGGCAGCGCCAAAGCAGGCAGAAAATGTTGCTTCCGGATCTTTGACGCCGACTTCGGTTCCCGCGACCTTGGCAGTGTACCCGCTGATAAAGTGGTACATCGCCTGAGCAGAGGTTAGTTTGCTCACTGGCGGAAGGACGCCAAAGGCATCGCAAGTCAAAAATACAATGTTCTTTGGGGAGTCGGTAATACAAGGGATTCTGGCGTTGTCGATGTATTCGATCGGGTAAGAACAACGAGTATTTTGGGTTAACGATACATCGTTGTAGTTGACCTCGTGGGTGAGTGGGTCCTGAACCGTGTTTTCAAGCACTGATCCGTAGCGGATCGCGTCAAAAATTTGAGGCTCTTTCTCCTGCGAGAGGTTAATGCATTTTGCATAACAACCTCCCTCAATATTGAAGACTCCATCGTCGTTCCAGCAGTGCTCGTCGTCTCCAATGAGCGGGCGTGACGGATCAGCAGAGAGTGTTGTTTTACCAGTTCCCGAAAGCCCAAAGAACAAGGAGACATCATGTTTTTCACCAACGTTGCATGAGCAATGCATCGATAAAATATCCCGTTTGGGCATGAGGTAATTCATGATCGTAAAAACGCCTTTTTTCATCTCACCGGCGTATTCAGTTCCTAAAATTACCATCTCACCGCGATCGAAATTGATCGAAACCGACGTCGTGGAATCGACGCCTTCAATCGAGGTGTCGGCAGCGGTTTGGCCGGCGTTATAGATAACGTAATCAGGCTCGCCGAAGTCAGCCAATTCCTCAGCGGTCGGTCGAATCAGCATGTTGTGCATAAACAGTGCGTGATAGGCGCGGGAGCAGATAATGCGAATCTTGAGGCGGCAGTTGGGGTCCCAGCCGGCAAAGGCGTCGAGAACGTAAAATTGAGGGCAAGTGTCGAGGAAATCGATCGCCTGTTGTTTTACTTTTGTAAAAGATTCCTCGGGCATGGGAATGTTGATTTCACCCCACCAGACATCGTCATTGATGCTCTCTTGCTGCACAATTCGTTTGTCTTTCGGGCTTCGACCCGTTTTATCTCCCGAGTTGGAAGAGAGCCCTCCGGTACTGGTAATCGTTCCCTGATCGAACTTAATGGCCTCTTCGTAAAGACGGGCAGGGGCTGTATTTCGTAAAATGCCCTCTGGGAATTTAGGTAGATTGAGTGAAGCAATTTTTGATTGGTTCGGTGTGGCCATGTGATCGTTCCTGCGTGGACCGGAAACGGGAGGCTTGATGGAAGAAAGCAATGTTGCTGCGGAAAAAAATCCAGCAGAATGTTTTCTCAGAAGCTCCCTAATTGAGTCCATTTCAGTTAATGTTTTTGGTTAAGTATTCAGGTTAACTATCTTATTGATTCTGTCAAAGCCAACTCGTGGGCCGAACCCTCATATTTTGCTGAAGCCAATGCAATCCGCGAGGTTCCTGGGGGAACTTCCATATGTTGAATGATTTTTCCCGCCGGTCGACGTTTCACTGTAGGATTAGCTTGGTCAACCAAGGTGCTTTCTTAAAAACCGGTTGGCAGTTTCGAATTTTTATGAAGGAAGAAAAACGGTATGTCCTCCACTCCAGGTGAGCGGTTTCGAACGGCGATGGCTGAAGAAAATCCGCTGCAAATACCCGGCACAATTAACGCCTACACGGCTTTACTTGCTCAGCGGGAAGGTTACCGCGCAATTTATCTTTCCGGAGCCGGTGTTGCGAATGCTTCTTACGGGATGCCAGACTTGGGAATGACATCCATGTCGGATGTTCTTATCGATATTGAGAGAATCACTTCGGCCTGCCCGTTGCCGTTATTGGTTGATGCGGATACGGGCTGGGGACACTCATTGTGTATCGCCAGAACCATTCAAGCGTTTATCAAAGCGGGTGCTGCAGCGGTCCACATCGAAGACCAGCAGGCGGCTAAACGTTGTGGACATCGTCCTAATAAATCGATGGTGAGTGCGGGAGAGATGGTGGATCGATTACATGCCGCCGTTGACGCTCGAACAGATGAATCGTTTGTGATCATGGCTCGCACCGACGCTTTAGCGGAGGAGGGGTTGGAGCAATCAATTGAACGCTGCCAGCGGTATATCGAAGCCGGGGCCGATGTGATTTTCGCCGAGGCGATCACCGATGCTGAGCATTACCGATTTTTTACACAATCGCTAAGCGTGCCTGTGCTTGCGAATATGACCGAGTTTGGGATGAGTCCGTTGATGACGGTCGAGGATCTTTCAAAAGTGGGGGTGGAGTTGGTACTCTATCCATTGGCGGCGTTTCGAATGATGAGCCAAGCGGCTGGTACGGCTTATGGGACGATTCGGAAGACAGGTACGCAAAGCAGTATTCTGGATCAGATGCAAACTAGAGAAGAACTTTATGAAGTGCTTGATTACCACGCGTACGAGCAAAAAATCGACGACCTATTAAATAAGGCTGATGCAGAATGACAGTTAAGAAAAAAACAGGTGGACTCGCAGGTGTTGTTGCTGGTGAGACTGCTATCGCAACAGTTGGAAAAGAAGGCAAGGGATTGAATTATCGTGGTTACTCAATTCATGACCTCGCGGAGCATGCAACATTTGAAGAAGTTGCATTCTTGCTGCTTTATGGTCACCTTCCCCTCCGGAAAGAGTTGGACAGCTTTACTGCAAGGTTAGTCGGCGGACGCCAGTTACCTGACGCGTTGTGCCAAACGTTGCGTGCGATCCCTGCAGACGCCCATCCCATGGACGTTCTTCGCACGGGTTGTTCGATGCTGGGGGTCTTGGAACCTGAGACGTCGTTTGACCAGCAAGAACAAAAGGCAGAGCGTCTGTTAGCCTGTTTACCGTCGATGCTGGTATATTGGTACCGTTTTGCGCAAGACGGATCAGAGATCGACTTCGATTCGACCGAATCAAGTATTGCCGGGTATTTTTTAGAGAAAATGCACGATGCTACGCCATCGGATCTTCATCGTCGCGTGATGGATGTGTCGCTTGTGCTTTATGCTGAGCACGAATTTAATGCATCTACTTTTACCGCTCGGGTCTGCACGGCGACGCTTTCTGATTTGTTTTCTGCAATTACCGGGGCAATCGGGACATTGCGAGGGCCACTGCACGGGGGAGCCAACGAGGCGGCGATGGAGTTGATTGAAAAATTTCAAACGCCGGAGGAGGCCGAAGCCGGCATTATGGAAATGTTATCGAGCAAAGCCCTGATTATGGGTTTTGGTCACCGCGTTTACTCGATTGCAGATCCCCGCAATGAAGTGATTAAAGGCTGGGCAAAGCAGCTTTCAGAAGCTAATGGAGATACCGTGCTGTATCCTGTTTCTGAGCGAATTGAGCAGGTGATGTGGCGGGAGAAAAAGCTGTTTCCCAATCTCGATTTTTATAGCGCGTCGGTTTACCACTTCCTTGGAATACCGACTGAGATGTTTACCCCGATTTTTGTTCTTTCGAGAGTCTCAGGTTGGGCCGCACATGTTTTTGAACAGCGTTCCAACAATCGTCTTATCCGTCCGGGAGCCGAGTATATTGGTCCCGATCAGCTTGATTTCGTAGCAATTGACGACCGCGAGGCAGCGATAGATTCCGTGTAATTAAGAGTGTGGACAAATTGGCATCGGCCCTTTGAGGTTGGTTTTACTCACCCAATTGTGCCGCTGCCGATTGATCCACAAAGAAAAACAACTCCCCTTCCGGGATGATGTGAGAGGTGGGGTAGTCGCGATAGCTCCCCGATTTCTGCATGATTTCAGCCAGAATCGGGGCTTTGCTTTCACCGGTGATCAGGAAGTATACGCAAGAACTCGCGTTGATGATCTGACCCGTGATGGTAATTCGTTTTTGCCCACTTTCCGGGTGAGTTGCAACCTCGCAGATCCGTTTCGATTCGAGAAAGCAAATTTCATGCGGAAAGATAGAAGCGGTGTGACCGTCGGCGCCCATGCCCAAGATCATGATATCGAAGGTAGGGATGTTGTCACGGTTGTGGGGCAGAATGCTAGAGATTTCTGTTTCGTACCGAGTGGCCTCAGTGTTCGGTTCGTTTTCCCCTAGAACACGGTGGATGTTGGCGGAGGGGATCTTGATCTTTGACAAAAGTAAACGATTGGCTTCGCCATAGTTACTCTCCGCATCATCGGGGGCAACGCATCTTTCGTCTCCCCAAAAGAAATGGACTTTTGTCCAATCGACCGAGTCGGCGTGTTCTTCTGCAAGTACTTGAAATAATAGTTTAGGTGTACTGCCTCCAGAGAGCGAGACGGTGATCAAGTCTTGGTTGGCAGTCAAGGTGTGGAGTTTAGCCACAAATTCGCTGGCGAAGGATCGAGCGACTTCGGGGTTGTCGGAGTATTTTTTGATGACGGGATTCACGGTAGAGGTCCGTAGTTGGGTGCGAAATGGATAGGTTTATAATTATGTAGGTTAATGATTAGCAAACAGGCGGCGAAATGTTTTGGGGATTTTCTTTCGTTCACCAGAAGCGAACCGCACCGGTTTTTGATCGTTGAAGTTATACGAGTCCTGAAACCATGGGCGACTGTAAACGAGATATAGGATGGGGCGAGCGTAATTGGCATTGTTCGCCATGCCGCCGTGGATCACACGGTAGTCCATCAGATAAGCATCGCCACGGCGGGGTAGCGGCGTGCTTGCTTGAGGCCATTGGGGATCCTCGGACAATGCTTGAAGTTCTTGCCGGGCAGTCACTCGTCGATGGCTACCTTCCCAAATTGCGGTGGAGCCTGTTTCGTGGGTGATATCAACTAAGGGGATGACAACCGTGAGGGCATAGGGAGGGGTTTTTGCGCATGCTTCAGGAGACTCGAACAGAGGTGGGTGGTCAAAGTGAACGGGTTGGTGGTCTGCGCCCGGGAAGCTGAGAACCGATCCAAAACTTGAGATCACACACTGGTTTCCTAAAATCGATTGCACAAGTGGAAGCAAAAGCGAGTTGGCGTATAGACGCGGATCGTTAAACGGCGGTTCAAGTTTAATGGAAATCATGAAACGCTGATCGCCAACGACTGCGTGTTTCTTCCTTAATTTCTTGAGAGGTTGATCGGTGTATTTTTGTTGATAGGCCTGAGCTAGTTCGTGAATGAAAGAGGGCGGGATTGCATTTTTTAACCACAAAGCTCCATGCTCGAGGAATAAATCCTTCGCTTGCTCACGGGTGTTTTCGAGCAATCGTTGTGCGTGTTGTTCTGGCGTCGAAACGTCGATTATTGAATTCATAGTAATCAAATTCGGCCGGCACTTAGTCGATGGCGAGTTGTGCCCTATTCTACAGTCTTCGGAATTCACAGTCAGGTGTGTGCCGAGTAATTGTTTTCACCAAATATTTTGGAATTTTAAAGCGGTTTATTAAACAGAATTCGTAGAAAGGTACGGACCACACGTTAGTTCTAGTGGTTCGGAATCATTTTTGTGAATTTGGTTTGCATTCGAATCCAATTTTGGATTCATTTTGTACTACTGATTTGGTAGGCTTAAACGCTGACGTTTCGCCAAATACGAGGGTAATCGATGTTGTTCGTGTATCGCTGTCGGGTTTTTATCCTGCTTGCTGCTGTCTTTTGCATCAGTGGATGTAATCCCCAATCCCCGACCGATGAAATTCAAGTTTGTTTTGATGAAGTTAGAGATGCTACAACTGCGTTTCATCAAAACATGGTTGAAATTACAGACCAGGCCTCGGCGGAGCGAATCTTGCCTGAGTTGAAGGCAAGTCATCTGCGACTGGCGGAAGCCTATAACGCTCTCGATGAAGCGACGATGACGAGTTCCCGGGGGGCGCGTAAGATAATATCCGACGTTGAGGATTACAAAAAGGAACAGAGAGAGTTATTGAAAATTCAATTCGAGCGTTTGAAAGAGGATGAATTTGTCAAAGCTGTCGTCGAGCCTTTTATGCGTCGGATCAATGCGTTTAAGATGAATTAATATCGGTGGCTCATCGTGTCTCTGTTTTCAAGTCGCTGTTACCAAGATGCAAATGTAGATTCAGAGATTCGTGAATTGAGCCGAAAGTGTCGCTCACTCCGCTATTTTATTTCGATGATCGGCGTTAAAATTCCTAACTTAACGAAGCATGGTTTTTGACGGAGTTATGTGTAAGTGAGTGGGATGCCTAACGCGACTGCCCAATTGGCGGAAATTGTAAAATTACTCGGCAGGCTTTGGTTGTTCGAAGTCAATCAATCAACTCTTGAGTCCATGTGTGGGCCGGAGTTCCGTGAGCCTTATGAATCTTTAGGCGGGGAACTACCTGACGTCGTTTCACCAGAACTGGTTGAACAGTTGGCAATTGAGTATTGCGAGCTATTGATCGGGCCCAAAGGTCATATCTCGCCAGTCCAGTCGATTTGGGTTGAAAATCAGTACCAGACGGATACTGCGGCGTCCATGAACCGGTTCTTTGATGTCTTGCCTGGCTATCGTCCGCAGTCTTCCTTGCAAGATCATCTTGGCGTTCAATTTGATTTCTTGAGTGAATTGATGCGTCTGGTGCGGGACCCGGAGCAAGGTGAGGTAGTGCGGGAGGTGATTCAGTGTTTTGTTGATGATCACTTGAGTTGGTCGTTGCCAATGTATGAAAAAATCGTTTCTCAAACGAATTCGTCGTTCTATCGGGGATTGGCAATTGTCTCCGCTAATTTTGTCAAAGGCGTGTTGCCGCAATTTAATATGGTGTCCACCTCTGTGGACTAATCTTTCAAGATTGTATTTCAGAGTAAAAAAATGAGTTTTGACCTTTCAGTTCGTCGTTACGTTTGTTTGGCGAGTGTCGCGCTACTCACTATTCTCGGTTGTGATAATGGTGGGTCCGAAGGTTTAAGTATGTCCCAGCCAGCGGCGAAGAATCCCAGCGAAAAGTTAGTTGTTGACTCCCGGCGATTTGAGTTTGAATATGCTGCTGAAATTCAGGGTGTACCTGAAAATGCATCGGTTCGGATTTGGTTTCCGGTCGCAGAGTCCAATCCGCAGCAAACGGTGGAATTACTAAGTTCAGATGTTCCTGGAGAGCTGACGCTGCATCGTGATGAAAAATATCAAAATCAGATTGGATACGTTGAACAGCAGATGGACGCAACTGGAGAGGGGGAAATTCGGTTTGGAGTCAAATATAAAATCGACCGAGTGGAGGCGGGCACTGACGGTTCCGAATTGTCATTGAACCGAAAACAGAATGACCTTTTTTTGAGTGCGAATGCAATGGTTCCTGTTGAGGGAAAGCCACAGACTTTGCTCGCCGGTAAGCAGCTTCCTAAAGATCCGGTAGATGCCGGACTACTGCTGTACGATACGGTTGAAAGTCACATGACCTACGACAAATCAAAACCGGGGTATGGCAAAGGCGATGCCGTTTGGGCCTGTGATAGCCAGACAGGGAACTGCACGGATTTTCATAGCTTGTTTATTTCTTTGGCTCGCAGCCAGCAGATTCCAGCAAAATTCGAGATTGGATTTCCAATCCCATCAGATCAACAGGAAGGTAAAGTTGGAGGTTACCATTGTTGGGCTTGGTTCCATGCCGATGGAATCGGTTGGACGCCCGTAGATATCTCAGAGGCGGATAAGAATCCGTCGATGAAGGATTATTATTTTGGTAAGTTATCCGCAGATAGGGTGACGTTTTCGAAGGGGCGTGATATCGAACTTGTTCCGAAGGCGGAGCAAGATCCGCTCAACTATTTCGTCTACCCGTATGTTGAAGTCAATGGAGAGACTTGGCCTAAGGAAAAAATCAAGTTGAATTTTTCATTCAAAGATAGCCAGTAACATTTCTTTCTGGTCAGGTAACTTAATTATGAAACAGCACCGAACGATTGGCGTTTTTCTTCTCGCTTGCAGTGTTATCTGTTTCCTAATTGCGTGGGAACGTTACCATTCCGCAGTTAAGACTGCTCGGGAAATAGCACGGATCATTACGGAAATCGAATACGAATCCGTTTCCACGCCGATTGAAACAACGGTCAGTGGGCTAATCGGAGTCGCACTGGCAGTCGCTGGCGTGGTACTAATTATGGAATACATTCGCGGGAAGAATAAGCCCGACGATCTGCTCAAGCCATAATTGATCGGCTGCGATCTAAAACTTAGGCCACTGTTTTCCAATAGCTTTTTGTTGAATCTGAGTAAGCTGTTTGATACTTTTCTTGGCTAACTTAATGAGATCCGCTAATTCTGCCTCACTGAAAGTTGCCTCTTCTCCAGTCCCCTGAATTTCAACGAATTGGCCGCGGCCGGTCATGACGACATTCATATCAACACTGGCGGCAAAATCCATAGGGTAATCCAAGTCAGTTACTGGTTTGCCATCAACGATTCCAACGCTGATTGCGGCAATGGAATCGCGTAACGGATAAACCTTGGGATCGGGGAGGTCTTTCTTGATGGAGTTGATGGCGTCTACCAAGGCAATCATTCCGCCGGTAATGCTGGCAGTACGAGTGCCGCCGTCGGCTTGGG
>ENA-OREB01000384-OREB01000384.1-marine-metagenome-genome-assembly--contig:-NODE-384-length-22760-cov-2.424812_pt1 | contig 22760 bp, 22 predicted proteins | sample MGYA00248625_ERZ508552 | MGnify/ENA primary metagenome ERZ508552 (study PRJEB26219, sample SAMN06267888) | marine metagenome | isolation source: Monterey Bay, California, USA | place: USA:Monterey Bay...
TGGTGCTTCCAAAATCATCCCACCTCCTCGAAGATAGCAATCATTGGATAGCCAACAGAATCCACCTGAGACTAACATATCTCCATTGTCGAGCGTGATGATTTCGTCAATTCTGTCACCATATCCACTATGGAAAAGATATGATTCAATACGGTCTCCTTCCTTATCTAAAACCGAGACATAACCTGGTGCGAAACTAAGGGTGGATTCAGTTCCTGCCTCAGAGGTAATTTCACATTCCATTGTTGTGCTAAGTTCTGTATTTTGCCTACCACATAGGGTGCCTCCGAAGAAGAGGTTTCCTTCTCCATCATATGCAAGTGCGTTCACTGTGTCATAATGAGCACTTGGATCAACAAGATGAATTGGGCCTGATACGTTTGTTTGGGTACTCATATCTACATCTGGGGGGGTCAATTTCTCCATTTCCTGAATTGCCGCAGAAAGTGACATCAGGATTAGAAAACTTACTGCAAGTAAGACCTGTAGTTTTCGCATGGTTAAAATAAAAATCTCTCGTATTTTATGTTCTCGATATTGATTCAGATGTAGAATGACAAAGCAAAGCAGAAGTTTAGTGGAAAAGTAGCACTTCTTCGCTACAAATCTCTTCATATTGCCTGAAATTTTCTGTGAAACCTGCGCGAGGTTCATTGGATGCGGGCCTCGCGTTCTAATTGTGTCAGAAAAGAGATTGAGGCGGAGAACGCCGGTTCGGTTCAAGCAGGTGAAGAATGTCATCGCAGAATTATCCGAGCGAATTGGCGTTGACATCGATGGTCGAACCGTCTTCCTCGAGAAAGCAAATTTCGACAATCGCGACCTGCTTCTGGTCGACAAAACTCCTCTGGCGATGCAGGTCGAAACCGAGGATGGACGCAAGTGGTTCCCGACCCTACGCGGCATCCTCGCTTGGCAACCCGGTGGAAAATGGGCTGCGGTCGATCATGGCGCCATTCCCTTCCTGATGAACGGCGCCGACTGCATGGGAGCTGGCGTTCAGATGGCAGATCCAAATGTCGAGGCTGGAGAATTGGTTTGGGTTCGTGACGAGACTCATGGCAAACCTCTGGCCCTTGGAATAGCCATGGTCAATGGAGAAGAAATGGTTGCGATGGAAAAAGGAAAGGCCATCACCACCCTCCATTGGGTTGGCGACGAATTATGGCAACTTGAATCCTGATTAACTACGCGAGGTTGAAAGAGGACCGGCGGCACCTCGCATCATGAGAATCGGTTTGGGCATCGCCACCTTCCTTCTCTCAATCCCGATTATTTCCTTGAGTTCTGACTACGCAACAGTCGATGTCGGCTGGTTCACCAATTGCTGCTTCTCCAGCATGCTGGCAGCCGGTGCGACAATGCTTCCCAAGCCAGCGAAGAAGAAGGTCGTCGTCGTCCGCCCAAAGAACTGAACCTCTCGGTGAGATTATCTCCTCTCACGACTGAGCCCAATACATGCCTGAGTGGATTATCGCCACCATCGCCATTCTCGCAATCATCCCAGGTTGGGCTGTAGCCCTCTTCGGCTTCGCTGTATATCTCTGGCGCAGGCATGTGAAATCGAAGGAATGAGGCCAGTCTGGACCATGGACAAGCAAGTGGAATCTGCAGTGAATCGAGCAGCGGTCGGTTTCATTTGCCCACTCAATCTCGCCAGTAACATGCGCCAGCTGCTCGTCCTGCTGACTGTGGCGATGCTCGCAGCATCCTTCAGTGCTGTAGCGGAGAGCGGAGTCAACGAATCAACATCTACCGAAGGAACCCAAATCGCATACATTAGCCACGCCTCTTTGGTTCAAGAAGGAAGGGTTTTCGACATGTACGTGACCGTGAATCAGGGAAGCAATGTGACTTCGATCCAGTGGATTACCCAGATATGTATCAACAGTGGAGTCTGCTACCCTCCCGAGATTAATGACATGGAACCTGTCGACAACGACACTTACACTGCGACAGTGGATATTGATTACACTGCGTCCTACATCAACTGGAAGTTTGTCCTACACAGCGAAGATGATTCCGAGTCCACAGTCCCCGAGACTGGCTTCGGCTGGAAGGTTTGGTCCGAGTGCTGGTACGATAACGAGACTTGGGGTGGGCCTTCGACTGACTGTCAAGGAGTAGAGGGTGTTGGGAGCTTACTACCAGGCTTCGCAGCCCCTGCTGCGGCAGCGGCCATAGGGATGGCAGCATTGATGGCAAGACGCGACTGAGCCGATGTATGGGCGAGGGCGACGAGGAACCCGGCTTCATCCAACTCGAGTTCGAAGAGTTGCCCGCAGATGAGATGCTCTCACGCGCACGTGACTTCTACGAGCAGATGGATGAGCGTCGAACAACTCGTCATTTCTCAAACAGAGAAGTTCCGCGTGAATTGATTGAATTAGCCATTAAGACGGCTAGTACCGCACCTTCAGGGGCTCACCTACAACCTTGGACATTCGTTGCAATTTCTAATCCAGAAGTTAAGGCACAAATCCGCGAGGCAGCCGAGGCTGAGGAGCGCAAAACCTACTCTAAGAGAATGCCAGAAGCTTGGGCTGAGGTTCTGCGTCCATTGGGGACAGATCACGTCAAAGAACATCTGAGTGATGCTCCTTGGATTGTTGTTGTTTTCAGGCAGAGCAAGCGGCAAAGAGACAGTGGCGAATGGGGGCCGACTTACTATGCTCAGGAATCATGTGGAATTGCTGCAGGGCTGTTTATCGCTGCGATTCACAATATGGGATTGACAACGCTTACTCACACGCCTTCTCCGATGGGATTCCTTCGAGATATTCTCAATCGACCAGAGCATGAGCATGCGATGTTGGTAATGCCGGTGGGGTATCCGGATGAGGGTGCTAAGGTTCCGAATCTGGGGCGGAAATCTCTGGGAAATATCTCAGAATTCTTCGATTGAATCAGAGGGTACCCTCTGACCACAATACGAATCACAGTGACCGTCTGACTGATTGGGCTGGCGGCGCGAGGAAGATCAGTGCAATTCCGCTGCCGACAATCAGCAAGCCGCCCGCCCAATCAGACAGCGCCAGCGCCTCATCGAACAGGAAGAAACCGTAGGCGGTGGCAACGATTACTGTGAGGTAAGAGAAAGCGCTGACCCAAGCAGCGTTGGCTTTGTGGTAAGCCATAGTTATCCCAACCTGACCTCCTCCTGCTCCGATACCAATTCCAATCAAAGCCACGATTGTATTAGTTTCAAGAGTGAACAAATCCGGAGCCGCCTGAATAATCGAACCAGCTACGGAAAATGCCGCGAACCAGAAGACGACTGAAGCAGGCGAGTCGGTCTTTCGCAGCTCGCGCACGTAGATGTAAGCCAGCGCTGCGAAAAAGCCCGAGCCGAGCGCTAGAAGTGCATCCGGCTCGACTCCACTCAGATTTGGAGAAACGATGAGAACGATACCACCGAACGCGGTGAAAACAAGTGCGGCAACTGCTGGTGAGACCTTTTCGGCGATTATGCGACCGGAGAGCAGTGCAACGAATAGTGGGGCTGTATACTGCAATGTCACGGCTTGTCCAATCGGAATCCGAGCCAGCGCCGAGAAATACAAAATCATCGCAGTCAGACCAACCGCACAACGCAGAAACATAGTCTTGGGGTCATTCATCTTCAATGAAATTCCTCGACTCGCAGCGAAGGCAGCGACCGCGAATGCAATCACTGCCGAGCGAACCAGAATCACAACCCAAACATCGACGCCATCGAGTCCGCTGGTGTACTTCACGAGGGCGTTCATCGTCCCGAAACAGATACTGCCGAAGATCATCCACAACACAGCGGCATTGGGTGAATCCGCTCCCATCTCCGATTCATTTTCGGATTCGACGAACGAACTCAGATCAGGCCCCTCGCCACTCGCCTCAGCAATATCGGCGAGACTTCGCCCGAGCCCACGCTTAGCCAATCAGAGCAGCCCCCAGCGAGCCTCGAGTACGCTTGCCACTTCCTGGTAGTCCTGGCCGCCGTTGCTCGTGGGGTCGTGGAGGTGGATGGGGATGCCGTGGCTTGGGGCCTCAGCCAGTTTGATATTGCGCCGTACAGGGGGTTCGATGACGAGTTCTGGGAAGGCTTCCTTGACCTCCGCTGCAACCTGTTGATTGAGCAAGGTTGGGGCGTGCATAGTGAGCATCACACCATCCACACCGAGCCGCGGGTTGAGTAGTCCTCTGACCTCGCGGATTGTACCTGCAAGCATGGCGAGTCCTTCGAGTGCGAAGTACTCGGTCTGGACAGGGATTACTATGCCGTCACTGGCTACCAGTGCGTTGATTGTGACGAGTCCTAGGGATTGGGGAGTGTCGATGAGGACGATGTCGTAATGAGGTAAAAGTGGAGCTAATGCTTCGGTTAATCGGCGTTCTCTGCCGAGTTGTCTGAGCATCTCCTGTTCTAGGCCAATGAGGGTTCGGTCGCCGACGATAATGTGGACATTGTCGACTGCTGTCGCGTGGCGGCTGTCGACCGCGATCTCTGGGTTCAGCATGAGGTCACGCGTGGTGGTTCGTACTCGGGATTTGTCGACGCCGAGTCCGGTTGCACAATTTCCTTGGGAGTCGGCGTCGATGACGAGGACTCGGTGGCCGCGCAGAGCAATTTGAGCAGCGATATTGATGACGCTCGTGGTCTTACCAACTCCACCTTTCTGATTGATTACAGTCACGACACGTGCCCGACCCTCAGGTGTTTCTGGACCTCTTGGCAGGTCGAGTGGTTGCCTCGTGCGGGCAGTGCTGATTTCATCGACCGCGTCGAGAGAGGGTAGTCCGCGGTCCTCCTCAACCTCGACAAAATCAGCATCGATGATGAGCGGGGCGGCGCCGACTTCGGGCAATTCATCCCGCTCTTCATCGAGTGTCATACGAGCGCCTGCGGCGCTCGGGCGCATGTTGAATGTGCCGCCAATTTTGAGCCGACTCAGTAGCGTTCCAAAGCCCTGGTCGGCTCACCGGCTAACGATTAATTCGGTGCCCAATGATGGAACCAACCGAGCATACGACCGTTCTCAGCATCCATCGCAAAAGTCACGCTGTGTTCGCGATTATTGCTATCTGTCCAGGTCTTATCTGCGCCGACACTGACAGCACCTTGACCGATACTGACAGGAACGATGTCGAAGATATCATTCTCCTCGGCCACCGTGAGCCGATATCCATACTCGACATCGTCTGCCCACTCACCAGATCCATCGTTGATGTATTGGCTTAAAACGGGGTATCGAGAGCTTGTCAGAAGTCTGGATTCGAGGGCTTGCATTGTCAGAGTATCTGGGATTGCGTTACGATTCCATTGCACTGATCCATCGTCCATGTCTTCGTCATCGATGAGTGCGCAACCTCCGTCTCGCTCGCGTACAACGGTCCAACCTGCTCGCTCATCCTCTGTCACCCAGGACATGTTCCATTGTGATGTTCCATCGACGAGAACCGTCGAGGCCTTCCAGACATATCCACCGGACTCGATGGCGGTGGCCACACCGCTCGATGAGTAATTGGCCACCGTACATTCCAGCGCCGATTCAAGGTCCCAGTCACGCCGCTGGCTCTCATCAGGCATCGCTACTCCCCAAGAGCGCTGGGCGCTGGTTCCGGGCCGGTCTTCGCCTGGCCCGGGCTTGCTTGTGTAATCTGCCAACCAATCGATTGCGCGATCGCCGTTATCATTGCTCGTCGCGCGCATCGAGAAAGAAATAGTCACCCTTCCATCAGGTAGAGCTGCATCGGAGAGCGAGGACTCAATCAGTCCGCAAGCGCTCGATTTCTGACTTTTATCGAGCATGATGCTCGCATCTTGCTGCACCGGCCACGGAACGCTACTCTTGACTAGCAAATCCAAGTTGAGGTGCCCGTTGCAGGCATCGAACTCAGTATGCGACATCGAGATTGGATAGACGAGACCATGGACACCATCATTGATCTCTTCACCAACAGACCAAGCCCACTCATCGCCATCAGCCGAAGTTGAACCGGAAGTCAGGGAGGTATCGCCAAAGAATTCGTGCAAATCTAGAGGCGTCAATGGAAGCAAAACATAGGAAGTGGCAACTCCTAATCCCGAAATCGAATCGAGCCCAAAGGTCGTCGCTTCAAGATTCGTAGCGCGGTTATCGACATCGCGAATCGTCAAGTCTGTGCTCGTTCGAATCAACTGCTTATCGCCGATATCTGTCCAGGTCCGCGTCGTCATATCGACGTTATTATCCTCAAGAATCCAACCGGTATTACCGCAGTCGTCGGTACTTCTCCAAGTCTTTCCATCGAGGTCGATATTCATCGAATGAGTGAGGACTTTTTCAGCGGCGAGATGACTTCTACCATAAGCATCCAAAGCGTTTACTGCGCCGCTGTATTGTTGGTCGGAAGGGTGGATGATTTCGCTTGAATCGCCCTTCCGAATACTGATGCTTCCAGAGCCGGTAGTAATCTCTGCTGTGAGCTCGCCGCAGGCATCATCGAGTGCTCCTCCTGCGGCGTTTCGGAATATCGCAACCATGTCGTCACCCTCTACCTGGATGCTCGAGGTTCCGATGTTGAATTGCATGCTGTCTCCATAATGGAGACTTCGCGCTTCGAAGGATGAGTCCTGTTGCAGGAACAGGGCGAAGCCGATGGCGCCGAGAATTAATGCAACAATAGTGACGGCGCCGATGACCTTCGGTGAGAGCTCAATCGAAGATAGGCTTGGGATAGTGATGGTGATTGATGCCTCAGAATCGACTTCAGGCACGATTTCGTCAGCGATGAGGGTAGTCGCTCCCTCTTCGGCTAGAACACCGTCAGTCCAAGGGTCCTCATCCTCTTCTTCGAGGATAAGAGCAGGAGTCTCCTCCTCGAGGATGATTGTATCGAGAATTACCTCGGGTTCGACTGCAAGGACTTCCTCAGGTGCGGGTGGTGCTTCGATTTCAGCCTCTACGATATCGGCCTCGAAGACCTCGGCCTCGAGCACATCGGGTTCTGAATCCTCGTTGATTGCCGGCTCGGAATCAGGTATTCCACCACCGCCGGCTTCGACGCGAGCCAACAGACGATCTATCGCGTCGCCCCTTCCCTCGTCAGAAGTTGGTGATTTCTTGCTCGGCTCGCCAATTGGAGAAGCACTCTCCTCCCCGAGCAATCGATCGATCAAATCCGTCTTATTGCCAGATACGAAGAGTCCGTTCTTCTTGCAGAGTTCCCGCAGTTGAGATACCTTCATCGCCGATAGTGAATCACGGTCCAGACACATCCCTCCTGCTCATCGAACGCTCGGCAGTCTCGCTGCGGGGCTTTCAACCCCTTCGGCGTTCCGCTTTGCGGAACGCGGATACGCACGCGTGCGAGAGACCGCCGAAAACGTCTGAAACACTGCGATTAGCGGCATTCTGGAACAGATAAGGGGATGATGCAAAATCAAGTTCCAGCCGTCAGACTCAAGAACGGTTGGCGGTCGGCCGCAGATATGGACCCACGCTTGGTCATCCTCTCCCGCGGCCCGAGGTTGTACTCGACGCGACGTCTCGCCGAGGAGGCGGAGAAGGCTGGTTGGGCAGTCAGGATTCTCGACCCATTGTCCCTGACTGTGGTTGTCGATGAGAAGGGAGGTCGTATCTTCCACCGCGGCTGGCCTGTAGAGTGCGAAGCGGTAATTCCGCGAATCGGATATTCGATCACGCGCCGCGGTGTTGCCATCGTCAGGCAATTTGAGCAGATGGGAGTAATCATCCTCAATCCTTCTCTCGCGATTCAACAAAGCCGAGATAAGTTGCTTGCCAGCCAATTGATGGCCGACGCGGGCGTTCCAATTCCAGTCACTGCGCACGTGGCTTCCGTCGAGGACACCGATAGCGCCATCGCGCGCGCTGGTGGTGTCCCGTGCGTGGTCAAGGCGACTGAAGGCACGCAGGGTTCGGGTGTCTTCCTCGTCCATAATCACCAGCAGGCTCACCAACTCGTGCAACAGATGCTCGAGCGAGGAATGCGCCCGTTGGTCCAGACCTATATCGAGGAATCACACGGTCAGGACATTCGAGTTCTCGTCGTCGGCGGTAAGGTAACCGCTGCCATGCGACGCCGCGCTTCCGGTAGCGAATTCCGCTCAAACTTCCATTTGGGAGGTCGCGTCGAGCGCGTCCATCTCAGTGAGCTACACATCTCTGTCGCACTCGCTGCAGCCAATATTCTAGGAATGGATATCGCGGGTGTAGACATGCTTGAATCCCGCGATGGTCCTCTCGTCCTCGAAGTCAACTCAAGTCCAGGACTCGAGGGTATCGAGGGTGCCTCGGGCGTCAATGTCGCAGCAGCCGTAGCCCAGCACCTCGACGCGCGCCTATCAGCGGTCCGCGAACAAGGCCGCGCAGAGGCGCAGTTGCCCGATGCAACAGCGCCGGACAACACTCTGCTAACAGAGTGAAATCGGCTCAAATCCAAGTTTTTGGGACATCAGAGTCGAGTCGCACGGCTCCATCAAAAATCGCGCATACGGCGATTCAAAGCACGCCCACAAACAGGAGCCACACGGCTCGCAACATCAGAAGCATTCAAGTCGAGATAGAACAACTTGGGTTCGCCCGTATGGGCAGGGATGCACCCGTCGTTCGCGACGGAGAGAGGCGAGGGAACGCGATATGGAAAGCGATGATGGAGGGTTTGCTGGCCGAGAGGCTAGGCAGGGGCGGTTCGATACTTCCTCCGTTCAATCGGTTCTTCCCACACGCTTGATCCGCTTGGCCGCACTTCCTTGGTTTGAATGCTGGATTGGACAATTGCGCGCTGAGAAGAAATCGGAACACACGATTCGCGCTTACACGGTCGCAGCGCGCGGGTTTTCGACTACTGCGCTACCGGACGAGGATGAGGTTGATTGGGATGGAGTTCAAACGATTCCGGTCCGTATTTTCTATGAGCGCGCTGACCCTTCCTTCGGTCGCATCGATTCTTGGTTGAACGGGCTTGGTGAGATGCGACCGGCTACGATTAACGCTAGAATTGCAGCCGTTTCTCATCTGATGAAATGGCTTGGACATTCGATTCCAGAGTGGGTACAGAGACCGGCGCGCAGGCGCCCTCTGCCGCGACCTTTGGGCCGGTCAGAGGTGATCAAAGTGCGCTCCGCGGCTCTGAGAATGGAAGACCCGCTAGCCCATCCTGTAGTCACTACAATGCTCGACACTGGCTTGCGGGTCTCCGAATTATGCAATCTCGACATCGACGATGTCGATCACGATGACCTGTCTGCTTTGGTGATTGGAGGCAAGGGTGAGAAGGATAGGACTGTGCTCTTCACGAAGTCTACCACTGAGGCTATTGCCGCTTGGAATCCAATTCGTGCTCTTCGTTCGAATCTCATCGATGATGAGGATTCCGAGCGATCACTATTCTTGTCGAGTCGCGGTCGGAGAATCAATCCACGCTCGATTCAGAAATTGATTGATAGATTGGCCGATGAGGCTGATATCCCACGCTCTCGTTTGTCTCCGCACACTCTACGTCACACATTCGCTACCGGTTTGCTAGAGCGCGGGGCTGATTTAGTGACTATTCAGCGCTTGTTGGGTCACGCTAGCATCGCTACTACTCGCGTGTATCTGGAGATTAGTGATCAGACGCTGCGAGAGATCTACCACAGGGCGCAGCGTCTGCCAGAATTGGCCGAGTTTGAAGTTGATAGCGCAGTTGAGAATGAGTTGGACAGCGAATTAAGCGAAGCGCCTACACCGACAATTCGCCAAGATTGATGCAATTCTGTGTGAAGATTTACTTCTTAGCTGGATTTTTCTTATTTGTGCGCTTATCGACCGCTTCTGGCCCTTGCCATTCGCGGTCGGCTGACACCATATTTCCAGAATGCCCCGACACTGGGCAAGGTTTGCCTGCTCGGCAACGCGAGCAATTGTCCTTCGGCGGGATCTCGACGACTTTGGTCAGTCGTCCATACTTCCGGCGCGGCACGAGAGACTGTTCGCGCCGGCGGGACTTGAGCATTCTCACACGCGCGCAAGATTCAACGGCGAGACATCAGAGCGTCGGGTGTGGAGCCGAACGACGAGGCAGAGCCAACGGGCACCATCGGCCTCGATCCGAACATCACTATTCTGTGGGCTCAGGTCCGCGAAGGCCAGCCACAGATGTCAATAGATGTCGAGGGGCGACTTCGCCCTGCCGGCATCAAAGGCAATTCAACAGTCTATCTTGGCGATGTCGCCCGAGCTGCACTGCGCTCTCTTGGACCGGCAGATCCACCGCTTTTCGTTGCACGTCCAGCCTATGACGAACAACGCTGGCTGTTCTCAACGGATGCGGGCGATGTCTCAATGCGCTTGCGCTCAGAATCATACTGGGGATTCGGATTGCTCGCCCGCTGCTTCCTCAACCGCATCGAACTCACAGGCCCACTCGCAATCCGTGCCCGCATTGTCCACGATATCGCCGCAAGCCTCGGACGGAATCCATGGGAACCGGCATGGTCAGCCCGCTTCACCAAGGTCACTGGGGCTGAATCCTCAGAGCATCGTGCTGCTTGGGAGGGATTGATTGACCACGCGCGAACGGACATGAATGAGGAAATCACCACTCTGTCCGAGCGTATTGCCAGCCTGCGAGGTACCGAGAATATCGATGGAATTCTGGACGAGGCAGGTCAGAGTTTGGATGAGGCGCGTGCTGCATTAGCAGATCACAACGCGCCGGCGGTTGAACGAGCGCTCGGTCGAGCAATCCAAGCGCTCGTCGAAGCCGACCCGACGACCGAAGTCCGCTCATCCGAGTCGGCAGCAACACGAATGGGAGTCATGACCTGGTGGGACGAACGAGGAAAACAGGAGGAAGTTGAGGCTTCGCACCTTCTCGAAGATGAGGTTCCACTGGTCGATTTGACCGAAGAAGAATAATCAGACGATGCCCGAAAGAACGTCGCCCATCCATGACCAAACGCCGTGCTGCTGGAGATAAATCACCAACGAAAACACCACGCAGACAGTATAGACCAAACCCTTGCTGATCTGGATGGCATCCTCCGACTCCTCGTCGAAGTAGCGAATTAGACCAGCAGCCTGCTGAATCCCACTGCCCTTCTTATCCTTAGCCATCGGGCCGTCGCACCTGCCTGCACTATATCAACGCGGCGAAGGTAAGGGGAAGTGCTGCATTCAACAGAAAGTGACGACTGAGCCGCGATTTTTCATGGGTCGAGCGTTTCGATGAGGACACATCCTCCGTCGAGCTCGACGATTCGCGACGCTGCGTCCATCGCGGCGTCGATGCCGGCAGTCATGAGAATCTCACGACGGCTGCCGGCAGACGATTGGAAAACCAATCGATGTGAAAGTGATTCGAGGACATCTCGGTCGACCACTTGCCAAGTCCACTCATCACGGTCGACCGTGATCAGCGCTTCGACTGGTGCTAGCGGCCCTTGCTCATGTCCATTCTGACGGGCCCGCTCGACAAGCCCGACGAGTTTGCGAGTCGCCTCTCTTTGGTCGGTTCGATTCGGTGTAGTTGGATTTCTCGCGATTCTTCTTCTCAGTCCAGTCATGTGCATCCCATGCGACTTACGCCGCAGCTCGTGAGCGCTGAGTTGGAGGTTTAACCGTTTACGATTCTGTTCGCTTCGTCGAGTCGAATTAGGGGGGTTGATTCTCTCGCCGGAGCCAATCGCTTGATGTCCAAGTGGTGGGACGGATGGCCTGTGCGAGAGGAGGTCGATTGGGCCATGGCTGCGCGCAGCAGCCTGCTGCTGAAGGCGGTCAGCTGCTGGCGCTCTGATGCTGACTCGTGGTTCGCAAACGCGTACGAGAGATTGCCTGAAACCGTGCGCGTCAACCCATTATCTGATGATTTTGAGTGGGTTGAAGATTGGTTGAAATCGGTTGGCTGCGAGCCTATAGATTGGTTCAAAGGGCCTGGCTCCGCATGGCAGATGCCCTTCGAAAGAGGACGGGCCGAAGGAGATGTCAAGTCGATTTTGGCCGCCCTCCACGAGACCGGTCGTTTGACCCGTCAAGAGGCGGTCTCGATGTTACCGGTGCTGGCCCTTGATCCGCAACCCGGCGAAGTCATCCTCGACATGTGCGCCAGCCCCGGCTCGAAGACGACTCAAATCGCTGAGCACCTCGGTGACTCAGGAGTAGTCGTCGCCAACGAAGTCGTTCGCGGAAGAGTGAATCTCCTAGTATCGAATATGCAACGACACCGCTCGCGCTCAGGAGTCGTAGTCAATCACGATGCGCGACACTTCCCGAATCTCCCGGAAGCTGGCTATGATCGCATCCTCGTCGACGCTCCCTGTACAGGAACTGGAACGACGCGAAAGAATCCAGATGTCTGGTCGCGTTGGAAACCGAATGGCGGCCGCTCGATGCAGAAATTGCAAATCGACATCCTCAGCCGAGCGGCCCGTTTGGTCAAACCCGGTGGACTAGTAGTCTACTCCACCTGTTCGCTCGACCCAATCGAGAACGAGGCCGTGGTCGCCGAAGTTCTGCGCAATTATCCCTCAATCAGCCTCTCACTGGCCCACAATGCAATTCCTAACCTAACTGCTTCACCAGGAATGAACGAATGGCCAACCCTCTCTGACGACTGTTCAATCGTTCAAGATACTGAACAGAGCGAAAGTTTCGCTCCGCCCACCGAATCTGACATCTCCGCCGCCCTACCAAAGTGCATGCGCGTGTGGAATGAACAATCAGGAGGCGGCGGCTTCTTCCTCGCAATTCTTGAGAAATCAGCCGACGCACCCCCTCGCAAAGTGGCCGTGGTCGAAGAAACTCTCAGCGAAGAAAAAGCACCACTCGACCACGACGGAATCCCGCGACCGATATCAGAGGCACAGAGCCAGATGCTAACCGACGAATGGGGAACACTCCCCGAAGATCTCTGGTCGCGCGGTAAGAAGATCCTCTGGTCAACTCCACAGGCTCACTCAATATGGGCTTCTGAGCGCGGCCGCAGAGGCGGAAGGACCCGAATTCCGGGTGGCCGCTGGCGGCCACTCAAGGTCGTGAGCCTCGGGCTCGAGGTCGCCCACCTGCGCCGCGGCGAATTCGAGCGAGTCGTCGGCGCAGCCGCTTCACGAATCGCTGGAATCGCAGATTCTGGCCATACAAAAGTCCCTTCAGAAACCATTGACAAACTACTCTCCGGAGAGCAGCCAGAGCCGGTTGAGGTAAACTCGAACCTAGCCGAATTCAGAGGCAATCACCTTCTCGTTGACGCCTCCGACGGCACGACCATCCCAGTCTGGATAGGTGGCCGTACCAGCCTCATGCTACGCACCAGCGAACTGGTCATCCTACGAGCTATTCGAGGTGTTGAGCCGCTAGAGGAAGACCCAAAAACCAACGAAGAAGAATGAACATCTGTTCACTAAGGTGGCGAAATACGAGGTGAATGTTCAATAGCCGTAGGTCCCGGGCCTTTTCTCCCGAGGCCTAATTATGCTCGACGATACCGACCGCAACATCATCCAGGTGCTGGAAAAGGACGCACGTACCTCCCTGCGCCGGATAGCCGAAGAGGTTGGGGTTTCACTGGGTACTGTGAGTAACCGTGTCAAAAAACTCGAGGAATCTGGGGTCATCAAGGAATATCGCGTGATACTCGATGCCGACAAGGTAGGATGGGGGCTCAACGTCGTCATCGGCCTTCGTATCCAGAAGGGTCGCCTCATTGAAATCCAAAAGAAAATCGCGCTCGACCCTCGCGTTTACGGCGTTTACGATGTGACTGGAGATTTCGATTCTATGATTATCGCTCGAGCTCGCGACAGTAGCGACTTAGATGACCTTTCGAAGAATGTCTTGTCTGTGGATGGCGTCGTTCGTTCTGTGACTCATCTAGTTCTCAATACTGTGAAAGAGAAACCTACCTCTTTCCCGATTGAATGAACTTCATTCCTCTTCCAAATACGCTCTGATTAATGGCAACAGAGAAGGCGCATAGGGCGCAATTGATTCAACGGTCCTGCCCTCTGGTTTCATTGCCCTGAGCAGGATTCTTCTGAGATCTTCATCAATTGGTACATCCAGTGCCTGTAGGCGGTCGCGCAGCGCTGTTTGGAGACGACCACCTGTGCGATCCCAATCCATCAACAGGATTAGGGGTGGACCGCCATCGACAGTATTTCTCGTACCGTATTTATCGTAGAGATAGGCGACTAATCGCGAACGGTCCCAACCTCGATTCATCCGCTCGACCGGCCCTTCGAAACCGAGATCTCTCAGGGCCGCCTCATCCTTCAGTCCCTCTACTAGAATCGGACAACCTGCCCCTCCATTGATGGGATCTCTATTGCGCCGCTGGCAATCTGCAAACGCTCTGGCGGCGCGGTCGAACCGAGCCACTCTGTCGGCAGGTCCCGACAGATTGGTTCGTTCGGGAATCCAGTCGCTGGCACCCATCATTCCCTCTCCTTCAGTGCCTTCAGCGAATCGACGTGATCTCCGAGGATTGCAATCGTCTTGCGTCGATTCGTTGCTCCAGCCTCGACGCTCACTCGACTCGATTTCACGCCGAGACTCTCGGCAATGATTTCAACCAATTCAGCATTGGCCGCGCCATCCACTGGGGGCGAGCGTACAGCCACCTTCAAGCGCCCCCGCCACGGTTCAAATCCAACCACGCCAGACTGCTTCGAACCCGGTTGCACATCGACCTCAACCAAGGTCTTGCGACCAGATAACCTGACCCATTCAGGCTTCATCTGAATTAACTCTGTGAACTAGGATGTTTGAAGTCCTTTCCGACTATGTCGGACCGTGTCTGATGATTCGTCCTACCTCAAACTTATGAGGGGAATTCGCACGCGCTCCGAATGGAGATAGCGATGGGTCTCATCACACCTCTATACGACGACCTCTGGAACGAGTATGTGTTGTGGTCCGCTCTTGTCGGGATATTCACATTCGGTTGGTTGTATCACCACTCATTCTTCTATCGCTCTAAAGAGGGTGAAAGCCCCAATATCGATAATTTGCAAGTCGGTGTTTTCCCGAAGGAATACGACAATCTCAAACTCGAACTTACCTGGATTATTGTGCCCTTCATACTCATCGTCTACCTCACTTTCATCTCCTGGGCTCCACTCGACAACATCTGGTCCGCTGCGAATGACGAAGACGGATATTTCGGCGACGAGTGCGCTGCCGGCGAATCCTCGAATCTAATTTTCAACGAGGATACGGGTATGTACGAAGCCGACTGCTACAATATCATCGAAATCACTGGATACCAATGGTACTGGGAGTTCGATTGCCTCGATCTCGAAGAAGATCTCTGCGCGGTCTCGACCGCTCAAATCGAAGGGAGCGATCGGCCTTTGCTATCCCTCAAGGACGATACGGTGTATTTTGCTACGATGACCTCGAACGATGTAACTCATGCTCCGTGGTTCGTATCACTCGGAATCAAAGAGGATGTGCAACCTGGTATGACTACGACTCAATGGATTCTCGCTGACGAAGTCGAGAACTTCTTGCTTCTTTGTACAGAGTATTGTGGTGATGACCACGCATACATGATTGCGGGAGTCAGCGTTCACGCTTGAGGAGGTGTTTGAATGAAGAGAAAGACATTGATTACGCGCAGTATGGTAGCATTGATCCTAATTTCTGTCGCAATGGTGGTTTCACCTGCGGTCAACTCCCTACCGACTGGTGTCGGCGGTACTGGAATTCAGACTAGTGGCTGTAATTGCCACGCAGCTGCACCAACCGCAACCATCGACGTTACAATCGACGGTTTGCCAGAAGAGTACAATGCCTCCGAGACTTACACCATCACCGTCTCATTCGATGGTGGACCTGTCGAGTCCGGAATTAACTCCGGCGGATTCAACCTCTGGGCCTCCGGCGGAGAATTCACAGTTATCGATGCGACCGTGCAGTCGCGAGCGCCTGCAGAGGTTACGCACACAGAAGCGGGCAATGACTACCGAACTTGGACACTCGAATGGATGGCTCCAAGCCACGGTCGCGATGTCGACTTCATCCTTCACGTCAATTCGGTCAATGGAGACAACTCGAATAGCGGCGACTCGTGGAATCGACTCGACCTCTCCGTCGCCGGCTCTCTCGGACCCGGTCTAGATCCAGCCGACCCATTCACGGTGCTGGCGACTCTGATTATCATCTCCGGCGTCCTTCTGGTCATCACCATTCTCTACGGATTCTACCGCACGAACCCGGACGCCTTCGATTGGGAGCACCTTGCCCCATGGATTACCGAATGGTTGACCAGCACCGACCACAAGAAGATTGGAACTCTTTACTTCGTTCAGGGTCTATTCTTCCTCGGGATAGGAGGAATTCTAGCGATGATGATTCGCTTACAACTCGCGGGTCCTGAAATGGGCTTCATCTCGCAGGATCAATACAACCAATTCTTCACACTACACGGCACGACGATGATCTTCCTCGCTGCAATGCCGCTAATCAACGGCTTTGCCAATTGGATTGTGCCGCTGCAAATTGGTGCGCCTGACCTTGCCCTACCAAGAATCAACGCTCTCTCATTCTGGCTGCAACCATTCGCTGCTTTACTCATCTTCACCGGTGTCTTCTCCGGCCAAGGAGCCGATACCGGCTGGACCGGATATGCACCATACGTGGTCAGCGCAGGTGCGCACTCCGGCGTGACGATGTGGGTTGCCGGCCAAATTATGCTGGTAGCATCATCGACACTGACTGGAATCAATTTCCTGACCACGATGGCTGTCATGCGTGCAGAAGGGATGGGTTGGATGCAGATGCCTCTGTTCACTTGGTCTATCCTCGTAGCCAACCTGATGCTCTTCCTCTCAATCCCTGCCTTCGGTATTGGTCTAATCCAAGTCTATCTCGATCGAACTATCTCGACGGCATTCTACGATATCGCCGCCGGTGGTGACCCATTGCTGTGGAGTCACCTATTCTGGTACTTTGGTCACCCTGAGGTGTACGTCGTTATCGTACCGGCCTTCGGCGTGATATCTGAGGTTCTTGCGACCTCGGCTCGCCGCTCAATCTTCGGCTATCGCTCGATGGTCTATGCAATGGCTGGCATTGGAATCGTCGCTTTCATCGTCTACGGCCACCACATGTTCACCTCTGGAATGTCCCCAAGCCTTCGATTCGTAACCATGCTCACAACCATGCTCGTCGCCGTTCCTACTGGAATCAAGATCTTCAATTGGCTGAAGACGATGCACGGAGGCTCGCTGGTCTATCGCACGCACACACTGTGGGCGCTAGGTTTCCTCGTGACATTCACTCTCGGTGGAATCTCTGGAATGTTCTTCCCATCGATTGCGATGGACACGCACCTACACGAGACTTACTTCGTCGTCGCCCACTTCCACTATGTGTTGGTTGGCGGAACCGTCTTCGGATTCTTCGCCGCAATCTACTACTGGTATCCGAAGATGACCGGACGAATGCTCGATGAGAGACTTGGAACTCTCCACTTCCTCACCGCATTCGTCACCTACAACGGCATCTTCTGGCCAATGCACCGCCTCGGTGTCGTTGGCATGCCGCGCCGAACTCACACTTACTTCATCACCACAGATGATTTCACCAATCTACCAGAATGGGCTGCTGACTGGAACCTCTTCATCTCTGTCTGCGCCTTTTTGTTCTTCTTCTCGAACTTCATTCTGGTCTTCAATATGCTAGTCAGTCTCGTGCGCGGGCAGAAGGCACCGGCTGACCCATGGGGCGGCTGGTCATTCGAATGGATGACATCCTCGCCGCCCCCAACACCTTCCTTCGACTGGAACGACCTCCCGGTGCTGAAGGATGCCAACGAGCACATCGCACACGAGCCGAGCGTTATGGGAATCTGGTTCAACAAATTGATGGTTCCTGAGGACAATGAGGAGGTGAACAATTGAGCGGTTACGACGACGACCACCACGCCCCGCAGCCATGGGGTCCACACGATTGGCACCACGGCGCTCCGCACAACTCGTTCTCACCGCTCTTCCTGAGCATGGGTGTTGCAATCTTCCTCTTCTCCCTCGCGCAGGCCTGGTCATACGGAACTTACACTCCAGGACACATTCCAACAATTCTTCTTGGACTCGCAGTCGTTGGATTTTCGCTGTTCATTTGGTGGAGGCAGGATATCTCATTCGACGGCCACTACGAACCGCTCGCAACTGGCGTACCATTCCGCGGCATTCAGATTCGCAAGGTGGCCGTCTGGGTCTTCCTAATGTCTGAGATGATGGTCTTCACATCCCTTTTCAGCACCTACATGCGATACCGCCTCGGTATCGAGAACTGTGGAACTGTCTTCGATCGTGGTCTCTTTGACCCCGTCACCAATCCAACCGGCTGGCAAGAAGGAGTCGCTGTCACTTGCTTCGAACCGGCAAGCCACCTCATCGCTTCGAGCTGGTGGCACTTGGCTCCGGGAGCAATCAACACCTTCGCGTTGATTCTCTCGTCTTTCACAATCGTTCAAGCTCTACGCTACGCGAAGATGCCGGACCTCGATGACGAGGTCCGCCGCAAGAAGGTCTACCGCTACCTCGGAAGCACATGGCTTCTCGCAATCCTCTTCCTGACATTGAAGATGGTCGAGTGGTTCATCGGCTTCTACGTGCCCGAGATTTCAGTAATCGGACTCCATGAGCACGACATCGTCTCGCTTGTCAGTGAAGGTTACACAATTAACGCCGATCACTACCAGCACCACTCCTACATCGACGAAGCAACGGGAGCACACATGGTGGCTAACATTCAGGTGTCAGCTTCGCTGTTCTATGTGACGACCGGAACTCACGGAGCGCACGTCGCTGGTGGAATCATCGGTCTGTCATACATGACTCTGAAAGCTTGGAAGGGGCTGTACACCCCTGCGAACGCGGTATCGATAGAGTACTTCGGTCTCTACTGGCACTTTGTCGATCTGGTCTGGGTTCTGGTGTTCCCATTCTTCTATCTATACTGAGGTGAAATGATGGCACATTACAAAATTCTAGGACAAGACCCCTACTGGATGAATTTCTTCGGTCTGATGTTCCTCACTTTAGTCGAGGTTGCTGCTGTGGGATTGGACCTCTCGGACTTCGCTGCGGGCTACGATACGACTGAGAAAGTCGTGACCCTCTGGATATTGACTCTAATTGCGATTCCAAAATTCATCATGATTGCTGCAATTTTCATGCATCTTTACGGCGATGATGATTCGAAGATTTTGACGATGACTGCGCTGTTCCCGGCTTTCTTCATCATCATCATGGTGCTCTTTATCGGTCTGACTCATCCAGATGCTGCAACCGGTCTGCCCGATTGGTGCCGTCCCGGTAATTACGGCCTCTGAATAGGCCGGCTCGACCGCATAGATTCATCAAAAGCGGCCGCCACGGCCGCACACTGCAGACGTCGCTTAGCCTGGTATAGCGCCGGATTTGAAATCCGGTGTCCCTTGGACTCGGGAGTTCAAATCTCTCCGTCTGCGCCACTCTAACTCATCATATCTTGGTGCGGATACCGAGTGCGCGGGCTGCGCACCAGCCCATCCGTGACTCGAAGAGTGAGAACGCGCCCCCGGCAATTAGACCAGCAGGTAATAGCCACAGGAATATCGCTATCTCCCATTTGAGGAAGTGATTAATGTCGATGAGAAAAAACGAGACACCTATGATGAATCCTATGCCTAAGAGAATGTTTCCCAGACGACGACGGAAGCGAATACCGCGCTGATCTATATTGCATACAAGTGCCATCAAGCCAGTCGAAGTATTTGTGAGTAATAAATCCAATTCAATCAAGTGATTATTCGTTTGGAATTTTATTCGCTCCACGGACTATCAACTGATTCGGATGGAATTCGAAGCTACAAGGTGTAGTCAGACAAGATTCGCCATCTACAGTGACGAATAGAGTTGGATTATGAGTGGCATCTGCTGAAACATTTCCATTTGAATCAAGTGCTCCAATTTCAAAAGTTTGGCAATCTTCCATGGTAATTTTATCCCACATTCCAACATGAGTGCCCTTTTCCAGCGGTCCCATGACCATTAGCATCTGTAATTTTGAAAGACCGAGGGCGATGAGTAATGTTGCAGAATCTCGCTTCGGGTGAATCCCTGGAGCAACTCGAAAACCACCACCAAAAGTTTCGCATTGACTTATGACGAACAATCCCTGCATATCGACAATATTTGCATCTGCGCCGTTGATTTTCATCCATGCTTTCTGGCTCTTCCAACCAAGAATTGCTCGAATTCCCAATGCAGTGTATTTTAGATGTCCACGTATCCACTTGAATTTACCTTCTATTTTCATTCGATTAACACTTGAAGTCACACCACTATCTACCTCAAGGAATGACCATCGAACATGGTTACCTTCCTTATTTGGTTGGCCATTACATGGGTGAGGTTTTGGAGTTGGGAAATTGTCGTGATGAGGTGAAGGAGGACCTTCACATCGCACACCACCCACCGTGTGATCGATACCGTGAGCGAGAGTTTCGACTGCGCCTTGAATATCAAAAAGCGGTATTCCAACCGCACGCGCGAAGTCGTTTCCACTGCCCATAGGCAGAATACCCATCGTCCGACCTGTTCCACGTAACGCACTTGCAACTTCATGGAAAGTACCATCTCCGCCTACTGCAACAATCATTTTATGGTCGTCAGAGAGAAGTTTTGTTGCGATTTCGACAGCGTGTCCTGGTTCTTCGGTTTTGAATAAGTCAACCTCGAATCCAGCAGCTATGAGAGCTGTTTCAAAATCAGGCCATTGTTTGGCAGAAACTCCATCACGAGCCTTTGGATTGAGGATGCACGCTATGCGAGGCATGAATGCTTGAGGATTGGATTCTGACTTGAATCCTCTCAGTGCGAGGAATGATGTGTGATGCGAGGGTCGCGGTGTTTGGAAAGCATGGAAGATGAGGCTGTATTCATGCGGCGAGCCATCGCGCTCGCCGAGCGCGGTCGCCATCGCGTAATGCCAAATCCACTTGTTGGATGCGTACTGGTACGCGATGGAGAAGTGATTGCTGAGGGTTGGCACGACCATTTGGGTGGTTTACACGCCGAGCAGATGGCGATTGCCGATGCGGAGGCAAAGGGCGTGCCGACACAGGGCTCGACAGCTTATGTCACACTCGAGCCCTGCAACCATTTCGGACGAACTCCACCATGTACTGAAGCTCTGCTCTGGGCAGGGGTGAAACGTGTAGTAATCGGCGCTGATGACCCTAATCCTACAGTTCGCGGCGATGGGGCTGAGGCGCTTCGCGCGGCTGGTGTTGAGGTCAAGAATGGGCTACTGGTCGAAGGATGCGCCGCGCAAATGAGCGAATTCATGCATTGGTGCGGACATATGCAACCTGAGGTGTTGCTGAAGGCTGCAATCGATGCAAATGGTAGAGTTGATTGTGATCCAAAGGAGCCACCTCAGCGTTTTTCCTCTCCAGAATCATTAGAAATTGTTCACGCAATGAGGGCTGATTCAATGGCGATTCTAGTAGGAGTTGACACAGTAGTTCGAGATGACCCGGCTCTGACAGTTCGCGGGCCTGACATTGGTCCACGCAAGCCACCCACACGCGTAATCGTTGATCCAAGTGGCAGAACCCCGGCAGATAGCAAATTACTGACCGATGGCGAGGCACCCACACTTTTGATTCACGCCGAGCCATTCGATATTCCCCAATCTGATGCAGAACACGTTGAGCGTGCTGTACTAGCTGCCGATGATGGTGAAATCCCAATCGCGCGCATACTTGCCTTCCTTGGCGACCGAGGAATTCAATCGCTTCTCGTTGAAGGTGGCCCAAACACATGGAGGAGGTTCTTGGCGGCTGGATTAGTTGACAGAGCTCACTTGTGTCAATCGCCAGTCGAGTTGAGTGGGAGCGGAACAGAATTCACAGAATCTGAATTGAGTTCTGCTGGCTTGCAGCAATTCAGAGAAATAGAGGTCGCCGGAGATAGAATTAGTCATTGGAGGCGAGAGAATTAGCCAATCTTCTGTGACTGAGGTTGAAGCGGAGCAGACTAGGTTGCAACGCTTTCTCGCAAATCCACTCGTCAAGTCGTTCATTGCCTACTCGATCTTTCGAGCCTTCTACGGAATGGGAATTCTCATTGTGACCTATTTCATTGCCACTAGCGAAAATAACCCATGGTGGTATTCGCTAATTTTCCTAATATTCTCAATGGTATTTTCTCGCGTTTTATTCAGATTCATCAAAAAGAGACGTGAAAATATAGTGGAGAATCACAAATAAAGTTCCTAGATTCTTTCACTAACCTGAACGCTTGATTCTATCATATTCAAATAGGTCATGCAATCGCGCCCGCCCATGGATTTGTTTGCATTCACCCTCGTTCTCGCCCCTCTAATCGTAATCATCGATCCACCTGCTTCGATTGCTCTCTTTCTCGGTATGGGCCATGAATTAGACAAAAAGGAGCTACAATCAGTTGCTATGCGAGCCTGTGTCTTTGCAAGTCTTGTCTTGCTCACTTTCTTAGTGGCTGGAGAAGGCCTACTCGAACATCTAGGAGTTGAGTTATACAGTCTTCGTGTTGCTGGAGGTCTAATGCTTGGCATAGTTGGAATGAATATGCTGAAGGAGGGTCAGAAACCCTCTCGAAAAATCATCCCCGTCTCGACTGGAGGGGAGATAGAAATTGGTGATTCTGTTGATTTTAGTTTAGTTCCTCTTGGTATGCCAATGCTAGCAGGTCCAGGTTCGATTACACTCGTAATTCTCATGGGAACTACGTATGGTATTGCGACAGTTTCCTTAGCAATTCTCAT
>ENA-OREB01000392-OREB01000392.1-marine-metagenome-genome-assembly--contig:-NODE-392-length-22471-cov-2.392203_pt1 | contig 22471 bp, 23 predicted proteins | sample MGYA00248625_ERZ508552 | MGnify/ENA primary metagenome ERZ508552 (study PRJEB26219, sample SAMN06267888) | marine metagenome | isolation source: Monterey Bay, California, USA | place: USA:Monterey Bay...
CTCCAGCCCACGCTTTTCGGAATTCTCCTTCATCGCGTGGGCGAACTCAGTGTCAATCGCAAATTCGTATGGCATACTGCCTAGATAATGAAAATCATCGTCAACATGCGTCCAAACAGCATTCTCTAGCGCCTGAATTTGATGTCCAATGATACTCGCCCAAGTCGTAGAATAAACCAGAATGATGTCTGCATCACTCTCTTCGATGCGTCGGCGGCATTCATCGAAAGCAGCTCGCAATTTGGCATACCCGGGGTTTGCATCCGGAGAAAGAAGTGGTTGAGGGTGTGGAGGGCAGTAGACGCCGAAGATAATCTCAGGTTCGTTTGTCTCACTCATCTGATCACCTCAAAGGACGTGCTCCCGCGTCTCGTCATTCGGGTCCCAGCAAGCGACTACATTGCCTGTTCCGATGACCGATTGATAGCCGTAAATCTCGGCCGGAAATTCAGGATAACCCATAGCCCCGAGCATCCAAATGAGTCCCCCACCCTCGGTTTCTGCGATTGTTTGCTCGGTGAATTCTGGCATGATATCAATGACTTCACGACTCTTACCCTCGCGCATCATATCGATAATTTTCATGTCCCAAACGTACTGACTATGATTGTAGATATGTTCCCTGCTCATGTCCTCGGGCAGGGGTGCTTCCTCGACGAAGTGTCTGTGAGAAAGTGAGTGGCTAGCCACGAGTACGACGCGCTTACCGCTCTCTTCGATGGCTTTGGCACAGGCGCGGCCAAGCGCGGTCGCCTGCTCAACCATGACTTCTGGCGAGTAATAATGCGTGTTTCGATTACTGGAAATCGTCACGATTGGTTTGTCCCATTCTGGATTAAGAAGGTGGCAACTGGTAATCGTGCCGTAGTCGACTCGGAAATCCGGGTTGGTCATCATCTTGGTGATAATGCCCTCCGCATTTGCCTCATCGTGCATCGCTTGGGCGAGGTCAACGTCGACTGTGAGGTCGTAATTGTAGCGGAATAGGTTGGGGAATACCGGATCGACGGACTTCGATTTGAATTTAGGTAGGCCGAGAAAGTGGGTTCCGATGTAGGTTTGCCAATGTGGGGTAAAGATGACGATTGCATCGTAATCGATGTTTTTCAGTTTGCGCGCGAGGCGTTGGTAGCCCCATCGGAGAGTTTCCCAGCCGCCTTCCGAATACGCCTCGTTTTGGGGCGGGTTATCCGCGTAAACAAGGTGAGGAGGGTGCGGCGCGAGGCATCCTGCGACAATCTGACCCTTCGCCATGAACTGATGAGGTCCTGAAATCTAAAGAAAACCTTGTGGTCGGTTTCGCAGCCTTCATTGGTGGGAGTTTTGCCGCAGTGCCATGAAGTGGGAGTCTATGCCCATGTCACTGGTGATTGGCCCGCTGGTCCTTGGAATCGCAGCCGCAGCCCTGCCGTATCTGATTGAGCACCCTGACCTCGTCGAAGGTTCGTTGCTCGCGCCCTTCTTGCTGATGCTGATGGCGGGAGTGCAATTCGCTTTCTTCCCCGATGCCGCCTCCGGTCGTAAGGCCGAGATGATCGCTGGCATCTGGGTTGGGATGCTCGTGGCTTTCTTGCCGCAGATTGCATTCTTTGTCTGGTTTGTGCCTGTTATTCTCATCTGGCTGGCGCAGAGTCGGACGATTTGGGATCGAAATTACCCGCCCTTCCGGGTCGGAATGTGGATTGGTTTCGGTTTGGTCTCTGGGCTCTACATCGGAGGTATCCTCGCACACAACCTGCTGTGAAGGATACAGGCTGTGTTCTCGAGGACTCTGTTCTGTGTTGAATCACAGAGTTGCAGTCTCATCCTTAGATCGATACACGAGGCCTTCAACAGAGACACCGAAGATGATGAAGGCCGGCCAACTGGCCAAAACTGCGCTCCAAATCAGCTCGTCATCGACGTATTGTGACGTTATGCGCAGTTCACCGACCCCGTCGGTAGGAGTCGATGGGTCGACGGGCGAGAGCTGCATCAGAACGAATGAAACATCACCCAAACTCTCAGTCAGCACCTCAAATTCTGCCGCTTCGCCGGCATTGAGCACTCTCACATCACCTTTGCTGGCGAAGGCATCCCAATCGATTTCACCGCGGCTCGTATGCGGCTCGACCACATCCATTTTCACCAACATTACCTCGACGGGCCATTCGCCAACATTCACCACATCGACATTTACAGGATCCCACAGAGAATGAACCTCGATAGTATCCAGATTCACATCACCCTGTCCAAACCGATAGTTTGGCAAATCATCGTCGACGCCCGGTCCGTCGACTGCGCCGACGACCAACCAACCGCTGAAGAAGAGCACCGAAACAAGCGCGACAGCGGTCTGGCGTTTGTCTGGAAGCAGACTCGCCCAGCCATTCTCAGGTCGTAATCGAACGACTGGTTGCACCGCGTGACAGAATGCCGCGCAAATAATCGCCATAAGCAATCCTGGCAAGATATCCACCACCCAGTGGATGCCAAGATATTGGATCGAGAAGGCGTAAATTACCACATTCGCCATCACAAATAAATCGAATTCGCGGTGTCGCCATTCCTTAATCGAAATTCCAAGAGAGCGGCAGTGTAGTCTGTTGAGAATCAGAAGAGAAATCGGGAGGCCAATGTGTAGGCTAGGGATTGAGTTATCCATCGGATCATGGGTTGTGAAAAAGTCCAATGTGAATGCGTCGTGGTAAAGCAGTGCTTCGACTCCGGGAATGAAACTGCTTGTCACCTCGACATTCATGAAAAGGTAGAGAGGTACAGCAAGGAGGTAGATTACGAAATAGTTGAGAGCTGCTTTGTCAGCCATGATTTCGTCCCTTGTGAGGATGTAATACATCGGTGAAAACCAGATCATAAAGAGGTACATGAATAGGTAATGAGCACTCAAAACATCTGTCAAAAGGTCGTTCAGGAAGGTCTCCTGCAAAGTTGCAGTCCAGTTTCCTTCAATCTCGTATATCCAGTGTGTGTATCCACCCACTCGAGCCTTCATCGGCTCGTTATGATGGTCAATCCAAGCCTTGAAGATGAACATCGCTACATAGAGTCCAATGTGCCACCAGTAGCCTTTCTCACGGATTTCTTGGAGAAGGTCGGCAAGGCGAACGCGCATCTCTGGCTCGTCTCGGGAGAGGAAGCGCTGGACTGGAATTGTCAGGACGATAAGCGCGAACATCGCCAATTCGTAGGGGCCGATGAGCCAGTCCATGCGGCTAGTTGGATGGCATTTTACTGATGAATTATGCGGGGGAGAGGTAACGTATGAAGGGCGTCATCACTCCTCTGATTCAGATTCGACCGCTTCAATTCCGTTGGGAGTGAGTGATTCGGTGAGGATGTTGAATTCGGGCAGGATGGTGAGGATTGAGAGGCCGAGGCCGGCTGTCATTGTCCACTCAAAGAAGGCGGCCTCAGAGAGTGCTTGATAGGTGAGAGTTGTGCAAAGTTCGACCTCAGCAAAATGTGTGTCCATGACGGTGAGGTCGGAGGCGACGGCGGACATGCGGACAAAGTTGAGAAGCATCAGGCACAGGCTCGCGACGATGATAATCAGCAGGGCGAGCCGTGGGGTCTTGAGACGCTCAAGGCGCGGCTCGATGCGAGACATCGGACCGGTTACCAAAGTCTGGCAAATTACGAACATTATTCCCCCACCGAAGATGAAGAAAGCTTGAGCGATGTGAAGGATCAACTCCTCGTCCCACGGGGTGTCGGCTATCCAGACAACACAGATGCCACCAACCATCCCTGAATATGTCCCTAATCGGTTGATTGAGACCCACTTAGGCTCGACTCCAGAGGCTTCTAGCCAGAGCCCGCGGTAGGTGCCGACTTGCCAGACGCTAAGCAGCATTAGAGCACCGGCGGCTACGAATCCGAGAGTGAAGGCGAAGTCGCTGCCAGGATAGACATGTGTGTCTGAAATGAAGGGCATGAATGGTTGGCATCCGTCTCGCAACCAAATGGTGTAGACAGTCGTGAGCGTGAGCGCCCAGATAGTCGCCAACGCAATCACGACGCGCCGAATCATTGGTGGTTCGAGCAGTCTATCCACAAAGCACGCCTCGTGGTTGTGCGCTTCAATGCCACTCCCCAATGATGAAGTCGGGAGGTGGGCATCGGAATGTATGGATGGGCATGAGTTGTGGCTTACCCAGTGCGAGAATCTTGGATATGAGCCCGACACTCATCTCTACGAAGATGGCACCCGGACTAGCCAAGATGCTGCGAACCAACTCGGTTGCGAGGTTTCTCATATCGCCAAATCGATTGTTTTTGCTGGCCAAGAAGGCGCGATTGTGGTCATCACCAGCGGAGCCAATCGGGTGGATCGTAAACGGAAGTTGAAGCGACTCTTGGGTTACAAACCGAGCATGACCGATGCCGATTACATTCTCGAGAGTACTGGTTACGCTCCCGGCGGAGTTCCCCCCTTTGGTCATCTCAAACCCTGCACTGTACTGATGGATGAAGACCTATTTCAGTACGAAACTGTCTGGGGAGCTGGTGGGTCGGCGAAGACCGTCTTTCCAATCGCGCCCGATGAATTACAACGAATCGCGGGTGCGACGGTTGGCGATGTTAAGCAGTAGGTGAATGGATGGTCGTCACGCAGATGGTCGAGGCTTCGGCTCGCCTGCGCGACGATGTCGAAACCTTCGCCGACGCCCTCGTCGCCGAAGGTTCGGTCGATGCAGTGTACAATCCCCTCGCATACGCTTGGGAACCACACCGCGCCTTTGTCGAAATGGCGGCTGGTGGCGGTGCGAAAACACTGCTTCTAGGAATGAATCCAGGCCCACACGGGATGGGGCAAATGGGGATTCCATTTGCTGCTACCAGTGTGGTACGGGACCTTCTCGGGATTCGCGACCTGCCTGTCGGTCAGCCGCGGAACCCCCACCCCAAGCGAACTGTGACTGGGCTCGATTGGCCAAAGGAGGAAGTCAGCGGCACTCGCCTCTGGGGCCTTCTCGCAGACCACTATGGCGATGCCGAGTCAATATTCCAGCGGGTCTTCATCGTGAATCATTGCCCGCTGATGCTTTTCTCCGGTGAACGTGCAACAAATATCACACCCGACAAAATCACTGGGCCCACCGCTCAGGCTCTGCTCGAACGGTGCGACGACCACCTCCGCGAGGTGGTCGACATCCTCGGTATCGAGAGAGTCATCGGCGTCGGCCGATTCTCTGAGAGGCGAGCCGCCGCAGCACTCGCTGAAACCGATGTCGAAGTCACAACCTGCTGGCACCCCAGCCCCGCATCTCCACTCGCAAACCGCAACGGAGGAGCCGACTGGCGAGCGAATGTGAAAGTAGTACTCCCTTGATTCACACTAAACACATCGCGGTTCGTACCCCACAGAACCTCCTTAAGTGGAACATCAGCATGCAACCTTTGGTTGATTCCATGTTCATCCCGCAACATTTGATTCAGAACGCTACAGAATACGAGAACGAGCCCGCGATTTCGTGGAAGAATGACGCTGGTGATTGGGATACCATGAGCTGGGGTGAGTACGGTGCTAATGCAATGAATATCGCGAAGTCGCTCATAGCTCTTGGATACGAAGCGCGCGAAAATCTCTCGATTTATTCATACAATCGCTCAGATTGGTTCACCTGCTACGCTGCCGGTCAAATGGCCGGAGGAGCGGTAGTCGGAGTCTACCACACTTGCTCACCAGAGGAGGTCGAATGGGTTGTCGGCAACTCGCAATCAAGGATCGTCTTTGTTGGTGACAATCCGATGGACGGGGGCAACACTGAGAAGATGCCAGTCCATCGACTTCACGAGGCTTTGGCGAATCTTGATTCGGTAGAGCACGTAATCGTTTTTGACGGAGTTGAGGTTCTCGACCATCCAAAGATGATGAGTTGGTCGGAATTCTATTCGAAAGGTAATTCACTTCCTGATTCGGTAGTTTTGGAGCGTACGAACGCAATACAGAGTGACGATGTGGCTTCTCTGATTTACACCAGTGGTACGACTGGAAATCCGAAGGGAGTAATGCTAACTCACCGCAATATGGAGTTCGAGTTGGATGCGGTTGCAGAGATTTTCACTTACGAACAAGGCGAGAAATACGTCTCATGGTTGCCGTTGGCTCACGTTTTCGGGCAACTTGTCGACTGCGGTTACTGCGTTCGACAGGCTATGCACATGCACGTTGTCGACTCGCCGATTCACGTTGTCGATTATGCGAAGGAGGTTCAGCCGCACTTGTTCATCGGTGTGCCACGAATCTATGAGAAGATTTACTCGAATGTCAAGGCGGCGTTGGATGCCAAAGCAATTCTGCGTGTGCTACTGAAGATTCCAGGTATTAATGGCAAGATTAAGGGGACATTGAAGGCAAAGATCGGCTTTGCTAATTGCAGGTTTGCGATTACCGGTGCCGCACCGATTAACCACGATATTTTGCGCTTGTTCCACTCGTTGGATATTCCAATCTTCGAGGGCTATGGGATGACTGAGGACACCGCTGGTGCAACTCTGAATGCGCCGGGCGCTATGCGTATCGGTTCGGTTGGGAAACCTTTCCCGGGAACCGAGATGATGATTGCCAGCGATGGAGAGATTCTCATGCGCGGTGACCACGTCATGAAGGGTTACTACAACAATCCTGAGGCGACTGCTGATACCATCGATTCGGAGGGATGGTTGCATTCGGGCGATGTTGGTAAGATCGATGATGATGGATTCGTTTTCATTACCGGACGCAAGAAGGAGATTTATGTCTCGAGCGGAGGCAAGAACATTGCACCGCTCGTCATAGAGGAAACAATGAAGTCAATTCCGATTGTCTCTCAGTGTTTCCTTGTGGGAGATGGTCGCAAGTATTGCAGCGCCCTATTCACTCTTGACGCCGGCGCTATCATCCGTGACAAATTCGGGATGGATCCGAATGATATCCCCAAGGATCCTGCTAAGCAATTAGCGAAGTTAGAGGAGTTGGGGTCGTCAATCGAAGCATTCACTGACAGTGCAGAGATCAGAGCAGAGGTTCAGGCCGCTGTCGACGAATTGAATGGACAGTTCAGTAACCCTGAGCAGTTGAAGAAATTCGCTATTCTTCCTCGCGATTTCGCCGTTGATTACGGCGAATTGACACCGACACTGAAGATTCGCCGCAAGCAAATTCGTGAGAATTGGGCGGATGTCATCGAAGACATGTACGCTGATGCTTGAGGGCTTGGAAGACTGTACTCGGGGGAACTCGAATTGACACCAGAGGCCTGGGTCGCTCTGGCAACCGTGTTCGTACTCGGTGCAATGAGTCCCGGCCCCAGCCTTGCAGTGGTACTTAGAAACACCATGGTCGGAGGTCGGCGCCAAGGAGTGATGACAGGTATCGGGCATGGAATCGGCTTCGGCATCTACGCCTTTCTCGCCGCAGCCGGGATTGCCACAGCACTCACCCTGCACGAATCCACGGAGACGATGCTGAAGTGGGGTGGAATCGCCCTGCTAGTGTGGCTTGGTGTCAATTTCCTGAAGGCATCTAGGGGAGAGCCGTATGAATCACTCACCAATGACGAGCACGGTCCTTCGGACCGCGCGGGCTTCGCTCAGGGTTTTGCGATAGCCCTGCTAAATCCCAAGATACTGGCTTGGTTCATGGCACTGTATGCTCCATTCATCGAGAAGAACATCAGTACTGAGACTCTGTTTGGAATGGGTCTGCTGGGTATGGCCATCGACGGAACATGGTACGTTACGGTTGCAACAGTACTGACGCGGGGTGACGGGGTCTCGAAACTGCGCGCCCAGGCGCGTCGGATTGACGCGGCGATGGGAGTTCTGATGTTCGTGTTCGCCGCACTGATCTACAACGGGGTCCTGTGAACTCTCAGACTATCTGGCTGTGTACGCTCAGAGTAGAACGATTGGCAGGTGGAAGAGAATCTCCAGTACCACGGCGAGCGTGTTGGCTTCGACGCGAGCTGTTCGCCCACCGTTCTCGGGCGGTGATAGTCTCTGTAATTCGCCCGCGTCTAACCAAAACGAAGTGCAGTCGGGGCAGCCGTCGATTTCAATCGGATCTGTGAGGCTGCCGTCGATGCGCTGGAAAGAGAAATTTCTCACACGCATTTGGGCATCGCAGAATGGGCAATCAATGTCGACTGGGGTTCCTTCGGTGATGAATCCCTTGTGCATCTCCTCGAGTTTATCTACGCAGAAAGAAGACTGGGCGGCTTCGGCGTTGAGTAGCATACCCGCACAGGTGTCACAATGGTGTATCCCGTGACGTATGGAAGCCGAGCGGTTAGACGCTTCTGGAGGCATAAGAGGAGAGCCATCACGGGGGCAGAAATGCGTCACATTCGGGTCTGCCATAGATAACCGAGCGTGTCTCCTACCTTCAATACTCACCCGTCATTAATGGCAAATATGAGATTGAATACACGTCGTCGCCTTCATTTGCGACTCTTGGGTCGCAGTTGTATGGCGAGCGAGGTTCAGGCCGGAGATTCGCCTTCAAAGAAGGCGGGAGCCAAGTCCACTACGCCACTGCGTGTGGTTACCGCAGCGGCGATCTTCGACGGTCACGATGCAGCAATCGGAATCTTCCGTCGAATCTTCCAATCGATGGGTTGTGAAGTCATTCACCTCGGTCACGACCGAGGCGCCGACGAGGTGGCTCGAGCGGCGATTCAAGAGGATGCTCATGCGATTGCGATTACGTCATATCAGGGCGGAGCGGTCGAGATGTTCACTCACACCAAGGAAATCCTCGACGAGGCTGGATTCGACCATATCTTCCTTTGTGGCGGCGGTGGTGGAACAATCCTGCCATGGGAAATCAAGAAGCTTCGAGATGAAGGCATAGCCCGAATCTACTCGCCCGACGATGGACGAGAGATGGGCTTGACTGGAATGGTCGGTGATGCCATAGAGAAAGCGAGTGATATCGACCTTCTCGACTCCGCTCGCTTCAAATCTCTTTCAGGACCAGTTTCAGCGGACCAGCACGGAGCGGTAGCGAAGTTGCTCACACTCGCCGAAAACGCCGATGATGAGCAATTCCGAGCTGCACTCAAGCGCGTTCGGACAATCAAGGAAGGCGAGGGTTGCCCTGTTGTCGGCTTGACAGGAACCGGAGGAGCAGGGAAGTCAAGCCTCACCGACGAACTGATGCTCAGGATCCAACGCGACAATCCCGGAGCAAAGGTTGCTCTACTCGCAACCGACCCAACCCGCAAGAGAACCGGTGGAGCCCTACTCGGCGACAGAATCCGAATGAACAGCCTAGCCGACGAAAACCTGTTCATGCGCTCATTCGCAAGTCGAGCAAGCGGTCGAGAGATAGCAAATTGCATCGACCGCGCAATCGAAGCCTGCCAAGCGGTTGGCTTCGACCTCATCATCGTAGAAACCAGTGGCATAGGCCAAGGCAACGATGCCATTACCGAAGTAGCAGACCTCTCGATATATGTCACAACAAGAGAGTATGGAGCCCCATCTCAACTCGAGAAATTAGCTGCCCTCGACTTCGCAGACCTCGTGGTTCTCAACAAATTCGACCGCCCAGGGGCCGAGGACGCACTCTCAGAAATCCGCAAGCAATTCAAGCGTAACCGCGAGATGTGGGACGCTAAGAACGAGGACCTCCCAGTAGTCCCTACAATCGCAAGTCAATTCGCAGACGCGGGAATAGACCTGCTTTGGCACAAATTGGCAACCCTCCTCAACGAGAACCACAACCAATCCTTCCAAGCAACCGAAGCCCGCCTCGGCGCGGATGGACTCCCCCACCGATCAGCACCAATTCCACCCGAGCGCCAAGGCTACCTCGCAGAAGTCGCGGCCTCGGTCAGAGATTACCACTCCCGCACGCAAGAGGCATCCCGCAACGTGCGCCTCGTCCAGCAACTGGAAGCAGCAGCGAATCAAATGCGTAAATCCAACCGACTCACCTCTGCAGCCGATCTCACAGCCGAAGCAGAAGAAATCCGCAAGCGAGTCCCAGAGAGTGCTTGGGAAATTCTCAGTGAGTTCGACGAGCGAGCCCAAGCCTACCGCTCAGGACAAGCATCCTACACTGTCCGAGGCAAAGAGATTCCAGTGGATACCACAACCGAAACGCTCAGTGGCCTCGACATGCCTAGAGTAGCACTCCCGGACACCCAAGATTGGGGTGAGAAAATGGAGTGGATCCGTTCCGAAAACGTTCCCGGCGCATTCCCATTCACAGCAGGCGTTTTTCCATTCAAGCGCGAGGATGAAATTCCGATCAGAATGTTTGCTGGTGAAGGCAGTGCCGAGCGCACCAACAAGCGCTTTCATTTCCTCTCCGAAGGCCAGCCATTCAACCGACTCAGCACGGCCTTCGACTCACCTTCACTTTACGGCAGAGACCCGCAGACCCGGCTCGACATCTTCGGGAAGGTCTGCGAATCAGGAGTCAGCATTTCAACCGTTGACGAGATGGAAATGCTCTTCGAAGGCTTCGATTTGTGCGCACCAAACACTTCCACCTCGAAGACCATCAATGGCAATTATTGGTGGCACTTGGCTGCTTTCTTCAACGTCGCGATAAAACAGCAAAACCGCTTATTCGAAAGCGAGAATGGAAGGCCCCCGAATGATGCAGAGAAGGCGGAGATTAAGACGAGGGCATTGAGCACGGTACGCGGCACAGTGCAAGCCGACCAACTCAAGGAATCGATGGGGCAAAACACTCTGGTTTTCAATCTCGACACGGCTCTCAGAATGATGGGTGATGTCGCCGAATTCTACGTCCAAAACAATGTCCGCAACCACTACTTCGTCTCTATCTCGGGCTACCACATCGCCGAAGCCGGAGCGAACCCGATTACGCAGGCTGCGCTGACGCTGAGCAACGGCCTGACTTATGTCGAATTGTTCCGAGCCCGTGGGCTCGACCCCGACAAATTCCTGCGTAATTTCAGTTGGTTCTTCTCGAATGGAATGGACCCTGAATACGCTGTGATCGGACGGGTCGCGCGCAGGATTTGGTCAATTGCGATGCGGGATATCTACGGTGTTGGGCATCGTGGTCAGCAACTGAAATATCACATTCAATCGAGTGGGCGAAGTCTGCACGCTCAGGAATTCACTTTCAACGATTACAGGACTACTCTGCAGGCGCTTTACGCACTGGCTGACAATGCCAACTCGCTGCACACGAATTCGCGCGACGAGGCCTTTGGAACTCCTACAGAAGAGACCGTGCGCGATTCGATGGCGATCCAGATGATTCTCTCAAAGGAATACGGATTGCTCGCCAATGAGAATCCGATGCAAGGCTCGCATCTGTCGACTTGGCTTACTAACCGCGTCGAGGAAGAGATTCTGCGGGTCTTCGAGGAGATGCATCGACGCGGCGGAGTGCTGGGCTCTTTGGAGGTGAATTACCAGCGTAACCGCATTCAGGATGAATCGATGGTTTACGAGCATCGAAAGCACTCTGGTGAGCTGCCAATTGTCGGTGTGAACACTTTCATTAATCCAGATGCTGCAAGCCTATCGGCGGATGAAGCCGATGCTTTCGATGTAGATGTTACACGCTCGGATGAGGGAGAGAAGCGCATGGTCATCGAGCGCAATGCGGCATTCAAGGCCGAGCACGCGGCGAAGGCTGAGGAAGGGATTGCTCGGCTGAAACAGGTTGCTCGCGATGGCGGCAACCTGTTCGAAGTGATGATGGATATCGTCGAATATTGCAGTGTTGGACAAGTCACACAGGCCTTGTTTGAGACCGGTGGAAAGTTCCGGCGAAATATGTGAAAATTCATTGAGTCGCCTTGAATGCTTGAGCTGCTACGACACCGGCTACGAATTGCGGCACAAGGTGCATCCAGAGGTCGGCGGTCTCAATCGCACCTGAGGTGAACAAAGCGCCAGTAACAGCCGGATTGAACGAACCGCCAGATATGCCGCCAACGGTCAAAGCACCGGCGAGCACAACGAAGGCGATCGCAGCACCGTAGTATCCGTTGCCAGCGGTCGCCTCGCTCGTTGCAACGTTAAGAATCACGAAGACGAGCGCGAAGGTGTAGAGGAATTCTGCACCAATCGTTTGAGTCATATCGAGCTCAAGCGCAGTGACACTCGGATCAGCAATCAGTAGGTTAGCAGATGCAAGAGCGGCCGCGGCTCCGGCGATCACCTGCACCGCGATGTACGGTGCGACCTCATCCTTCTCACACGCACCGCGCAGCCAAATTCCAACAGTTACAGCCGGGTTGAAGTGTGCCCCAGAGACGTGCCCAAGTCCGTATATCATCACCATGAGGGTAGAGGCGATGGCAAATGGTGCATATTCTCCCGCTGAACCATGCACAGCGGCGGTACAAATTGTCAGGGCAAGGAAGAATGTCCCTATGAATTCGGCAATCAGTTTGTTTTGCAGCGAGTGCTCTGACATGGCTTGTGGCGAGAATCGAACGTCCATCAACATTCTCAGCGGAATTTGTACGATTTACTAGGTGGTCCAGGTAGAGTTAGTTGTTTACGCTCCCATGGTTTGTTTCTTGCATTCCTTGTAACCTCTCCAATATCGCACCAATCATCGAGAGTTGATTGGTCTTTGGGCTTTCCAAGCGATAGTTCGGAATCAATCAACCATGCCATTGTACTCGGATCCAATTCCACCACACGAAGCCAAATTTTCTTTGGAAGTGACTCGCCACACCTTAGTTGGACCATCTCAACAGAATCCTCTCCATCCTCAACTGCATAGCGAGCAATAGTAGGACCAAAGGGGGGATGTATCGAACTGAGAACTATCCTTTCGAAACAAACCCATCCGTCTCCGCTTTTTGGGTAGGAGCACATTTCCGTAACGAATCCCGACTCTAATGCCTCGGAGGTCAAATTCGCTCTTACAAGTAGGTACACTATACCCGATGGTAGAAATGCAGTTCTCCTGTCTTCTTCTTCAAGTTCATCTGATGTTCTTCCGTAGGAAAATTCCTCCCACTCTATGTCTTCGTCCAGCGCCGACTTGAAGTCGCGCACCGCTGTCAGTGTCCAGCTTTGTCTGCCAATTGTATTTGTGCCCATATTTCTCATCTCGAATTAGTCAATCCAACAAGCGGTTTAGGCTCACATTGGGCAATCGTTCAGCCTTTAGGGCTGAGCTAAATTGTCCATCTTGCCGGTGCCGCTTGGAGGTAAAATATACAGTAGCACTGAGGGTATATCAACAGTTCGTTTCGTTGTGAAAAATCATCGGCAATTCAAGATCATTCAATTAAGAATCAGTTGATTAATATGACCTCTTTGGAGTGACCATGTTATCGCCAGGGAAGGAGAAGGCATTGGTCACCGGCGCTTCGAGTGGTATAGGTCGAGAGATTGCACGAGTGCTTGGTTCACAAGGGTGCAATCTAGTGATTACTGCACGAAGAAGAGTCGAACTTGAGGCCCTTGCAGAAGAATTGACTGAGGCCTATGGAATAGATGTGAAAGTGGTTATTGCCGACCTGACTGACCAGATCGGCGTTGAGAATGTCATCAAGGAGTCCGGTGAAATCGACATTCTCGTCAATAATGCCGGCTTCGGATTCGTGGGTAAGCACACACATCTCGACCAAGCCGGCCAACTCAACATGATCGACCTCAATGTCAGAGCACTCACTCACCTCGCGCGCCACTACTCCGCTGTGATGAAGGCGCGCGACTCGGGCCGGATTCTCAATGTCGCCTCAATCGCAGGCTACCAGCCCGGCCCGAATATGGCAGTATATTGTGCAACCAAAGCCTACGTTCTCTCGTACACGCGCGCGTTGCACTCTGAATTGAAGAGAACAGGAGTCACAGTCACCGCACTTTGCCCCGGATTCGTTGTAACTGGCTTCCAGAAAGTCGCAGGCATGGAACTTGGAACCATGGAGATGACCGGTGCAGTACCAGCAGACAAGGTCGCAAAAGTAGCGGTGAAGGCAATGCGTAAGGGACGCCGTGAAGTCATCCCCGGTTGGATGAATAAGGGATTACCGATGCTCGTCAGAATGACCCCCGTTAGGATGCAACTCCCAGTAGTCAGTTGGTTGATGTCCTAAGCAAAAACGATGCGGATTCAATTCTGGCAGCGAGAGCAATAGAAGGTCGAACGACCTGACTGAACGATACGGCGAACTGTACCGCCACAGCCCGCACGCTTGCATTCCTCACCCTCTCGATTGAACACCGTGAATTGGTGAGGGAAGTAACCTAAATCACCCGAACCATCGACCCCGCGGAAGTCCGAAATCGTAGAACCACCAGCTTCAATCGCTTCGAAAATAACCTCGTTCGTTTGTGTCCACATACGCTCAATTGCGCCGACGATACGCCCGCTCTTTCCGGCCACCTCAGCCGCAGTTTTGAGTGGTGAAATACCAGCACGATGGAGGATTTCGCTGACGTATATATTGCCCAGTCCGGCGACCACCCGTTGATCTAGCAGCACGGTCTTGATCGGGCTACGCCGACCGTGTAAACCCGCCTTGAGAGACTCGGGGGTGAATTCCTCAGTCAGTGGTTCCGGGCCGAGCCCAGCCAGCAACTTGTGGTCGGCCTCACCAGCCGTCTCGAAGAGGTCCATGATTCCGAAGCGACGATGGTCGGTGTAAGTTGCAGTCAACGCGCCATCGTCGAATTCAACATACACGTGGTCATGCTTGCCTTCCCCATCTGCATCGATAGTCCAAACCCCAGTCATTCCCAAATGACTCAACCAAGTCAAGCCGTTGTCGAGCCGAATCAACAGATACTTCGAGGCTCGCCCAATACCCTCAACCGTAGCCCCAGTCAAACCTTCGTCGAAGCCATCGGGAAAGGGAAAACGCAAGTCAGGACGGCGCAAATCAACGAAGCTAATCCGTCGACCAACCCAGTGTGGCACGAGTCCACGGCGGACCGTTTCCACCTCGGGCATCTCAGGCATGGTCGTTACGAAGGGGGAATGTTCCATGAGGATAACGATTGGAAATACCCACAGAACGGAGGAGATTCTCTTAAATCAAAACTATCAGTCGAATAATCATGGCTGAACCGTGGGATGACCAAGGACCACCAACGAATGTAATCTCTGGTGAAGCACAGCCAGCGAGTCAAGCCGAAGTTCTCTATGTTCAAGGAAACCCGATGAACGCCGGCCAGTATCCCCAAACACAGGCGGTTGTCGCTCTTGTTCTATCGGTTGTTGGCCTCATGATGTGCGGCCTTTGTACCGCAATTCCCGGAGTTATCATGGCAAATACTGCACTGGGAACCACCAAGCAGTATCCCGGCCATCCAGATCAAGGATTGGCAAATGCTGCTAAGATTATTGGATGGATTTCTATCGGACTGACTATCGCATTCGTCGGATTATACCTGTTCATAATCATCTTCGCCGTTGCTGCATCAGCTGGCACGTACTAATCCTTGGAGGATCCCCGAATGACTGAAGATTCCGATGAGCCCTGGTGGCAGGGAGAAGGGGGAGACCTGCAAGGAGTTCCGAATGCGCCAGCTTCCGCCCCTCAGCAGATTTTCGTCAGCCAAGGCCAGGCAATGTCAGTCCCCCAAAGCACTTCAGCGATGATTATAATTGCACTAGTCTTTGCAAGTATCTCTTTGATTTGTTGCCAGCCACTAGCGATAATTCCTCTAATCATGGGTGCAGTGAAAATGAGTGAAACCTCAAATTATCAAAACCACCCTGACAAAACCTTAGCAATCGTTACCGTAGTAGTGTCAGTTTTGTCTCTGGCTTTTTTGCTGCTTCGAATTGTTGTTGGAATCGCTATGGAATTCTGACACAGTGGAATACCGCGTGTTGTTCCTCGAATACCGAGATGTCGATGACTTCGATTAAATCGAGGTGTTCGCAGTTTTCGATGAGGCCTTTTGTATGCTGATATCTGGCGTCATCACCACCTTCCATCCACCGCTCACTGGCGGCTTTCAATGAGAGAAGAGCGGTGCCGCCATCGGCAAGGAAGGCGGAGGTCATGCGGACGAAGGTCTCGGCTTGGTCGCCGATGCTCAAATCCTGATGCAGCCACTCGGCTTTTCCTCGCAAATAGGGAGCGATTACCATCGGCTTTCGGGCGTCGCCTAGAACCGGAACAAGTCCCGGTCGGCGCTCGGCGAGTTTTACTAAATCGCGCATCATTCTCGGAGAGATATCAACTGCAACAACCTGCCCTCCGTGATGGTTGCCAGCCCCACAGACATTGTCATGGATGTGGCTGACTGTACCTCCCGAAGAAGATCCAAGATAGAGGCAAGTAGAACCAGATTCAGGCAAGAGAGCCGCTGCTGACCCACGCGTTTTGAGCAAACTTGCGGCGACTTTCGAACGACTTGGGTCCCAGCGTCGCCACTCGTTTCGTCCGTCCTTCTTGCGTCTCTCTGCACGAACTGAGACTCCTTTGACTGCGTTGCGAGTCCAGAGGCTACGGCCCTCTTTTCGGATTCCCCATGCGAGTTTGAGTGGCTTGGGCATCTCATTCACCGACGCTTGGGAGGTCTTGGAAATCTGGCCTTGATCGCCTCAGTTTCCTTGTGGATTTCAGACACCTTCTCCTCGTCCCATGTTTCTCCACCGAAATGATCGCAACGGACTGCTATGGAGGCCTTGCCGGCAAGGAATCTAGCGATTTTTCCACGGACCCATCGCGGGGAGCGGGAAATCTGTGGCATGCTGAATAGGATGGCTCCGTGCTTGGGTGGTGGTGCACCACGGCGGTGTGCTGCCATTGCGGCATGCGCACCGAGAACTTGGAGAGAACCTGATGGCATGCGGGAGAGGCGCTCGCGGCCGCCCGCGAGGGTAACCAACCGAGCAGCTCCGAGTGGGCCGATTAGTGCGGCAAGGCTCGGCACATGTTGGTGGGCGAGAGCGCGGATTGCATCCTCGTGAGCAGCTAACCGATCGGTCAATTCAACCACGCCACGGGCATGTTCGCGGATTGCCTGCCACTCAACCTCGCTGGGTGAGTGGGCTGGTGGATTAACAGAAAGTGCGGTGGCGGCGGAATCGATTGAATCGGCTCCGGCCACCGCTGGAGGAATATCGTCGCGCTGCGCATCAAGATCGACTTCAGACAGGAATAATCCCGTCCATTCGACGCAGCGCGCCTCGCTCGTAGTCCAGGCCGACCGCAACTCTGCTGCGGCGGATACGAGCATGTCGAGGCGGCGGTCGGTATCACCAGCCGCGTCTGCAACACCTCGCTTGGCAAGAATAGGAGCAGCCGCCTCGAATAATTTTGATTCTTCATCATCAAGCGCAGGCCAATCCGCATCGGACATCGCACCCAGACCATCGGCCTGCGCATCTGGGAAGCGCTCAGCCAGCGTCCTCGCCTCTGGGCTCAGACGCCCGCGTTGCAAATCCCACAAGCGGTCAGCAATAGCTCCGGCCGAGCGCTTGCCAGTCCATGTCACCTCATCGTGGACGACTCCGTCGCCATCGATGACGCGAGACAAACGCCAGTCGTAATGCAGTTTCACGAGTATCCCGGGAAGTCCATTCCGCTTGAATCCCGCGCTACTAACCCCCCTCCTCTCGGAAGCGGTCAAGAACCAGCAAGCCTGCCCGCGAGCATGGACCTCAGGCTCGCAGCCCTCGTCGCAGCCGGTGGAGCCATCGGAGCAGTCGCCCGTTACGCGCTCCAGCAGTGGTTACCGGCAGACACCATGCCATGGGGGACCATGACAGCGAATCTCGCCGGTTCACTGCTCCTCGGACTTCTCCTCGGAGCCGCGGCAGCCGGAGCCGCAGTGAGCGATGAAGCGATTCTGCTCTTCGGAACGGGCGTGCTCGGAGCTTTCACCACGATGTCAGCCTTCGCCGTCGACACGATTCGTCTAGCAGAATCAAGCCCCTCAACAACTGCGACCATGGTATTGACAACAATCCTCGGAAGCGTAGCATTAGCGTGGTTGGGTTGGCGCCTCGCAACGGCCACAATCGGCTGATTAAAGCAGATTCGATTGTTAAGAACCTTGAAATGCCTATTCATCCAGCGATGAAAGGTCTGTGACTACACAGCATTAGGAGATTAGCAGATGTTCTGTCCAGATTGTGGTACACTTGGATTCATGCAACCTGATGGCAATATCAGGTGCACCGACTACAAATGCGGTTACGAAGGCCCACTCTCAGGCTCGGATGGGAAGGGTGCAGAGTTCACCGACCCGATGACTGGTGAGACCATCGACCTCTCCAAAACCACTGCAAAATCCTCTGCGACCTCGCTCAAACACTTGACTGAAGTTGTTGAGGAAGAAGTCGCCAAAGGCACCTTGTGGGTCGGCGATTATCTCTGCCCGAAATGCGATGAGGATCGAATTTTCATCGTGCTGATGCAGACTCGTTCGAGCGATGAGCCGGAGACTAAAATCTGCACGTGTGAAGGATGTGGGCACAGATTCCGCGAATATCAATGAATCATTGATGGACCCACGAAGTGGGTCGTAGTGGATTGATATAGTCTGGAGACTCATTACAGAAGCATGAAGAACCCCCCGTTGGAGGGAGAGAAAGTAGGTGTTGGGATGCTTAGAGTAACTGCCAAACAGCAACTCATGCGAGAGATCGTCGATCTGCTCTCGGTACTGACCGAGGAAGCAAAACTCAGTTGGGGTGAGAATGGCTTGAGCACGACCGTCGTCGACGGCTCCCACGTGGCACTACTATCGGTGACGGTAGCAGATGCCTGCTTCGAGACTTACGAGGTCGAGCCCGTCGAAATCGGGCTCGAACTCGGAAAGCTTCGTGATCTTTTGACCCTCGCCGGCCCTAATGATTTGGTCGAGTTGGATTACGATGGTGCGACTGGCGCAATCAATGTACGAGTTGGAGAGGTCCACCGCATTCTGCGTGGGCTCGACACGGGTTCAATCAATGAGCCACGCCAGCCTGAACTCGAATTCGATTGCAAGGCGACTCTGAGTGCTGAGAGACTGTCACGAGCACTACGCGCGGCGAAGTTCGTCGGAGAATTAGTCGATCTTAAAATTGACAAGAATCAGATGACGGTCTCAGTGACTGTGGAGGCTGGAGAAGGAGTCAATGTCCGCTTTGACGCTGGAGAGATGTCGGAATTGGTTGCGCCGAAGCCGACGCAGTCGACCTATTCATTGCAATTCCTCGACCCCCTTAGCCGCAAGTTGGCGAGCGGGCTGACCGAGGAGGTAACGGTCGAGTTCCAAGACAGGTATCCTCTGAGACTTTCGTGGAACTCGAACGATGGCGGCGCGGCTTGGACTTACTTCCTCGCGCCCCGAGTCAGTAACGATCCTTGATGTCAATTCTCTGTGACATTTGGTGAGAGCCGTTGAAATGGGAGTCGGCTACGGCGGAGTGTGGCCGAGCCAAGTGTATGCGTGATTATTCCGAGCGTTCGGAATGCCGATGAGTTGGCCATCGTCCTCGATGGCTTAGGCTCCCAAACCTACGGAGGGCCTCTTGAGATTGTGGTTGTCGGACCTGGAAATGATCCTGGGAAGTCAGCGGCCGAGGCCGCTGGTATGCGCTTTGTCGACGATGCTGGTTCGCGCACGCGCGCTGATGCTTGCAATGTGGCTCTTCAGGCGACCGAATCAGAACTTGTGCTATTCACCGATGACGACGTCATCGTACCAGAAGATTGGGTTGCGAATCTGGTTCGATGGTTCGAACGAGAGGATGTTGCAGGAGTAGGTGGACCTAACTTCGCTCCACCTGAAGAATCGACACTGTGGCAGCGAGTTATTGATGTTGCATTCTGTTCGACCATCTACACCGCTGGCACCAATTATGGGAAAGTCGGCGATTCAGAACTCTCGGAAGTCACTCAATTGCCCGGCGTGAATTCAGCATATCGCCGCTCGGTCCTCGAGGAGGTCGGCGGCTTCGACGAAGGTTCAATCGGCGCCGAAGATGTCATGCTCGACCATCGCATTCGCTCGGCCGGACACAAATTGTGGACCGACCGAACCGCGGTTATGTGGCACCGTCGCCGTGACCTTTCTCGGGTCAAGAAACAGATTGGTAATTACGGCATGGTACGTACCCTAGCAAGCCATCAATACCCTGAATTACACGCTTTCACGCACTCGATGACGGCGGCTTTTCCGCCGATTGTTACAGCCGCCTTTGCCTTCTTCTTCTGGGGACTCGCGAACGATGGCTTGGCTTGGCCAGAATTTTGGGACATGAGCTTTGACACTGTCCCATTGGGTTGGCCACGAGCAGGAGTTCATACTCTGCTTACACTGATTCTTCTCTACAATCTGCTCGCATGGTTCGGCTCGGCTAAAGGTAACTCACCAAGCAAAACACCTTGGACGATTTTCCTCTCATCAATTGTTACTTACACTCTGCACTGGAATTACGGCATGGGTGTTCTGCGCGGAAAGTGGCGAATCTTCACCGGGCGCCCTGGGCTGCAAATCGACGACCGATCTCGAGATTGAGAGCGCCAGTTTTGCTCACGAATTTGGTTTTACTTTGCCACAATTGCGCCCGATGCGGTAAGATGTGGTCTTCGGGCGCCAGAAGATGCTGGTGATTAGGCCGAGAAGAATTCCACCTAGGACAAGGCCGGGCCAGCCACTCTCGATATAGCCAGGACTCGCGTTGAAGTAAGCCCAGACGAAGGAAGGTACGATACCCAAACCAAGGATGATTGACGACTCTTCTCTTAGCAGTCGACTCATGTCCCGATTAGCGGGTAATGTTGGAGGATCCGGTTCTAACTCCCTCATCATCTCAACTCTCACTAAGCGCACGAATTCGGGTTGTCTCGCCTCGCGCGCAACAAGCCTCGTGCTTGGAGTGCTGTCTTTCCACTGCTTGCAGATGCGGAATTGCCAATCCCCCACCCATTGTGGTCGGCCGTCGAGGGACTTACCCCAGTAGGTGCCTTTGCAGCGGTCGGAAAGTTTCTCGAGTTCTCCACTTCCTGTGATTGCACCCTGAGCGAGGGCTACCGCCCACTCAGACTCACTCGATAATCCCGCTTCCTTGGCTTCGATAAGAGCCTCTGCTTCACCTGCTGGAACTGGGTTTTTAGAAATCTCATATGCGTACTTCAGATCGACCATGTGCTTCGGGCCGATGCCACCGAAGAGGATTGAGCGGTTCTGAGAACCGAGTTCGGCTCGGCCCGGCTCAACCCTGACCCATTCGATCATGTTGATTCCTCTGTGATGAATACAGCGTCAATCTTTGCCTCAGTCTTCTGCGTCGATTTCACCGGTCTGAATGGCCCACTGGGAGGCATAAACACTCTTGTTAGAGAGAAGTTCGGCGTGAGTTCCACGCTCGACGATTGCCCCGTCGACCATCGAAATAATCTCGTCGGCGTTGCGAATCGTCGCCAGCCTATGAGCGACGGCGAGAGTGAGTCGCTTCTTGCCATTAGAGCCGTTACCGCCGCCGAAAAGCGACTGTTGAATTCTCTTCTCAGTCTCAGCGTCGAGAGCCGCGCTCGCCTCATCTAGAATCAAGACATCTGGGTTCATCAGAAGAGCTCGGGCCAGACTGATACGAGCACGCTGTCCACCTGAAAGTCGAACACCACGATCACCAACCATCGAGTCAATTCCATCTTCCATCTCCGAGACGAATTCCCATGCTCCTGCCGTTTCGAGCGCGAGGCGAACCTCGTCAATACTGGCCTCGCGCGCATAAGCGACATTGTCGCGCACGGTACCGAAGAAGAGGAATGGATCTTGACTAACGAATCCAATGCGCGAACGGACTGAATGAATCGTGAATTCATTGATGTCACGGCCGTTTATACGAACAGCCCCCACCTGTGGTTGGTAGAATTTTTCTACCAATTTCAGCACTGTCGATTTACCAGCCCCGGTGTGTCCCATTATGCCAAGGAAACCGCCGTCATCGACATTGAAAGAGACGTCGTTTAGCACGTTCACCTGCGTTCCTGGGTAAGCGAATGTTACGCCGTCGAAAGACACTGACGTTATTGGCTCGTCCAGAACAAGAGCACCCTCGGAGTCAGAAATTGATGGCTCAAGGGTGATAATAGCGAAAACTCGCCGAGCAGCAGCCTCGCCTCTCTGAAGTTGATTCAACAGCATGCCGAGGATGAACATAGGCATGGTCATCCTCGTCGAGACCAACAAGAATGTGACAAATTGCCCTACGCTGATCTCGCCGGTCGACATAACCCAACCTCCGGCTGAGACGAGTAGACCGAAGGAGATTCCAGCGACGACATAGATACCCGGGATGAAGCGGTTTCGAAGGAATGCTGCCTGAATCGCTTGATCTCTGTAATCTCCACTTTGACTCTCGATTCTTGCCCCCTCGAAAGAAGTTGCATTGTAAGCCTGAACCACAGTGATTCCTGAGAGCACATTCTCGAGAATTGCGATGATGCCACCGGTACTCTCGCGCTGCTTTTTGTAACGGCGCTGGACTCGAGTCGAGAACCAGACAACCATCGGGACGATGAGAACTAGCGGCGCGATTAGGATTATACTCAATGTGGGCGACATCCAGAACATA
>ENA-OREB01000395-OREB01000395.1-marine-metagenome-genome-assembly--contig:-NODE-395-length-22277-cov-7.377252_pt1 | contig 22277 bp, 10 predicted proteins | sample MGYA00248625_ERZ508552 | MGnify/ENA primary metagenome ERZ508552 (study PRJEB26219, sample SAMN06267888) | marine metagenome | isolation source: Monterey Bay, California, USA | place: USA:Monterey Bay...
GACGAAGTCTTATCAGAACTTGGTGAAGTCGATATGTCCCAGATGGGAAGAATTATTGGAGCAGTTATGGCCAAGGGAGACGGTATAGATGGCTCTCTTGTGAGTAAATTAGTAAGGGAAAAAATTTCTTAATAATTTATCATAAGAATATATTTAAATTTCACGATTTAGAATTAATATTCGTTACATGAAGACATTTAAATTTATACTTGTTGGAGTTCTTACAGTAAATATTGCTCTAAGTTTATTGATTTATTTTTTAAACATAAACCTCTTTTCAATATTACAAATTGAAAATACTCGCTTTCAAATCCAGGAGCCGAGGTATAATCTGAATGCATATTCTTCGAACCAAAACTATGGATCATATAATCAAATTTTTTTCTTATTTGATTCTGAATGTAAGAAATATGGTCCATTTGAACTTCAAGAAACTTTTCAGAACATTCAGAATGGCTTGCTTACTTATTGCAATAAAGAAATTGTAAACGAAAATGTAGTTTTAATTAATTTACATGAAAGACGAGAAGCTGGGAAGCCAACTATTAAAAGTAATGTTACTAATTTAATTTACTCTTTCCCTGGTTTCGAAGGAGATGAAGAAACTAATACCCGTATTCAACTCGCTGTCTACCAATTACCTGCTCCACTTAGAGAAATTCTTAATTCTGAAATCCAGGTTCTGAATGGATGCCATCCCTATGGAGAGGCTTTATTTAATAGATGCGTATATGGTGTTTTTGATCCAGTTGGATATGGCGCTGATGGAAATTATGGAAATGAATGGAAAATGACTATCTGGATTTCTGATCGAGGAATAGAGTCTGGACGATTAAAAGATATTCTCATTCATGAAGCAGCACATGCTTATTCCTATTTAGTTTTACGGCAATGTGTGGCTTCAGATGGTTCCAGCTTTAGAAATTTAGCTCATGAAAGATTTGGAGATGATGAAAATTTAGCAGATGTATTTGTACTTTATTATGGGGGGAAATGGACAAACTACTATAAAAGAGACAATATTTCAATTAGTGACAGAAAATGGATGAAAAATATGATTGATTACTGCGAGTTTTATCAGGAAGCATTAACTAGTCTATCTTCATAATCTCAAATTCAGACAATTAATGGTTGTTTGAGTCAAAATAGCATTTATCCTTACTAATTATGAAAAACAATTCTTATACAGTAGCAGTGATGGGTGCTGGCAATATTGGGTCAGAAGTCATTGAACGTTTATTGCATCTAGACGATGAGCTTATAAATGTAAGCCTTTCTAAGGTTCTAGTTTCAGATATATCAAAAAAGAGAGATATTGACTCTAATTTACTGACAACTGACTTCACTGACATTCTAAATGATGAAGATATAGACCTCGTTATAGAACTCCTCGGTGGAGTAGACCCAGGAAAAGGCTACATAAAGGCTTTACTAGAAAATGGAAAATCCGTGATTACGGCTAATAAAGATATTATTGCTGATAGTGGAAGTCAGTTGATTAAAATAGCTCAGGAAAATAATACCTGTTTGTATTTCGAAGCAGCAGTTGCCGCAGGAATTCCAGTATTAAAGCCTTTAATTGAAAGCCTTAGAGGTGAACAATTAACCAGAGTCGCTGGAATAATTAATGGCACTAGTAATTATATCTTAACTGCTATGGAGGAAGGCAGCACTTATGATGATGCACTCCAAGATGCTCAAGAACTGGGCTACGCGGAGCCAGACCCAACAAATGATGTTGAGGGCATTGACGCAAAATATAAAGCGATGATTCTCTCCCTCCTTTGTTTTGGTGTTTCTCCTTCTGTTGAAGATGTATTTACCAAAGGAATTTCTGACATAACTAAAGAAGATTTTGATTGGGCAAAAAGATTAAATAAAACAATAAAGCTTTTAGCTCAGATAGATAACAGCAGTGATGGATTTAATGCTAGAGTTTATCCAGTACTTGTTGATACAAAACACCCTCTTGCTTCCATAAGAGGAGCATTGAACGCAGTACTTGTAGAAGGTGAAAACATAAATCAGTTAGTATTTTCTGGACCTGGTGCAGGTGCAGCTCCAACAGCAAGTGCCATAATTGGGGATGTACTTAGTGCGTGTCACCAAATGGGAAGTAATCAAACAAATTGGTACCCGCTAAGGAAACAAAAATCTGGAAATAAAAATGTTGAAAATGTAAATTCAAGTTGGTTTATTCGTTTATCAGTAAAGGATGAACCAGGAGTACTAGCTACTATCGCTGGTTTGTTTGGAGAGAATAGTGTAAGTATTGAGAGCGTTATCCAAGAAGGCCGAGGAGACAATGCTGAATTAGTACTTGTTACTCACGAAGCAACAGAAAATAATCTAAATAAGTCTATTGAGAGCATTAAAAATCTAGACAGTGTAAGTTCCGTTACTTCAACAATTAGAGTTTATATTTAATCAAGTGATCACATATCAATCAACTCGAGGGAGTAAAAGGGAACTATCCTTTGAAGACGTTATCTTATCAGGTGTTGCAGATGATAAGGGTCTCTATTTACCAAACTCAACAACTTTAGAAAACTTAAGCAACCTTACTCAAGAAGACCTTAGTTATGAAGATTTTGTTAAAACTATATTCATCTCTTTAGATAAAAACTCAGCTAAATATGTAGAGGACCTATCTATATATCCAGGATTTGAAAATTCTCCAGAGCCAGTGCTCAAAGAGATTGAAGAAAATAAGTATGTCATGGAACTTTTCCACGGACCGACAAAGTCTTTTAAAGACTATGCTTTGCAACCACTTGGCGCGATTGCAAACAGAAGACTCAATGAAATAGGTAAAAGAGGTTTAGTACTTGTTGCAACAAGCGGGGATACAGGAAGTGCAGCAATTCAAGCAGTTAAAGATTCTGAAAATATAGATATAGTTGTACTTCATCCAAATAAAAAAGTGAGTGAATACCAAAGAAGACAAATGACTGAAGTGATTAAAAGCAATGTACTAAATATTGCCATTGATGGTTCGTATGACGATTGTCAGAAGATAGTGAAGGAGTTACTACAGAAAAATTCTTTTGAAAACCAAGTAATCTCTTTGAATTCCATTAATTGGTTAAGAGTTATGGGTCAAACTGCTTATTACGTGTGGTTGACAAAACAGTTTTCTTCACCGATAAATATTGCTATCCCATCAGGAAATTTTGGTAATGCTTATTCTGCATGGTTTGGAAGAAATAATGGACTTCCAATAAACGAAATATTTTGTGCTTCAAATACAAATGATGTATTAACCAGATTTATTCATAACGGCTGCCTTGAACCAAAAGAAACAACACAAACATTTGCACCTAGTATGGATATCCAGATTCCATCAAGTCTTGAGAGATTGATTTACGATCTTCAGGGAGATACAACGGAATTTTATACCTCTTTACAACATGAAAGCAGAGCTGAATTAGATGCAGAATCTCTTCTGAAGCTACAGCATATTTTCTCTTCATCTTCTTATGACAATGAAATGATACTGGATGAAATAGAAAAATTTTATAAAAAGTCACATCTTATAATCGACCCCCATACTGCAACTGCTCTTTCGGATAATGTTAAATTCCGATCAGAACTTCCTGTAGTTGGCGTAGCCACAGCATCTCCAGAAAAATTTGAAAATGTAATCAACAAAGTTATTCCTGAATACCAGTCAAAAGATTTCCCCAATGAGGAAAAGTTTATAGTTTTAGAAACCGAAGTGGGTCTTATTGAAAATGCAATTAATGAATATTTTTAAACCGTTTTTATAGAACAGATATACTGTAATATTTAATTATGACTGAGATACAAGACGGTAGAGCTGCACGTCAGCAATTGATTTTTGATGAAAATAAAATGAAACTCATCGATACAGCTTTAGAAGTAATAAATGAGATCGGCGATATTAATGAGGTCACCTTATCAACGATTGCAAAAGCCGCCGGTGTTTCACCAGCAACTGCTTACAATCACTTTCCTGCCAGAATGACTGATCTTTATTCAGCTATTGTTAAGTTAAAACTGGATGTTCGTGAAATTATAATGAATATGGCCACTGAATCAGAACTTATAGATACAATTAAGCAAATTCCATACATTTACGCAAAGCAAATGGTAGCTCTCGGGTATACCGGACAAGTGCTTGTCTCACAAATGGGGCATTTACAAGCTACTGGTAAGTGGTTAGAAGATGATCCAGTAGCAGTGTTAACAAATTTATTAGTTCAAGAAGGCACATATAAGGAAGATGCTGTAGAAATAGCTGAAAAGATTACTACTAACTTCAGGGGAGCGATGTTTGAGCATTCACTATATAGAGACAAACTTGAGAATCAGTATTCCACTTATACCCCGGATGTGTTTTTGCATAAATGTTCCTTAATAGTTGAAGACATTCTGAAGCAGTACTAATTTTTTTTAAATTAACTTTGTTTTAAATCAATTCTAGTTAAACTAGACTTAAGTTAATTAGAATACAATCTAGTTAAAAAATATAGTTGGGCTATATGAAAATTAATTTCTTAATTAGTTATTTAAAAGTAAAGTCTTATATTTACTCGTCAACTTTCAAAAATATACTCAAAGGAACCACATATTCAGCTTTATTTTTAATCGTATTAATCTCTTCATGGGCTGTGCCTCAAGAAGATGCTTATGCGAGTGCTAACTGGGATTGTAACGATGCATATGCAAGAGCATACTTTTATAAATTAGATTGGGATTATACCTCTACAAACTTCACTATTGACCAATATGTAGCTACGGAGACCACCACTATTCAACGAACTACAACAACCGTAGACTTTAGCTCTACTTCCAATATTGCAGGAAATGTCAAAGGTATTAATGCATTAGCTATGTCACCAACAGGCATTATGTATGTAACAATTACCTCTGATGGGCATGGCACACACCTCTTCACCATTAGCACTACAGGTACTCTTACTCCACTAGCTCATATTGCTGACTATACCCAAGTCGGTGACCTTGATTTTTATGATGGGGTAAACGGTTACTACGGTTTCTCATCTGGAGAGTATGTCGTGAACGCAAATGGTAACGATCAAATTTATATGGCTCAGGCAGGTTTCAAACATGGCTACATTTATAACGTAGACACAGGAGGTGTGACTACCTTTGCTAATCCAGGTATGACCACTCATATTAATGCTGCTGACTTTTCTTATATTGATAACTGGGATGGGAAAGAGCTTGCTACTTATAATGCTTTAGCTAACAAAGTTGTACTTTACGATAAGGACAACAACACCATTACAGAGGTTACACCAACAAACGCAGCATTCTCTGGAGTCTCAGCAACACTTGCAAGCTATACCTATAAAACTCCAGAGGGAGAGATTCGTTTTATTATTGATGATGGTCTTGGAAATAGATTTGAGGTAAGTAGAACTGGTACCAATCAATACAACGTAGTTGCAAAAGGAACAACATTTACAAGTGATAACACAGATGGTGCATCTTGTGGACCAAATGCTTATGATCCATTTGCTCCATCATTTAAAACCTCTCTTGGAGTGTGTGCAAGCGGTTATCAACAACCAGCTCTTCTTATTACCAACAACAAACAAACCACACAGTACTTCGATGTAGATTACAGAATTGCAGGTGGAAGCTGGGTAAGTATATTAAATGGAACACAGATATCGCCAGGGGGTCAGTTTTCTACGTCTGATGCACCTGCTGTATACCAAGGACAGACGGTGGAGTATAGGATGAGGTATAACACTTCTAATCCATCAAGTGGTACGTTCTATACGGTCGGAGATTTATTAACTGGCTCAGGTTGTGGTGCGTATGCTGCAGGTACAGTTGATACGGCTCCAGGAACTTGTAATGGTGGATCTTCAACACCATCAGTCACCCTAACTAATACAGGAACAGTTAATGCATATTTTGATGTTCAGTACAAGATTGGCTCAAGTGGTTCTTGGATAACCTTTATAGATGGTGAGTTAGTTGTCTCAGGAACACCAGAGACAATAAGTATGGCAACAACAGTAGCAAATGCTCAGACAGTTTATTTTCAATACATTGTGGCAGATGCTAATCCAACAGCTACATCCGGGTTTACACCAGCTACGAGTAGAACTATAGACTGTAAAACCTACACAGGCACTATTACTGCAACCACGAATAGTACATGTAACCAAGACAGGATGTCATATACGGTGACAGTAACAAATACTGGAAATACGACAATGGAGTTTGCTATAGCAAGACGTAATACAAGAGGAAGTTCTCAATTTTCATGGCAGGATCAAAATAAACCTATCAGTGCTGGTGGAACATATACATTTACAACAGATGTGTATCACGGAGTTACACCAGAATTTAAAATGACGTACGGAACTAGTTACCTTGTTTATTATCCAACAGATTTAACTAGTGCTAGTCATGTTGAAGGAACATTCACTTCAAGAACTTATGGAAATTATCTAAAATCAGGAGATTCTTGGATTCGATGGACTGCAAGTAGCGCTGTAGATTGCAACTGGTGGGGCAATGGTGGAGAATCAACAAATAGCAGTAGTAATTATTCTATAATCAATCAAAACACTTCTCAAATCTGTGATGGCTCTGGTAACGCAACAATAAGGCTTACAGTAACAAACTTTAATGCAGCAAACGATAGTTACGGTGGTTTTATTGATGTAGAGTTTTCTTCAGATAATGTTACGTGGACGGAGGTCGTAGATGGACAGGCCATTGCCGATGGTCAATCCCTTACTTTTTCATCACCGGTAACCATTTCCTCATCTTCAACAGGATATTTCAGATATCGTGTTGCTGAGGCAAACCCTACAGATTCCACAGCAAACGCTGCATGGGCAGTCTTTAGTAAACAAGCCAACTGTGTTGCCGATTTTACACAGTCAGCAACTTTTAGTACCTGTTCCTCTGTTGGAAGGTACTCAACTCTTTCTGTAACCAATAATGAAGCACAGACTTTGTACTTTAAAGCTGCACCCACTAAAACTTCTTCTGGCACTTACAATACATCAAGTTCGAGCTATGTAGATTGGTCTAATTCAATAACTTTTTCAGTTCCAGCTGGCCAAACTCTAACATATGATGCTACTAACAGTCCGGACATGAGAAAACTATACCCTGATGATACTGAAGGTTGGATGCAGTGGATTGTACAAGGTTCGTATATTGAGAATCCTGATTGGACTAATACATCTGGGTACCCATATAAATACACAACCTATCAATTCAACGACTGTACCCCATCAGTTACAGCAAGTTATGAAGTGACAACATGTAGTTCTGCAGGCCAGACCTCTACATTAATTCTTACTAATAATGAGTCAGAAACAGTGTATTTTAAGGTGACTCCTTCAAAAGTAGGTTCCGGCTCCGGCTACACCAGCTCGTCCTACTACCTTTCTTCTGATACAACAACAATTTCCTTAGCCGCCGGTCAAACTCTAACTTATACAGCAGGAGCGAAAACATATACAAACGAAGTAGACGCGTATATGCATTGGAGGATTCAGAAGTCATATACTGAAAACCCATCATGGAATACAAGTATTTATGAATATGAATACTTATATTCCCCGTCAAATGGAGTTAGTAGGCATCACGACTGTGACTTAAATATTGACCCAGCAAATCAGGCGTATCAGTATCAAATGGAAGCATCCAATGTAGTAAACAGCTGTGTTGATAATAAACAGTGGATGGGTTGGGTATTGTATAACCACAACTATAGCGACATCAACAGAACAGCATTATGGTATGCATTTGAAATCTCACTTGATAATGGTTCTACGTGGACTAAAAATGACTTATTCTACAAGCTCGAATCTAGTGATAGTTATAACGATAATCGTGCGGTTACTGATAGTAGTGTTACTGGAAGTCTGGCGACAGATGGCTATACGGCAATTCAAACAACAAACTATATAAATCAGCAGCAAAGCAGCAATCAAGATTATATTTACCTTTCAACTCGGGCATTATCTGGCTCCATAATGAAAATTAGATATAAAGTCACATACGCTGAAAGTGAGCTTGCCTCAACAGATTGGATTGTTTTTGGAAATTACAATAAAACTGTTGAACAACGTACAACAAATTGTGATCCTGTTATTACAACTACTGACTGGGGAACAGCAACAACTACTGATTCTACTGATGATACCTACAGCGATCTTGTTACTATTGGAAATTGTCAAAATACTTTAGAAACAGGAGGATTTGCGACTGCAACATTTACTGTCGTAAGACCTGCTGGTACGCAGTATTATTTGTACCTTGCAAAAACGACGGATGGTGGAACTAATTGGACGGATATTGAGACTAATCTTGCAGTAGGCACCTCATATACAGATTCTTCAACTATCAACCACGCAGGAACAGTGCAGTATAAGTTTAAGTTTTCTTATACAAGTGGTAATTTTACTAACTCAAAACTGTATTACTCAGCAGTAAAAACAGTGAACTGTCCTACTGTAGGCGCAAGTACAGCAACTATTGGTTTAGGTACTTGTGTTTCTGGTGGTTCTAAACCATCTATTACAATAGGCAACAACGGTTGGGCATCAGGTTATTTTCACATACAGTACTCAACTAATTTGGGCACCACATGGAATGAGGCATTCTATGATGCCAGTAACGGCAATGCAGTGATTTACAAGATGCTGCTTCCTAATGAAGTTAAAACTTTTACTATTCAAGATACAGTTCCCCAGGGAACAACTATTGTCATGAAGTATAGGTATGCTGCTACTTCACCTGTTACTAGTGGAAGCTTTACTAATACAGGAACTCTTCTTGTTGATTGTACAAACGATATTACATCTCATAGTTTCTCCCAATTACACGCAGCGAGCTCATGTTATAACAATGAACAGACAATTAGATTTACTTATGGGGGAAACACCAGTAGAGCTAATTACTTACTCTATCAAATAAAAGTAAATGACGGAGCATATTCAGTTGAGAGAACTGTTACGCTTACGGCGACTTCTGGGACAAATACTGTCAATCTTTTTGGAACTTATGCCGACGGAGACACAGTAACAATTAAGTATCATATGGAAGGTAGTTCAGGTGGTGCTTACTACACTGCTGTTGAGTCATCACCAATAAACGTTGATTGTGGAGTTTCAGTCGGCGGTTCAAGTGATGATCCTCTTTATTTCCAAACTGATTATGTATCTTGTAGTGCATATGGCCCTGATAAATTTGAATTGAAACTCAAGAGACGTGGTAGCGTAAACTCTAGCACGTATGTTCACTTTCAAGTTGAGATTTCACATGATGGAAATTCCTGGAAACCTTTTGGACAAATGCAGTATTCAGAAGAAAGTAGTTACTGGTTCAAACACAATGGTTATGGTGGTTTAGTTGGGGATGACGCTTCATATTGGGGGTGGTTACAGCCGTATTATTTTAACACATCAAGCGAGTCTGTCTCTAGTGTTATCTTGCTTGACTCATCACACGAGTATCAAATTAGATATAGATATTATTCAAGTAACACGACTACAAAATATATGCAAAACTTTACTGGAAATTATTCAACTATTACAGTAGCTGCCGACTCTGATTGTAATGGCAACGACATCCAACCAGTTACTCTTACATCAACACAGTTAACATGTCTCGAAAATAAGGGTCAAGTAGAATTCAAGTTTGAAGATACAACTGTAACTCATATAGAACCATACAAGCCAGCAAGGCTCTTTTATCAATATTCTACAAATGGAGGCGTTACTTGGAGTAAAGTTACAACTCAAACAGATGAACTTACTAACACGACAACGTTTAACTTACCTTCGGTTAAAGTACCAAATGGCCAGAGTATTACTATAAAATGGGGCTATATTCGATCACACGATTTTTATAATTCCAGCTCTTACTATCAGGTTTATGATCGTGGAAGTACATACTATAGCTATGACGAACCTCCAACAGAGTATGCCTTTATAAAAGGATTAACGAGTACAGGTCTTTTTTACAATCGTTATGACGAGGGTACTAATACTACTAGTGGTTCAATAACTGGCGACTTCAATGCTAATTTTATGAATCACGTCATGGTCAATACTACAAATGTGGCAGTAGATTGTGACCCCGCCTCAGATTACTCACAAACACTAACAACCTGTGAGTGTGATGATTTAGGTGCAACCTCAACATTATCAATAACAAATAACGACAACTACACCTCATATTATAAGGTGCAGTATTCACTGGATGGAGGTATTACTTGGCAATCTGCCACAGACTCCTTAGAATCGGCCTTCGATATATCGGTTACCGGTGGGTCGACGAATACTGATTTATCAAAATTTGTACCAGATGGAAAAACTATTACATGGAGAGTTAAAGATACAACCAATGGTGGTGACTTTGAAGGACAGGTGTGGGAAGAGGTTACAGCTAGTGCAACCGTAGATTGTGGTTGTGATGGTGGTTCTGTAGAAGTAAATATTGGTCTTGGGACATGTGGAAATGGTAGCTCAACACCAGTTATTAACTTAGTGCCATCAAGTACAGATACCGCATATTTCACTCTTGAATATAAGAGAAATTCTGATACAGAATGGCAGGCATTTAAAAATGCAGAAATTGTTAGTAACGGATTAACAGAGAACCATCCTCTAGAAGTAACTGTCGTACATGGTGGAACGATCCAAGTACGTTACAAAGTAAACAAAGTATTAAATAATCTTAATTTAGAAGAGTGGAACTATACCGATACAAAAACCATTAACTGTCCATTTACAGCAGTAACGGGGGAGGCAATTTACACCTCATGTGCAGAAAATTATAGAGCAGCTTCATTTAAAGTAACAAACACCAGCTCCTCTACTTCAGCAGCAAAATTCAATGTTCAATACAAAATTCTCAATTCATCCACAACGGTCACTGACTGGACTAACTCATCAATAGTAAATGCCGTTATTGCTCCAGGAGTTTCACTGGTAACAACAAACACTATACAGGTTCAAGAGGGCCAAAAGATAGAGTGGAGGTATGAATCAGTAAACACAGCAGAAGCATTTACAGGCGTATGGACTAACGATACGACAAGTGATTTCGTGAACTGTGTAATAGATGTAGCTGTAGTAAATATCATGGGTTCATGCGACTCTGGATCTAAACTTTCAACACTGAGCTTACAAAACAACGAGAGTTTGAATACTATTTACTTCCAAGTTCAATACACCATTGATAACGGGGTTACATGGATTCTAAAAAATTCAAATTTAGCAGTTGCTCCAGGCGCTACTGATACGACATTAAATCATGCAGTTCCTCACACCAAGAACATTATCTGGCGTTACAAAGTTACCAATACAAATAATGACTACACCGGCTTGACCTACACAGCACTTGCTGCCTCTGCAACCGTAGATTGTCCAATCCTAGACGGAACAGGTTCCTCTAGTTTTGGTGTATGTACAGGTGGAGAAAGAAAATCAACATTTACTTTTTCAAACTCATCCTCTGCTAACTCACCTGCATACTTCTACGTACAGTACAACCTAAGTGGCGATTCATCAGATTGGATAACAAAGGTCTCTGGAACACCAGTGATAGCTGGTACTTCTGCTACAACGTATGTTATGGTTCCAAACGGCCAAACAATCACTTGGAGATATTATCCAATGAGTTCTGCAACAACACCTACTTCTTACATTACAGAAGCAACTAGTGAGGAGGTAAACTGTTCATTAGATACTGTTATTACACAAACTTTGGATGTCTGTATTAGTAATGCTGCAGTTTCAAGATATGTCTTAACAAATAACACAAGTACAACTGTGTATTATCAAGTTGAGTATTTTATTCAAGGAAGCAGTGGTTATGTTGTAGCGGATACAGATCTGACACTAGGAGCAGCTGGATCAAGTACACAATCATCAGAATTCACACAGAGTGTAGCTTCTGGAAAATTTATTAGATGGCGTTATAAAGCAGCAACTTCATTAAGTGGACTAGTTTCTGCAATGTATGTTGATCATGTTCAGTCTGCCACCGTCAACTGTGAAACCATCGACCCAAGTGTGACAACTTCATTTGGTATTTGTTATAACAGTACTAAAGAAGTTAAATTCATTATTAAAAATAGTGCAGATGCAACAACGTCAGCACTCTTTAAAGTACAAGTTAATGTTAACGGCACAGGATGGGTAGATAAGTCTGATATCACTCTTGGTGCCAATGGGCAATATCCACATACACAAATTGTACCAACTGGACAGACTGTTCAATGGAGATACAAAGTAGGAAAAACTGTAACAGATCTTCCTACTGAGTGGACTAATGATGACTTAAGAACAATTACATGTTCTTCAGGTGAAGATATCACAGTAACTTTCGATACTACTTGTGATAGTAATGGGTACAAAACTTCAAAACTTAACATTAATAATTCAAGCTCTGGAATTTTATATTACAAAGCTGAGTACTCAACAGATGGTGGTACAAATTGGACCCTGTCTGCTAATCAAGTTCAAGTCAATCCTGGAGGAGCAACATTCCTTCCCGAATCTGTTTCTGAAGGTGAGACAATAACTTGGAGATATAAGATTTCACAAACCGGAGCTGATTTCTCAACGTTAAATTGGACTACGACTTCTACCTCAGATATTGTGAATTGTACTGGTGTGAACATATCTACACCGTATACCTCTATTGGACAATGTATTAGCGGCTCAAAGACTTCAAAATTCCACTACGGAACATTATCATCGAGCCCTGCACCAGCGTACTATCAAATTCAATACAGAATTGATGGCGGAACCTGGACTGATAAAATCAATTCTTCAAATGGTGTAGTCGTAGGTGGAGTAAATACATACACATCACAATCTGTAACTTCAGGTTCATCAATTGAATGGAGATACAAAGCTGCTTACAGTACCGTGGCATTGACAAATGTAAGTTTTACTAACTTACCAGGTGGTGCAATTGAAATTGATTGTGGAACCTTTATCTCAGTAGTCCATCAAATGGGTACTTGTTCTAATCAGACAGCAACTTCTACACTTACATTAAACAACACTGGATCTACTCCAATGCTTGTTACAGTGCACTCTGCAATAAATTCTGGAGATTGGGCTACAGAAGTTTCAACAGTCGAGATAACAGCTGGCAATCAGCTAGTTCTAGAAAAATCCGTAATTAATGGTCAAACTATTAGTTGGAAGTATAAATATGCTGGCACAGTTACAAAGCTATCTAGCGCATCTGAAACAGCTTTTAACTCCATTCCAGCGCTTGATTGTGATACAGAAGTAATAAATCAAGTTTCTCTGAACAATGTACTAAAAGCTTGTGTCGCTGGTAGTAGAATTTCTGAACTAACGGTCACAAACAATTCAAGCGAAACCGTTTATGTAGAAGCTTGGTATGACATTGGATCAGGTTGGATAACTAGAGGAACCTCAGCGGTAATCAATGGAACTCCAAAAGTCCTTGAATCTCCTGGTGCACCTCATGGGGCAAGTGTAAAATGGAGATATCGTCTTGGTCTTTCAAGCTCCATGACAGGTGACTTTACAACACTCACAACTCTCACAGTTGACTGCCCACAAACATCCACAGTGACACAAACACTTGAGGCATGTTCTAATCAGACTCGAGATTCTAAACTATCAATTAATAACACTGGAACTATAACTCAGTATTACAAAGTTGAATACTCAATCAATAATGGTGGGTATCAGTATATGACCACTGCAACTGTTGCTGCAGGCCAACTTGATAACTCAGTTTATAAAAACTTAACTTCTGGTCAGTACATTACTTGGAGATATGCACCAAGTACAGTCCAGAATGACTTCTCAAATGCTTCCTATATATACTTAACCAGAACAGCCACAGTTGATTGTACGTCTGCAAACTTGACAGCTACTCAAAGTTCCACCTGTACACCAAATGGAACAACGTCTACAAAGAATTCGACCTTTACAATTTCAAATGGTTCAGCAAATAGTGCTCAGGTACAAGTTGAATCTACAACAAATAATATTAACTGGACTTCAATGGGTACGCAGACAATTACCGGTTCTCAGCCTTATGTTGTTAACAATGTCTTGACTACAAATTATATAATTTATAGATACAGAATCTTCAATGCAACAACTCCAAATACCTGGCAACAAGTTGTAGTAATGGCACCTGCTGATTGTGAGACAGTTATAAATCCTATCACTGTAAGTGCATACAGCACTAATGAATGTGTAAATGGTAACCCGGCTGCTAAGTTAACAATCATCAATCCTAACTCAACTGCAGTAGTGGTGAGTTATGACATATCTATTAACGGAGGTCCATTCCAGTCAGTAGGGAATACTTCTGTCACGGGCAGTTTTGCTACAAGTGCTTATAGTGTTCCAGCAAATAGTTCATTCCAGTGGAGGTACAAGACTTCGACAGAGACTGCCTATAAGTTTGTCTCTGCAACAGCAGAAAGCTGTACGCAAGCAAGTTCATTAAGTGGGTATACAGAAATAGGTTGTGAAGTGGATAGTAACGGCTCACCAGTGTCTCCAGTTGCAAAATTAGTTGTTATAAATACAGGAGCTCAGAATGCTTCTATTATGTATGATTACAAGTTAAATAATGGTCAGTACCAGTCAGGATCAGTAATCTCTGTCAATGCGAACTCCTCTTTAACTGCTATAGAAATTCCTATAGGATCTACAGATCAAATTGTCTTTAGGTATAAGAGTACAAGCGATACTGCCTATCAATTTACATCCGCAAAATCAGGAGTAGATTGTGGAAGTACTCCTGATAACCCTCAGATGCTTTTAACTCTCGATGAATGCTCTGCAAATGTCGCTAAATCAACAATTGAGATTCGTAACTTAAGCAATGAATCTAAAAGGTTCTATCTCGAATACAGAATAGATGATGGCCCATGGTCAAATTATGATTCAGTACAAATCAATCCTACGAGTGCAGCAACTAGATCCTTGAATATTACTCAAAACCAAAAAATTCAATGGAGAGCTTTAGATAGTGCTTATACACAGTTTGCTATTGATTCTCCTTATCAGGTATCGAATGCAGAGACAGCTATCTGTGAAACAACTCCTACAACTACGCTTCCACCAACGAAATATATTTTTGAACCACTTATCTCAACAAACAGAGTATGTGATGAAGAAAATGGTGGTGCTGAGTTCGGCGTCACAGTCGACAACTCAAGATCTAATGTTACGGCAGAGGTCTTAAAAAAGATTTGGATTAATCAAACATTAATTGCTGAAGAAACTGTAAGAGTTGAACCAGGTCAAACTGTTGACTTTTCCTCAATTGAGGTTGGAGAAAACAAGTTCTTTACAGTCGCACTTGAGGTTACGAATACTGAAAATGGAAAAGTTCAGAAAATGATTAAAAACAAGGACGCCGATTGCATAGAAGAAGATGACTTCGGCATCACTGATCCAATAAACCCACTTGATCTTGTAAGAGAAGAAACAGGAATAGATAATATTATTGACGGCTCTGGAGATGATGAAGAAAAGGAAGATAATGGTGAATCGATAAATTTCCTTCCCGGTGATGATTTTGTAGAGTTCATTTACAACGAGGATGCCGAAGATATCACCACTGACCCAGTAGATCCAACACCGCCGCCACTTCCTGGAGATCCCCCTGGTTTCGGAATTACAGGTAGTAATGTCGGAGGGTTAATAATATCTTTCGGATTATTACTAGTCGCAGGTGGAGCTTTCCTCCTAAGAAGGGCATATAGATTCTGATGGAGTATTTCTTTACTTACCTATTTGTAATAGTTGTCAACATTTTCGCAATTTTAGGAGTATTGAAAATCAGGAGAAATAAAACAAATAGTGCTGATGTAATCACTGAAGCAACGATTGTTGACGATACTCCAAACCCAAAAAGGAATAGAAGGTCATATAATTTTTTCAATAATCAACAAAGCAGAAATATATTTGTAGAGTATGAAGATTTAGACCTAGGAAACACAGAACTTATATATGATGGTCAACTTTTAGATCTAGCTGTTGAGAAAAAAATTATCAAAAAAAAAGGTAACTGGTATTTATACGGCGATGTAAAGCTTGGATACGGTAAAGATAAAGCAAAGTTTTATTTGTTGGAAAATACAATACTTGCAGATGAGATTGGTAGCTTAGTTTATAGTTCTATAGACATAAAACTTCATAATCAAAGAAATGACTTACAGAATTTAGAGAATGCCGATTCAGATGAAACAGGAACACAAATTTACTCCTCTCGTAATTCTCTCCAAAATCAACAATCACTTGGAATAATCAACCAACAGTTGGAGATTGAATTATCTGAAATATACGTAAAATCTAATACACTTAAAAAAGTTCTTGAAAATACTTTAGGCACTGAAGTCATGATAAGCATCGATATTAGTGAAAGATTCAATCCATTAATCACTGATCAGGAAAAATATGCAAGCGATATTGTTTTAATGTTAAAAGAAGTGGACTATCTAATATCAGCAGTAAGCAATATATCAAAAAATGCTAAATATTTAGATATAAAGGTCACAGAACAGATGCTGAGGGAGAAGCTAAATTTAATGACTTCGAATCTGTTTTCTATTGTATTCACTAAAAAACCAGCACCAATACATAAAAACTTTGCAAAATTAAGGTTCGACGAGCCCGTAAAAAAAAACCTTAATAACGCACCGAGAAGATCTTATAGGCAGATAAAGAATATTAATCGTAAACAAAAGCCACTTGCACCAATTGGTGTGGCTCTTTTAGTAGCTGGATTATTTATTGTAGCTTATTCAGTTAATCAAACTTTTTTCTCTACCTCAGTAATTAATGACGAACAAAAATTGTTAGAAAATCAGTTTGAAGCTAACAACACAAACCTCAGTGATTTAAGAACGAAAAATTTAAATGCTGAAAATTCAGTTGGAAACTTAGAACAAATTGATGAGTTTCAGGAATCTATTATCTCTATAGCAACTAAAACTCTTACTAATCAGGCTGCCAAAGCAGAGTTTCTCCCTGACGTAGTTGGCAGGCTTACGCTCTTATCTGCAGATGTGAACCATTATGTAGTATTCGGTGCTACAGCTAAAAAATTAGAGTATGGACCCGGGTACATAGTAGGGACATCTTTACCTGGATCTGGTGGAAACTTCGGAATAGCTGGTCATAGAACTACTTATGGAGCTCCTTTTGGAAATCTAGATCGAGTAGAGATTGGTGATGATATTTTGTTTCAGACAAACACAAACGAATATAAATACAAAGTTGTAGATATAAAAATAGTTTCACCTGAAGAAAATTATCTTCTTGGAAGCTTCGGTGATGACAGAGTAACCTTATCAACTTGCCACCCAAAATTTTCAGCTAAACAAAGACTGGTCGTAATTGGTAAATTAGAAAAGGTAAAGGTATTCGGGTAATGAAAAAAATAATCATGTCTTTGATTTTCTTTCTATCTTTTTTTAATGGTGTAATTAATGATAATTTTTCAGGTCCACAACTATTCGACACTGAAGAAGTATTAATAGAAATTGAAGAAGCGAGATTAGATGAAAACAATTTACAAATCTCATGGAACATCAGCGGAGTTGATAACATTGATCAGGTTATTCTTGTAGTTAGAGAATTTACAGCTGATGGATTGTTGAGTGAACCTTTAGAGCTTAAAGATTCTGCAGCAAGTGGATCAAAAGAAATTTTGTGGGATGGGTCCAATACCCTTTCACTTACAATAAAAATATTATCTACAGAATATACACAATACTCTGGACCAGACTGTGATTCAATGTTTTGCTATAAAGATATTACAACTGAAATAACATCTGATGAAAAGTTAATTCCTCCAATCCCAGTTCTTCCTGTAGTGCCAACAACTACGCCAGTAGTTGAAAGCCCAATCCTAGAAGATGAGGAGTCCTCAGTTGTTGATACTTCTACAAATATAACTTTTACTAATGAACTCATAACAACAATTCCATTATTTAATGATATTGATTTCACCGACCATCAAAAAAATAGTTTTGCATTCTTGATTACTTCAGGAATTTTAATTTTATTCTATGGTGTGCTGCTTGCCCAAGAGTGGTTTAATCGAATTATTTCTTACTACAGAGTTAGATGGACAAGTCGTAAAAGCAACAAAAAAGAAAAAACAACTCTTGAAACAGTAATGGAAATATCACTCGTAGCACTTATCACTGCTCTTTTATATGCTTTTGTAGAAGAGGGATTTACATTTGACGTTAGAGAGGAAAATCTGGCAATATTTCTAGGAGTTTTATTTGGTTTGGTTGTTGTTACATTTTTCTATGAAGGCATTGAGTCACTTATTGAATACTATGTTTATGACCAAATTGTCAAATTCGATTGGAATCCACAAGCAATGTTTTTTGCAGTCCTTTCGACAATATTATTTGTGGTTATAGAACTTCCCTTTGGCTTTATATTAGGTTTCATCGCAGCTATCCACATAGTCTCCAATAGACCCAAGGCTGAGTTATCTCCTAAGTTTTACTCAATGATGAGTCTCTCAATTGTTGGATACTTTTTCTTTTATGCAACATCATTTGAATCTGTAAGCTCCTCAGGTGTTTTAATGGCAGTATGTAAACTAACTTATTTAATGTGTTTAGAGGGAGTTATATTTAAAGCAGTTCCATGGGGAGGTAATGAGTTATTTGACGCAATTGGAGATTCTGAGGGGTTAAACCAGGCTATGCCGATTGTAAGCTTTTTGATGGGCATTTGGCTATTTATAAGAATTCTTGTTCTGCCACCTGATAGCGAGTTTAAAGAAGTGCAACAAACACTACTACAAAGTGGAGCTTTAGCATACAGATTTATGCTAGTGCTTTTGTTGTATATTACGATTATCTTATTGTTAGGTAACTTTATGAAAAAATATGCCGAATTGAATAAACCTGCAGAATACGAGGAAAGCCTAAGGTTAAATGACGAAGATATTTCTGAATTTATAGATGATGAACTAAGCGACTCTTTTAATGAATCGTAATTTAACTTTAATAACAGTTCTTTTTATTGTTTTATTTATAGGAGTCTCATACATATATGTGCTTGATAATCCAGTTGAGATAAATATTCAAGCAACAATAGGAAATACTACAACCACAACAGCTCCTGTAACTACAACCACAACAGCTCCTGTAACTACAACCACAACAGCTCCTGTAACTACAACCACAACAATTCCGACTACTACAACAACCATAGAAGTTTCTCAAGAACAAGAAGAAGTAACCATTAATACAAACAGTGAAGAGGATACAGAGATTTACAAGGGGGAATTCACATCATTTGATGGTTTTGAAGGAGAGAATCAATTACGGCTTAATGAATTAGTTGCTAGCTTACCTGATGAATTAAGAAAAAGTGTAGAAAGTAGTGTGATATTTGTCAATGGTTGCCATTCTTACGCAGCAACTATATTAGAAAGATGCCCTTTTGGAGTTTGGGATTCCGCAGGCACTTTTGCAGATGGAACAGTTAATTCTAAATGGAAGTTATCCGTTTGGGTGTCAAATAAAGCTTTCGCAAACAACCGTGAGTATGATACGTTACTTCATGAAACCTCGCATGCACTTTCTTACTTAACAAGAAACTGCATAAATCCAGAAGGCGAAAAAAAACGTATAGAAGCACAAGAATTTTTTGGTAGTGAGGAATTATTTGCTGATGCTTTAGCGATATACTACGGAGGAGATTACGCTTATTACAGAGAGAATATTGTTTTACAAGATTCTGAAAGAGAATTTTTAGACAATTATATTGCTCTTTGCTGTGAGGATTAATAATAATTTAGCTATTAAAGAACATCAAAATCTAATATACTTTACTAATACATGGGTATTGAAGAACTAAGTTTATTAATTTCATCTTCGATAACCTTTAAAACTATTACACCAATGATTCCTGTAATGTTTTATTTTTTAGGAACTCAAACTACATCTAAAGATCTAAAAGATACCTTAAAAAATAAAGTTACATTTTCATTTGCTTTATTTTTTCAAATGTTTGTCTTACCTTTAATTGGATTGACTCTTTATTTAGTATTTAATTCAAGTATATTTGCAGTATCAATAGCTATTGTTTTATTGGCTCCAGGTGGTTTCATATCCGGAATTTTAACCCATTACAAAGGTGGAAATATACCACTTTCTGTCTCTCTGACTTCACTAACTTCATTGATAACACCATTAACAACAGTATTTTGGTTAAGTATCATTTCTATAAATGCAGATGAGTTTTCATTTAATTTCCTAGAAACCCTAGTTCAGCTCTCATTATTAATTTTGTTACCGTTTATAGTTGGATATTTTTTGAATTCAAAAAATATAAAATTTTTAAATAGAGTAACTATATTTTTAGACAAGTTTCTAAAAATATATGTTTTAGTAATATCCGTAACTGGTCCATTTGAATTAAGGGAAGCTCTAATTGACTATTTTTTAGAAGCCATAGTGATAGTTTTAATAGCAATTACAGTTGTCTTCCTTTCAGTTGAAGGAACTTTAAGATTCTTAAAAATTGATAAAAGGGATGCAGTCACTATCTCTATTGAAGCCTTATGTCAAAATTTTCCTATTGTGCTAACTTTTTCCGTCTTGTTTAACTTACCTCAGATGGCTGTATTCGGTATATTTTATTATTTAGCAACATTACTAATAGTTGTTCCATATGCACTTTTAAGGCCAATAAAGTAATACAAACAACGTTAAAGACAATTTATAAAAATAATAAAAACTATACCTTTACTAATAATATGTATATAATGATGTTGTCTTCAGACAATAAATTCACAAGTCAATATCAAAAAAATTTGATTTAAATTAGGAGAAAAATGTCCGCAAGAACGCAATTACAATCAAAACCAGTTGCAGATCTTAGAGCAATAGCAGAAGGTTTAGGTCTTGAATTTAAAGGCCTACAAAAAGCAAAGCTGATAGATCTTCTATTAGAGCAAGGGGACACAGTTATTGAAGCTGAGGAACCAGTTGTTGCTGAGGTAATTAATAAAAATGATGATTCAGACCTTCCATCAGTAGTCAATTCTGGAGACAGCCAAGTAAAAGCTGGAGAATCTAGAGAAGGTATTCTTGATATTCTTCCAGAGGGTTATGGATTTTTAAGATGTAGTGGTTATAAACCCGGTGATAATGATGTATATGTTCCTGCAGGAATTATAAAAAAATATAGGATGCGTAAAGGGGATTTAGTCGAAGGACCTATACGTGCACCCAGACAAAAAGAAAAATATCCTGCTTTAATGGATCCAAAAACTGTTAATGGTGCAGATCCTGAATTATTGGCTCGAAGGGTTGATTTTAATAAATTAACACCTTTGTTCCCCGACGAACGTTTAAAACTAGAAGTAATAGGTAAACCTGAAAAAATAGTAGGAAGGATAATTGATTTAATTGCTCCTATCGGTAAAGGTCAAAGAGGATTAATCGTCTCGCCCCCTAAAGCAGGAAAAACAACAATTCTTAAAGAAATCGCAAACTCAATTACTGAAAATAATCCTGAAGTACATTTGATGGTAGTTCTTGTTGATGAAAGACCAGAGGAAGTAACTGATATGCAGAGATCAGTAAACGGTGAGGTAATATTCTCTACTTTTGATAGACCTCCAGAAGAACATACACAAGTTTCAAGATTGGCAATTGAGAGAGCAAAAAGACTTACGGAAGAAGGAAAAGATGTTGTCATACTTTTAGACTCTATCACTCGTTTAGCTAGGGCACACAACTTGGCATCTCCAGCCAGCGGTAGGATTCTTTCCGGTGGATTAGATTCAACTGCAATTACTCCAGTAAAGCAATTTTTTGGTGCAGCTAGAAACATAGAAGGCGGAGGAAGTTTAACAATTCTTGGAACAGCTCTTGTTGAAACTGGTTCGAAAATGGATGAGGTTATATTTGAAGAATTCAAAGGTACTGGAAACATGGAACTTAAGCTTGATAGAGGTCTTGCGGATAAACGTGTCTTCCCAGCCATTGATGTCACACCTTCTGGAACTAGAGAAGAACAAAGACTTGTTTCACCACAAGAGCTACAATCTCTTTGGGCATTAAGAAGAGTGTTAGTTGGACTTGAGAGCGGTGCTACGGAGCTTTTAATAGATAGGTTCAAAACTGTTAAAACAAATGAAGCCTTCTTAAAAGATGTCGCAAAAAACAATAAGTAAGTTAGAGTGTAGATATGAAACAAGGCATACATCCAGACTATAGAGAAGTAGTTTTCCAAGATGAAGACGCG
>ENA-OREB01000401-OREB01000401.1-marine-metagenome-genome-assembly--contig:-NODE-401-length-22150-cov-3.224301_pt1 | contig 22150 bp, 18 predicted proteins | sample MGYA00248625_ERZ508552 | MGnify/ENA primary metagenome ERZ508552 (study PRJEB26219, sample SAMN06267888) | marine metagenome | isolation source: Monterey Bay, California, USA | place: USA:Monterey Bay...
AAATCAAAGCAATTCGATTTGTTTAAAGAAGAGTTTGCTAATATTGAGCATTCAAAACATAACTCCCCTTTCTTAGCAACACTCTCTGGGCACTATGCGAAAAACTATAATGAGATAGATACATATAAATTTTGTCCCCAACCCTTAGACTTTGTATCACATCAATCCATACCTTGTTTGTTAGAAGATAATGAAGCACTTAGGCTTCAGTTATTAGAAGACATTAATAATGCGGATATCAATGATCGCAAACAAAGTCGTTTATTTTATGGAACGCAATCAGCTGGAAATTTATTCAAAAGAAATGAGAGCTCTTTTAAGGCATTAGAATTAGGCCTTAAAGAGGCTATTAGCAAATATTACGATCTTTATAAAAATGAGGACTGTGAATTTATAAAATCATTTCCAAAGCAAATTGAATTTAGTAGCTCTTGGTTTGTAAAGATGCAATCGGGCGGACATTTAACATCACACATACATGAAGATGGATGGATCAGTGGGGCAATTTATTTATCCATCCCTAAAAAAACTAAAACTCAAGATGAGGGAGCCATTGAGCTTAGTACTCATGGGGACGACTACCCAATTATAAATGATGACTTCCCTAAAAAAGTGATTAAACCCAAAGAAGGTGATGTAATCTTCTTTCCTTCATCTGTTTTTCACAGAACAATTCCTTTTGAGTCTGATGAAGAAAGAATTTGTATTGCGTTTGATCTTAAACCGTCATAGAAGCTTTTGTAATTTTTCTGCCATGTTGAACATAAATATTTGAGCAATCTTCGGATCTTCGGCTAATATCTCTCTTACTTTAATATCCTTGATCCTAATTAATCTTGCCCAATCAGAACAAATGGTTGCTGACATTAAACGAGGGTTTTTATGTAATAAAGCATGTTCGCCAAAATATTCACCGGGATTGACGGTAAAGATGACTTCCTCATTTCTTTTTATGACAACTTCGCCTTCAATCACAAAATATAAATCGTTGTCTTGAGAACCCTCACTAAAAATAACTTTATTTTTCTTATATCTTTTCCCATACAGCACCATTAATTTATTAATAATGGGGTGTCTATGAATATTTTTTAGTAAGAATAATTGTTTTAATATTAGTAATTCTTGTTTATGAAGCGCGGCGATTAATTCAGCTCCGATAAGTATGGCCCCCGTGTTTAGATAGAGCCATATCAATGAAATAAATAAATTTCTTAAACTACCGTAGAAGTAACCTAATGGTTGGCTTAAGCTAATAAAGAATCCAAAAGCATCGTTTAATGTAAACCAGAGCAAACTGGTTATTAGCCCACCAAGGATTAGATGCATTTTTTTTATACGTGTCGGCATAAAAAATTTAAAAAATATAGTCATGATTAGCGTCATTAAAATTAGCGATAATGAGAATGTAACGATACTGTATTTAAATATAGGGACATATTCATTAACCAATAAAGTTGTTTTTTGAAGATATAGGTCTATAAAAATATAGGCAAAGAAAAAAAACATAATGGCGACAACGGAAAAAATATCTTTCAGTTTATTTTTTAAATATGTATTTTTTTTTGTTAAACCTAATATCTGTATGAAGCTTAATCGAAGGGCTTGAGTCAGGGGAGTCGTTGCAAGAAAAAGAATGCCGAATAAGATTAAACCCCAAGATAGTTGTTTTGTTGAGATATCGATAACCTCGGAGAGAAGTTGGTCACTAATTTGAGGGAGAAGTCTTGAGGTTACAATCTCAAGTTGAGATAACGCAAAATCTGAATTTGCAAGCCACTGACTTAATATAAAAAAAATGAGTAGGATTAAGGGCACCATTGCAAACAAAGTAAAAAAAGCAATTGAAGCATTTAGTGCGATAAAGTTGTGCCTGATACAGCCATCAAGCACCTCTTTAAACGTAAAATATTTTGCTCCTCTTTTATCCCTTAATAAATTTAAAATTTTTTGAAGCATCAGTTATATAAAAATCCTAGAGTTAAAGAAGTAATTAAGAGACGATGGCTTTAAATTCTTCAGTTGCATCTAATAGTGAACTTAATGTCCCTGCTTCTGAAGCAGAATGTCCCGCATCTGGAATGATAATAAGTTTACTCTGGGGGATTGCTTGATGGAGCTCATAAGCTGTCTTTGGAGGACATACCATGTCATAACGCCCTTGAATGATGGTGATGGGTATATCCTTAAGTATTTTTGATTTCTCCAGCATATCCTCACCGTCAACAAAACAATTATTATTTATATAATGGAGCTGGACTTTTGCACGAGCAAGCTCAAATTCATTATCTATCTCAGTAGTTTCTGAACTTATAGCAGGGGGTAATAATTTTAAGATACTTCCCTCAAATTGATTCCAAGAAATTGCTGCCTTGTATGCGCAATCTTTATCGTTTGAAAAAACTAACTCAGTATATTTCTCTAATAAATTCTTCTTACTCGTATTTGGAATATGTTTTAAAAGATTATGGTGAAGTTCAGGGAAAAATATATCAACATCTTTTAAGAACCAATCTAGCTCATGTTTTCTACTTAAGAAAACACCCCTTAATATTAATCCTTGAACCAATTCAGGATATTTTATTGCATATGCTAATGCGAGTGTGCTTCCCCACGAGCCTCCAAAAAGAATCCAGGCCTTGATATTCAACTCTTTTCTTATTAGCTCAATATCATTTACCAGATTATCCGTTGTATTTTTTTCTGTCTCACCAAGGGGTTTGCTTTTGCCGCAACCTCTTTGATCAAATAAAATGATTCGGTAATAGCTTGGATCAAAAAATCTCCTTTGCTTAGCACCAGTGCCACCGCCTGGGCCTCCATGTAAAAAAAGGATAGGCTGTCCATCAGGATTTCCTGACTCCTCGATAAAAATCTCGTGTGTATCGTCTCCTGTAATAAATGATTCTTTATATGGATGGATTTCTGGATAAAGCTCTCTATTATTTGTATTGGACATAATTTCGATTCAACTTTCTGAAATTTAGAATTTAGTTAAGGTTTTTTTTAAGTCTTAATTTTTATACATCTTAGTTGTATTGTAAACCTGACTTAGTTTAACAAACTTTTAGGGTTGAAATAGGGTGTTTTTTGATAAGTAAAATAAATCAATAAATGTAAAGAAATTGTAACAAAATTGTTGCAAATAGAAATTTAGGGGTATAAAATCATTACCAAGTACTAGAAATATCAGTACTAAAAGTAGGTAAATTTCTTATTTTATTAAAGAGTTTTTTAAGCTACGAGATAAGGTAGGGGAGGTACTTGCTTCTTTTTTAAACCCTTAGTTAAAACTATGGAGATTTATAATGAAATTAAATAAAATCAAATTAGCTCTTGGCTTTGTAACTGCTGCTGCAATGGCTATGCCTATTGTTGCTTCAGCTGCTGCTGACCAAGAAAAAGCTATGAAAAACTCAGCTAACTGGGCTCATCCTCGTGGTCAACATGACAACCAGGCTTACTCAAAGCTGACACAAATCAACAAAGGTAATGTAAAAAACCTTAAAGCAGCTTGGACACTTTCTACTGGTGTAAACCGTGGTCATGAAGGTTCTCCTCTAGTTATTGGTAACATGCTATATGTACATACAGCATTTCCAAATAACGTATATGCTTTAGACTTAAACAACAACCAAAAAGTTGTATGGTCTTACTTCCCTAAACAAGATCCTAGCGTTCAAGCAGTTCTATGTTGCGATAACGTTAACCGTGGTCTTGGTTTCGGTAACGGTAAAATCTTCCTACAACAAAACGATGGTAACCTAGTTGCTCTAAACGCAAAAACAGGTGCTAAAGTTTGGTCTACTTTAAACACAGATCCTAAAGTTGGCGCTACTAATACTAACGCTCCTCACGTGATCAAAGATAAAGTATTGACTGGTTGTTCTGGTGCTGAATTTGGTGTTCGTTGCTTTATTGCAGCATACAACATCGAAGACGGTTCACTAGCATGGAAAGCTATGTCTACTGGACCTGATTCAGAAGTACTTATCGGTGCGGACTTCAACAAAGAAAACCCATTATATTCAGCTCTATCAGTTTACGAAGATGTAAACGGTGGTAACGTTGAAGGTGGTTCTTTCAAAAGAATTCCTAACGATCAACTACAAGCTCCTGTGGCAGACCTAGGTCTTAAAACTTGGTTAAAACCACAAGCAGTTAAAGATGGTTGGCAACATGGTGGTGGCTCTGTATGGGGCTGGTGGCCATATGATGCAAAAACAAACCTAGTGTACTACGGTACAGGTAACCCATCTGTTTGGAACCCAGACGTACGTCCAGGTGACAACAAATGGTCTATGACAGTTTTTGCTCGTGACCTAGATACAGGTATGGCACGTTGGGGCATGCAAATGACTCCACATGACGAATGGGATTATGACGGTATTAACGAAGTTATCCTATTTGATAAAGGTGGAAAAACTTATGCATGGCACCATGACAGAAACGGATTTGCATACACTTGGGTAGCTAGTAACGGTACTTTAGTTTCAGCTGAAAAAGTGCATCCATTCGTTAACTGGTCAACTGGTATTGATCTTAAATCTGGTGTGCCACAAAAAGAAGCTGCACATTCAACACACCAAGATTACAACACTAAAGGTACATGTCCAGCTGCTCTTGGTACTAAAGACCAACAGCCTGCTGCATACTCACCTAAAACTGGCTTAATATACTCACCACTTAACCACGTATGTATGACATACGAACCAGTTGAGTCTAAGTATGTTGCAGGTCAGCCTTGGGTTGGTGCGACACTTACTATGTTTGCTGGTCCTGACGGCGTAATGGGCGGTTTTGCTGCTTATGATCCAATGACTAACAAAAAAGTATGGTACAACAAAGAGAAATTCTCTGCTTGGGGTGGTGCTTTAACTACTGCTTCAGACTTAGTTTTCTACGGTACTTTAGATCGTTGGTTCAAAGCTCTTGACGCGAAAAGCGGTAAAGAACTTTGGAAATTCCAAGTTGGTTCAGGTGTGATTGGTAATGCATTCACATACTCACACAAAGGTAAACAACACGTTGGTGTCCTATCAGGCATCGGTGGTTGGGCTGGTGTGGCTATGAACCTTGGTCTAACAAATGACACAGACGCACTTGGTGCTGCTGGTGGTTATAAAGAACTAACAAAATACAACGCGGCTCCTGGCGGCGGTGCATTAACAGTATTTGCTCTATAATCTTTTATAGAACTTAGTACTAGTTAGTTAGTCTTAAAAACACCCTACTTCGGTAGGGTGTTTTTTTTTATATAAAAATTTTTTAAATGTGTAAAAAAAATAGAGATTATCATTAGGGAATAAAGCATTCTTTGAAGGTATAATTGCAAAAAATTAATTAAAGGGATTATTTAAAATGTTTAAAAATTTATCACGAAGTCTATTTATATTGTTAATAAGCTTCTCAGTTCATGCGGCAGACACAATTGCTGTGAACCCAGATATGGGAAAACCTGGTGAACCAACTAGAGTTCCAAAGGATGATGAATTTAAGGTTTGTGCTGACCAAGATAATCTGCCTTATTCAAATGATAAGGGGGAAGGTTTTGAAAATAAAATTGCTGAAGTCTTAGCAGCAGACTTAGGTAAGGAATTAAGCTATCAATTTTGGCATGATCGGTTCGGATTTTTGAGAAATACATTAAATGCGAAGCGATGTGATGTAATTATCGGAACAAATACGACTTACGATGCACTAGATACAACTAAGCCTTATTATCGTGCTGGCCATGTTTGGATTTACCGTAAAGATAGTGGGTATGACATAAGTAGCTGGGATTCACCTGATTTAAAAAAAGCAGTAATTGGTTTAGTTGATAAAAGTCCTGTAACTCAAGCATTAAGTAGAAATGGTTTGATGGCAAATGCAAAACCATACAGAATTCAACGAGATTTAACTAAATCTCCTGGGGAGCCCGTAGAAGATGTAGTAAGTGGAAAAATTGATGTTGCGATAATGTGGGGACCATTAGGTGGTTATTATGCAAAACAATCAGATGTGGATTTGGTTGTAGTTGAAATCCCAGAGTACGCTGAGGGAAATTCAAGACTTCAAGGAAAAACTTATTGGAACATATCAGCAGGTGTTAGAAAGAGAGAAGTTGAAAGAAGAGAGATGGTTGAAGGCGCAATATTTAGAAACCTAGATAAGATTTATGCAATCATGGATGAGTATGGAATTCCGCATACGGAACCAATCTTTGTTGATAGATTAGATGGTTATAAGAGACATAAAAAATAGGTTTTTTTTAACTAAAACATCACACATATTAATTAAGAACTGGTAAAATTTAATTATGGGAGTTAATTTAATTATAGATAGGAGCAGTAAATGTCAATTAACAAAATAGTCGCTTCTGCACTTGTTGGCGCAGCAGTAAGTTTTGCAGGTTTTGCACAAGCGGATGTTGTATTTACGAAAACAACAGATGGTACAAAATTTGAGATAACAAATCCGAAAGCTTTCGGTGACACAAAGAAGAAAGATAATGTAAAGACAGCCGCTGAAATAGAGTTCCTTAAGACAGGTAAAAATATCTATGTCGGTGATGCTAAAGCTGAAAAAAGAGGTAAAAAGAGATTTGGTTACTGGTCATGTACTCAATGCCATGGACCAACAGCAAAGGGACAAGTTGGACCCGGCTTGGTAGGACCGACTTTCAAATACCCAAAAGATGCTACCAACGTAGGCATGTTTGAAACAATATGGTTTGGAACAAACGGCGGTATGGGCGGTAAAGGATATGGTGTTATGGCGCCTGATGATGGTATGACGGTTGATGAGTTACTAAAAACAATCGCTTGGGTCAGAACAAATGGTAAAGGTTTAACTGGTAACGAGGAAGTTAAATAACAGTTACAACTCTGAAATAAAAAAACAAAACGACTAAGATATAATGTCCTAGTCGTTTTTTTTTGTCCGAATAAAGTCAATAAGAAAATCCAAAAAAAGTATAAATTGAAAGAATCTAAATATGGAAAATAATGAATTACATAAAATTTTAATTGTAGGTGGCGGGGCTGGAGGATTGGAGCTCGCTACTAAATTGGGTAATTCGCTTGGTAAAAAGAAAAAAGCGGAAATTACACTTATTGATGCAAAAAAAACACATATATGGAAGCCACTTTTACATGAAATTGCAGCAGGGAGTATAAATCCCCATAAAGATGAATTAGATTATTTAGCTCAAGGGTTTTGGCATGGGTTTAAATTTCGCTTAGGTAAAATGGATAATTTAGATCGTGAGAAAAAAGAAGTATCACTTGAACCCTATTTTGACAATCAAGGTAATGAAATCATATCCAGAAGAACTTTCAAGTATGACACTTTAGTAATGTCAATCGGAAGCACCGTCAATGATTTTTCTGTGAGCGGAGCAGCTGAATTTTCAATTGCACTTGATAACCAGAACCAAGCAGAGCTCTTTCATAATCGTTTGCACAATGCCATTGTTAAAGCACAAACACAAAATTCAAAAATTCAACCTGGTCAACTTGAAGTAGTTATCGTAGGAGCAGGTGCCACGGGCGTAGAGCTTGCTGCAGAGCTACATAAAGCAACAAGAGAAATGACTGCTTATGGATTAGAGAATATTGATCCAGATAAGGATATTAATATTAACTTAATTGAGGCCAGTTCTAGACTTTTACCTGCACTTCCACTAAGAATTAGCCAAGCTGTTGCTGATGAATTAAAAAAATTAAAAGTTAATTTATTTTTAGGAGAGCGAGTAACCGAGGTAACAGCTGATGGAATTAAAACACACAAAGACAGAGAAATTTTATCTCGTCTCGTTGTATGGGCGGCTGGAATAAAGGCACCAGATTTCCTAGTTAATATCGCGGGGCTAGAAACGAACAACATTAATCAATTAAAAGTAAAATCTACATTGCAAACTACATTAGATGAAAATATTTTTGCATTTGGTGATTGTGCTGCCTGTCCAATTGCACCAGGTGCGATTGAGAATGTCCCTCCAAGAGCACAAGCTGCCCATCAACAAGCTTCACTGTTATATAAATCAATCAAAAAAGTCGTTAGTGGTAAAAATAAACTTCCTAATTATGTCTATAAAGACTACGGATCACTTGTGAACCTTGGGCGATATTCTACAGTGGGAAATTTAATGGGCTCAATTTTAGGTGGGAGTATGTTTATTGAAGGCTTGATAGCAAAAATGATGTATCTTTCACTTTATCAAATGCATCTATTTGCACTTCATGGGTTTGCTAGTACTTTATTTAGGTTTTTAGGAAAATTAGTCAGCCAAAGAACAGAGACTAGAGTCAAATTGCACTAATAGAATTATTTATTATCTTGTGAGTAATAAATGCTGGCAATCACCATAGCCATAAGGACAAATAAGCCAAATATAAATACAATTCCAATTATAGGTAGGCCGTATTTCACCATAAGCGTATAAGTGCCACTTAGAATTAAGATACCTAGGTTTTCACTAAAGTTTTGAGCTGCAATTGAGTGTCCAGAGCCAATCAAAATATGACCTCTATGTTGAAGAAGCGCATTAAGCGGAACGATGAGCATGCCGCTAAAAATACCAATAAATAGAAGTAAAAGGGCTGCATATTCCCAACTTGAAACAAATACCATCGAACAAACAAATGCTCCCATCAATACGCCGAGAGGAAGAACTTTAACTGAATTTTTCATTGATATGTAGCGAGCAGCAATGACAGAACCGATTGCAACACCAAATGCAACAACCGCCGAAAGTTGGGTAGCTTTATCAATCTCAAAGCTAAGGGCAAAAGCTGCCCATGCAATAATGACTAATCTTAACGTTGCGCCAGCTCCCCAAAAAAGTGTAGTTACAGCAAGTGAAAGTTGTCCTAAGCGATCTTTGGCAAGTTTAGCAAAAGAAAAATAAAAATCTTTTAATAAAGACCAAGGGTTTTTTGATTTTATTTTATGGTTGATTGGAAGGGTGGGAATATAGCGATTGAAAATTGCTGCCAAAAGATATAAAACCGCAATAATTAAGATAGCCATTTGCACATCAAACTTCGCTAATAATCCCCCAACAATTGCACCTAAAATAATTGCTGCAACAGTTAAGCCTTCTACCCATCCATTAGCGGCAACCAAATATTCTTTAGGTAACAACTCTGTCAATATGCCATATTTAGCAGGTGAGTATGTTGCAGCACCAATCCCGACAATTCCATAAGCATATAAAGGTTCCATACCAAAAAACATTGCTAAACAACCAAAAAGCTTTATTCCATTTGACAAAAACATGACCTGTCCCTTGGGCCTAGAATCTGCGAAAGCGCCTACAAAGGGTGCAAGTAATATATATGCTAGAACAAAAAATTGAAGTAAAAGAGGTTGATGCCATGTGGGTGCATTCATTTCAGCCAATAAGGCGATTGCTGCAAAAAGCAATGCATTATCAGCTAAAGCGGATAAAAATTGTGCGGAAAGGTAGGGGTAAAAACCTTTTTTGGAATCTATATTAAAGTGTGTCTGCTGCATAATCTGCTAACCTCGATCTTTCACCTCTCATTAAAGTCACATGACCGTTGTGATTCCAGCCTTTAAAGCGATCGACAACATAGGTTAACCCAGAGCTCCCCTCAGTTAAATAGGGCGTATCTATTTGTGCTATGTTGCCACAACAAACTATTTTAGTCCCTGGGCCAGCTCTTGTTACTAATGTTTTCATTTGCTTAGGCGTGAGGTTTTGGGCCTCATCAATAATCAAATATTTATTTAAAAATGTTCTTCCTCTCATGAAGTTTAAAGATTTTACCTTTATTCTAGATTTAATTAAATCTTGTGTAGCTGCTCTACCCCAGTCACCTGAGCTATCATCAGATTCATTTAAAACATCTAGATTATCTTCCAAGGCACCCATCCAAGGCGTCATTTTTTCTTCTTCAGTACCAGGGAGAAAACCGATATCATCACCAACAGAAACTGTTGCTCTTGTCATAATTATTTCTGAATATATTTTTTTATCTAAAGTTTGTACAAGACCTGCAGCTAGGGCTAATAAGGTTTTCCCAGTTCCCGCTTGACCTAAAAGCGATATAAAATCAATATTTGGGTCCATTAAAAGATTGAGGGCAAAATTTTGTTCTTTATTTTTTGCTTTGATTCCCCAAATGTTAAATTTAGGTAAGGTGTAATCTTGAACAATCTGAAGGGTGGCTGAATTACCGCTTATAGTTTTAACTATGGCATAGAATGGCTTATCAAAATCATAAAAGACAAACGCATTGACAAAAAAACTTTTGCATAATGGCCCCGTTATCTTATAGAACATCTTTCCTTCTTCTTGCCAGGACTCCATAGCCTTACTGTGCTTTTCCCAAAAATTTTCTGGTAATTCATATATCCCTGTATGGAGTAACTCTGCATCGGTCATGACCTTATCATTAAAATAATCTTGAGCAGAAATACCTAGGGCGCGTGCTTTAATCCTTATATTAAAATCTTTTGAGACCAAAATGACATCGGTTTTTTTAAGTTGATTTTTGAGGTTCACAACAACGCTTAGTATTTGATTGTCTGCTTTAACCCCAGCTAAAATAGGAAGATCGTAGCTGATGGTTTCAGTCTGTAAGAAAAGCTTTCCATCTACATGAGGATTTGTTTCAGATTTTAGGGCACACCCATTTTTTAAGTCTGAAGCAGGAGCTATGATTTCTTCTAAATATCGATGTGTTTGTCGAGCATTTCTGGCAACCTCTGAACTCCCTTTTTTATTATTGTCTAGCTCTTCGATTGTAACCATTGGAAGATAGATATCATGTTCTTCAAATCTAAATAAGCTCGAAGGATCATGAAGTAGAACGTTTGTATCAAGAACAAAAACTTTCTTATTATTTTTTTTAGTCATAAAGCAACATATTTACTAAATTGAATTTAGAACTTCTTCTGCATGTCCAGGGACTTTTAAGCCTCTCCACTCATTAATGAGCTTACCCTCTGTATCAATTAAGAAGGTACTTCTCTCAATACCTTGAACTTGTTTGCCATACATATTTTTTAATTTTATGACATCAAATAGGCTGCAAGCGATTTCTTCAGAGTCACTTAATAATTCAAAAGGAAAATTATATTTTTCCTTAAATTTTTCATGTGATTTAATGCTATCTCTAGATATCCCAAAGATTTCAACATTCTTTTTTTTAAAATCTTGGTAAAGGTTTGTAAAATCAATTCCTTCATTCGTGCAACCTGGTGTTGAATCTCTTGGGTAAAAATATAAAACAACTAATTTTCCAAGATAGTTTTTCAATGAGAAGTTTGTCTCACTGGTTCCTGGTAAGTCAAAATTTGGCACAACGTGGTTTATTTCTAATTTACTCATATTAATCAGACCTTTTGTTTTTTTTGAAGTTTAAAAAAAGACTAAAACATCTCTTAATTATAGCCTAGAGATGAGCTATTTAGACAAAGCCTTCCATTAATTGGATATTGACGTAATCATCAACTTTAATTGATTTTTGGTCCATACCTAAAACTATCAAACAGTTTGCTTTGCTCATTGAGCTTAAAACCCCAGAGCCTTGATGAGGTGTTGGTTTAACTGATAATTCACCATTACGACTGTTGTAAAAGCCTCTCTGAAACTCCATTCTTCCAGGCCGTTTTGTAATAGGTGCTGCACATTTCGCTTTCAACAGTGTGGGAAGTTTATAGCCATCATGACCCATGAGGTATTTAAGTGCTGGTTGCACCAATTGATAAAATGTAATCATTGCAGCCACTGGATTACCAGGTAAACCAAAATAGGGGGTATTTTGAAAAGCACCATAAGCCATTGGCCTTCCAGGTTTGATTGATAACTTCCAAAATAATACTTTACCTAATTTTTTTAAAATATCTTTCATATAATCAGCCTTTCCGACTGAAACACCACCTGTTGTGATAATTGCATCAGATATTTTTGCAGCATGCTTAAATGTTTCTTCAATTAATTTTTTATCATCAGGGATGATTCCTAAATCGACACATTCAACATTTATCCTTTTTAACATGGATTGAATTGTAAAGTGATTGCTATCATAGACTTGTCCAGATTTGATGGGTTGGCCGGCTTTAACCACCTCATCACCAGTTGAAAAAAATGAGACTTTTAATTTTTTAAATACTTTTACTCTACTTATTCCAATTGATGCAATTAATCCTATTTCTGCAGGCCTTAAATAGACTCCCTTTTTAAGGATTTTCCCATTTTTTTTTATATCCTCGCCTAACTTTCTTATATTGACACCTTTTTTTGGAGTTTCATTAATGACAATAGAATCATTTTCTTGTTTGACTAACTCGAAAGGTAAAACTGTGTCTGTGCCATCGGGAATTTTGGAGCCTGTCATGATCTGGGCCGCAAAGCCTGGTTTAATTTTTTGTTTAGAGAGATCTCCAGCCAAAATTGTCGTCGCGACTTTAAGTGTATTTTTTTCTATTAAGGAATCCAAATTGAAGGCAAAACCATCCATTGCTGAATTATTATAATTTGGCACATTAATCTTAGAAATTAATGTTTCACCTAAAATACGGTCGAGTGCATCCTCAGTATTTACGTATTCAGTTCCCAAATTAACCGTTAAAAAATCGTGTATATATTTTCTCGCGACCTCTATGGTCATTGCATTAGGATCATATTCTGATAAGCAACCTGGATCGTTGACTAAGTTTTCAAGTGAGATTGTTTTTTTCATTTTCTATAAGTGTAATTATAAAATCAGTAATTTTATCTATATCAGTAAAATTAAAACATGGAATATCACATTTAATGCTTACATCTGATATCACCCCAATTATATTTTTATCTTTATTATGAAGTAACTCACTAGATATTTTTTCTCGATAAACCTCAATTTTAGGAATTTGCATTGTTTTTAATCCCTCTACTAAAATTATATCTGTTGGTTGATTAATTTGCTCAAGCGCTTTATTTAAGTCGAAATCATTTTTTTTGTTTTCAGTAATTAATGCGGACCGGCCAGCATTAAAAATTAATGTTTGTTTCGCACCAGACTCCCTTATTTTAAAACTATCCTTCCCTGGCTTATCAATATCAAAATTGTGATGCGCATGTTTAATAGCGGAAGATGAATAACCTCTTTTTTTTAATTCAGGTATAAGCTTTTCAATGACAAATGTTTTACCAGAGCCACTATTTGCTGCACAAATGCCTAGAATATATGGTTTTTTATTCATCACTAGGATTTATATCTTACCTAAATCAGCGATGCTGTTGATATTAAAAAAAGCATTTTTTTCTTCAAAGTCGACAGTTTGAAAATTATTAGACTTGATCCATGTTTCAAGCTTCCTCTCTCCTGAAGATAGAAATTCTTCACAGTTACTTGCTAAATTTTTAGGGCAGAGCAAAAAAACGGGTTCGAGTTTATCGTTTGCTGTTGGCAAAATAATTTTAGGATTTTTTTTATCAATGTGGCTACTTAATCTGTCAACTAAATTTGTTGGGAAAAAAGGGGTATCATTTGGACAAAATTGCACCCAGTCAGATTCTGCCTTCACTAGACCTGAAAATATCCCTGATAAAGGTCCTAATTGTCCGGGTAATGCATCTGCGAATTGAAGGGATTGCGGAAAAATACTTAAAAACTCGTTTGAATTAATACTGAGCTTGCATACCTGCTTTTTCATTCGATCAAAAACATGTTCTATTAACGGTTTTTTATCTAACAAAACCAACGATTTATTTTCTCCCATTCTAGAAGATTTACCGCCAGCCAATATAACGCCCTCTACTTCGTTATTCAATTAACCACCCGTATGAGACATAAATCTGATGACGGAGGGTTTCTTATCTGCTAAATTAAAATTATGAGATTTTGGTTTGATTGCCATGCTGTTTAATATGGCCTCTTTGAGAGGTTCATCATTGTGAGGATTCTCTCTAATGAGAGGCATTAATTCAATTTTTGTATCTTGACCCAAGCATAAAAAAAGTTCACCCTTACATGAGATTCGCACTCGGTTACAGTTTTCACAAAAGTTATGGCTGTGAGGGGAGATTAGGCCAATTTTTGTTTGTGTATTTTTAATATAAAAGTATTCAGCAGGTCCACTCGTAGTTAGATCTGTTTTTGATAATAAATATTTTTCTTTTAACTTCAATAAAATATCATCATTACTCACTGAGGTAGATTGCCTATCATAATCAGTGTCGCCAAGTGGCATCTCTTCAATGAAAGAAATATCAAGATAGTACTTAATAGCGTAATCCACTAAACTGTATAGTTCTTTTTCATTTATTTGTTTCATTAAAACGGTATTTATTTTAATTTTTTTAAATCCGACTTCAATAGCAGAGTGAATACCATCTAAAACTTTATTGATATCGCCCGTTCTAGTCATCTTTTTGAATGTATGGGGATCTAGGCTATCTAAACTGACGTTAATTCTCTCAACACCAGCGTCCTTTAACATTTGTGCCTTACTCTGAAGTTGGCTTCCATTAGTTGTTAGTGTAATTTCATCAAGCGCTTTAATTTTTCCAATTGACTTGAATAAAGTATCAATACCTCTCCTAACAAGGGGCTCACCGCCGGTTAACCTAACTTTTTTCACACCTAACTCAGAAAAAACTCTAATTAGCCTTTCAATTTCTTCAAGTGAAAGCACAGTAGATTTAGGAAGAAAAGTCATTTTTTCTGACATACAATAAACGCATCTAAAATCACATCTATCTGTGACAGATACTCTTATATAGTCTACCTTTCTATTGAACTGATCTATAAGTTGCATTGTCACAATATATAATAAAAACTTAAAGATTTAATAATTTTACTTAAAAAAAAACAATTACTTTAATGTATAGTATGTTGAAAAATTTAGGGTTTTTTTAAAGAAATAATATAGACAAAATGTTATCCGAAAATAATTTAGAAAAAATTCAAGAGCACTTAACAGTGCTTAAAGATAAACCTGGTGCACTATTGCCTCTTATGCACGCAATTCAAGATGATCTAGGTTACATACCTGAAGAGTCATATGGGCCTATATCAAAAGCTCTCAGTCTTTCGGTGGCAGAAGTGCACGGATTTGTCACCTTTTACCACCATTTTAGGACAAAACCTTCCGGAAAGCATATTTTGCAGATTTGCAGAGCTGAATCATGCCAATCAATGGGCAGTGAGAATATTGAAGCTTATTGCAAAGAAAAGTTAGGCATTGATTATCATCAAACCACAGAAGACAAGTCGATAACTTTAGAACCTGTTTACTGTCTAGGCAATTGTGCTTGCTCGCCAGCTGTAATGATTGATGACGATGTTATAGGTAGAGTTAACGAAGATAAAATTGATGACTTAATTGAAAAAGCTAAAAATAATGACAACTCATAAAATATATATACCTAGAGACTCAAGTGCGCTTTCATTAGGAGCTGAAGAGGTATTTAAAGCGATAAAAGCAGAGGCAAGTAATCGCAAAATAGAAATAGAAATTATTCGAAACGGTTCACGTGGTCTTTTTTGGCTTGAAACAATGGTAGAAGTAGAAACCGCTAAAGGAAGAGTTGCTTACGGACCCGTTAATCCTAGCGATGTACCTTCAATGTTTGATGAAGAATTTTTCTTAGGTAAAGATCATTCTTTATCCCTAGGAATTACAAGTGAAATTGAGTGGCTTAAGAATCAGGAAAGACTAACCTACGCTAGAGTAGGTATTACAGACCCTGTATCCCTAGTTGATTATGAGGCTCACGATGGTTTTAAAGGGCTACGTAAAGCCTTAAAGTTAACAAATCAGGAAATTGTTGATGAGGTTACAGACTCTGGTTTGAGAGGTCGAGGAGGCGCTGCTTTCCCAACGGGAATAAAATGGCAAACTGTTTTAAATGCACCTTCTGAAAAAAAATATATTGTGTGCAACGCAGATGAGGGTGATTCAGGTACTTTTTCTGACAGAATGATTATGGAAAATGATCCTTTTGTTTTAATAGAGGGCATGATTATTGCGGGGTTAGCTGTTGGTGCTGATCATGGCTATATTTATTTAAGATCTGAATACCCTCATGCTCAAGCTATTCTTAATGAAGCAATTAGTATTGCAGAGAAAAATGGATTCTTAGGTAAAAATATTTTGGATAGTGAGTTTTCTTTCAAATTAGAAGTTACCAGAGCAGCTGGTGCATATATTTGCGGCGAAGAGACATCATTACTTGAAAGTTTAGAAGGAAAAAGAGGGCTTGTAAGGTATAAACCACCACTACCTGCGATTGAAGGTTTGTACGGAAAACCAACAGTAGTGAATAATGTCATTTCACTGGCAACAATTCCGATTATCTTAGATAAAGGATCAAAATTTTATGCAGATTTTGGTATGGGGCGTTCAAAAGGCACACTTCCTATTCAACTCGCTGGTAATCTAAAACAAACCGGTCTGATCGAAAAAGCTTTTGGAATTACGCTAAGAGAATTGCTCTATGATTTTGGTGGGGGATCAGCAACAGGTAAAAATATTAAAGCTGTTCAAGTAGGGGGGCCTTTAGGGGCATTTCTCCCAGAACACCAATTTGATACACCACTTGATTATGAGAAATTTTCTGAAATTAACGCCGTTGTGGGACATGGCGGGATTGTGGCATTTGATGATTCGATAGATATGTCAAAATTAGCAAGGTATTCATTTGAATTTTGTGCAATAGAGTCTTGCGGTAAGTGTACTCCATGCAGAATTGGATCCACTAGGGGTATGGAAGTAATCGATAAAATTAAGGATGGGATTGACCAAGAAAAAAATGTGGAAGTACTTAAGGACTTAGGTGAGACTATGGTTCATGGGTCATTATGTGCTATGGGTGGAATGACTCCATTCCCTGTGATTAGCGCTTTGAATTTCTTTCCAAAAGATTTTGGGCTTGAAAAAACTGAAACTTAATAATAGAATAATAGACGAATAAACAATAACTTAAGAAAATTTAAAAGTTTGAACAAAATTCAAACTTAAATACGCCAAAAGCTAAAAATATGGATGATACAAAAGACTTCGGTACACCTTCAGCAAACTCTGAAAAACTTGTAACGCTCAATATTGATGGGGTAGATGTAACTGTTCCTGAAGGAACCTCTTTGATGCGTGCAGCTTCAGTTGCTGGTTTTAGTGTGCCTAAATTATGTGCAACAGACAGTCTCGAGCCGTTTGGTTCATGTCGTCTTTGTTTGGTAGAAATTGAGGGTAAAAGAGGATACCCTGCATCTTGCACAACTCCAGCTGCTGATGGATTAGTCGTTTCCACTCAATCACCTAAATTAGCTGAATTAAGAAAAGGTGTAATGGAATTATATATTTCGGATCATCCCCTTGATTGCTTAACATGTGCAACAAATGGTGATTGTGAGCTACAAGATATGGCAGGAGCAGTCGGCCTAAGAGACGTTCGTTACGGCTACGAAGGAGAAAATCACCTTGACTCCAAAAAAGATGAATCAAATCCATATTTCACGTTTGACCCTTCAAAATGTATTGTCTGTTCTAGATGTGTAAGAGCATGTGAAGAAACGCAAGGTACATTTGCCTTAACAATAGATGGAAGAGGATTTGAATCAAAGGTTTCAGCTGGAAATAAAGACTTTAAAGATTCAGAATGTGTTTCATGTGGCGCATGCGTTCAAGCCTGCCCTACAGCTACATTAATTGAAAAAAGTATCGAAGAGCATGGTACACCAGAAAAAAAAGTAAAAACTACGTGCGCATATTGTGGCGTAGGTTGCTCTTTTAATGCTGAACTTCAGGGAGATAAAGTCGTCAGGATGACACCCAATAAAGATGGTGGCGCTAATCACGGGCATTCTTGTGTCAAAGGTAGATTTGCATGGGGGTACACAACACACAAGGACAGAATTACTACACCTATGATAAGAAAAAGCATTAAAGATCCTTGGCAAAAAGTATCATGGGAAGAGGCAATTAATTATGCCGCCTCAGAGATAAAAAGAATACAACAAAAATACGGCTCTAATTCTGTCGGTGCTATTTCATCGTCAAGATGTACGAATGAAGAAGTTTATTTAATGCAAAAGATTGTCAGGGCTGGCTTTGGTAATAACAATATAGATACTTGCGCACGAGTTTGCCACTCACCCACTGGTTACGGGCTCAAACAAACTATTGGTGAATCAGCGGGAACACAAAATTTCGATTCAGTGATGAAGTCAGATGTGATTATGATTGTTGGTGCAAATCCAACGGATGGTCATCCGGTATTCGCATCACAGATGAAAAGAAGACTAAGAGAAGGCGCTAAATTAATTATTGTTGATCCAAGAGAAATTGATTTAGTGGATAACACACCGCATATTAAAGCTGATTATCATTTAAAACTCCGACCAAGCACTAATGTTGCAACAATTAATTCAATTGCTCACGTGATTGTAGAGGAAGGACTAAGCGATCAAAATTTTGTGAAAGAGCGTTGTGAAGATGAGTCATTTAAAATTTGGTTAAATTTTATTAAAGACTCAAAAAATTCTCCAGAATCAATGGAATCTGAGACAGGTATTCCAGCGGACTTACTTAGAAAAGCAGCTAGATTATTTGCAAAGGAAAAGAATGGGTCTATTTATTATGGTTTAGGTGTAACAGAGCATAGCCAAGGTTCAACTATGGTTATGGGTATTGCAAATTTGGCGATGATAACTGGAAACGTAGGTAGAGAAGGAGTTGGTATCAACCCACTTAGAGGGCAAAATAATGTTCAGGGTGCTTGTGATATGGGTTCATTCCCACATGAACTCCCTGGGTATAGACATGTTTCAGATCTGGCTACCCGAGCTTTATTTGAGTCAGCATGGAACGCAAAAATTTACGATGAGCCAGGACTTAGAATTCCAAATATGCTTGATGAAGCAATATCAGGTAAATTCAAATCACTCTATTGTGAGGGAGAGGATATAGCTCAGTCAGATCCAGATACACAACATGTGACTCATGCACTCGAATCTATGGAATGTGTCATTGTTCAAGATTTATTTTTAAATGAAACAGCTATGTATGCCCATGTATTCTTACCAGGTTCATCATTTTTAGAAAAGAACGGTACCTTTACCAATGCAGAGAGAAGAATTTCAAGGGTGAGAAAAGTAATGGCCCCTAAAAATGGTTATGAGGATTGGGAAATTACTCAAATGTTATCGAATGCATTGGGTTATCCAATGAATTATAAACATGCTAGTGAAATTATGGATGAAGTTGCTCAACTAACTCCAACCTTTAAAGGGGTGAGCTACGAAAAATTAGATAAACTTGAGAGTATTCAATGGCCTTGCAATGACGAGTTTCCAGAAGGAACACCTACTATGCATGTAGATGAGTTTGTTAGAGGAAAAGGTAAATTCTTTATCACAGAATATGTACCAACTGTTGAAAAAGTTAATGGTAAATTCCCCTTAATAATGACAACTGGAAGAATTTTGGCTCATTATAATGTTGGAGCTCAAACAAGAAGAACAAAAAATTCTGAGTGGCATGATGAAGATTTAATCGAAATTCATCCTCATGATGCCGAAGAGAGAGGAATAAATGAGCGTGATTGGGTCGGAATAAATAGTAGGTCAGGTGACACTGTCCTTCGCGCAAAAATAACAGACAGAGTTCAACCCGGTGTTGTTTATACAACTTTCCATCACCCTGTTTCAGGAGCAAATGTTATTACAACAGATAATTCTGATTGGGCTACAAATTGCCCAGAGTTTAAAGTAACAGCTGTTCAAGTGACTAAAGTAACACAACCATCAAACTGGCAATCTAAATATCAAAAATTTAGTGAAAAACAAATTGATTTTGTAAAAAATGGTGAGGAAAAAGTAAATTAAATCAAAGTGGCTAAAGAAAAATTAATCCAAACAAGCCACGCCTGCAAAGAAGTATTAATTCAAAAAAACAATCATCCTGAAGAAGTAATAAAAGAAATATTGGCTGAAGAAACTCCAGTAGCTATTGTTTACAATGGCGTATCTCATGTGGTAATGATGGTTAGCCCATGTGATTTAGAAGACTTTGCAAGAGGATTTTCAATAACCGAAGGCATTATAGAAAGTCTTTCAGAAATTTATTCAATTGAAGTTATAAAAAAAGATAATGGTATTGAAGTTAATGTAGAGATTTCAACTGAAAAATTTACTCGCTTAAAAGAGATAAGAAGAAATCTAACTGGAAGGACAGGCTGTGGATTGTGTGGGGCTGAGTCACTTGATCAAGTGCTTAAAATTCCTGAAAATAAAAAAAATAAATCTAGATTTTATACAAGCAGTATATTGAAAGCATTAAAGAACTTTTCAGGCCAACAAAAAATACAAAAAAAAACTGGAGCAACTCATGCTTGTGCATTATTTGATTCTAAAGGGGACATAATAATCTTAAAAGAGGATGTAGGAAGACACAATGCGCTTGATAAATTAATTGGAGCTTCCTTTAATTCAAAATTTTTAAATGATTCCTTTGTAATTACTTCAAGTAGAGCCAGTTATGAAATGGTACAAAAACTTGCATATCTTAATCTCAAGTTATTGGTAGCTATTTCTGCCCCAACGGCATTAGCTTTAAGATTAGCTGATCAACTTGAAATAACATTAATCGGATTTGCTCGGAATAATCGATACAATTGTTATACGCATTCCAAGCAATTAATCGGGTAAAATTACGCTATGGAAACAAAAAATCTAATCAGAATGGCAAACGATATTGGTAGTTTCTTTGTAAGTTACCCAGATGAAGAACAAGCTAAGAAGGATGCTGCGGGGCATATTCAAAAGTTTTGGGGCCGCGATATGAGAAAACAAATAAAAGAATATGTTACTGATACTCCAGAAAAAAATAGTCAATTAAATCCTTTTGTTTTTAATGCTATTAATAAATATCTAAAAGATTAAAAAATACTATTTCGAAAGTAAGATGTAGTATGTTTTATCTCGATCAATTCTTTTTCCTGACCATATTTGATTCCATGATTCATACTCCGAAGGCATTTTGGATTCGTTATTAAGTGATAACAATATCATTCTGCACTGAATGTCCATATTAGAATCAAATGCTTTTATTCCAGAATAATAATGAAGTAAATTTGTTTCATTAGGACTGAAGTTGTATGTGTATAAACAACTTGAACTCTGGGATAATTGTTGTTTTACATCCTGAAAAACAGGGGCATAACTTTTTCTATTATCAATAAGAGGGCTCACAAGCATAATAAATGTTACCCATACCATAGTGATACCAATTGCCCAATTTGAAATAGTTGATCGATTTGAAATCTTTAGGTTAAAAATGATGTAAAGCCATAAACTACTTATTAAAAATGCAAAAATAAAACTTAAGAATTCAAATTTAACTTCATAGCTTCCGGATAAAAAGTAAATTCGATCATAAATTATTTCAGGAAAGCCTGTTATAGCTGCAAACCAAAAAAACCAAATAATAAAACCAAAAAAACCAAATATCAATATACCAAACCAATTGAGTGCGCTTGCTGAACTCCTTCTCAGTAAATCAATTCCACCTGCAGCTGCAACTGAAAATGGCAATAGAATTGGCATTAGATTTATTTGATCTATTTTAGCGTTAAGAGAAAGCGTGAATAAGATAGATATTGAGAAAAATAAAGGTAAATGAATTTTTTTTAGTTGAAATATGCTCCGATAATTCTTAATTAAAACGAATAAAAAAAGTGGAAGAGCAGGCCAAGTGAACCACAACAAATTTTTAATATAAAAAAAGAATTCTTCACCATTTGGGGCATTTACCTTATTTATCCAAGAAAAAAAAATTTCAGGGTTAGAATTATACAAAAGATAGACCCAAGGACTTATGATGCTTAAAGCTACTATCGATGAAATTAAGCAAAATAAATAATAACGTTTATTTCTCCATTGCTTTATAAATAATAAAGTAAGTGAAGTTATAAAAATACTCAAAAGAGACAATATTCCATTCGATAAGAAAATTATTGATATACCAAAACCTAGGACTAAACTTGCTCTAAAGGGTCTTCGATAGTAAAGTGAAAAACCATAAAGCGCTAGAGCGAAACCTAATAGAGCAGAAACCTCTGGCCGAATAGTATGAACATTGAAAATAAGCCCAATAGAAGCAATAAAGATTAATCCTGCTTGCCTACCAAAACCAGTCCCCCATAACTCTCTTG
>ENA-OREB01000410-OREB01000410.1-marine-metagenome-genome-assembly--contig:-NODE-410-length-21882-cov-7.868837_pt1 | contig 21882 bp, 13 predicted proteins | sample MGYA00248625_ERZ508552 | MGnify/ENA primary metagenome ERZ508552 (study PRJEB26219, sample SAMN06267888) | marine metagenome | isolation source: Monterey Bay, California, USA | place: USA:Monterey Bay...
TCTTCAGGAACATCTTCCCATCGCGTACCGGGAGCGATGCCATCCTCAGGGCAGCCAAGAGACTCATCGTATAACCAGCCGCAAATTATGCACTCCCAAATATTCAAGGTATTCATGTTCGTTCCTTTCACCCAATTTAGGACGCATTTTACAGAGATAAATGCGCCAAGTTAAAGCTATCTTAAGTTTGTAAAGCTATCATAAAGATTATTGGAATAAAGAGACATTTGGTTGAACACTATTTACCAACCCTTCTTCATCCAAATGGACGATTCCAGAATTCGTGCTATTACTATACCGTCTAGTACTATAAAAATTTTGGGAGATAAATCATGGCGAAATCTGCGGACTATAAATTGGGTCCCAATACCTACCCACGAGGATGGTTTGTTGTTGCCGAGAGCAGCGAGTTAAACGCTGAGCCTTTGGCGATAAGTTTTTTTGGAGAAGACTTAGCTCTGTTTCGTGGGGCCAGTGGCAAGCCAGTCTTATTGGATGCATACTGTGCTCACATGGGCACTCATTTAGCAGACAGTAAGAGCTCCATGCTAGTCAAGAACAATCAGCAGATCGAGGGAGACTCCATTCGTTGCCCCTATCATGGCTGGCGTTACAACGCCCAAGGGCATGTTGATGATATACCGTATTCTAATGGGCCATGCCCAAAATCTGCCTCTATTAAGTCCTACCCAGTAATCGACAACATGGGCTGTGTCATGGCTTGGTATGACCCAGATGATCGGGAACCAGATTATGAGGCGCCCAAACTACCAGAGTGGGATGATCCCCAGTGGGTAAGGTGGGAACTTGATCACTTAGGTGAATTAAATATCCATCCACAGGAGATAATCGATAATATTGTCGATGTCCAGCACCTGGGGCCAACTCATGGTGCGCCCAGTGAGTATTTTGAAAATGAAATTAGAGACCATGTATGCATCCAACGCCAAGGTGGGCCGATGCAACTATACGAAACTTACCTTAACACCAGCACTTGGTATACCGGACCTGGAATACTGTTGTCTAAACAAGAATTTGCTGGGATGGTCATTTTCGAGTTAATAGCTAATACGCCAGTAGAGGACGGTGTAGTCAAATGTTGGCATGGCTGTTTAGTTAAGGGTTCTGCAGAGATTGCTACCGAGGCTGATATCGTCATGGCTAGAGAGGCGCAAGCTGGGGCGTTAGAAGCCTTTAGTGCAGACTTTAATATTTGGCAGAACAAACGGCCGGCACTCAAAATAATGCAGTTAAAAACGGACGGACCCTTTAGAACGGGCCGTAAATGGTACTCGCAGTTTTATGCATCTCCTGATGATGTCCCGGCTATACAGCAGGAAATCAATGGCATGCACTTGACGGAGGGATTTCAAACCCCTGAGCAGGCGGGCCAAAATATTGATGATGGGTTAACATTTTAACGAAGTACTTTTATTACATTTATAAAAAGGAGGCTATATAGCCTCCTTTTTATGCTTATGACGGACTTAAAGATTAGTGATCTTCTGCCGCTTTGGCGCCACCAGGAATGCGAATATTATCAACCAGTGCTTGAACAGTCTCCGGGGGCTTAGCGGTTAGGCGACTGATTGTCATGGCAATCGCAAAATTCAGTAACATGCCTATGGCGCCAATACCTTCTGGAGAGATACCCCATAACCAATACTCTGCACTGTTAAGTTCTGGCGCAACAAATTTAAAGTACGCTATGTAAGCAAAGGTAAATACTAAGCCTGCTAGCATTCCCGAAATAGCACCCTCTTTGTTGGCGCGTTTGGAGAAGATACCCAAAAGTAACGCTGGAAAAAGGGATGCAGCGGCAAGGCCAAAGGCAAAAGCAACGACTTGGGCCACAAAGGCGGGAGGATAGATGCCAAATAGGCCGGCGATACAGACCGCAACGGCTGCCGCTAAGCGGGCATAGAGCAATTCCTGTTTCTCAGTGATTTTTGGAATGAGGGTTTGTTTAAGTAAGTCATGAGAGATTGCGCTTGAAATAACCAGTAACAGTCCAGCAGCCGTTGATAGGGCGGCGGCCACGCCACCAGCGGCAACAAGAGCAATCACCCAGCCGGGCAAGCCTGCAATCTCAGGGTTGGCCAGCACCATAATGTCTCGATCGATATAGACTTCGTTGGCAGACTCAGTGGGTTTATTAGTTAATAGTCGCTCGCCATGACTACCTAGAGTGCCATCAACATCGAACATCGGTTTCGCAGGGGATAATGCGGCACCAGCGCTATACTGCATAATGCCGTCATCATTTTTATCTTGCCAGGCGATTAACCCTGTATTTTCCCAATTACCAAACCATTCTGGAGCTTCGTCATAGGCGGTATTGTGAACCGTATCGACTAAATTAAGACGTGCAAATGAGGCCACTGCCGGAGCAGTAGTGTATAAAATGGCAATAAATACAAGAGCATAACCTGCGGACAAACGTGCATCAGAGACTTTGGGCACTGTAAAAAAGCGCACCAAGACGTGAGGAAGTCCTGCCGTACCAAACATTAGAGCTGCGGTAATTGCAAAAACATCAATGGTTGATTTGGTACCGGCGGTATAGGCACCAAAGCCAAGGTCTAACAATACCCCGTCGAGTTTCTGCAACACTGATAGACCTGAACCATCAGTAACCTCAGCACCGAAGCCTAGCTGGGGAATGGGGTTGCCCGTGATCATGATAGATATAAAGATTGCTGGCACCATGTAAGCAAAAATCAGAACACAATACTGAGCTACCTGAGTGTAGGTAATACCCTTCATACCACCAAGTACGGCATACATAAAAACAACAGCCATACCAATTATCACACCCGTATTTACGTCTACTTCAAGAAACCGAGAAAAAACAATGCCCACGCCACGCATCTGACCAGCAACATAGGTAAAGGAAACGAAGATCAAACAAACCACCGCAACAATACGTGCAGCCTGGGAGTAGTAGCGTTCGCCAATAAAATCAGGAACAGTAAAGCGTCCAAATTTACGTAAGTAGGGCGCTAGAAGAAGTGCCAGCAGGACGTAGCCACCTGTCCAACCTAATAAGTAAACCGAACCATCGCGACCAATAAATGAAATAATGCCCGCCATAGAGATAAACGAGGCAGCACTCATCCAGTCAGCAGCTGTCGCCATGCCGTTTACTACGGGGTGCACTCCACCACCGGCGATGTAAAAGTCTTTGGTGGATCCGGCTCGTGACCAGATTGCGATCCCTATATAGAGAGCAAAAGATGCGCCCACAAACAAATAAGTTAATAGTTGTGTGCTCATGATTGAGGCTCCTGATTGCTGTCATCATCCCCGACATCAAACTGTCTATCTAATATTTTCATTTGACGCGCATAGACAAAAATGAGAGCTACAAACACATAGATAGCGCCTTGTTGAGCAAACCAGAACCCCAATTTAAAACCGGCGATGGTAAATTGATCGAGCCAATCGGCAAGAATGATCCCACAACCGAAAGACACGGCGAACCAAACCACCAAGAGTTTGGCGAGGAGTTTCAAATTAGCTTGCCAATACAGAGTCTGATTATTAAGTGCGCTCTCATGCTCAAGCTGGTTGCTCTTTTCTTTAGTATCCATGGTAATTCCTTATTTTTTATTAGCTTTGGTTGCGCAAAAGCTTTTATTTTTCTTTAAGTATAAGAGTATCAAGATCTATTTCTAACGTACTATATTACTTACGTCGGATATAAATCTTTTAGTGCTTGACCCGCTTTATCTCGAGAACTACTCCCTCGGCTAAAAGTTGATTGATGCTTAATTTGGCTCAGTAATAACTTTATATCAAGTTCGGGTAAATCAGTGTTTTTGTCCTGAAAGAGCTGGCGATCGAGTTGCTCAAATTGTTGCTCAATATCTTTATCTCCTAAACTAACAGCGAGGGCTTTTAGTGTCTTTGGTGGACGTTCAGCAAATAGTGTTTTACCCCACATTAAAATGGCATCACGCATCGCCATAAGGTCATCACTTTTTGCCGCATCTTCTATTGTTTTCAGCTGCTGCCGTAGTGTCTGGAGTGCAGTGCCTTGAGATTCGGTTGAGGAATCCTGGTTCTCCCTGCGAGCTTGAGTTTTTCGTACGATTAACATTGCCACAATTAGCGAAGCAAGAATTGCATTTAATGCTAAAGAAATAGAGGTCAGGCTTGAATTGGGTGGCTTTGATGTCATCGGACTTTCAGGAGAAAGATCATTACCTGAGAGCGCCGTAGCGCCAATTATTGCGCCGTCAGTAGCCAGGCCATCATCTGCATTGCTGACACTGGGCAACACCTGAAGAGTAGTTGATGGCAAGCGCGATATTTGCTCTCTCTGTTCATTAATGTCCCACCAACGCACTTCAATAGGAGGTAGGGTTATTTCGCCGGACTGGTTTGGAACCAAGGCAAAAGACTCTATCCTTGTTGAAGTTAAACCTTCACTAGAGAGAGATTGATCGAGCTGAGGCTGGTCTGGATAGACACGATAATCTGAGCTCTGGGGTACCTCCAAGGGCGTAATTTGAGCACTACTAAGTCCGTTAGCGGTGATGGTAACAGTGCGTGTAATTGGCTCGCCAACCGTAGCATTCTCTAGATCACCACTCCAGCGTTGCTCTAAGCTAACTTTGCTACTCGGCATCCAACCTAGCCCGGCAGTTTGACTTGGCGGAGCCTCAATATTCACTTGCACGGACTCGGTATCACGAATGACTTGATTGCCACGATTATTGAAGACACCAAATTGACTGCGAGTATTTACCTCATAGGCGCCAAAACGCAGACTTGGAATCTCTAACTGCCCCGCAGATTGCGGAAACACTGCATACTTTACCTCCAACACTAAATAAGTTCTGCCGTTCAGCACCTTCTGATAGGTCGTATCACCTAGACGATGAAGTAGGGCGTCGGCTATTTTTAGCTCAGAGAGACTGTAATCTCTCAAGTTAATTGAGGTATACAGGCGGTGAGTTAAGATAATTTGCTGGTTAACATAAACAGTATCGTTATCCACCAGAGTTTCGGTGTATATAGGCTGTGTACCTGGGTTTGCTGCAGTTGGGTTTGCAGGTGCTGCTCGCACCCGTAACTCCAAAGCATTACTGATATCACCTTTGAAACTAATCGATGGAATTAATAATATTCCTGCTCTCTTGGGACGCAGCTGTATTGTCCAGGCGGTAAATGATTCAGTTTTGCCATTAACATTGCTGTAACTTTGCTGGCGGTTATTAGATAAGACATCAAAGTCGTTGGATAAAGGCTTAAAGTCTGGTTCCCCTGTAAATACTTGACCGTCATAACGTATTTCTAACCTGAGGGTCTCGTTACTATCCAACACGGAACGATCAACTTTTGCTGTTAAGTCAGCCCAGCTTGGTGAAGTTAGCAGGGCTAAAACACCTAAACTCACAACTCGGATAGTTACTTTAAAATAGTTACTCATTTACCAGCGCTCTTCGTTAGTGGGCGGTCTTCGGTTCTGACTGCGTTGCCGCGCTTGGTGGCGAAACTTAGCACGAAGAAGACCGCCAGGATCATCGGGGATGCGTCGAAGTATGCGTTCAATCGCTTCTTGTTCCTGTTTTTCTTCATCACTCAACTCTTCAACAGAAACCTCTTCTTTTTGTTCTTCCTCAGTTGCGGCTTCATTTTTGTCCTCAGGCTTATCTTGCTCAGTCTGAGCAGGGTCTTCATCAGATTCGTTTTGTTGATCCTGATCTTGTTGTTCTTGGTCCTGTTGGCCCTGATCTTGTTGTTCTTGGTCCTGTTGGCCCTGATCTTGTTGTTCTTGGTCCTGCTGGCCCTGATCTTGTTGTTCTTGGTTCTGCTGATCCTGATCTTGTTGTTCTTGGTCCTGCTGATCCTGATCTTGCTGATCCTTCAATTGCTCAACCAGATCTAGGTTAAACCTGGCATCTTCCATTTTAGGCTCTTTGCTCAGAGCATTATTGTAAGCCTTAATAGCCCCTTGGAGATCTCCTGATTTTGCCAGAGCATTACCGTGGTTGTAGTCTCCAGTCGCGCTCTCATCTTGGGAGAAATCTGCTATTGCTTGATCAAAGTCTCCGGCTTTGAAGGCAGCACTGCCACGCCAGCGAGAATCTTGAAACAGACCTTTAGCCGCCTCATAGTTCTCTGCAGTCATAGCTTCTGAGGCCTGCTGGTCTGGAGTTTGCCATAAGTCTTGCCATTCTAAGGCCTTAACTGGCTGAGCAGTGAACAGTAGTGGGGCAATTAAAATTACCACGACCGTCCCTTTCCTAAAGCTGAGTAACAAAACAGGTAGCAGTAATAGCACCAACCAGTAACCTTGATCATCCCATAGATCGAAAGAACGACCTGTTTCTCGTGTGCTATTTGTGAGCAGTGAGTCCATACCAGCCAGAAGGTTATCTATATCTCGATCATCGGCGCTTAGCGTTTGATAGGATCCACCATTGTTGGCAGCAATTTTCCTTAGAGTTCCTACGTTCAGTTTTGCGACGATAACATTGCCTGCCTTCTTGATAAAACCACCTGCAACACCAGGAATCGGAGCACCATCAGTTGTTCCTACACCGAGTATAAAAAGCCTGTAGTTACCTTCACCTGAAATAATTGGCGCAATATTACTGAGTGCAGATTTATCAATACCATCAGTGATTAGCAGAATATCGGCTTGCTGGTAGCCGCCGTTCATAGCTAAGTCTATGGCGCTTGCCAAGCCTTCCTCCACATTACTGCCAGTTTCTGGCAATAGATTTGGTTCAAGTACGGGGACCATGCTCACGATGGTATTGCTATCCTCGGTCAGAGGAGACACGGTGTGTGAATCTCCACCATAAACAATCAATCCGACCACACCCTCGGTTCTTCGAGTGAGGATATCGATCAGTTTGTAGCGAGCTCTGACTAAACGATTTGGCGAAATATCTTCTGCTAACATTGAAGGAGAAAGATCCAGAACTACCACTAACGCGGAGTCTTGCTTATGCACAGGTTGAGGTAACTGTTGCCAGGCGGGACCCGCAAGGCTCAGACAGCAAAATATCCAAGCTGAGATCATAAACGCCACAAGCCAGGGTCCGTTTAAGGCGCGCTTTCCTCCTGAGCCTTGAAGTAGAAAAGGTAAAAGCTCTGGATTGATAATAGCTTCCCAATTGCCAGCATTGCGTTTTCGCCAAGTATAAAAACCAATGACAGCAACAACGGGAATAAAGCCTAAGAACCACCATGGCCGTAAAAAATGAAAGTTATCAAAAATTTCGGTCAAATTCTCAATCATTACCTTAACTAACCTCGCCTTTTCGTTGGCTGGCCGTAAAAACAATTAAGCTGAGGCAAAATGCTAGTCCTAGGGGCCAATGAAATAAACTAACGATAGGTCGAATGGTCTCGGCATCCTGTTCAATAGGCTCTAGCTGATTCAGTCTTTCGTAAATTGATGCTAGCTCCTGAGGATCTCGCGCACGAAAATATTGACCGCCAGTGGCCTGTGCAAGCGTGGTTAATGTTTTTTCGTCTAGGTCTGCACTGGGATTTACCATTGTTCGACCAAATAGCCCTCGCTGCTCCTGCCGCTCTGCGCCAATACCGATAGTGTATATTTTTACCTTGGCTCGACGTGCCAGATCAGCAGCTTCTTCGGGATTAAGAGCGCCTGTATTATTTGAGCCATCGGTCATTAAAATCAATACACGATGATCCTGTGGTCGATCTTGCAGTCGCTTTACAGATAACCCAATTGCATCTCCTATTGCTGTGCCGTTGCCAGCAAAGCCAATTTGAGCCTCCAGCAATAAGGATTCCATTGTTTCTCGATCAAATGTCAATGGTGTTTGTAAATAGGCTTTTTCGCCAAACAAAACGAGTCCTAACCGGTCTCCCGTACGTTTGATGACAAAATCTCCAACCACTGACTTAACCGCCATCAGACGATTAACGGTTTGGCCACGAATGACCATATCTTCTCGCTCCATACTTCCTGAGATATCAACAGCAATAAGAATATCGCGTCCCTCTGTAGGCAGTGCTACGGGCTCACCGATATAAACTGGACGAGCAATGGCCAATAGAGCGCTTAGCCAGCATAGACTGAGAAAAATTAACAAAAGTCTGTTGCGCCAGGTGGTCGCTTTTAAGGATACCTGCTCCACGCTGGCTACCGCTGTAAGCATTGGAGCTCTGAGGGCTCTTATGCTGGTTTCAGCCGGTTTGCGACGCCAACGGTAGATGAAGGGTAGGGGTGCTAACGCCAATGCCCAGGGCCAAATAAGGCTTAACATGTTGATATTTCCTTCAACTTATCCTGAGAGTAGTGTTGTTTGATCCAGATCTCACTGCTATTGATGATCGACTCAGTCAGTTCATTATATTCTTGCCTGTCATCAGGCCTGCCATAAAGCAGGGCATTAAGATCAATAGGTAGATTCTGGAATACAGTATCTTTGCAACTGGCTTGCAAAAAATTTAAAAACGCTGCCAGATCACGACTACTAAAGTGTTGGTCTGGATAAGCACTATTGACGGCTTGTTTAAGTGTTTCCAGAATCATGACTAATCTTTGAGTTGAGGTCAGGTTTAGGTCATGTTTTATCTGTAATAACTGCGCCATCGCTTGTCGCCGATACAGGTTATTATTATAGGATTTTAACAGCTGCCAAAGCGCCCAACTTAAGCCTGCAATGAATATAACGATTAAAACCCACCAACCCGGAGCAAGTGGCCACCAGGATATAGGGTCTGGTAAATGAATGCCGCGAAGTTCGGCTAGAGGATCACCTTGCATGATCAGCTACCACGGCGACTGTTGCGTTTTTTGCCGTAAGCACGACGCAGTGTGCTCATGACTGTATCTTCAGTGTTAAAAGGTAATAGGCCTGCAGAGAGTTTTTCGCTAAGTTTCCTTAAACGCAGACTTCGATCTTCAAAAGCTTGTTTGAAACGTTCACGCAATTTAGCGTTACTCGTGTCTAGCAGTGTATGTTGAGCGCCATCACTGACTGCATAGAGGGACGGAGGAGGAAGGTGTTGCTCGATATTATCAAAAACATGACATAAATTTAGATTGCCCTGACGAGCCAAAGCAAATAAATGCTGTTCGCAGGCATCATTAAGGTCGTGAAAGTCGCTTACGACAAAGATAGTGCTCCCCGGTGAAACAAAGTGCCGTGCCTCATCGAGTATTTCAGCCATACTATAGCGGTCAGTTGACGGTTGATCCTGCAGGTCGAGTAACTTGGTACTGTAGTCTTTGAGCCCATGGATAAATTGTAGTACCGCATGATGGCTGCGACGGGGTTTAACATCCATTTGGTGTTGTTCTCCAAATATTATCCCTCCAGAACGATCATTAGCTGATAGTCCCGCCCAAGCAAGCGCAGCTGAAACCTCACATGCGACAACCGACTTTAGCCTTTTGCTTCCAAAGAACATGGGGCTACGTAAATCTGTAATAACTAAAATAGGCTTTTCTCGTTCTTCACTAAAAATTTTGGTATGCGGCGTTTGAGTACGCGCAGTGACACGCCAATCAATGCTTCTGACATCATCTCCAGGTTGATATATACGCACTTGATCAAAGTCCATTCCTCGTCCGCGAAAGCGCGATTTATGGCCTCCAGCCAGCATCTGACGTGCTTGAACCTTCGGGAAGCCAGTTAGATCTCGCGCTCCATACCGCAGTCTAACCATATCTTTCAGATTGGCGGTGGCAGGATGTGATTGATCTTGATTGATTAGGCTCATTAGCGTTAGTTCATTAGGCTGATGGCACTGTATCAAGTAGTTTGTCGATTACTTGATTTGCTGTAATCCCGTTGGCTTCAGCTTCAAAACTTAATATTAGGCGATGTCGCAATACGTCATGGGCAATAGCTCTAATGTCATCGGGAGTCACAAAGTCGCGACCTTCCATCCAGGCAAGAGATCGGCTGCAACGATCAAGAGCAATTGTTGCCCGTGGACTAGCGCCGTAATCGAGCCATTGAGCCAAGTCCCCACCGTAGGATTCTGAGTTTCGTGTTGCCAAAATAAGTTGTACCAAATACTCTTCGACGGCCTCTGTCATATGAATTTGGTTAACAGCCTGCCGCGCTGCAAATAGTGTTTTTTGGGAAAGAGGCTCAATGCCAGTACCAGCGTCATTGAGCGCCTCTTGCCTTGATAGGGCAAGTATGGCCCGCTCAGTCTCTGGGGCAGGGTAGTCCACCAATATATGCATGAGAAAGCGATCCATTTGAGCCTCTGGCAGAGGATATGTACCTTCTTGCTCTATTGGATTCTGAGTCGCCATGACTAGAAACAAATCGGGCAGTGGGTAAGTGTTTTTGCCCACTGAGATTTGCCGCTCTGCCATAGCTTCTAAAAGAGCAGACTGTACTTTGGCCGGTGCTCGATTAATTTCATCAGCAAGTACCAAATTGTGAAACAGAGGGCCCGCTTGGAATTCGAAGGTCCCCTGTTGCGGCCTATAAATGTCGCTTCCAGTGATGTCCGCTGGAAGCAGATCGGGTGTGAACTGAACCCGATGAAAGTCGGCCTCTAACCCTTCGGAAAGAGTCTTTATGGCTTTTGTTTTCGCCAGACCAGGTGCTCCCTCTACAAGAAGATGACCGTCCGCAAGGAGTGCGATCATTAGTCGCTCGATTAAGTGCTCTTGACCGACGATTTTATTGGCTAGCCATTCTCTGAGTTGCGCGATATCTTGTTGCAAAAGTTACCTCTACTTTAGTGTCTGAGTTGCCTGATGAGGGGGTCGAGTTTAATAGCTATGCAGTAAACACACAAACATTGTTCAAATACTGCTAAGAAAAGATTTTACCTGTAATTTATTTGTTAAAAATGCTTAATATTTTTGCACAGAGTCCAAGCAATTTGTTACCTTAGAAGCAGATATTTGATCGCTATTACATTACAGACTTCAAAAACGTAAAAAGGTTGCAAATTGTTCCCATGGAAGTGAAACAAGATGATCGGCGTCAGACATTAATTCAGTCTTTAAACAAGATTGCGGCAAAAAAGTTATCGAAAAAAAAGCAAAAGCAATTTAACGACTTTGCCGCTAATGCAATTCATTTCTATCCAGATGATGATTATTTAAAGCGCCCTGCAGAGGATATTTTTTGGAATATATGGGGCTTATATGGTTTTGCGGAGCCACCATTAGAAGACTCAGGACCCAACTCTCAGGGTTCAGCTGCCAAAATTCGAGTATTTAATCCAACCGTAGAGCTCGATGGCTGGTCTAGTCACTACACTACTATTTACGTTGATCAGCGTGATATGCCATTTTTAGTTGATTCACTGCGCATGGCTCTGAATCGCTGGGGTTTAAACATATACACCTTGCAAAGCAATCCGGTTTGGGCGTTGCGTAATGATCTTGGAACGATTGAAGGTATTCATTCAGATTATGTAGAGAACGCTGACCGCGAAGCATTAATGATTATAGAGGTTGATTTACTATCTGATAGAGAAATTGAAGAGTTACAGCGTGAGCTAACATTAGTGCTGGATGACGTCTCTACGGTGGTAGACAGTTTCGATCCCATGCGGATGCGGCTGGAGTTATTAATAGCAGAGCTGAAAACTAATGCTCCTAAGGTAGAGCAGCTAGATGAGTCTTTGGCATTCTTGCAATGGATTTATGATGGGTACTTTGTATTTACTGGGTGTGCAGAGTTTGATTTAGAGGTAAAAAACGAGAGTGTTTATCTGCGCGAGAAGGCAGGTAGTGCTTATGGGTTACTTAAAAAATATCGCGGTGATTTACGCAAAGAGTCGGTAGAGGAACTTAGTGATGGTGTCAAAGGTCTCTACGAAGATGATCAAATACTAACGGTTACTAAATCTGCAAAACGCTCGAAAGTACACCGTAATGTGTATTCTGATTATATCGTGGTTAAACGCTTTAATAGTGACGGCGACCCCGTTGGAGAGATAAGGTTTTTGGGGCTCTACACGGCCCAATTCTATTCCTATAGTCCCAGGCGCATTCCTATACTCCGCGAGAAAGTTGGTTGGGTTATGGAAAATTCTGGATTTAATCCAGCAAGCCATGATGGCAAAGCCTTGTTGACTATATTGGACTCACACCCTCGCGATGAACTTTTACATGTGACTAGAGAGGTATTGGCAGCCACAGCTATTGGAGTCTGGCAGATCTATGAGCGTAGGGTAGTTAAAGTCTTTGTTCATACTGACCCGTTTAATAAGTTTGTTAGCTGTTTAGTGTATTTACCCCGCGAGTCTTTTAATACTAATACCAGAGACAAGATCGAGGAGAAAATTGGCCTGGAGCTGGGCGCGGTTGAGAGTGAGCTGACCACACATTTCATTCCTGATTCAGTACTGGTGAGAATTCGTTTAGTTTACAAGATTGAAAATAAAAAATACCTTGAGGTTAACGCTGAAACGCTACAAGCCGTGGTTGAAAAGATTACTAGAAGTTGGAGTGATGTATTCAGCGAACAGTCCATTAGTGCTTTTGGTGCAGCTGATGGCGCTGTTCTATCAAGACGCTTTCAGAATGCGTTCCCCAGTGCTTATCAAGAGATTTATGGACCTGACCATGCTCATCAGCATATTTCACTTTTTGATCGTCTTGATGGTAGCGATGATCTTGCTATTGATTTCTATCAAGATCAGCAAGAACTAGAGCAACATCTGAGGGTTACCCTATTTCACAGAAACGAACCTCTAGAACTCTCAGATATGGTACCAATGCTCGAAAATTTGGGTTTCAGAGTAGTCATGGAGCATCCCTATTCAATCGCCCCTGAGTCTGAAGGTGTTATCTGGATGCAAGACTTTGATTTAGAGTTTTCTTTGGATGTGAGCGTAGATGTTTCAGCAGTGCAAAACAGCTTCAAAGATGCCTTATTGCGAGTTTGGCGAGGTGATGCGGAGGATGACAGCTTCAATCGATTGGTAGTAGGGGCAAGACTCGACTGGCGAGCTGTCGCAATGCTCCGTTTGTATGCTCGTTACCTCAAGCAGTTAAGTGTTCCCTATAGTCAAGAATTTATCGCAGATACTCTTTCCAGACACTTGGACCTGACGCGTAATTTAGTTGCCTTATTTAAGAGTTACTTTGATCCACGCTACGCCTCTGAAGGAGAGTCAGAGAGAGCAGCTGGTTTGGTTTCTAAAATACAAATTGGTTTAGACTCAATTAGAAACATCAATGAAGATAAAGTTATTCGTGGCTATCTTGAACTGGTGCAGGCGACGTTGCGAACCAACTTTTTTCAAACCTTTGAAGATGGTACCTTCAAGTCCTATATTTCAGTTAAATTAGCAACCCAAAGAATTACCCTGGCACCTAAGCCACGGCCAGCTTTTGAAATATTTGTCTATTCTCCGCGAGTTGAAGGCGTCCACTTACGGGGAGGAAAAGTAGCACGAGGTGGCTTGCGCTGGTCAGACAGAATTGAAGACTACCGTACTGAGGTACTTGGGTTAGTCAAAGCTCAACAAGTAAAAAATGCGGTGATTGTCCCTACAGGAGCCAAGGGCGGTTTTGTTGCTAAGCAAGCCAATCCGGCCGCGGGACGTGAAGCTTTTGTTCAAGAAGGTATTGCAAGTTACATGCTGTATGTACAGGCGCTGCTAGATATCAGTGACAATATGGTTGACGAACAGCTAGTGCCGCCACTTGAAGTTGTTCGTCGCGATGGAGATGACCCTTATCTTGTAGTTGCAGCGGACAAAGGGACCGCGACGTTTTCTGATACCGCTAATGAGATTTCTGAAGCAAATAATTTCTGGCTGGGGGATGCATTTGCTTCCGGGGGTGGCAATGGTTACGACCACAAGGGCATGGGGATTACAGCCCGCGGCGCATGGGTTGCTGTGCAAAGACATTTTCATGAGATTGGAGTAGATATCCAGACTGAAGACTTCAGCGTGGTTGGTATTGGAGATATGGGTGGCGACGTGTTTGGTAATGGCATGCTTCTGTCTGAACACATTCAGTTAGTGGCAGCGTTTAATCATCTCCACATCTTTGTTGACCCCTCACCTGACGCTAGGGCAACATTCGTAGAAAGGCAGCGGCTTTTTGATACTCCAAGGACAACCTGGGAAGACTTTAACGAAGATCTAATGTCCGAGGGTAGTGCAGTTTATTCAAGGAATGCGAAGTCTCTCACGTTAACCCCCGAGATAAAAAATCGATTTGCTATTGATGCAGACGAGTTAACTCCAACAGAGCTTATTAACCATATTTTGAAGGCACCAGTTGACTTGATTTGGAATGGGGGTATTGGAACCTATATCAAGTCATCCTCGGAAAACAATTCAGAGGTTGGAGATCGAGCAAATGATGGACTGCGAGTCGATGGTCGGGAGTTACAATGCAAGGTAGTCGGTGAGGGTGGGAATTTAGGGATGACCCAGCGTGGGCGAGTGGAGTTTTGTTTGCGTGGAGGGCTCTGTAATACTGACTTTATCGACAATGCTGCTGGGGTAGATTGTTCAGACCATGAGGTAAATATTAAGATACTGCTCAATAAGCAGGTTGCGGCAGGCAAAATAGATGTTGAGGAAAGAAATATACTATTGGAGTCGATGACTGAAGATGTAGCCTCTTTGGTTTTAGATAATAACCTGAGACAGACCAAATCTATTAGCTTGGCGATGGCGCGAAGTCAGCAGCATCATTCAGAGTACCAACGATATTTAAGTTGGCTTGAGCAAGAGGATCAACTTGATCGTGATTTAGAGTTTTTACCTTCCGACGAGCAGCTCACCGACAGAATCAATAGGCATCAACCCAGTTGGACTAGACCAGAACTATCTGTATTAATTTGTTACTCAAAAGTGCTGCTGAAAGAGGCGTTAGCTGGCTCAGATCTATTAAGTGATCCTTGGCTTGCGAGTGCGGTGACGAATTACTTCCCTAAGGCGCTTGTGTCTCAATTTGGTGAGGCAGTCGAAGCTCATTCTCTAGCCAATGAAATAGCTATTAATCAAGTTGTAAATGACTTGGTCAATCGTGTTGGATTTAGTTTTTTCTTCAGGCAGATGGAATCCACTGGATCGTCTGCGGAGGATGTTATCAGAGCATATACCGTGGTCATAGAAGTGCTCGGGCTTAAACGCCTCTGGCAGCAAATTGAAGAGCATAACCCGAGGTTACCAGCAGCGACAGAGTTAGAGTTATTACATATTTTAGTAAGATTAGCACGCCGGGCGACCCGTTGGTTTCTTCGCAATCATAGGCTGAGTCTAGATTGTGCATCCCTTATAGCTGACTATGGAAGCCCCACACAAACTCTGTTAGCAGAGCTCCCTCGGTTACAAAAAGATCAGTGGAAGACGCTTTGGAGTGATGAGAGAGACGAGCTAACCGATATGGGGGTAGAGCTTAAATTAGCTGAACAACTAGCAGCCAATGATAGTATGTTTATGAGCATGGGTGTTGTTCAGACAGCTCTGCAGCTCGAGACGCCGGTGCAAAAAGTGGCTGAGGTCTATTTTGATTTAGGAGAGTTTTTGTCATTGGACTGGTTTATGGCTCAAATAGTTGATTTGCAGCCAGATAGTCGTTGGCAGGATCTCGCTCGAGAAACCTATGTTGACGATCTAGAGAGTCAGCGAAGAAGATTAACAGCTTGTTTGTGTAAAAGAGAGTCCAATGGCACCTCTGCGATGAATAAATGGCAAGCAGAACAAAAAGAGCTGATTCACCGCTGGAAACTTATGATAAAGGATCTACGCAAGGTACCCCAGTCTGACTTTGCAATGATTTCAGTTGCCCTGAGAGAACTTCTCAATTTGGTACAAGCATCCGTGGATAACTGAGTTGTCTTCAGCAACGATAAATGGTTCATCGTTGCTGTATTTGTTTTGAATTAACTGCTAATGGTTCAAAATCAGGTTGCCCGCTTTATGTTGGCAGGTGGCGGCGTTATAGCCTGACCAGCCATCCTCTCTACCTTCACGCCAACCCCTACACCACTGGTAGGCCATTTTTGTGTTTTCTTGATAGGGACAAAGGGATAGAGAACGACCTTGAATTGCTGATTGATAACCTTTTACATACGAACGATGCTCCAGGTCTCGTTTGTGTTTCTTCATAGACAACTCCTGTTCTACTTAGATCAAAGGTAATATAGGGTTGTATTAAAGCTATTCTGCAGCGTAATTTTTCGACTTGACTACGTACCAATGTTTATTTCTAAACAAAATAGTTTAAACACCTATATCATACGCGCTTTCTTAGGAACGCTTAAATATAGACTAATGTTTGTCAGATTCGTTCAGACGTTTTTGGTATATGCAAATCTAAGGTTATAGCTTGAAGTAATGAAAAGGGTAATGAAGTGACGCAGGTATCTTTAAAAAACGATTGGTTAGCCACCTGTCCTAAAGGACTAGAATTATTGCTATCTGAAGAGCTCATTGCTATGGGAGCTGAAGGGGTAAAAGAAACCGTGGCTGCGGTTTATTTTAATGGCTCTTTGGAACTTGCTTACAGAGCTTGCCTATGGTCGCGCCTTGCTAATCGAATTTTAATGCCCTTGCACAGTTTTATGCTTAAGGAGTCGGATGATTTGTATCGAGAGTGCAATGATATCCCATGGGAACAGCATTTTTCGTCAGTTGAAAGTATCGCGATTGATTTTATAGGCACCTCACGCTTAGTTGACAACACGATGTACGGATCACAACGAGTTAAAGACGCGATTGTTGATCGTATTCGCCGTATTGAAGGTGAGCGCCCAAGTGTAGATACCAAGAATCCGGACATTCGCATTCAAGTTAGGCAGCACAAGGGCCGCGTTTCAGTTTCTCTGGATATATCAGGAGAAAGTCTTCATCGTAGGGGATATCGTACTGGTCAGGGTAGTGCACCGATCAAGGAAAATTTGGCAGTTGCTTTATTGCTAAGGGCCGGTTGGCCAGCAATGGCTGCAGAGGGTGGGGCTCTGTTAGATCCTATGTGCGGAAGTGGTACATTGCTTATTGAAGGGGCGATGATGGCTGCGGATATAGCGCCGGGAATGCTTCGCGAGCGCTATGGTTTTGACAGCTGGCTACAACATGACGCCGAACTTTGGCAGGCTTTAATTGATGAGTCCCATCAGCGTAAAGCAATTGGCCTTGAAAAGTTGGAGTTAGATATTCGTGGGTATGATGCCAATCCGCGTGTACTTGAGTACACGACTAAAAATATTGAAAATGCTGGGCTTGATGATCACATTCGTTTAGCGCACAAGCCTATAGATCAGTTTGGGAAGCCCACAGCAGAAAGAGGGCTGTTGTTGACTAATCCGCCCTATGGTGCCCGTTTAGGTGAGATGGAGGAGTTAATTCCGCTATACCAAAAATTGGGCGCCGTTTTACAGAAAAACTTTCATGGCTGGAGGGCAGCTGTGTTTACTGGGAACGTCGATCTAGGACGTGAAACAGATCTCTCTCCGACAAAGCAATACAGTCTATTCAATGGAACCATTCCCTGTAAATTATTGGTTTTTGAAGATATGACATCCAAGTCAGCGCAAATTGCCGCTAGGCTAAGTACTCCAGCACCGGCTCAAGCGCTGACGTCAGGCGCTAAGATGGTACTCAATCGACTAAAAAAGAATAGACGAAAACTAGAGAGTTGGTACAAAAAATCTGATGTGAGTTGTTATCGGCTTTATGATGCGGATATTCCAGAGTACGCCGTCGCGATAGACGTCTATGACCACTCAATTTATGTGCAGGAATATGTAGCCCCTAGCACAATATCAGAGAAAGTAGCTAGAGAACGCTTTGGAGAAATCAAACAGGCCGTCAAAGAGTTTTCTGTAGATTTCACTGGCAAGATTTACTATAAAGAAAGGCGACGCCAAAAAGGCGACAGTCAATATGAGAAACTTAGCGAGGGGTCAAGTGATACCTTTACAGTGTCAGAGGGCAAGGCTATTTTTGAAATCAATTTGTCGGATTATCTTGATACAGGATTGTTTCTAGATCATCGGCCTGTGAGGTCGATGATAGGTGAGATGGTAAAGGGGAAAAGGTTTCTTAATTTATTTTGCTATACCGCTGCAGCTTCTGTGCAGGCAGCCCTTGCTGGAGCCGCCTGCTCTTTGAGTATTGATATGTCAAATACCTACTTGGATTGGGCGCAACGTAATTATGATTTAAATAGTTTGCGATCTAGCAAACACAAGTTGCTTCGAGCTGACTGTATGAAATGGTTGGAGTCTGAACAAGAGCAGTACGATATAATTTTTCTTGATCCACCGACCTTTTCTAATTCCAAGAAAATGGATTCTGTTCTCGATATCCAGAGGGACCACGGTGATTTGATTCGATCCTCAATGGCTAAACTGGCACCGGGTGGTACTTTAATTTTTTCAAATAATTTCCGTAAATTTAAGATGGATGAGTTAACGTTACGCCAATTTAATTGTCAGAATATTACACCACAAACGCTGGATATGGACTTTGAGCGAAATCCTCGTATTCATAATGTTTGGTTAATCACCCGCAATCAGCAATTTGGAAGTAAAGAGCAAGCATAAACAAGAATAACTACTGTCTCATTTTTAGGCCTTTAGGATCGTACCACCCTCTCAGGCTAGCCTGTGCGGAGAAACGTTCAAGCGCTATCTCGATCTCAAACTCAGCCGTACTAATTATTTCGTTCGAAAGAAGAGGTACATTGACATAACCCATCCCAATTGAACTCCCAACAGCGTGACCAAATGCTCCTGAGGTCAGGTAACCAACAATCTCACCATTCATCACTATAGGCTCGTTGTGGTACAGCAGAGGGTCAGGGTTTTCTAATCGGAATTGGACAAGTCGCCTTTCGGGTACTCCCTTACTTCTCTGAGTCATCAATGCTTGGTAGCCAATAAAATCACCTGATGTCATATCGGCAACAAAATTCAGCCCAGCTTCAAGAAGGTTGTCATGTGAACCTATATCATGACCCCAGTGCCTAAAGCCTTTTTCTAGTCGTAAACTATTGACCGCATGAAGGCCTACATTTTGTAGTGAGAATGATTTGCCTGCCTGATAAAGAGTTCTATAAAGCTTTTCCGCATTATCGGCTGGAACCATAATCTCCCATCCGAGCTCTCCGACATAACTAATGCGTTGTAACCAGCATAGGTGTCCTCCAATATTGGCATGCCGCCCTGTGCCAAATGGAAAAGCATCGAAAGAAAGATCAATATCAGTCACGCTTTCAAGTAGCTGACGAGATAGGGGTCCTTGGAGCGCCATGCATGCATAAGCGGCACTGATATTTTCTACTTTTGTATCTCCCTGAGCATGCTTCTTTAAACGCCACCAATCGCGGTTAAATGAGCCTATGCTGGTAACAACCCAAAATTTATCTGAAGCTACACGACAAATCGTTAGGTCTGCTTCAATTCCACCTCTCTGATTTAACCACTGGGTGTATACCACTTTACCAGCAGGGACATCGATGTTTGCTGCACTAAGTGTTTGTAGTGTTGTGAGCGCATCTTTGCCTGAGACTTCGAACTTGCCGAAGGAGGAAATGTCATATAACCCTACGGTCTCTCGAACAGCCATATGTTCTGAGGCTGTATTAGCAAACCAATTTTGCCGTCGGTAGCTATATATGTATTCAGCTTTTTGTCCTGGTTTAGCAAACCAGTTGGGTCGCTCAAACCCTCCAACTTCACCAAAGCATGCGCCGTGATCCTTCAGTACTTCATGCAAAGGAGATTGCTGAAGGTTTCGCGCCGAGTGGTATTGGTAATAGGGCCAGTGCATTGCATAGGTGTGCCCTAAAGCCTCTGGTATGCGTTCTGCAACATATTGATCAGTGCGCTGACAAGGATGATGTCGAGTTACATCGCATTCTGATATGTCGCCAGACGGATAACCATCAACAACCCAATCTGCCATTAATTTGCCTAAACCGCCTCCGGCTCCGATACCCTTCGAATTAAGACCGCAGGCAACATAAAGGTTGTCAACTTCTGGAGTTGGCCCCATGAGATGAAGATTGTCACTAGTAAAACTTTCAGGACCGTTAAACCATGTTCTTATACCGACCTCACCAAATTTTGGAAATGTCTCCATACCTCTGATTAAATATTCTTCGATATGCTCCATATCGCAGGGAAATTGATCAAAACAAAAGTCCTCACTAATTCGATCCATGGATAGTCCTTTGGCGTTATGCTCAAACCAGCCGACCAGCATTTTTCCTGCATCTTCCTTGAAATAAACTCCTTTATCAAAATCCCGCAAAACCGGTCTTGGCGTAAGGCCATCCATTTCCTCTGTGACAACATAAAAATGCTCGCAAGCATGAAGTGGAAGCTCTACTCCAACACTCTTAGCTATGTCACGAGACCACATGCCTCCGCAAAGTATAACTGTTGATGATTTTAAAAAGCCCCGATCAGTATGAACACCAACAATTGCTCCATTTTCAATACAGAGTTCCTCAGCCTTGGTGTTTTCATAGATAGCAGCACCACCCATACGCGCTCCCTTAGCAAGGGCCATTGTGGTGTCCACTGGGTTTGTTTGGCCATCTTGACGAATATACATCGCACCTAATATGCCATCAGGATTAATACCTGGGTATAACTCTTCTAGCCGACCTAAACTAATCATTTCAGCCTCAACACCAAATACTGCTTCAACTGACGCAAGGCGCTTAAGCTCTTCTAAGCGTTCCACAGTGCGGGCAATGGAGAGACTTCCAATTTGCTTATAACCTGTTGCTTGACCTGTTTCTTCTTCTAGCCGTGCATAGAGTTCATGACTGTACTTGGCAAGTTCCGTTAGAGTAGGGGTTGGCCACAGCATACTGACTAACCCCGCTGCATGCCATGTGGTCCCGCAGGTTAGCTGTTTGCGCTCGAGTAAAACGACATCTTTCATGCCTCGTTTCGTCAAATGATAGGCAATAGAGCACCCAATGATTCCACCGCCAATAATGACAACTTCGGCTTTTTCGGGAAGATCAGTTAACTTCGCCACAGATTAAACTCCGACTGAATAGAAGCGTTTATTGATAAGGTTACCGCTAATCATCACTTTTTAACTTTTGTCTCTGAGGCTATTGTTTTCAGGATCATAGATCGCATCCATTCTTACATGGCAGCGTCGCGAGCCAAGAGACGTGTCGACCGTTAACTGCTGACCTGATATACAAAGGCCTGAATCAATATAAGCGAAAGCAAGACTTTGATTTGCGCGATGACCATAAGCGCCACCGGTTACGATACCGGCCAATTCACCATCGCAGAATACCGCTTCATTACCGAAGCATTCCGCGGGAATTTGATCATCAAAAACCAAGTACGCTAACTTTGATTGCAAGCCTTCAGCAGAGCGGCGAAGAAGATTTTCTGACCCGATAAACTTTCGGTCTAAGTTAATAAATCGATCCATGCCGGCTTCAAGGCCCGATATTTCTTCGGTAAATTCATGTCCGTAAGCGCGATACATTTTCTCCATTCGCATGCTATTTAAAGCTTGTCCTCCAAAATCCCTGAGACCAAAAGATCGCCCATGAAACTGGAGCGTCTCATAGATCGATATAACCTGCCAGTTAGGCATATGGATTTCCCAGCCTAATTCCCCCGCATATGACACCCGTAACGCAAGAACTTCGGCTGAGTCGAGTTGTATCATCTTACAGGTCAGCCAAGGGAACGCTTGGTTACTCAAATCCTCAGAGGTACACAACTCCATGATATCGCGAGCTCTAGGGCCTGTTACCAGAAGACCACCCCATGAATCGGTAAGATCTTGTATGTTGATATCAAAATCATGACTATGCCATTGTAACCATTGATAATCTTTGTACTGAGAACTGATCGCTCCCATCAGGATGTAATCATTATCTCCTATACGACTAATCGTTTGCTCCGCCATGATGCCCCCATTGGGAGCATGAAAAAGAGTTAGTAC
>ENA-OREB01000411-OREB01000411.1-marine-metagenome-genome-assembly--contig:-NODE-411-length-21842-cov-4.429267_pt1 | contig 21842 bp, 22 predicted proteins | sample MGYA00248625_ERZ508552 | MGnify/ENA primary metagenome ERZ508552 (study PRJEB26219, sample SAMN06267888) | marine metagenome | isolation source: Monterey Bay, California, USA | place: USA:Monterey Bay...
TACCTTTAAAGCTATAATTTCATTAAAAAACTTTTTGTTTGGATAACATTAAAAAGAATTTCAGTATTCGTGATTTAGAAAATATTTCAGGAATCAAGGCTCATACTATTCGTATTTGGGAGAAGCGTTATAACTTATTGTCTCCAGAAAGATCTAAAACAAACATCAGGTATTATTCACATCAAAATTTACAGAAACTTTTAAATATTGTATTGCTAAATAATAACAATTATAAGATTTCTAAAATTTCTGAGATGAATGATGAGCTTATAAACATTACCGCTAGAGAGTTGGCATTTAATACATCAATCAATGATGACGCTATAAATTCTTTAAAATTATCAATGTTTAAATTTGATAAAGTATTATTTAATAAAACTTACAATAAATTACTTACCACAAAAAATTTCAGGGAAATATTTAAAGAAGTTTTTATCCCCTTCTTGGAGCATGTGGGTTTATTGTGGCAAACTGAGACAATACTTCCAGTTCATGAACATTTTATATCCAATTTGATTACTCAAAAAATTCAAATTAACACTGATGAACTTAAACATACTCAAATTTCAAGCGAGAATGTATATGTTTTATTTCTTCCTGAAAATGAAATCCATGAATTAGGTTTGTTGTATTTGAACTATGAATTGGTTTTACGTGGTCATAGAACTATTTATTTGGGCCAAAGTTTACCATTAAATAATTTGAATATATTTTTTGATATTCATGATAAAATTTCTTTTGTTACTTCCATGACTGTAAGACCTTATGATGATGATATTGTTGACTACTTCGATACATTGGATAGTATTATTAGTACTACGTCACATACTTTAATAGCTATCGGTAAAAAAGTAATGCAGTTCAGCTCTAATAATTTTAAATCTCAGATTTCTCTTTACCCTTCAATTTCTGAATTGTTAAAAGAAATATAATTTTTCAAGCATATTATTGTTTTGTTTGACTTATAATTAATCGTTTAAGGCAAATAGTTATATTTGTTTTATAAACTTAATTAATGAGTAAAAATATACAAATAATTGGCTCTGGATTTTCTTCCCTATCTGCCGCTTGCTATTTAGCAAAGGCTGGTCACCAAGTATCTATTTATGAAAAAAACAGTACTGTAGGCGGGCGAGCTAGACAATTAAATAAAAACGGATTTACTTTTGATATTGGTCCGTCCTGGTATTGGATGCCAGATATATTTGATCGGTTTTTCTCAGACTTTGGTAAAAAGACATCAGATTATTATCAAATTGATAAACTTGATCCTGCCTATAAAATATTTTTTGATGACGATATTATTACTGTTGGTGACTGCATGGATAAAATATGTAATGAGTTTGAACGTATTGAAAAAGGTAGTGGTAATAAATTAAAAAAATTTATTGATAAGGCTCAAGATAATTATGAAATTGCAGTTAACAAAATCTTATATAATGCTCCAGGAATCTCTCCATTGGAACTTGTTACAAAAGATACTGTCTTGCGTTTAGATCAATTTTTTAAAAATATAAGTCAAGAAGTCAGAAAAAATTTCAGTAATCCAAAGTTAATCTCAACACTAGAGTTCCCATCCTTGTTTTTGGGAGCTAAACCTAGTAAGACCCCTTCATTTTTTAGCTTTATGAATTTTGCTGATTTCGGTTTAGGAACATGGCATCCTAAAGGGGGAATGTACCAAGTTATTAAAGGTATGGAATCCTTGGCTATCGAGTTAGGAGTATCGATAAACCTAAATCATCCAGTTGAAAAAATTGTTGTTGAAAATAATTCAGTAACTGGTTTGATATCAAATACCATTTTTATTGAGTCAGATATTGTATTAAGTGGAGCAGATTACCATCATTCTGAGACGCTATTAGATCCTGAATTTAGACAATATACCGAAGCATATTGGGATAAGAAAACATTTGCTCCTTCCTCCTTATTGTTTTACATCGGAATAGATAAAAAACTAGAAAACATAGAACACCATAATTTATTTTTCGATGCTGATTTTGAAAAACATGCTATAGAAATTTATGACGATCCCAAATGGCCTACTCACCCCTTATTCTATGTAAACGTACCTTCAAAAACTGATTCCTCCATGGCCCCAGAAGGTTGTGATGCAGTATTCATATTAATGCCAATTGCGACTAACATTGAGGACACTCCTGAACTAAGAAATACTTATCTTAAAAAAATCATTGAAAGATTTGAACAAAAAACACAACAATCAATTCAAAATAATATTATATTTAAAGAATCATTTTGTGTAGATGATTTTAAGTCAGAATACAACTCTTACAAAGGAAATGCCTACGGTATGGCAATGACCTTATTACAGACTGCATTCTTAAGACCTAAACTAAAAAGTAATAAAGTTAAAAATTTATATTTCACTGGACAATTAACTGTTCCTGGGCCTGGAGTTCCTCCCTCACTTATATCTGGGAAAATTACAGCTGAGTTAATTCAAAAAATAAAAGTATAATGAAAGAATTATTTGATGAAGTAAGTTTTGATACTAGTAAATTAGTAACAAAAAAATACAGTACATCCTTTTCGTTGGCTGTAAAAATGTTATCTACTTCTATAAGATCATCAATTTATAATATTTATGGTTTTGTTCGTTTTGCAGACGAAATTGTAGATACTTTTCATGATTATAAAAAAGAAGAATTATTAGATGACTTTGAAAACGAATACTATAAAGCTATTGAAAACGGTATTAGCTTAAATCCTATTTTAAATTCCTTTCAAGCTACAGTAAAAAGATATAACATCACTGACGATCTTGTTAAGGCTTTTCTTAAAAGTATGCGTGCAGATTTATCTAAAACAGAATACCAAACTCAAGAAGAGTATAACGAGTACATTTATGGTTCTGCTGATGTTGTTGGTCTTATGTGCCTAAAGGTTTTTGTTGATGGTGACGAAAAAAAATACAATGAACTAAAAGATGCTGCTATGCGATTAGGTTCAGCATTTCAAAAAGTTAACTTTTTAAGGGATTTAAAAGATGATTTTGAATTACTTAACCGTTCTTATTTTCCAAATGTAGATTTAACATCCTTAGATACAGTTTCTAAACAACTTATTATACAAGAGATCGAGGAGGATTTTGATTATGCTTTTAATCATGGTATCCTTAAATTACCAGTTGAAGCTAAGTTTGGAGTTTATATGGCTTACAGATATTATAGAAGATTATTAAAAAAGTTAAGCAGTGTTCCTTCCTCAGAAATTATAGAAACAAGGGTTAGAATTTCCGATCCAATGAAAATTAATTTATTGGCAAGAAGCTATGTGAAGTATAAATTAAATATGATTTAATGATACTGTTAGCTTTAACATCTTTAGTAACTTTTTTAGTTATGGAGGGCATAACTTGGTGTACTCACAAATTTGTGATGCATGGTTTTTTATGGTATTTACATGAAGATCATCATCAACCAAAGTATAAAAATTTATTTGAAAAAAATGATCTATTTTTTATCATTTTTGCTTTGCCTAGCTCATTGTCAATTTATTTCGGATTGGAACAAAAATTGTATTATGTTGCAGCTATAGGTTTTGGTATTATGTTTTATGGTGCAGCCTATTTCTTGGTTCATGATGTATTAATCCATCAAAGATTTAAATGGTTTAAACATACAAAAAACTGGTATTTATTAGGTCTAAGAAAAGCTCATAAAATTCATCACAAGAAGTTAATGAAATATGATGGTGAATGCTTTGGAATGTTGTATGTACCTCTCAAGTATTTTAGAAAACCCAAAATAAATTAGGCTTGAGTAAAAAAAAACCTAAAAATGTAATTGTTATTGGTGCTGGAATAGCTGGTTTATCTGTAGCAATTCGTCTCCAAAATGCAGGTTTTAAAGTTGAAGTTTTTGAATCCAATAATTATCCAGGTGGTAAGTTAACAGATTTTTCAAAAAAAGGGTATCGTTTTGATATGGGGCCTTCATTATTCACAATGCCTCAATTTATTGAAGAACTTTTTTCTATTTCAAAAAAAAATATTAAAGATTATTTTTCCTACAAGAAAAAAGAAACAGCGTGTCATTATTTTTTTAAGGATGGGACTACTTTTGAAGCAAAGTCAGATGTTCAAAAGTTTGCTAAAACTGCAGCAAAAACTTTTAATGTAGAAGAGAATCAATTACTTCACTATTTTGGTAGAAGTAAAAAAAAATACGAATTAACATCCACATTATTTTTAGAAAAATCTTTACATAAATTTTCCACATATTTTACAAAAGATACGATAAAAGCTATTTTCAACATTAATAGTTTAGATATTAACTCAACGCTACATGATTACAATACCAAAAGTTTTAAAGATCCAAGGTTAGTTCAGTTATTTGACAGATTTGCCACTTATAATGGGTCTTCTCCTTATCAAACTCCAGGTATAATGTCTATTATTCCTCATTTAGAGCAACACTACGGTACTTTTTTTCCAACAGGAGGAATGCATTCAATTACTCAAAGTATTTATCAGCTAGCACTAGATTTAGGGGTTAAATTTCACTTTAATTCTAAAGTTGATAAAATTCATATTTCAAATAAAAAAGCTATTGGTATCTCTTCAAATGATAAAGATTTTTTTTCAGATATTGTAATATCTAATAGTGATGTTGTTCCAACATATAGAACTTTATTAAAAGATCAAAAATCACCTGAAAAAACGTTAAGACAACCAAGATCGAGTTCTGCTTTAATATTCTATTGGGGAATTAGAAAAGAATTTCCCTCATTAGATTTACACAACATATTTTTTTCTGATGATTATAATCAAGAATTTAAATATATTTTTAAGAAACAACAGGTATATAATGATCCTACCGTATATGTAAATATTACTTCAAAAGAAAATAAATCTGATGCGCCTAAAGGTTGTGAAAATTGGTTTGTGATGGTAAATGTTCCAAGTAATACAGGCCAAGACTGGGACAGCATCATAAATAATGTTAGGTCAAATATTCTCGAAAAATTATCTATTTCCTTATCTGTAAACTTAGAAGATCTTATTGAATTTGAAACTGTTTTAGACCCAAGGTTAATAGAATCTAAGACCAATTCTTATCAAGGTGCATTGTATGGTGCTTCTAGTAATAATAAGTTTGCAGCTTTTTTAAGACATCCTAATTTTAGTCAACAAATTTCAAATCTCTATTTTTGTGGTGGAAGTGTTCATCCAGGAGGAGGTATTCCATTGTGTTTATTATCTGGTAAAATTGTTTCAGATTTAATTTTAAAAAATATATGATTTCAAAATATAAAATTGCAATATCCATTTTTATCATTTGGCTTTTTAATATTTCTGGAATCTTAGGGATTTTATCTTCTAATTCTGAATGGTTTTTAAAATTAACACCAATAAACCTCTCGATGTATGTTATTCTTATCATTTGGAATGTTAAAGATTTATCTAAGAAATTTTTTCTTGCTTTTTTTATTCCATTTTTTATTGGCTTTACAACAGAATATTTAGGGGTCAATTATGGTTTAATTTTTGGTTCTTACTCTTATGGAGATAATTTAGGTTTAAAATTAGGCGGAGTTCCGTTCATGATTTGTGTAAATTGGGCTGTATTGACTATAATTACTGCTGATTTAAGTTCAATATTTCATAAAAATATAGTTGTTCAATCTTTACTTGGTGGTTTTATAATGATGCTATTAGATATTATGATAGAGGTATCAGCTCCAAGGTTTGATTTCTGGGAGTTTGAAAATAGTATTATTCCTATAAAAAACTATATAGCTTGGTTTATTATTGGTAGCATAGCGCATTATTTATACCGACTAATTAATATAAAAACAGATAAGAAATTATCTATTCATATATTTGTAGCCATCACTATTTTCTTTTTCACTTTTTTAATTTTTTAATGCAAAATCACGACTACATTATAACTGGATCAGGAGCTTCAGGGCTTATGCTTGCCTATAGAATGGCTAAAGATTCTTTTTTTGATAATGCATCAATATTAATAATTGACAAAGAGAAAAAAACTTCCAATGATAGAACATGGTGTTTTTGGGAGAATGATAAAGGTGAATGGGATGATTTAGTGCATAAGTCATGGAATAAAATATTATTTGATAGCCATTCTTATAAAAAGTCTATACCACTTCAATCTTACACTTATAAAATGATTAGAAGTGCAAAATTTTATGAAAAATTGTGGAATTTCATTGACTCTAAAAATAACATTAGCTTTATTAAAGCTAATGTTACTAGTATTTCAGACACCCCAGAGGGTGCCTTTGTGGAAACCTCAACAGGTCAATATCGTGCAGTAAAGTTACTGAATAGTATAGATTTAGATCAAAAGTATATACGTCAAGAAGAATATCCTGTTCTTTTACAGCACTTTACAGGATGGTTTATAGAAACCAAAAAAAACGTCTTTGATGACTCAGTTGCTACTTTTATGGACTTTACTGTTGATCAAAAAATGAATACTAGATTTATGTATGTTTTACCGGTTTCTGCAAACAAAGCACTATTTGAGTATACGTTATTCTCTAAAGATATTTTAACAAAAGAAGAATATGAGCGTGAGTTACAAAAATACTTGGAACTTAACTCCATTTCAGAGTATACCATTATTGAAAAAGAAAAAGGGATTATTCCTATGACTTCTTTTAAGTTTTGGCAAGATAACTCTAAAAATATATTGAATATTGGTACCGTTGGAGGCTGGACAAAAGCTAGTACAGGATATACTTTTAAGAATACTTCTAAAAAAACTATTCAACTAATTGCGTTTCTTAAAACAGAAAACGATTTTACAAATTTTAGAAAGAAAACTAGATTCTGGTTTTATGACTTATTAATGTTAGATGTACTAGCGAACCATAACCATCTGGGCTCCAATTTATTTTCTAAATTATTTCAAAGAAATTCACTAAAAAATGTTTTTAGATTTCTTGACGAAGAGACTAGTTTTATTGAAGATTTAAGAATTATGTTATCAATGCCACCTTTGAGGTTTATTATAGCTTTATTTAGAAGAGTAGTAAACTATTAAAACTACCTACAACCCATCTTAAAAAAAGACAGCTCAGTATTTTATTCTTTAGTTAGTGATCGAATAGTAGACTTAGATTGGTGCTAAAGTCTTATTCTGATTTAGAAATTATAGTTAGTAGAGAAAGAGTCAAGGAATTTAAAAACGGGATTAACAGATATTAGTATTTAATTTCTAATAATTTGATTCTTTTTATATATTTACAGAGATATTTAAGCTTTTCAAATACGATGTAATAGCTTTGGTCGTTCTATTAATGATTATTTAAAAACTTATAATGAAAAAACACAGTCTCCTCTTTCTTTTTTTAGCGCTATTATCATTAATTATTAGCTGTTCAGATAGCCAAAGATTTGCCATTGAAAAAGGAAAAGTAGGACATCTTACTACTAAAACAACCATAAAAGAACTTTCTGAGATTTTTAAAAACGATTCTATAGTTTCTAATCTCAGTGAGGGAGCCCTTGGAGACAATTATTTTCAAGATGACGATGAATATTTAATTTATAATAAGGATGGGAAACATTTGTTAACTATAGTACCTAAAGAACAGTTAGATTCTACCTCAACAATCAAAAGTATTCAAATTTTTGACGATAGATTTAAAACAACTACTGGCTTAAATATTAGAACATCTTTTTCAGACATAAGAGCTAACAATACAATTGATAAAATAGAATCATCTTTTTACTCTGCCACTTTATTTATTGATGAATTAAATGCAACTATAGCTATAGATAAAGAAGAATTGGGATTGAAAACTTTCAGTATTCAAAAGGTTACCGTAGAACAAATTCCTGATTTAGCTAAAATTAAATCATTTATTGTTTGGTTCTATTAAAATGACTAATAAATATACCATTCAAAATTCTCCATTTATTGTACCAACAAATGATGGAAAACTTATCGAGGAACATTTTGGTAATTTAACTGACAAAAACTCTAAGATAAGTATTGCTCATATGATTGCTCCACCTGGATGGAGTGAACCTTTTCAAAGACCAGATTTTGAGGAATTCACTTATATTATTAAAGGAAAAAAACAATTTATTATAGATGATGAAACTATCATTTTAGAAGCTGGGCAATCTATAAAAATTGAAAAAAATATAAGAGTTCAATACTCAAACCCTTTTAAAGAAGAATGTGAATATATTGCTATATGTCTTCCTGCATTTTCTATTGATCTAGTAAATAGAGAAGAGTAGGTTTATTCTTTTTTTCTAGTTAAATAAAAAGGAAAATAAATTAGCAAGAAAAAAGGAATTACAATTAATTCTACTACAAAAATATATTGAGGCCATTCTCCAAACACATCTAATAGGGTAGTGGCATCGGGTTTTTTATTCGTATAGAAGTAATTTGAGTCTAAAATGTAATTTATGATAAACATAAAAATTACATAAAATTGCATTCCAATAAATGATTTAAATACGCTCTTTAGTGTAGGTCTCATTTTATATACAAATGTTGCATATAACATAATTATAACCAATCCTGAATGAACAAACCAGTACCTGAAAAAAGTAAAGTTTAAAAAATTATATTCAGAGGGAGTAATTAAAGATTGAAGTGTTCCTGCAAGTATTAAAAATAATAAAACTTCATAAAATATATATTTTCTTGTATACGTGAGCACCGGGATTATCAAACCCAAAAAACTACAAAGGTGAAGTGGTAAATCTTCTTGGTAATTAAAATTAGTTTTATGAAAGTTTAATAAGGTGCCAAATATAATCACTAGACAAATTGATGTAGCTAGTATATTACCAATTATAATCTGAATTTTTTGAGGTTGTTTTTTGGCAAAGGATATCAATATACTTCCAAGAATACTTATTATTAAAATAACCCAAAAATGTTGTTCTGAAAAGGGAACAAAATCTGCATTATCGCTAAAAAAAAAATTATCCAATTGTAAGTTATTTCTTACAAGGTATCACTTTTTTTTAATTGTTATTCTTTGAGGCTAATAAGGTGTTTTTTAGTAACATGGCTATGGTCATTGGGCCAACACCTCCAGGCACTGGAGTAATATAGGCTGCTTTTTTTGAAACTTCATCAAATGCTACATCACCCAATAAACGATAACCACTTTTTTTACTCGTATCTTCAACTCTGGTAATACCAACGTCAATTACAGTTACATTATCTTTAACCATATCTTCAGTTAAAAACTCAGGTATGCCCAAAGCAGCTATAACGATATCTGCTTGCAAGGTTATTTCTTTTAAGTTTCTAGTTCTACTATGTGTTATTGTCACAGTAGCATTTCCTACTGTTCTTTTTTGAGAAAGTAAGATGCTCATTGGGCTTCCAACAATATGACTTCTTCCAATCACCACAACATGCTTTCCTGAAGTTTCAACTTTATATCGCTCAAGCAATTCAAGAATACCGTAAGGGGTAGCAGAAATGAAAGTAGGTAGGTTTAACGCCATTTTACCCACATTAGTTGGATGAAAACCATCTACATCTTTCTTAGGGTCTACAGCCATTAAAACCTTTTGTTCGTCTATATGTTTTGGTAAGGGGAGTTGAACTATAAATCCATCTATTTCGATATTATTGTTTAATTCATCGATTTTTGATAATAATGAAGCTTCAGTGGTATCATCAGTTAATTCTATAAGGGTAGATAAAAAACCAACACGATTACAAGCTTTAACTTTAGCACCAACATAAGTTCTGCTTGCCCCGTTATTACCAACTATTACGGCGGCTAAATGAGGAGTTTTCTTTCCCTCTTTTTTTAATTGTAAAACTTCTAATGTTATTTCATCTTTGATGTCAGATGAAGTTGTTTTTCCGTCTAATAAAATCATTTTATTTGGTTTCAATTATTACTGCATTCCTTTCATCATTTGCATCATCTTTTTTCCTCCGCCTCCTTGCATCATTTTCATCATTTTACTCATTTGATTAAATTGCTTCATCAATTGATTTACTTCTTGAACGGAGGTACCTGAACCCTTAGCTATTCTCTTTTTTCTACTTGCATTTATCGAAGTAGGAGTAGATCTTTCCATGGGAGTCATTGAATGAATTATAGCTTCTATGCCCTTAAAAGCATCATCATCTATATCTACATCTTTCATAGCTTTTCCAGCACCAGGAATCATTCCAATAAGATCCTTCATGCTTCCCATTTTCTTTATTTGTTGAATTTGAGATAAAAAATCATCAAAACCAAATTGATCTTTGGCTATCTTTTTTTGGAGTCTTCTAGCTTCATCCTCATCATATTGCTCTTGAGCTCTTTCAACTAAAGAAATAACATCACCCATCCCCAAAATACGGTCTGCCATTCTATCTGGATAGAAAATATCAATAGCATCCATTTTTTCACCAGTTCCTATGAATTTTATAGGTTTGTTAACCACTGACTTAATAGATAAAGCAGCTCCACCACGAGTATCACCATCTAACTTTGTTAGTATTACACCATCAAAGTTTAAGATATCATTAAAAGCTTTTGCTGTATTCACTGCATCTTGTCCAGTCATAGCGTCAACAACAAATAATGTTTCTTGAGGTTTTACAGCTTTATGAATGTTTGAAATTTCAGTCATCATTTCTTCATCAACAGCTAAACGACCAGCAGTATCAATTATAACTACATTCTTACCATTTGCTTTAGCGTGTTTAATAGCATTTAATGAAATTTCTACAGGGTTTTTATTCCCTTCCTCGGCATATACATCAACTCCTATTTGTTCTCCAACTACTTGTAATTGATTTATTGCAGCAGGCCTATATACATCACAACCAACTAACAATACTTCTTTTGTTTTTTTAGTTTTTAAGAAGTTAGCTAGCTTACCCGAAAAAGTAGTTTTACCAGATCCTTGTAAACCAGACATTAGAATTACCGTTGGGTTTCCTCCTAAGTTGATACCAACAACATCACCTCCCATTAAATCGGTTAGTTCGTCTTTAACTAATTTTACCATTAGTTGACCAGGATTCAATGTGGTTAAAACATTTTGTCCTATGGCTTTATTTTGAACTCTTTTGGTAAATTCTTTTGCGATTTTAAAATTAACATCGGCGTCTAGTAATGCTCTTCGAACTTCTTTTAAAGTTTCTGCAACATTTACCTCTGTTATTTTACCGTGCCCTTTTAAGGTATGTAAAGCTTTATCTAATTTTTCACTTAAATTATTAAACATGGATTCTTTTTGCTTTTTTAAGAAGAACAAATATAGAAAATACATGTATTTTACTAAAGGAAAAGAGAACTTAATCTTTTTTTGATTTTAGAGTAACAATAATAAATTTTAATAATTAATTTAATTTTAGGTACACTAGTAAAAGGTATAACTTATTCTTTTTTAATTATAAATAATTTTTCAATGTAACAGAAATATTGAAGTTTTACTTCTGAACCTTAAGGTTATTATTGAAAAAGTAAGCTATTTAAGTTTTGCTATTCATAAATCTTATTGTATTTTTCGGGAATATAAAGTTGTAAATGAAGAAAAATATCACAATTAAAGAATTATCTAAAATTCTGGAGGTTTCTATATCTACCGTTTCCAAGGCGTTAAATGATAGTTATGAAATTAGTGATAGCACAAAGGAAAGAATCAAATCAGCTGCAAAGCTTCACAACTACAAGCCTAATAAACTAGCTGTAAACTTAAAGTCAGGAAAAACGAATACTATAGGAGTTGTTCTACCTAGTATTAAAAATTTCTTTATGTCTAGAGTTTTAAGAGGTATAGATAGTGTAATTGCCAAATCTCAATATAATATTATCATTAGTATTACCAATGAATCTTATGATAAAGAAGTGCACTCTGTGCAAACATTATCTAATGGACTAGTAGATGCCATAATTATTGCTGTATCAGAGGAAACACAAATAAAACAAGATTTCTCCCATTTAAATAGTTTAATTGGAGATACACCCTTACTTATGGTGGATAGAATTGTAAATTCTATTCCTTGTGATAAAGTACTAGTTGATGATTACAATGCTGTTTTTAATGCTGTAAATGAATTAATTAATGAAGGAAGAAAAAGTATTGCATTGGTTTCTAGCATTAATAATTTAAATGTAGGTAAGCTCAGAACAAAAGGATACAAAGCAGCTGTTGAAAATAAGCAGGATGCAATTATTGTTGAGGGTTCAGAGGAGTATTTAGAAAAAGAATTAACCACTCTTATAGATTTAAATAAGATTGATGCCATAATGGCTTTAGACCAAGAATCTTCCTTAGCAGCCTATAGAATCGGTAAAAAGAAACAAGTATTAACAAATAAGAAGATTGCTATAATAGGTTATGCCAGTAGAGTTATATCAGAACATTTAACACCTAAACTTACCACAATTGACCAACATGGTAAAAGAGTAGGTTCTACGTCAGCTAGGCTCTTGCTAAAAAGACTAGATGAATTTGATGGAGAGCCAGAGTCTATTGTTGTAAATTCTTCGGTTCAAAAAAGATTTACAAGTTAAGTTCTAGTACACTTGAAATCTATTTAAGTATTCTTTTATATTTTTTTATTAAACTTTAAAGCAGCTCCATTAATACAATGCCTTTCACCAGTAGTATTTGAAGGTCCATCATTAAAAGAATGTCCTAAGTGTCCACCACAAGTTGCACATTTTAATTCAGTTCTAGCGTAACCAATTTTATAATCTACATCCAATTCAACATTATTTATAATTGCTCTATCAAAAGATGGCCAACCAGTTCCAGAGTCGAATTTATAAGCAGAGTTATAAAGAGGGGTTTCACATGCGGCACAAACATAAATACCATTTTCTTTGTTCTCATTAAAAGGACTAGTAAAAGGTCTTTCTGTTCCAGCCTCTCTCAAAACATAATATTGTAGATTATTTAATTGCTTTTTCCATTCAGAAGCTGTTTTTTCTATTGTATATTTTTTCTCAATTTTTTTTTCAGATTTCTGAGCAATTCCTGAACAGCTTATTAAAAAGGATAGTACTATAATTGATGTAAATTTTCTCATGTATTTTGTTTTATAAAATTGATACTCTTTTTAATTACTTCTTCATTTCTTAAAATTTTTGTGTGTCCTAACGTGTTAGTTATTAATAAACATCCTTTATTTAAATTTTTACGAATTTCATAGGCACATTTAACAGGGACATCTCCATCAGTTTTATCATGAATCACAAGTACAGGAATATTAATTTTTTTTGCAACGGTACTACTTGAAGAATCATCAACTTTTATTTTCCATTTTTTCTCTAACCTAGATTGTATTAATTGTGCTGATTTTTTTTTCAAATTCAGGTTTTTAGAGAAATTTAAGATAATGTCAGATATCTTGTCACCAGATCCAATAGCAATTAATGATTTAATAGTTAAAAACTCAGATACGGCTATATATAAGCTAGTAGCTCCAAAAGAATGCCCAATGGCAGCTTCAAATGGGCCATATGTTGTGTTTATGTTTTTGATTGTTTCTAAAAATTCAGGCATCATTGTAGTTTTTCCTGAGGATCTCCCGTGAGCAGGACCGTCAAAAGAAATGACCATATATCCATTTTCTAATAATTTATCAGCAAAAGCAAACAATTGTGTACTTCTACCACACCACCCATGAACTAATAATACTTTTTTTCTGGAGTAACCATAAGATAAAATTTCAATTTCTTTATTGATGCTGTCTATGAATAAACGCTTTTTTTGTGCGCTCTTCAACATGTATTGTTCTCGTTTTGGAATTGGATATTTTATAGGTGTTACAAATAGCATCATTCCAAATATACTTGATAACCTACTAGAAATTAATTCTAAGGATTTTGCGAAATACCTGACGGGTTTAGGAATAACTAAACTTGGTATTAATGTTTTTTTGTTTTCTAAAAGTTTCAATAATTTTTTGTGAGATAATTTGTTAAGTTTTCAAACTAAATTAATACATAATAGCCACACAAAAATATGGAAATCTAGTTTATCATTTTATGGAACTCCACTACATATCAAATAATTATGAAAAATTTAAGGTTTACTAAATTTAAGTATATTGCATATTCTATTTATAGAGTATACAAACACAACTAAAAATTAAAAGTATTGTTTAGCTTTTAATATTAAATTTTAAATCGCAATTTACATGTTAAAAAAAGGAGATAAAAAGCTTATTAATGCCTGGGCATTTTATGATTGGGCAAACTCAGTTTATTCTTTAGTTATTGGAACAGCAGTATTTCCTTTATATTATTCAAACATTACCGAAGGTGCTACAGTTTCTTTTTTGGGAACAGATTGGGAACATCCAGACACTTTATATTCCTATGCTTTATCCTTTTCATTCTTAGTGGTTGCTTTTATGTCTCCAATTCTTTCAGCAATTGCTGATTATACAGGAAATAAAAAACGTTTTCTTCAAATTTTTTGTTGGATAGGTTCTTTGTCCGTAATGTCCTTGTATTTTTTTGATGGAATTGACACGGTTTGGATAGGTATTGTTTTTACTGTTCTTGCAAGTATTGGTTTTTGGTCTAGTATCGTTTTTTACAATGCTTATCTTCCAGAGGTTGCTTTTCCTGAAGATCAAGATAGGGTGAGTGCAAAAGGATTTATTTTAGGGTATTTAGGTTCTGTTATCTTATTAGTAATAAATTTAGGAATGATATTGAAACCAGAATTATTAGGAATTACATCTGGTGCTGCCTCACAAATATCGTTTGTTATGGTTGGTTTATGGTGGTTAGGTTTTGCACAAATCACTTTTAGAAGACTACCCAATAATATTTTTGATAAAAAACCAGAAAAAGATTATATATGGAAAGGGTTTAAAGAGTTAAAAATTGTTGGAAATGAAATTAAAAATTATCCAACATTAAAAAGATTTCTTTATGCTTTCTTTTCCTTGAGTGTTGGAGTGCAAACCATCATATTATTGGCTACAATATTTGGTTCAACTGAATTAGGTCTTGGAACAGTTAATTTAATCATTACAGTTTTATTAATTCAAATAGTTGCTATTTTTGGAGCTTGGTTTTTTTCCAATATTTCTGAACGTTATGGAAATTTTAAAGCATTAAAAGTTACAGTTTTAATATGGGTGCTTGTATGTTTAGCAGCATTCAACCTTCACAAAGAATTACCAAATGTAGATGTTCTTTTTTATGGTTTAGGAGGTGTTTTAGGGTTAGTATTAGGAGCCATTCAATCGTTAACCCGTTCAACGTATTCTAAATTGTTACCAGAAACAGAGGACCATGCCACTTACTTTAGTTTTTATGATGTTACTGAAAAAATTGCCATTGTTTTGGGAACTTTTGTTTATGGTTTATTGTATGCATTAACTGATTCTATGCAATGGAGTGTTTTATGTTTGGCGATTTTTTTCATCATATCATTTATCCTTTTGAATACGCTCAAGGAAACCAAGTTTGTAAAATAATTCTTAAATTTTTTTATAATAAAAAAACGCTGCAGTTTTCTGCAGCGTTTTTAACAATTATGTTTTTATATTATTGTACTTCAACACCTTGGAAAGTTATATTAAAATCTTCTTCTCCTCCTGTAGTTGAACCAAATTGATTAGAATCATCAGCGCTATCTGGCTCATGAACTAAAATAATTTGTAAATTTCCAGAACCTGCTGCTGCTGTAATCCAAGTTGTAGAAACCCCTAGACGAGTTCCATTAGCTCCAGCAAGATCACTAGCATCTCTAACCATTCCTATACCAAGAGTGTTATTATATTTGAAAAAATGCTCATCTCCTTCAGGTATAATGTCGTCATTTAAAACATCATCTACATCACTAGGATCACTTTCATTAGTTATGTTTAGATCCAAAAAGTACGATTGTCCAGTTGTGAATGAACCATTAACACTATTTGTAAATGCTCCTTCTTGTCCATCTGGTGCTACGTTAGACATTATTATAACATCACTTGAATTAGCTGTATTGGTAAACGTTAAAGTTACGTTTGTAATTAACTCTACTTCGTTTACTGGCTCTGGATTGTCATCATCATCTTTACATGATGTAATTAACGTTAGGCAAAAAATTGCCATAATAAATAATTTAGTGGTTTTCATAAAATTTAAATTTAAATAATTAGTATTCATTGTTTTAGTATTTAGTTTATTAGTATTCATAATTGTTAGTGTTTAATAATTTAGTTTTAATTGTAAAATAATATTTCTTCCTAATTCATCGGCAAAATATCGTAAGCTGTTTAAATAATTTCTATGAGAAGTATTAAAGACATTATTTACTCCTAATCCAATATTTAAGCTTGTTCTTTTGTTCATTTTAAGGGTTAATTCACTATAAAAATGTATAAGATGAAACCCTTGAGGAGGTGAACTTATATCTATTTCAAATCGTTCTCCAGTAAATTGATCTAATACTTCATAGTTGAAATTCGGAAACTCTTTCTGTTCAAAAAATAATTCAGATTTTAAACTAGCAGAAAAATTTAACCAATCTTCATTTTTATACATGATTTGATTTACAGAATTAAATGCTGGAATATTTATCAATGGCAAATCAGTTTTTATGTCATATCCTTTAATTAAAGAGGACTTGTTTTGCCATTCAAAATTTTTTGTTATTTCAAAAGTAACATTCGTGTCAATACCAAATAATTCAGCATTAGTCTGTTTGTATAACCAAAGACCAAAAGCCCCTCTGTTATCTAAATTATCCTCAAAAGGTCTCAGGTAGATATAATCTTTAATTCTATTGTAAAATACTTCGACTAAAAGATTAAATCTCGAATTATTGTAAGAATATGATGAAGCTATTCTATTAGCAATCTCTTTATTGAACCTTATATCTCCAATTTCAATTCTTGCAAGAGCATGATGCAAACCATCACTAAATAATTCAGAGGCATTTGGTGGTCTACTTGCCAAACTGTAATTTAATATCATTTGACTATGTTCATCTATCGTATATTTCCCACCAAAAGATGCAGAAATATTATGATAATCAAATTTAGGGTTAGTTAAAAACTGAGTTGGAAATTCATCTATAATTATGTCTGAAAAAATTTCATCATAACCGTTCTCTTCCCATCGTGATTTTAGATAAAACTTTTTAGCATCTATTCTATTGAAATCATAGCGTATACCAGCATCAATAGTTAAATTATCATTTATTTGCCATTCTGAAGTTGTATATATGCCAAAATCATACTTGTCATAATCAGGAATTAAACGTCTAACTCCTGTGTCGGGGTTTGCAAAATTATCCTGATAACGCCCTAAAATTCCAAAATTTACTCGCTGCTCTAAATTAGAATCTAAACTTACATCAGCTAAAATGGTATGGGTTTGTAAAGTCAAATCAACAGCAGGAATATTTCTTCTGTCTCCAATTCTAACATCAAATTCTTTACGTCTATTATTTTGATAATCATATTGTAAATTAATTTTACCAAAATTTTCAAAACGTTTATAATAGTTAGCTTTTATTAAATGATGTTTAATGTCTTGTTTAGGAACATTAATAGAATTGTTAAAGTTTTCAATTACAATAGGTTGGCTAGAGTTTATCGCGCGTCTAAAATCAAAAAGATTACCAATATGGGATGTTCTTAGGATTCCAATTTCATTATCTAAATAACTATAATATAGTTCATAACCCGATTCAAATTTATTCTTACCAAATCTAACAGCTGCACTCTTAGATTCTAATCCAGTATTTGTTAAGTTATAATCTGGCGATTTAAAATCTCCATTTCTTTTGTAGGATGCCTGAAAATTTGCAAACCAACCTGTACTATAATATTTATTTAGACTTGAGGTAATGTTATAACCACGCCCATTTGTTTGCCCTCCAATAATCGTTTTTCCGAATAACGTATCACTTTTTATATTTCTATTGGGCTTTAATATAATCACACCTCCAACTGCGTCACCACCATATTGCAATACTCCAGAACCCTTAATCACAGATATTTGATTAACACTATTTATATCTATATTAGGTGCATGGTCTATACCCCATTCTTGATCTTGTAAGCGAACATTGTTGGATACGATTAAAATCCTACTACTGTGTAAGCCATTTATTACTGGTTTAACGATAGTATTTCCGGTATTGATAGACGAAACACCAGGAATTTCTTTAATGGCATCCCCTAAACTTAAAGCGCTGTAACGCTCTATAATTTCGTTATCAATAATTGTTTCTTGAGCAGTATTGGTTTTTTTATCAACTTTAGCATTTATATTTACTTCAGTCAATTCTTCAATATGATGTTCTAGTTTAATGTTTAAAAATGATATTTCATCAAGATTTACAGAAATAACTTTTGAGTCGCATGAAACATGAGAGACAATAACCTTAAATTTAGATGAACAAATATTTTCAAAAATAAAGTAGCCCTTATTATCGGTAACCGTGTAGATATCTGAACCTTCAATTTTCAGGGTAGCACCTTGAATAGAAGATCCATCATGAAAATCTTTTACGTTCCCTTTAAAATTAAGGGTACAATTTTGACTTATAATTATGCTTGTAAAGCATAACATTAAGAAAGTCAAATAATATTTATTTGGCATTAGCTTTTAATTTTTAACTTTTTTAAATGGTATTTATGAAAAGTTAAAAAAAGGTGGACCCCTTAATGGAAATGATAATTCTTGATGATTAAAAAGAAATTGATAATTTTTAGTATTTTTAATAGTAAACTTCTCTTCTGTAAAAAAAAATAGTTGATTTGGAATGGTTGCAAATGTTTTAATTTGCAGATGACAAAGCTCACATTTATAATCAATTTGATGTAAGTGATTTTCTTCTTGTGAAGAACAAATAGTCTGTTCGTGTTTTTCAAAAGCATGAGAAAGTTCAATGCAGGATGGAAGAACTAGAAATAAAATCAGTAATATGGCGTTATGTTTTCTAATTTTTTCTATGATTTCTTTTTTTTACGAATTTTCATATTCAATACTTCAACCCCCAAAGAAAAAGCAATTGCAAAATATAAGTATCCTTTAGGAATTACACCAACAGATTGTTTAAATATTTCTAAATGTGACAAATGAGCTCCTTCTGCAATTAGCATAAAACCAATAAGTATAAGAAAAGATAGCGCTAACATTTGTATGGTTGGATTATTATTTACAAATGTACTAACAGAATTTGCAAAAACCATCATTATTATCATTGAAATTATTACTGCGATTACCATAATGGTTAATGCGCCCTCTATTCCATTGGTCATTCCTACAGCTGTAAGAATAGAATCAAAAGAGAAAACAATGTCAATTAAAATTATTTGTATGATGATATTTGTAAATGTGTTCTTTTTCTTTGATGTACCAGAATTATCGTCGATTGAACTTTGTTCCATTTTATGATGTATTTCTTTAGTACTCTTATACAACAGAAATAAACCACCAAGAAATAAAATAAAACTTTGACCTGTAAATGCAGCTTGAAACCATGAGTTTTGAATGGTCCAAAAAGGTTCTTTTAAGGCAATCAAATAAGAAACACTAAAAAGTAAAAGAATACGAGTAATCATAGCTAAAGCTAGCCCTAGTAAAGTTGCTTTCTTTTGTTGTGTTTTGGGTAATTTATTTGCAGATATAGAGATGAATATAATATTGTCTATTCCTAGAATAATTTCTAAAAATGTTAGGGTTAATAGTGCAACCCAAGTATCTATTTGAAAAAATAATTCCATGACTTACTTTATTTTATATACTATACCTTTTTGTTTAAATTCTGAAAATCCAATTTTAGCAGTAAAATCATAAGAAGAATCTGATAACTTATTAATTTGAACAAAAATAGGGTCTTTGTCGAGTTCTGTTTGAGGAGATTTCATTTTTAATGTGTAAAAGAAATTATTTTTCCATTTGATATAAAGCGTATCAATAATTTTATTCTCTCTTTTAAAAACTCCTGAATCTGTTGATATTTCAGTGTATTTAATATACTCTTCAACTTGTAAGCTGTCAATTCTAGTAACAATTGTTTTACTGTATCCTTTTCCGGCAGGAATTTCAAAAACACCCAACTTAAACCTTTCAGCATTGTTCGCTTTTTTTGAACTACATGACGATAGAAAAAAAACGATAATTAAGATTGAAAATAGCGTTGTAATTTTATTACTATAATTATTCTTCATTAGATTCCAGTGTAGTTTGAGGGTGTTATTGCTTTTAATTCATTTTTAATATCATCAGAAATATCTAAATTTTTGATAAAATTAGCAATAGACTGCTGATTTATGCTTTCGTTGGTTCTAGTTAGACCTTTTAGAGCTTCGTATGGGTTTGGGTAGCCCTCACGTCTCAAGATTGTTTGAATAGCCTCAGCAACTACTGCCCAATTATTATCTAATTCTTCCTGAAATTTACTTTCATTCAATAATAACTTATTTAAACCTTTTAATGTTGAAGCAAAGGCAATCAAGGTATGACCAAATGGAACACCTACATTTCTTAAAACTGTGCTATCAGTTAAATCACGTTGCATTCTAGACACGGGAAGTTTACTTGATAGATGCTCAAAAATTGCATTAGCAATTCCTAAATTTCCTTCAGAGTTCTCAAAATCTATAGGGTTTACTTTATGTGGCATAGCCGAAGACCCTATTTCTCCCTTTTTAATTTTTTGCTTAAAATAATCCATAGCTACATAGGTCCAAATGTCTCTATCTAAATCAATTAATATGGTGTTTATTCTTTTTAACCCATCAAATAAAGACGCCATATGATCGTAGTGTTCAATTTGAGTTGTTGGAAAAGAGTGGTGAAGACCTAATACTTGATTTACAAAATTAGAACCAAATGCTTTCCAATCAATCGAAGGATAAGCTACTTTATGTGCATTAAAATTACCCGTTGCACCTCCAAATTTAGCAGCATTAGGAATTTGAGTAGTAAATCTCAGCTGTTCTTCTATTCTTACAATAAATACCTCAATTTCTTTACCTAACCGAGTAGGTGAAGCAGGTTGCCCATGAGTTCTTGCCAACATTGAAATGTCTGCCCAGTCTTTAGAAAGTTCTTTTAGTCGATTTAAAACCTTTGCTAATTCTACTGAATAAACATCGTTGATAGCATCTTTAATTGATAATGGGATAGCGGTATTATTGATGTCTTGAGATGTTAGTCCGAAGTGAATAAATTCTTTATATTTTTCTAGGCCTAACAAATCAAATTTTTCTTTAATATTAAAAAATCATGAAATTGCTGCATTAAGTTCCATTTCGGATAATATTTCGTTTTTTCAACTGTTATGGACAAATTATAATTTTATCCAGTGCAAACCGTTGCCCCTTAAATTGGCAATTGGCGGAACGGTTACTTACAAGATTTTTAATAAGATCATGAGTTCGGATGAAAACAAAAAAAATTTAAAGGAAAATAGTGAAATTTTTTCACTAATTGAAGATTCAAAAGTGAAGGCACTCTTGCCGGAACCCATTTCGAAAACACAAGCCGTTGTAGAGGTGAGTGCCGTTGCCGTACCGATCCAACAAATTAAATTTTTACATAATATTTGGTTCCCATTCTAATGGGAAAAACTCTATGTCACGAAATAAGAATAAAAATTGGATCGTAAATTTTTGCTATAAGATCCATGCGAAGCTGCGCCTCAAAAAAATTAATTCGGTCCTAGCAATATTTCTTTTATGGCTAGGCCAAGATCCAAAGGTTCTCTTTGGATCTTCTGGAGAAAAAATAAAAAAAAGAACAAGTTTGTCTTAACTTATATGAGCTATTTTGTTATGAGGGATTTTAAAATCCCTCATTAACAAATAGATTGAAATTAGTTTGCAATTAATGATTCAAGAATAATTTCTACGGAACGAGTAGAGTCATCATTAGCTGTAATACCGTAT
>ENA-OREB01000412-OREB01000412.1-marine-metagenome-genome-assembly--contig:-NODE-412-length-21821-cov-8.215416_pt1 | contig 21821 bp, 18 predicted proteins | sample MGYA00248625_ERZ508552 | MGnify/ENA primary metagenome ERZ508552 (study PRJEB26219, sample SAMN06267888) | marine metagenome | isolation source: Monterey Bay, California, USA | place: USA:Monterey Bay...
GCTGCCTCCCGTAGGAGTCTGGTCCGTGTCTCAGTACCAGTGTGGGGGATCCCCCTCTCAGGGCCCCTATCTATCGTGGTCTAGGTGAGCCGTTACCTCACCTACTAACTAATAGAACGCATACTCATCTCATACCGTAACCTTTAATCATAAAGAGATGACTCTAAATGATACTATAGGGTATTAATCCAAATTTCTCTGGGCTATCCCCTAGTATGAGGCAGATTGTATACGCGTTACTCACCCGTGCGCCGGTCGTCATCAAAGTGCAAGCACTTTATGTTACCCCTCGACTTGCATGTGTTAGGCCTGCCGCTAGCGTTCATCCTGAGCCAGGATCAAACTCTTCATCGTTAAATTTTAAATACTATTTAGCAACTAAAGAAATTATAATTCTATTTACTCAAAATGGTTTATTCTCTGTAATACTAAATCATAAGATTTAGTAATACGCTGTCAATCAATATTTTAAATGAACTTATTTTTAATATTCGCTTTATCTTAAAATTTAAGCGGGGTGCAAATATAAAACCCTTTTTTTATACAACAAAACTTATTTATAATAAAATTTGTCTTTTTAATGAACATAGCTAATTGAAATAATATCTATTTCTCTAAGCGGGTGCAAATATAGAACCTTTTTACTATTGACAAAACTATTTTAAAATTATTTTTCACGAAGGATTTAATTTAATTCTTAAAGCACTAGAAATAAATTAATTAGATCTAAAAAAATTACATGAAAAAATTCCAAACTAATCCAAATCTAATAGAAAAATCCCTGTAAGGATAGTTTGGAGCTGAATAATAATTATATCCTGTAAAGGATGAATTAATATGTTCTGCCTTTAAAAAGATTCGTGTTTGTTGAATTTTAGCATTAACAAAAAAATCAATTCTCGGAAAATTCCCAATGAGCTTATTATTTTGGACGTAAAATTCTGATAGTAATGGATCGTAAGAATTCATATAAAATTCTGAAAAATAATTAAACGTAAAGCCTGTTTGCAAAAATAAAGCCTTTTTAAACAACTCATTCTGGTAGTAAAATGTATTCCTTAATATCAATTCAGGGATATTTATAATACCCAAACTTTCATCTCCAGCCTTTTGAAATTGAACTCTGTTGTCAATAGCGAATTTTTTAAAGGAAATTTTTTTTGAAATATTCATTTTAAACACGCTCAAATTATTGGACTCCTGCACTGGAAGAACAGTTCCACTAACATCTTTGACAAAATATGTGTGATTTGATATATTGTTGAACTCAAAATTAAATTTGAATAATTTATCAGAGCTGAAATTTAGAGTATATCTAGTTGTATTAATATTTTTAAAAAAATTATTCCAGTTGTAATTTAAATATGAACTATTATTAACTATATAATTATAATCAGGTGAATTATCAGAATTAATAAAACTGAATTTAATATTTGAGTCGGAATTAATATTTAATAATAGTCCAGCTCCTATTAGACTTCCTTCAACATCTCCAGTCAACATAGATTCAAATTGAAAATCTAGAATATAGTTTTCCTTTTTGAATAAGTAATTTAATCCAAAAGAAAAATTTTCATCAATAATTGACTCATAATTATAGTTATTATCAATGTCAACAAGATTTTCATAACTATAGTTAACATCTCTGTAATTCATAAAAAAAGTAGCCATTCCTAATTTAGATGAACTGTAAGATGTATTAAAATTAATAAGAAAAGTATCAAAAGATACTTTATCATTGATTTGATTAAAACCTGTAGATTCACCAAAATATTCATTTGGTGTTGATTGTTTAAATTGATAATACTTGTTTTCTAAAGTAATAATATTCCCTACAGACCATTTTCGTGAATTTAGTGAATCTAATGAGTTTTTAATAAGATAATTTTGATTAAAGTAAAATCTCTTACCCTGTAATGTGTTATCTGCATTTTCAAATTGTGGATCAAATACAGATCTGTCTATAAATTCAGTATTTCCAGATTCAAAATTTGATATGTCATCTTCTCTAATACCTCCATTTTCTTCAGAAAAGAGATTTTGATTAACATAATGTGTTTTTAAAAAATACTTACTATTTCTAGAATTGTAATTTGTAGAAAATCTAAAATTCGATGAGCTTGATAAAAAATGTTGATAATTTCCTAATGACCTTAACCCTTTTCTTGCGATTGTGAAATTAAATCTTGGAGATGTATTCACTGAAAATAGCGCATCCAAAAGTTGACCTTGTACAAAAGCAGATCTGTACATTAACTCAGTAAATGGAGTTGCAACATGATAATAATTTATATCATTTGTTTTCAGGTAATTATAATGCTTAGCATTAGAACCAATCTGAGGAAACAATCCTTTACTTTCAACAAAGCTCAAGGAATTATATGTGTGTCCAGTATTAGAAAATTCAATCAGCTCAAAGTTATCTGATCTTAGATAGTTTAATTTATAAAACTTTTCAATTGTTAAACTGGTATCAACTTTGAGTGAATCATTTCTTTGATTTACAATGGTGTAATCTTCAATTTTAGCATCTAAATTCTTTAGAATTTTTGTACTTTTTTGAATTGTAAAAGAATCCATCAAAGAATCTGATAATTGAGTTATATCAAAGTTTTGCTTCAGCTCCCTCAAACTCATATTTGGTTTATCAATATTTTGAGAAAATAAATTAACCGATAATGAAAAAACAAATACAATGGATAGAGAAATTCTCATATTCTAATTAAATTTATAAGACAAAAATAAATACATTTATATAAACTTCATTATTTGAGTCTATAATTATATGTTAAAGTTAAAATTCTCTGATCACAAAATAGAATGCGGGACTGACGAAGCTGGTCGAGGATGCTTAGCAGGACCTGTAACAGCGGCAGCTGTAATATTAAAAAAAAACTTTTTAAATAATGACATTAATGATTCAAAAAAAATTTCAAAGAAAAACAGATATAAACTTAAAGACATAATTGAAAAGGAGGCATTAGAATTTTCTTTTACACATATATTTCCAAAAAAAATTGATGAAATCAATATTTTAAACTCTTCAATTCTCGCAATGCAAAAATCAATTGGTAAATTATTTACAAAAATTGATTTGATTATTGTTGATGGAAATAAGTTTAAAAGTTACAAAAACATACCACATCAAACTATAATAAAGGGAGATGAAAAATTCTTAAGTATTGCTGCTGCATCCATAATTGCTAAAACTGAGAGAGATAACTACATGAATAAAATTCATAAAGAATACCCCCAATATGGGTGGGATAAAAATAAAGGATATCCAACAAAATTTCATAAAGAAGCAATTTTAAAATACGGAATAACAAAATATCATAGAAAATCTTTTAAACTATTTGATGAACAATTCAAACTAAAATTATAATTTTAAAGAAAAAATTAATGAAAAAGTATTTCTATTTATTCTTGTTTATTTGGGGGTGTAATTTAATGCATGATCGACCAAAAAATATCGAAGAATTTATCCCAGAAAACTCCTCAATAATTATAAAGATTCACAATTTAGGAAAATTTAAAAGTGATATCAAAAATAATGAAGTGTTAAATGAAATTAGAAGCATAGAATATAATACTAAAAAACAACTCGAATTAATTAATAATTTTAATGATGAAACTGAATTATTAATATGTATTTCTAAAAATATAAGTGAAGAAGTTTTTACAATAATCACAAAAGACAGTGTTAAAGAATATGATTTGTTTCATAAGAAAATAGATAAAGTAAATATTTATTCTAACTCTTCAAAAAACATAAATGAAATACAGCCAAAATTAAATAGCGAGTTTAAGAAATATGAAAAAACATTCAATAGTGAAGATTCTTTTTCTTTAATATTAGATAAAGAATTAACGAAAGAGTTTATAAACTCTACTTTTAAAACAAATTATAAAAATCAAGAAAACATATTAAGTTTTGGAGTTAACATATTTAACGATAAGATTTTATTAAATGGCTTAAGTTTTTTGGACGACTCTTTAAAAATATCAAATAATATTTTTAAAGAGTCTATTAGCAACAGTAGTGAATTAAAGAATTATGAAGTTATACCGAAAAATGCTGCAAGTATAAAGTCTTATAACTTTAGCAACCAAAATAACTATCTAAAAAATGCTTTAATAGAAAGTGAAAAAGAAAATAGATTTTCAAAAATTTTAAATAAGAATTCAATTGAAATAACAGAGCTTAACTTAGACAATGAACAAATTTTTATTTTTAGACTTGATGAAATCAAATTATTTGAAGATTATTTAATCGAAAAGAATACTTTGAGCACAAAACACAGAGGTTTTAAAATATATAATAACCAAGATCTAGATATAAATCCCTTCAATTCATTAGCAAACTTCAATAACAAAGAAAAAATACTCTTGTATAATGATTATTTAGTTTTTTCAGATTACGAACAAACCTTAAAACAATTTATTAATGATAATCTTAACAAAAGTACTTTAAAAAGCAACTCAAACTTTAACAAACTTTTATCATCAATAAGCAGTTTCAATACATTGAATAACAACTACTTTTCAGGATCTAATTATAATTTTTTTAAAGAACTTAATTTATTAAACACTAAAAATGATTTTACTGAAAATAGTTTTCAATTAGTTCAGGGTAATGGAATTATTCACTTTAATGCAATAATTAGCAAAGGAAAAAATGTAGATGATAATCTAAAAATATCTAAACTTTTTGATGTTGAAATTGATGAAGAGATTGTAATGAATCCTCATTTTGTAAAAAATCATGTCACAAAGAAATTAGACATTGTTGTGCAGGATGCAAAAAACAACTTATATCTAATTTCAAAAGATGGAAAAGTTACATGGAAGAAGAAAATCGACCAACCAATTTTAGGAAAAATATCTCAAATTGATATTTATAAAAACGGAAGACTTCAACTTGTTTTTAATACGAAAAACAAAATTTATGTGTTAGATAGAAACGGAAATAATGTAAAGCAATTCCCAAAGACATTTAACGATCCAATTACTCAGCCAATGGCAGTATTTGATTATGACAATAATAAGAACTACAGATTATTAATTACTCAAGGTAACGAACTACTTATGTATGACAAAAATGGAAAAAAAGTCAACGGTTTTAAATATAAAAAATCTAGTAATGAAATCACTTCAAAACCTAAACATTTTAGAATTCTCAATAAAGATTTAATAGTATTTAAAGTTGGAAATAAGATTAAAATTCTAAATCGAAAAGGAAGAGAAAGAATAAATATTAATGACGATATTAATTTCTCAAATCAAAATATTTTTGAGTATAATAATAAATTAATTTCCACAACTGCAGATCAAAAACTAGTTCAAATAGATGTTAATGGTGTAGTAAATTTAAGTAGTTTAAAAAACTTAACACTAAATTCTGACGGTTCAAATCTCGTTGTTTTAAATGAAAACTCGATTAAACTAAGCTCTAATATCGTAAGTATTCCATTTGCTAACTATGGTAGTCCAAGACTATCAAACATCAATGGAGATTTAATAATAACAATTTACGATAACCAAAACAACAAATCTTATTTGTTTAATAAAAAACTCATTTTAGATACTTCCTTTCCAATTTACTCACTAATTCCAATGGAAATAGGTGATATGAATAGTGACAAGAAAGTTGAAATAATTATTTCAAATAAAAATAAGTTTATTAGCTGTTATACTATCAATTAATCTTTGCCTCAAACAACTTTGAAAAATTATTTTTTATTTTTTTCTTTAATTCTATAACATCAACAAACTCTACTCTCAGCTCCTTATTTAAAGATGTAACTGAGTTATTCGTTATACCACAAGGAACAATACAATCAAAATAACTAAGATCAACATTTGCGTTTAATGCAAATCCATGCATTGTGACCCATCTACTTGCTCTCACACCCATTGCACAAATTTTTCTCGCAAATGGAGTGTTAACATCTAACCAAACGCCAGTTTTTCCTGGATTTCTAGATGCTTTTAAATCATAATCATTTAAAGTCAGTATAATAACCTCTTCTAAAAATCTTAAATATTTATGAATGTCCGTAAAAAAATTATCTAGATCTAATATTGGATAGCCCACAATTTGCCCAGGTCCATGATAGGTAATATCTCCACCCCTATTAATTTTATAAAATTTAGCATCTTTTTTAATTAGCTCAGTTTCACTGATCAATAAATTACTCATATCCCCACTTTTTCCAAGAGTGTAAACATGTGGATGCTCAACAAATAACAAATAATTAGAAGTAGGTTTGTTTAATGCTTCTCTTCTGTTTTTAATTTTTACATTAACAACTTTTTTAAATAACTCCTCTTGAAAATCCCAGCACTCTTTATAATCAACTACTCCTAAATCTTTTAATATGATAGATTTATTTTTAATTTTCATTATTTGGATTATTTAAAATTATGAGTGCGGCAATAACTCCCGGAATCCAGCCCAATAATGTCAAAATAAACACTATTACAAATGAACCACATCCTTTGTCAAAAACAGATAAAGGCGGAAATAATATTGCTAAAAGGACTCTAATTAAACTCATTATTTAGTCAAATATAAATAATAGTATTTGATTAGATTTATTTCAGTTTTCATTTTTTATTATTGATATCCTTATTAATAAGAATTATATTTGTTTTTATAAATATATTTTCGATGAGTGAACTTTCAGAACAAGAATTAATAAGAAGAGAAAAGTTAAAAAAATTAATCTCGTTAGGTATAAACCCTTACCCTGCAAATTTATTTCCTGTAAATAATACTTCAAAAGACATTAAAGAGAACTTTAAAGAAAATAAGAATGTTATTATTGCTGGTAGATTAATGTCTAGAAGGATTCAAGGTAAAGCTAGCTTTGCTGAACTTCAGGACAAAGACGGTAAAATACAAGTGTATTTTAACAGAGATGAGATTTGTTTAGGTGAAGATAAGACTCTTTATAACGAAGTGTACAAAAAACTTTTAGATATTGGTGATATAATTGGAATTGAAGGTAGTTTATTTGAAACTCAAGTAGGAGAAAAAACAGTATTAGTAAATAATTTCACTCTACTAAGTAAGTCTTTAAGACCTTTACCTTTACCAAAAAAAGACAGTGATGGTAATGTTTACGATGAATTTAATGACCCGGAGTTAAGATACAGGCAGAGATATGTCGATTTAATTGTAAACCCAAATGTTAAAGAGACATTTTTAAAAAGAACTAAAATAAATAATACAATAAGAAATTTTCTTAACGAAAAGAGCTACTTAGAAGTTGAAACTCCAATCTTACAGTCAATCCCAGGAGGAGCTGCCGCTAGGCCTTTTTTAACTCATCACAATGCATTAAATATTCCATTATACTTAAGAATATCAAATGAACTTTATTTGAAAAGGTTAATAGTGGCTGGTTTTGACGGTGTCTACGAATTTGCAAAAGATTTTAGAAATGAAGGAATGGATAGAACACATAATCCTGAATTTACAATCATGGAATTATATGTGGCATATAAGGACTATTTCTGGATGATGGAAACAACAGAAAGTTTACTTGAAAAAGTAGCAATAGAAACTAATGGCAAATCAAAATTCAATGTAGGCAATAATGAAATAGAATTTAAAGCTCCATACCCTAGAATACCAATTTTAAAGGCTATAGAAATTCACACTGGTATTGATGTTTCTGAAATGGGCGAAAAAGACTTGAGAAACACTGCAAGAAATCTTGGTATTGAAGTTAATGAAACTATGGGTGTTGGTAAATTAATTGATGAAATTTTTGGAGAAAAGTGTGAGAAAAAGTTCATTCAGCCAACTTTTATTACTGATTACCCAAAAGAAATGAGTCCTTTGACCAAAACACATCGAACAAACCCAAAATTAACCGAAAGATTTGAGCTAATTATTAATGGTAAAGAAATAGCTAATGCTTACAGTGAATTAAATGATCCTATAGACCAGAGGGAAAGATTTGAAGATCAACTAGAATTATCTAAAAAAGGAGATGATGAAGCTACTGAATTTATAGATAATGATTTTTTAAGATCACTTGAATATGGAATGCCTCCTACATCTGGAATAGGTATTGGAATAGATAGGCTAGTTATGTTGATGACTAATAATAGTTCAATTCAGGAGGTATTATTTTTCCCTCAAATGAGGCCTGAAAAAAAACCTTTAGATTTAAACGATAATGAAAAAGTCATTTTCTCAATATTAAAAGAAAATCAAAAAATTGAACTTTCTGAATTAAAATCTAAATCGAATTTGAGTAATAAAGCATGGGATAAGGGAATAAAAGGATTAACAAAAAACAACCTTGCAAAAGTGTCAAAAAGTGACAGTGGATTATTTGTAGAAATTAAATAATATCTATTTTATTTTGTGTTGGATAGTTTTAAATTTAGCTAAATCCTTTTCTGACAAAAGCTTTAAAAAATTTGTATTAAACTCACCATCTAGAATATCTTTTTGTGGGAAAGCTCCTTTTTTTGAAATGTAAGTTGCTTTTTTATTTGTAGAGTATATTAATCTAGATACAATATTTATTTTAGAATCATCAAAACCAATTTCCTCAAAAAGCTCATAATTTAATCTCTTAACATCATCAATTGAACTGTATTGAGTTTGAGAATTGATATTTAAACTTAAGAAAGAGAAAATTAAAAAAGTATAAAATGTTTTTTTCATGATATAAATAATTTTTTTTAAAAGTAAAGAAAATATTCTAATTACAAGAGCTTAGGTGATATCTTTTCTACAACAGCAATTGTTTTATCTAGATCATCAAATGTTAAAGCATCGCTTAAAAACCAAGATTCATAAGAACTAGGCGCTATATAAATACCGTTTTTTAACAATTCATGAAAAAATGTTGAAAAAAATCTGTTATCAGCTTTTTTAGCTGAATCAAAATCTGTTACATTATTTTCTGCAAAATGAATTGAAAACATTGAGCCGACTCTATTAGTTGAGAATTTAACCCCTTTTCTTTTTAATATTTTAGAAATTCCAGTGTCTAAATAATTTGTTTTTTTGTCTAACCTTTGATATAATTCAGGATCATTGTCTATAGCATTTAACATTGAGAATCCTGCTGCCATAGCTAATGGATTACCGCTTAATGTACCAGCTTGATAAACAGGTCCATTTGGAGATAAATAAGACATAATCTTGTTTGTAGAAGCAAAAGCTCCGACAGGAAGTCCTCCTCCGATTATCTTCCCAAAACATACAATATCTGCTGAAATTCCATAAAGTTCCTGTGCACCACCTTTTGCAACTCTAAAGCCGGTCATGACTTCATCAAATATTAATAATATATTATGTTTATCACATAACTCTCTTAATCCATTTAAAAAACCTTCAACAGGTGGAATACACCCCATATTTCCGGCTATTGGTTCAAGAATAATAGCTGAAATTTCATTTTTATTTGAAAAAATAATATTTTCTACACTTTTAAGATTATTATATTGAGCAATTAAAGTATCTTTTGCAGTCCCTTGAGTGACTCCAGGACTGTTTGGCTCTCCATAAGTAATACTACCACTTCCAGCTTGAATTAAAAATGAATCGCTGTGTCCGTGGTAACATCCTGAAAACTTGATTATTTTTTCTTTTTTAGTATATCCTCTTGCCAACCGAATAGCACTCATACAAGCTTCTGTTCCAGAGTTTACAAATCTAATTTGATCAATATTTGGGACCATTTTGACTACTAGCTCAGCAATTTTATTTTCAATTTCTGTTGGAGCCCCAAATGAAGTACCTTTTTTTGCTTTTTTAATTATTGCATCTACGACCTTAGGATAAGAATGACCTAATATCATGGGGCCCCATGAGTTTATGTATTCAATATATTTATTATCATCTTCATCTATCAAGTACGCACCCTTTGCTTCCTTAATAAATATTGGGGTCCCACCTACAGCTTTAAAAGCTCTAACGGGTGAATTAACTCCTCCAGGAATATATTTTAGGGCTTCTTTAAATAATGCACTACTTCTTTGATATATCATTTATCTATTATTAATAATTGACCAATAATTAATGTTCTATCTTTTAGTTTGTTGATTTTTAATAGCTCTTTAATAGAAATATTATATTTTTTTGAAATTGAATATAATGTATCTCCTTTTATTACTTCATGTTTTAAAGTATTATCTCTAATACTTCTATTTTTACGATTTTTTTTATTTAATACTATTTCATCAAAGATAAATAGCTTATAGTTTTCTATCAAATTAATTAATTTATTTGGATAGTTTTTATCAGTAGCATAACCTGCTTTTTTTAAACCCTTAGCCCAATTTTTATAATCACTTATTGAAAGATCAAAAAGGCCAGAATATCTTGATCTCGAAGTTAAAAAAATAGAATGATCTCTGTAGGAGTATTCTGGGGCACTGTATTTTCTGAAGCACTCTTGTGCTTCATCGTCATCGTGAAATATTTTTGGTCCTTTCCAATCATGACATTTAATCCCAAAATGGTTATTTGCCTCAACTGACAATCTTCCTTTTCCGGATCCAGACTCTAAAATTCCTTGAGCTAAAGTAATACTTGCTGGTATTTTATATGTTCGCATTTCATCCATCGCAACTCCACTAAAATAATCAATGTAATCATTAACATTGTTTATTACCGGTGAAGAATTGATATTTACATTTGAAGGTTTACTATTAACTTTTTTATCAACTCTTTGAATATTATCATTTTCTGCTGGAGAATTAATAATAACTTTTTTTGTCCCACAACTAAAAATAAATAAGACTATAAGTATTCTGAATTTTATCATTAGTAATTAATAGTAGTTAAATTTTTATCTTTTAAATATTTATTCATAGGTAATATTCCTTGATGTCCACCTGTGTGAATCATTAATATTTTAGAATTAGGTTTAAAAAAGTTATTGGTTATTAAATTTAAAACACCATATACCAGTTTTGATGTATAAATCGGATCTAATAAGATATCATATTTATGTTTAAAGTTGTTCATAAATTCAATTAACTTGTTGTTAACTTTTCCATAACCACCAAAAGAAAAATCATCAATAAGCATCCAATTATTATTATTTACAAATTTAGTAATATCATTTAATAAATACTTTTTATTTATTGATGAAAATCCTATAATTTGTTGATTCTCATAAGAGCTGTTTATTAAACCACTAATTGTACCACCAGTCCCTACAGAACAACATACATAATCAAACTTTTTATCCTCGTGATTTAAAATCTCTTCACAACCTAAAACTCCTAATGAGTTTGATCCGCCCTCAGGAATAAAATAATAATCTTTAAATTTATTTTTTAATCTGTTTAAATAATTTTCATTTGTTTTTAGTTTATAATCTGAACGAGACAAGAAATTAAAGTTCATACCTAAATTATGTGAGTATTTAAGAGTTGGATTTTCTAAAAAATTATTTACTAATTCTTCACCTCGTATAAAGCCAAATGATTTGAAGCCGTGTTTTTTTGCAGCGTATGCAACGGCTGGAATATGATTAGAATATGCTCCACCAAAAGTCAGTAGCCCTTTATAGCCTAATTCTTTTGCTTTGATTAGATTAAATTTTAATTTTCTGTACTTATTTCCTGAAATTATACTGTGAATTTTGTCCTCTCTTTTAAAAAATAATTGCAATCCATTATTATTAACAAAATGAACCCTTTCATTAACACTATTTTTTAAAATCACGTTCATATAATCAAAGATAATTGAAATTGCTTTATATTTGTGTAGAACAATTATTTTCTATCAATTATGGAGAAAAACTACTACATAACAAAAGAAGGATATAAATGTTTTACCGAAAAATATCATTTAAAAAGAGGATATTGCTGTCAAAGTAATTGTAAACACTGCCCCTACGGTTATGATCCAAAAACTAATTAATTTATGACATTCAAAGATCAAATTAAAGAAGGTATTCCTAATTATTTACCTAAAAAAATAAATTTAGATCCAACAATTAATCATGCCCCTAAACGAGAAGAAGTATTATCTGCTAATGAAAAAAAGTTAGCCATCATTAATGCACTAAGATATTTCGATAAAATTCATCACGAAACTTTGTATAAAGAATTTAAAGATGAATTAGATCAATACGGCAGAATTTATATGTACAGATTCAGACCCTCTTATGAGATGTATGCCAGACCACTAGAACAATACCCATTTAAAACTAAACAAGCTGGTGCTATTATGTTAATGATTCAAAATAATCTTAACAAAGAAGTAGCACAACATCCTCACGAGTTAATTACTTATGGAGGTAACGGTTCTGTATTTCAAAATTGGGCTCAATACAGATTATGCATGAAATACCTGTCTGAAATGAGCAATAATCAAACTTTAGTTATTAATTCTGGACATCCACTTGGACTTTTTCCATCAAATGTACTTGCTCCCAGAGTTGTGGTTTCTAACGGAATGATGATTCCTAATTATTCTTCGAAAGAAAATTTTGAAAAATTTAATGCATTAGGTGTAACTCAATATGGCCAGATGACTGCGGGTAGTTATATGTATATCGGACCACAAGGAATTGTTCATGGTACAACTATTACAGTTTTAAATGCTTTTAGAAAAATCAATAAAAATCCTTTAGGAAGATTATTTGTTACTTCTGGATTAGGAGGAATGAGTGGAGCTCAACCAAAAGCTGGAAATATTGCAAAGTGTATTACTGTTTGTGCCGAAGTAAATCTAAAAGTTGTTGAAATAAGACATTCACAAGGATGGGTTGATGAAGTATTTAGTGACATTGATAAGCTGATGAAAAGGGTAAAAGTTGCCAAGAAAAACAAAGAAATTGTTTCTTTAGCATATCACGGAAATATAATAACTATATGGAAAGAGTTTTACAAGAACAATATTTTTATAGATATAGGGAGTGATCAAACTTCTTTACATAATCCATGGTCAGGGGGTTATTACCCCGAAGGTATTGATTTTGAAAATGCAAATGAAATGATTTCTAATAACCCAAGTTTATTTAAGTTGAAAGTTAAAGAAAGTCTTCTTTTACATGCAGAATTTATAAATAAGCATTGTGAAAAAGGGACATATTTTTTTGATTATGGTAATGCATTTTTACTAGAAACCTCTAAAGCTGGTGGAGATGTTTTTTCTGATGATGGAGTCAATTTTAAATTTCCTAGCTATGTACAAGACATAATGGGGCCAATGTGCTTTGATTATGGGTTTGGTCCATTTAGATGGGTATGTGCATCAAACAAACAAGAGGATTTAGAAATAACTGATAAAATAGCTTGTGAAGTACTTGAAAAACTAATGATTAATTCTCCTGAAGAAATTAAAGTTCAAATGCAAGATAATATAGACTGGATAAAAGCTGCAAAAAGTAATTCACTTGTTGTTGGCTCTAAGGCCAGAATTTTATATGCTGATTCTTTAGGGAGAGTTGAAATTGCAAAGGCTTTTAACAAAGCAATAGCAGAAAAAAAAATTGGTACTATTATACTTGGGAGAGATCATCACGATGTGTCAGGAACAGACTCTCCTTACAGAGAAACTTCAAATATATATGACGGCTCAAAATTTACAGCTGATATGGCTATCCAAAATGTGATTGGAGATAGTTTTAGAGGTGCAACATGGGTAAGTATTCACAACGGTGGTGGTGTTGGTTGGGGAGAAGTTATCAACGGAGGTTTTGGCATGGTAATTGAAGGAACTAGAGAGTGTGAACAAAAAATTGAATCAATGTTACACTGGGATGTTAACAACGGAGTCGCAAGAAGAAGTTGGGCTAGAAATAAAGGTGCAATTTTTGCAATTAAACAAGCAATGAGGCTTAATCCAGATTTAAAAGTAACTTTACCTAACGAAGTTCACCTTAAACATTTAAATTAAAAATAATATGAAAAATTTCAAAAAATTACTAATCTTATTAATCTCCTTAACATCTTTATCATGCTCTTCTGTTAGAGTAACTTCAGATTATAATAGTGAAATTGACTTTTCTTCATACAAGACTTATGCGTTTTCAAAAAAAGGAATTGATAAGGCTCAAATTAACGAACTTGATAAAAAAAGAATTTTAAAAGCATTGGAAATTGAACTTTCCTCAATAGGTCTTAGAAAAAACTCTATAGATCCAGATGTAGTAATTAGTATTTTTACAGGTGTAAACGAACAAATAAATATTAATAACTATTACAATTATCTAGGTTATAGTTATGGTCCTTGGTATAATTTTAATTATAATACATCTACCACCCAAGGGACTCTTTATGTTGACATTGTAGATTATAAGAAAAATGAATTAGTTTGGCAAGGAATAGGTAAAGGCTATATTTCAGAAAAAACGTCTAAAAAAGAAGAGCAAATTAAATCATTTGTTAATAAAATCTTATTACAATACCCAGTCAAATAAGTTAGTTTTTTACATCTAATTTATCTCTTAACTTATTTCCTAAAAGCATAAATGCCATCACCAATGACATTATACAAATGCCAGGGATCAATGCTAGCATTGGCTTACCTAATATTATGTAATTATAATGATCTTTAATTATTGACCCCCAACTTGCCATTGGCGGTTGAGCACCTAAACCTAAAAAACTAAGTCCACTTTCAATTAATATAGATGCAGCAAAATTTGCTGCAGAAATAATTATGAGTGGGGATACTATATTAGGCAAAATATGTTTTATCAAAATTCTTAAATCACTAAAACCTAAAACTCTAGCTGCAGTAATAAACTGTCTTTCTTTAATTATCATTACTTGACCTCTAACTACTCTAGCAACATCAACCCACATGGTAAGTCCTACAGCAATGAACACTTGCCATAAACCCTTCCCCAAAGCTAAAGTTATCGCAATTACTAATAACAATGTAGGTATAGACCATGTGACATTAATTACCCACATTACTAATCGATCAATATTTCCTGAATAATAGCCAGAAAGGCTTCCTAAAAATACACCAATAATTAAAGAAATTAACACTGAAATAAATCCAATAAAAAAAGATATTCTAGCGCCTACGACTAATCTACTAAGAACATCTCTACCAAACTTGTCAGTTCCAAGTAAAAAAACTCTGTTAATTAAATTATTACTTTGGAATTTATCAATGTTATCTATATCGATACTATTGTTAAATTCATCAGAAAAATCACCATACTCATTATAATAAAAAGTATTTTTAGTAAAGTCATAATTTTGCAATGCAATTTCAGTAGGTGAGTTTTTATTACCAAAAAATAATTTTTCAAGAAGAGATTGATTATAATTGATATTATTTTCAATTATAAGTAAATCCACTTTAAATCCTGGTGATTTGGAGTGAATAGACAAATGCATTTGATTAGCATTAGTTGATTTATCAGGGATAAAAAAGTAGGCAAAAATTGATAAAAAAGCTATTAATAATATGTACGCTATACTTATATTTTTAATCAATAAACTAAAATTTATTTGCCTTGAGCATTAGTTGTTGTAACTTATTTTAAGATCATTTAAGACATTTAAAGCTTCTTCAATATATAGATCTTTTGCTAAATTTTTGTGCCATCTATTACGCTTAAGTTCTAAGGTAGAATCTTTTTCAAATAAACTAATCTCATAGGGAAGAGATTTAAACTCAAGGTTAGTTTTAAATTCTTTTAATTTATCAAAACTTTTAGACGTTAATTCATCCTCTTTAATTTTATCAATATAGGTAAAGTAATTAAGTGTGAATTCTTCATTATCTCTGACAGATTTTATCCACTTAGCATTATCATCTATTAATTTTAAATACTCGTTAGATTTAATCCTCAATTTACTTTTTTCAATAGCACTAGAATAATCGAAATTACTAGACCATGGTGTATATTCAACAGCTGTTATTTTATCCCACTCAAGAGGGTTGTCTTGTTCTTTTTCACCAAAATCTATATAACTGTACCTATTAGGAATTACTACATCACTTTTAACACCCTCAAGTTGAACAGAACCTCCGTTAATTCTGTAATATTTTTGAATTGTAAATTTAAAAGCTCCCATATCTCCGTTAGTATTTGCTTTAATCATTCTATTTAAATCTAATACATTTTGAACAGTTCCTTTTCCGTAAGTTTGTGTACTTCCAATAATAATGGCTCTTTTGTAATCTTGCATTGCAGCTGCTAAAATTTCTGAAGATGAAGCAGAAAGCTCATTTACAAGAATAACTAACGGACCATCCCATACAATTGATCTATCTCGATCTTTTAAAATTTCTTTCTTTTTCTCAAAAGATTGAACTTGAACTATAGGGCCCTCTTCAATAAATAATCCTGCCATATCCACAGCAGGCTTTAGACCACCACCTCCATTATTTCTGAGATCTAAAATTAAACCTTCCATGCCCTCTTCTTTAAGTCTAATAATTTCTTTTTTTATGTCACTAGCAGCATTTCTTTCTGAATAATCCTCAAAGTCAAAATAAAATTTAGGTAAATTAATTAGTCCATACTTTGAATTTGACCTCTCAACAATAGTGGATTTAGCATAGGTTTCTTCCAATTGAACAATATCTCTAGGTATCTTTAACTCTGTTATTTGTCCATCAACTTTTTTTATGGTCAATATAACACTACTATCAATTGGTCCTTTTATTAGCTTAACAGCATCTTTAATTCTCATTCCAACTATACTAACCGGATTCTCTTCGTCAGTTTGTCTAACTTTTAATAAAACATCTCCAACTTCTAATTTATTTTGTCTCCACGCTGGTCCTCCAGAAATGAGTTCTACAACTGAAATTTTATCCATTTTTTGTTGAAGTCTTGCGCCGATTCCTGCATAGTTTCCTGACATATCTACATCAAAATCATCCTTATCATCTGGATTAAAATAGGATGTATGTGGATCAAATTGATAAACTAATGAGTTAACATATAAACTAAACCATTCTTGTCTTGAACGATCAGAATAATATTGATATACATCATTACAAAATTCGAGTGAAGAATTTCTGGATTTTTCTTTAAATGGTTCTATTGTTGAATCAAAATCTTTATTGTTTTGTAATAAAGCTTTTATGGAATCATTTTCAGAAAGTAAATCATTTAAATTATTTAAAGTGTAGTATTTAAACGTTTTCCTCCACCTATCTTTCATTTCAAATGCATCTTCAACAAAATCTATAGAATCATTAACAACTAAAACTTCATCAATCTTGTAATTAAATGGAGTATTAAATATGTCTGTATAAATTTCTTTAGAATCATTAATTCTTTTAGTTAGTGTTTCATAGGTTAGGTTAAAAAAAGTTAAATCAGCATTTTTAAATTGATCATCAATTAAATATTCAAATTCTTTAAACTTTTCAATATCAGACTTGTATAAATATCTTTTGTATGGATCTATCATATCAATGTATGAGTGAAAAGCTTTAGATGAAAAATCATCGTCCAATTCTTTTTCTACATAATGACCTTCATCCAATATGTAAGATACCAACTGTAATAATAATTGATCTTTATCAGATTCTTTTGAGGAATTAGAAGTAAAACTACAAGATGCCAAGGCAAAAATTGTAGTAAGTAAGATTATAATGTATTTATTTGTCATAGCTGAATTTAAACTTATTACAAATTAAACAAAAAAAGCCCCTTAAAATAATTACTTTTTACTAAATTTTTGTTAAAGAATATATTTGATAAATTTCTTGAGAAAATAACTACTTTTGTTATTAAGATACATAAAATGAAAAAGAAACCTTTAATTTTAATAACTAATGATGATGGGATAACCGCTCCAGGTTTAAGGTCATTGATAAAAGTGATGAATAAAATTGGCGAAGTTATAGTTGTAGCACCTGATAGTCCACAAAGTGCTATGGGACACGCAATTACCATAAACAATACTCTATTTTGCAAAAAAGAAAAGATTGATGATGGCCCTCAAATTGAATATAGTACATCTGGAACTCCTGCAGATTGTGTCAAACTTGCTGTAAATGAAATTTTAGAAAGAAAGCCTGACATTTGTGTTTCAGGGATTAATCATGGTTCAAATGCATCTATAAATGTAATATATTCTGGAACAATGAGTGCGGCCATAGAGGCGGGTATCGAAGGCATTCCAGCTGTAGGTTTTTCACTGTTGGATTATAACTGGAATGCTGACTTTAGTCAAATTGATAGTTATATCAAAACAATTGTAGAAAATGTACTTAATAATGGTCTAAGAAAAGGGGTTGTTTTAAATGTTAATTTTCCAAAGATTTCAAAAGAAAAAATTAATGGTATAAAAATATGCAGACAAGCAAAATCATATTGGAATGAGAAGTTTGACAAAAGAGTTAGTCCTCTTGGTAAAAACTACTATTGGTTAACTGGTAATTTTGTAAACCTTGATGATGGTCAAGATACAGATCATTGGGCTTTAGAAAATGACTATATTTCAGTTGTACCTATTCAATTTGACTTGACCGCTCATAGTTATTTAAAAAATCTAAAATCATGGAATTTTGAATAATAAAAAAGAAGTTGTAAAAGGAGTAATGTTTGCTCTTTTATCTAGTTTTTCTGGATTGATTCTAGCAATCTTGTTTTTGTCTGAAAATGATTCTATTATTGAGAGTTTAAAAAATTCATATTATGAAAAATTTTTAGGTAAATTAATCAGTCTTGGTGCAATATTAAATGTTTTAGTATTCTTTGTTTTTATCAAAAAAAATCAAGACCAAAGAGCAAAAGGTGTTCTACTTTTTACAATTTTTTTAGCAATATTTACAATAATCTTAAATTAAAAATAAATTGAAATACTATATAATTGCAGGTGAAGCTTCAGGTGATTTACATGGTTCGAATTTAATCAAGGAACTAAAAATTATCAACCCTTCATCAACTTTTAGATGTTGGGGTGGAGACTTGATGAAAAGCCAATGTAACAAACTGGTAATGCATTATGATGATTTCTCTTACATGGGTTTTTTAGAAGTTATTGTTAATGCGAAAAAAATTTTAAGTTATATTTCTTTATGTAAAAAAGATATTGAAGAATACAACCCAGATGTTATTATATATATTGATTATCCAGGATTTAACATGAAAATTGCTGAATGGGCAAAAAGAAAAAACTTTATAAATCATTTCTATATATCTCCAAAAGTATGGGTATGGAAAGAGAATAGAGTTAAAAAAATTAAAAGGGTAATTGATAAAATGTATGTTATTCTACCTTTTGAAGAAGGTTTTTATTTAAATAAACACAATTACAAAGTTGATTTTGTTGGTCACCCCTTACTAGACGCTATTGACAATCAAAAAGAATTTAATAGGCAAGAATTTTTAGCTAAAAACAAACTCTCTTCAAAGCCCGTAATAGCTTTACTTCCAGGAAGTAGAAATCAAGAGATAATCAAACTATTACCTCTTATGCTTGACGTGGTATCTAATTTTAATGATTATCAAATTATAATCGCAGGAGCACCAAATAAAAGTATAGATTATTATAAAAAAATAATATTATCTAATAAAGAATCCAGAAGTTCAATAAAAGTAATATGCAATCAAACATATGACATTCTAAGAATTTCTAGCGCTGCCATTGTTACATCTGGTACAGCAACATTAGAAACTGCGTTATTTAGAGTTCCACAAGTAGTTTGTTATAAAACTAGTGTGATCTCTTACTTAATTGGAAGGCTTTTAATTCATAATTTAAAATTTATTTCATTAGTAAATATAATTCTAGACAAACATGTAGTTAAAGAACTAATTCAAAACAATTGCAATAAAGACAATCTAGTAATTGAACTACAAAAAATATTAAACAAAAGTGATAGGTCCTTAATGTTAAAAGAATATGAGCTGCTTCACAAAAAATTAGGAGGTAAGGGCGCTAGTAAAAAAACAGCAGAATTAATTAGCAAGTATTCTAAAAATTAAAATTCAGCTACAAAAGATTTTTGAAAATTATCAAAATCTTCTTGACTTTTAATTGATTTGTATTTTTGATCTTTAAATAGTTTAAGCCAAATTTCAATTTGAGCAGGGGTATTATAACCTCTAAGTTTATATATAATGTCTGAATTATCATCAATAAATACTACAGTTGGGTATGCATTTACACCTAAGTATCTGGTCAGTTGATGATTTCCGTTTCGTCTATTAGCCATTTCAGGCCTGTAGTTAGGATTAGTAAATTCTCTATCATCAAATTTAATCACGGCATTTCCCTCCGCATTAAACTTAACAGCATAAAAGTTTTTATTAATAAAATCTGCAACTTGTTTATTTTGAAAAGTGTTTCTATCTAAAAGTTTACATGGTCCACACCAATTAGTATAAACATCAACGATAATATTTTTAGGGTTTGTTTGCTGCAATTTAAAAGCCTCTTCAAAACTTATCCAATTAATGGATTGACCATTAACATTGAATCCAAATAAAAATGATATAATAAATAAATATCTCATAAACTTATTTTATTCCGTGCATTAATTTTTTAACTACTGGATACAATAATGCAGAAAGTAGTCCAAGACTAAAAGCAATAGCCGTAAGAAGCCAGAAAAAATAACTCAACCCTTGGTCTCTAGCAATGCTTTCTGAAGCTTCACCAAAAACACCCGCAAGTTTCATGCCAATTGCGACTGCTAAATACCAAATACCAAACATCATGGCAATCATACGACCGGGGACCAACTTACTTACATAAGATAAAGCTACCGGGGAAATACATAACTCACCCATAGTATGGAAAAAATAAACTAGTACTAGCCAAATCATACTTACAGAGGCTGTTTTAGCCCCAGGTAAAATATCTGATGATGCAATTGCAACACAAGCCATTCCAAAACCTAACAATATCATACCCAAAGCATATTTAATGTTAGCATTAGGATTATACTTACTCTCCCACCACTTAGAAAACAAAGGGGCAAACACTATAATAAATAAAGAGTTTAATACACCAAACCAAGATGCAGGGACTTCTGTTACTTCATCGTTAAATTGCTCTTTTAACATCCAAATTGCAATAATCCATATTATAACAAAACTTAGAGTTAAAAAGATATTTGATTTAGCAATTCTTGAAAAGGTTTGTTTAAATAACATCCAGAGAACCCACGTTATGATACCTAACGGAATTATTGTCATTAAGGAATTAATTATTTTAAAAATAAAGGCAGAATTGCCCTCTAAAACACGCTGAGTATAATCTCGTGCAAATATTGTTAACGATCCGGGTGCTTGTTCAAAAAGAGCCCAAAAGAATATAGTAATGAAAGCAAAGAAAATTACAGCTAACATTCTATCTCTTGTAATTTTATCATATTTAGGAATTCTTATAACGAGTAACATTACAAAAATTACTAACGCGCTAATTATAGCAAAATTAGATCCATCTATGCCTAAAACACTAAAATTAAAAAGATTGTACACTCCCTCAGAAATTTTTGAGACAGGGTCATTTATTATCCATGAAAGACCTAATATACCAGCAATTAATATAAGTGACAATTGAAAATTAGTAAAAGGGTTTAATTTTGGTTCATCTTCATTAATTATTGAATTTTGAGCATCATTAATTACTGGTTTTGTTCCAATATCTCCAAATATTTCTTGAGCAAGCCAAAATTGTAATAAACCAAATAACATAAATATTCCAGCCAAACCAAAACCCCATCTCCAACCAACCTGCTCGCCTATATAACCACAAAGTAGAATCCCTAAAAATGCTCCAGCATTTACGCCCATATAAAATATCGTATAAGCTCCATCTTTTTTTTCATCATTTCCTTTATACATACCAGAAATAATTGAGGTGATATTTGGTTTAAAAAAACCACTTCCAAAAAC
>ENA-OREB01000428-OREB01000428.1-marine-metagenome-genome-assembly--contig:-NODE-428-length-21459-cov-3.104527_pt1 | contig 21459 bp, 13 predicted proteins | sample MGYA00248625_ERZ508552 | MGnify/ENA primary metagenome ERZ508552 (study PRJEB26219, sample SAMN06267888) | marine metagenome | isolation source: Monterey Bay, California, USA | place: USA:Monterey Bay...
AAAAAAAAGCCGATAGGACTCGATTCTACCAGCATTCTAAATCGCTCTTTTGTTTGAAGTAAGTCAAACTCAGTGCGTTTGCGGTCTGTGATATCATAGAGCATTAAAATTTGCTCACTTCCCTCCTCTTTCCCGTCACTCCTGGTGGCTTCGAGATATATAGACCTCCCCTGTTTTGTCACCCCCCTTAACTCACACCTCATTCCCCAATTTCGCCGCGCAGACAATCTCTGCCAATCTCGTTCGTCTATAAAATCTAATATCGAAATCCCCACAGGAACGCTTTCGTGACCAAACATGATCGCAAATTGTTCATTAGAGTCTTGAATAATACCATCGCTAAGAAAAACGATTCCCTCCATCGCAAATTGCGATAAAATTCTAAACCTCGCCTCGCTTTCTCTTATTTCATTGTCGTAAAACAATCTTTCCGAAATATCTCTTACCTGGAGAGATTCTATGTTTTTACCTATTTGAGCTATTTTAATCTCACAGTGAAACTCGCTCCCATCTATTCTTCTTGCAAGAACACAAATCTTAATTACACGTCCTGATTTTCGTGACTTTTTAAGTTTACTTGTCAGCAGGCTGTATTCGTCTGGAAGATAATTAAATATTCCTGAGTCTTTTGACAACGGATCAAACCCCGCCCACTCATCTTCTTCGCAACGAAATATTCTTCTTGCGTGCCTGTTGCTTTTTATTACTTTTCCTTTTTCAAGAATAAAGCGTGCCTCAGCTGATTTTTCAAAAAGAATACTGTCTAAATTATCCACGGGCTCAAGGTCGGGATGAATCTCTATTTTTCGCCACCCTTCTGCCATCTACTTTCCACAATTTATCGTGTCTAAACAAGTATATGTAATCTATCTCACCATTTTGTTGGAAATACCTCCATTTTCCATGTTTTGCGCCACCGTCATATTTACCTGAAATCTTAACTGTTCCATCTGCATACCAATGTTTGTGAGCACCCTCTGGTTGGCCAAAGGAATAAGATCCCTCAAACATTTTATCCCCTCCGGAATACCGGTGAATCCATTTTCCATCCAACTCTCCATTAAGATAATTTCCTTCTTCAATGTGGTCGTTTACATGATACATCCAAAATCCAACTCTCATCCCGTCTTTATATAATCCTTTTAAAATCAATAATTTATTCAAACCATACTCTTCAAATTCGCCATCTTCTATCCCCCTGCTATATTCTTCAGATCTAATTATAAAACCACTTTCGTCCATCCATTTCCACTTTCCATCAAGTCTTCCCTTATCATAGAATCCCGTTTGCTCTATCCATCCAGTTGAATGATAAAAAACCCATTTACCTGTTCTTTTTCCATTTTCAAATTTACCCTCAGCTTTAATGGATCCGTCTTCATTGTATTGTTTCCAGTCGCCTTGCTCGTTACCTGAAAAATCTATTATTCCCCTACCAATTGCTATTCCTTCTTTAAAAATTGCCGATGAAACAACATCGCCATCTTCATTAAAAGTTCTGCTTACACCATTTTTAAGGCCGTTTTTATAGGCTGTTTCTTCTTCTTTATTCCCATTTTCATAAAATGTTCTTCGTACTTCTGTATTGCTTAAATCAATCTCGTTGTCAATCTTAATACCAAATTCATAACGAATAACATCTTGAAGATCTCCTCTTTGATTGTAAAAACGAAACACACCATGCTTTAAATTTTGTTTAAAAGGGCCTTCTTCTTTCACATTTTCATTCTGGTGAAACACTTTCCAAAGTCCAATTTTTTCTCCTTGATTGTTATATCTATTAAACTTTTCGATTGATGTCACCAAACCATTCTTGTAGGATGTAAACCCTATTTTTCTTCCATCTTGGGCATATTCAACTGATTTTCCATGCTTTAAATTTTGTTTCAGTTTTATTTTATATTGAAGTTCTCCCTCTGGAAAATATAAATATTCAAATCCTTCTTTATATCCTGATAACCAATTTGTTATTATTGAGGTATTTCCGTTTTCATAATATATAATTTCTCTACCTTCCTTTTTATCGTTGCGATATGAAATCTCCTTTTCAAGAGATAAATTATCTCTGTAAAATAACCATACTCCTTCTAATTTATTAAGCTTTCTTAATCCCTCACTTTTTATATTTCCACTCTTATAATAAGATTTCCAAATGCCTTCAGGAATGCCATTTACAAAACACCCTTCACTAGAAAGGTTTCCATTTGGGAAAAAATATTCTGTCCACTCACAATTTTCTAAATCTTTTTGAGCATTTAATTCAGAAAAACAGAGAGAGAGATTTAAACACACTAATAATATATATATATTCTTTAAATAATTAGTAGTTATAATAGTCTTGTTCATAACCGGTATAACTATACCCAAAACTATTTTGTTTGCAGTATTTATGCTACTAATCAACTTTGAACTAACATGTTGTAAACATGCTTCATTTCTATTTATCAGGTATTTAAGGTAGTTTTTCAACGGAGATTTAATAATGAGATATATTATAAAAAAGAGGTTTTTTAAATTTCAAAAGAGTTAACAAAGACACAAATTATGATTAAAAGATTTTGTAAAGACAACGTATAAAAATTAGGTTTTTAATGACCATGATTTGCCTAATGTTTAAAGACCACAAAACCTAATGGTTTTTATTATTGGATATCAACATTTTTTAATAGGGTAATGAACAACGGTTGTTAATTATCTTGCAACCTCTTTTAACCCCCTTTTCCATGAATATTAGCATAGGTTGCGATCACGCTGGACCAGTTTATAAATCAACAATTAGTAACCACCTCAAAGAAAGAGGTTTTTCAGTGAAAAATTGCGGAACAGACGGAGAAGAGAGTGTTGATTATCCAGATTTTGCCCACGCAGTTGCTAACGATATAGATAATCAAACCTCAGAATTGGGCGTTTTGATCTGCGGATCAGCCAACGGTGTTGCAATGACTGCCAACAAACACAGTTCAATCAGGGCCGCAATAGCTTGGACGCCAGAAATAGCAAACCTCGCCAAAACCCACAACAACGCGAACGTTATTTGTATTCCAGCAAGATTTGTCAGTGAGTCAGAAGCAATTGAAATTGTAGATGCCTTTATGGCTGCCAAATTTGAAGGAGGACGTCACGCAAGGCGGGTCGGAAAAATTGCGTGCAGTGTTTTTGCAATCCTAATGGGAATAGGCTCAATGTTTGCTCAAAATACGGAGACATCAGAACGCCTTTCCCCACCCCTACCCCAAGCGGTCTATTCAGACATGCTAGACACAAATAATTTGAAGGCGCACTTAAGTATTATCGCGTCTGATGGTTTTGAGGGCAGAGAAACTGGAACGCGCGGCGCAGATCTTACTGCAGCGTATTTGGAGAGCTATTACATAAACCTAGGGTTTCAACCTTATGACGGTAGATCATTCACCCAACAGGTGCCAATGATTAACGCCCAAATTAATGGCGGTACAGTAGCTGTGGGTGAGAATCAATACAACATTGTCAGCGATTTCCTTGTGTACCCAGGAATAGAAGAGCTGACTATAGATTCTTCTGCGATGGTTTTTGCAGGATATGGAATAATTAACAAAACACTTAACGAATATTCAGGACTAGACGTAAAAGGAAAGGTTGTTGTTGTGCTTTCAGGGGACCCCAGAGATGAAGAATCTATTTGGGCTAACAACACATCCCTCAAGAGAGAAATTGCAGACTCTCTGGGAGCGAAAGCCTTTGTGGTGCTTATGAAAGACCCAGACTACACTACATTTAAAGGTCGAATGAAGTTTTATATGATGCGTAAATCGACGGCTTTAAACAGGAGCAAAGATGGAGAGGGCTCAATAATCCCAACCTTTTTATTGTCAGACAAGAGCGGTGACAGATGGGTTTCATCCATAAAAGGCATAAAAACGGTTTCGAAAGCAAGGTCAAAAGCTGAGAAAAAAGGCATTTGTCCGACTGGGATAATTGATCACACGTGGAGTCACAAAATCAACATGGGGTCACACAAGTTTAACGGCTTAAATGTACTCGCGTACCTTCCTGGATCAGACCCCGCTCTTAAAGAAGAACTGGTTGTGATCACCTCCCACTATGACCACATAGGCATTGTTGATGGAGAGATTAATAATGGAGCAGATGATGACGGATCAGGAACGGTGACGGTGATGGAAATTGCCAGATTATATATGGAGGCTCACAAAGATGGCAACGGCCCAAGAAGAAGCGTTTTGTTTATGAATGTTGTGGGAGAGGAAAAAGGTTTATTGGGATCAGAATGGTACTCAGACCACCCAATCTTTCCTCTAGAAAAAACGGTTGCCAACCTTAATGTTGACATGGTAGGTAGAGTTGATGAGGCCCACGCAGATGACGAAAAATACGTTTATCTAATAGGCGCGGACAAGCTCAGTTCAGAGCTACATGAAATATCCGAACAAGCCAACAAAAACTATACAAATATTAAGTTGGACTACACCTTTAATGCGCCCGACGATCCGAACAGGTTTTACTACCGTTCTGACCACTATAATTTTGCAAAACACAACATCCCAGTCATTTTTTATTTCAGCGGTGTTCATGAAGACTACCATGCGCCCGGAGATGATGTAGAAAAAATATTGTTTACAAAAACCGGAGAGATAGGAAAGCTTGTGTTTAACACGTCTTGGACGCTCTTAAACAGAGATAAAAGAATCGTTGTAGATAAAGTTAACGACTTTCCCGAATAAGAGACGCAATGGTGTTTCTGAAAAACATCACCTCTTCTTCATATGACTCTCCCGTTGCTGGCCCGCTGAAGCCGGAGTGAACAACCAAATCTCCCTCAATGGGTATAAATGCGGTCGTAGGAAATGACTTAACACCTCCCATAAAAGAGAGGGTTGAGTCAGCGGTTTTTTTATTTGCAACACCTCCCAGCAACACCTCCCACGGGAGCTGAAGCTCCTCTTTAAAGTCTGCGATACGCTTAAGTGCCCCATCACCGACTGAGCGCTCAAATGCCACAGACACCACAACCATCTCGGTGTAGTCTTCACAAAGCTCTCTCAACAACCTGGATTCATCCATGCAGTTTGGGCACCATGTTCCAATCACATCCACCACAAGGATTTTGTACCCAGACTCCTCTAACCGCCCCCTGGTCCAAACCTCAGTTTCTCCCCGAGAATTTACACCCTCGATAAAAACATCTGATTGGGGGTTCCATGATTGTGCAGCGCTCCAATCTACACGGCTACTCAAAGCCCTCACCCCACTCCAGGTTGTGGCGTAATGTGTTCCGCTTTTAAAAACCCCGTCCGTAATGGAGTCTTTCTTGAGGGTTCCTTCAAATGAAAACAAATGAGCCCCGTCGAAATTTCCAATTTTAAAACGTGATGTTTCAGGATTGATCTCACCAGCCTGGTAGCGATAATCACCGGTTGATGTTAAAAACGTGGCGGTTATCGAGTCACCCTTCTGTACCATTTTTAACTTACCTAAACCAGTGTCCCAAATAGAGTTTTTCACCCTCTCATCCCCCTCCTTTTTCTCTTTTAAGGGTGTTATTTCTAGTGGCACACGGTATTCTTTCCTTCGAAGAGAATCAACCCAGTCTCCCCTCCAAACTCTCTCACCCTCATCCCCCAGCCAATCGCCCACAAGTGCCCCGCCAAAAACAGGAACAGAATACCCACCCCCAGAAACAGAACGCATTAAAACGCGCTCTTCTCCATTCATAAAAACCAAATCGTCTTGCCTTATTGACACCAAAACATCTACAGCTGTAGAATCGTCCAAAGAAAACGTTGCTAAATACGTCGGGCCCTCGTCTTGCCTGTTAGCGCCTGTTTTGCACCCGAGCATTAGTAAAACGGATGTAAAAGCAACCGCAAACGGTATGTGTATTTTTACGCTCAAACGAATGAAACAGAACGCTGCTTAAAGTTCAAATTTAATTCCCTGTGCCAACGGTAAATCTTTTCCGTAATTAATGGTGTTTGTTTGACGTCTCATATATGCTTTCCAAGCATCTGAACCACTTTCGCGGCCGCCACCCGTTTCCTTTTCTCCACCAAATGCACCACCGATCTCAGCGCCAGAGGTGCCGATATTTACGTTTGCTATTCCACAATCAGAGCCAGCAGCAGAAAGGAAAAGCTCAGCTTCACGTAGGTTGTTCGTCATGATTGCCGAAGACAACCCCTGCGCCACTCCGTTTTGAATCGCGATAGCCTCCTCTATCGTCTCATATCTCATGATGTATAAAATAGGCGCGAAGGTTTCGTTCTGGACGATTTGCATGTCATTGGTTACCTCTGCAATTGCAGGCCTAACATAACACCCGCTTTCATAACCCGCACCTTCTAAAACACCACCAGGCACCAACACCTTCCCTCCTTGGCTTTCAACGTCTCTAAGAGCGGCCAAGTAACCATCAACAGCCCCTTGGTCTATAAGTGGCCCCACATGGTTGTTTTCATCAAGCGGATCACCGATTCGCACTTGTTTGTATGCTTGGGTTAACTGATCTTTTACCTTGTCATAAACACTGCTGTGAATAATGATTCTTCGCGTACTTGTGCAACGCTGGCCACAGGTTCCAACAGCGCCAAAGACAGCCGCAGGGACAACAACCTTAAGGTCTGCGTCCGGCGTAATTATGAGCGCATTATTCCCCCCCAACTCCAGTAGTGCGCGCCCCAAACGCGCCGCGACAGCTTGTGCCACCAGCTTCCCCATTCTTGTTGATCCAGTTGCACTGACGAGTGGAACACGCTTATCATTGCTAAGCATCTCCCCCACCTTGTAGTCTCCATTAACGACACACGACACCCCTTCAGGGACGTTGTTTGCCTTTGCAACCTCTACCCAAATGTTTTGACAAGCAATAGAACAAAGTGGTGATTTCTCAGAAGGCTTCCAAACGCACACATCACCCGAAATCCAAGCGAGGGCAGTATTCCAGCACCAAACAGCTACCGGGAAATTAAAGGCAGAAATAATACCCACAACTCCTAGCGGGTGATATTGCTCATACATTCTGTGGTTGCGTCGCTCTGAATGCATTGTGAGACCGTAAAGCATTCGGCTTTGTCCCAGTGCGAAATCACAGATATCAATCATCTCCTGAACCTCTCCAAGCCCCTCCTGGTAACTTTTACCCATCTCATACGAAACCAAAGCCCCCAAAGACGCTTTCTTTTCTCTAAGCGCATCTCCGAATTGACGGACGATTTCACCCCTTTCAGGCGCGCTCCACTTGCCCCACTCAACGAAAGCTTTCCCCGTTGCTTCCATAACCTCTTCGTAATCTGATGCGGTTGCGGTGGTTAAAGAGGCGATTTTTTTACCGTCTGTAGGAGAAAAAGAATCCATAGATGGGCCCGAACCGAGGCTGCGCCCACCAATCATCACCCCTGCATTTGTTTCTTTGATGCCTAAATCTGAAAGAATCTGTGTAATATCCATCTAAATATGATAGTTTTGCTTTAATTAAGGTGCAAACATACGATTAGAATCGCAGTGAATTTAGAAAGACACAAAGAGCAGTATCGTTTAAAACGAAAAGAGAACATTGTTTTTTTAAAGCGGCTAAAAAAGACGAACCCCCAAAAACTTGACGCGATTATTCACCCTGTCCACGAAGAGGTTTTTGCGTGTACAGACTGTTTAAAGTGCGCAAATTGTTGCAAAACAACAAGCCCAACGTTTACAACACGGGACATCACTCGGATATCAAAACGTCTCGGCATGTCTCCTAAAGAAATGGAGGACAAGTATTTGCGAAGAGATATCGATGAAGATTTCGTCCTTAAGTCCTCCCCCTGTGCTTTTCTGGGTGACGATAACTATTGTAATATTTACGACGTAAGACCGAAAGCGTGCCAACAATTTCCTCACACAGACCGTCGCAGACAACATCAACTTTTACACCTCACAGAAAAAAACCTTGAAGTGTGCCCTGCTGTATTTGAGATTGTAGACAAGCTAAAACAAAAGCTCACGCTCCACAAAGTCAATAAATACGAGTAGATTGGTGTTATTTATCGTCCAAGATAAATCAGCAATACGCTTACATCAGAAGCGCTAACGCCAGAAATATTTGCAGCCTCTCCGAGTGTACTGGGCTTTTTTTCAGAAAGCTTTTGTTTTGCTTCTGCGCTCAACGATCCCAATTTTGAATATTCCATATCAACAGGGATATTCATCCCACCGAGCTTGGTCATGCGATCTGCCATAAGCTGCTCCTTTTCAATATAACCCTCATATTTAACTTGGATTTCTACCTGCTCAACAACATCCTTAACACTGTCGTTTAGATGTTTTAACTCGGGCACTTTCGCAATGAGCGCGTCCAGGCTTACATGTGGACGGGTTAGAACCTGTCTCGCCTTCACCTTTTGTTTCAAAGGGGTACTTCCCACAATTTCAAGATATGTATTTACGCTATCTGGGCTGACAGACGTCTTCTCCAATTCGCGCCTTAAACCCTTTACTGAAACACGTTTTTTCTCCAGATTCCTCATGCGCTCATCTGAGGCCAAGCCGATCTCATGCCCCAAAGGAGTCATTCTCTCATCAGCATTGTCTTGTCGCAATAAGATTCTATACTCAGCCCTTGAAGTGAACATTCTATAGGGTTCATCTGTGCCTTTTGTGACCAAATCATCAATTAAAACACCGATATAAGCATCAGACCTACTTATCGATATAGGACCAGTGTTCCACGTGGAACGTGCGGCATTAATGCCTGCGACCAAACCTTGACATGCCGCTTCTTCATACCCTGTAGTTCCATTAATCTGTCCAGCAAAATAGAGCGCACTCACAGAGGTGGTTTCTAAACTATGCTTCAGCTGAGTAGGAGGGAAATAGTCATATTCAACAGCATAACCAGGGCGGAACATTTTTGCGTTTTCGAAGCCGGGAATGAGCCTCATCGCCTTGCTCTGAATCTCTTCAGGAAGACTGGTAGAAAAACCATTTAAATAAATTTCAATTGTTTTCTTACCCTCTGGTTCCACAAACAACTGGTGTCTGTTTTTATCAGAAAAACGGTCTATTTTATCTTCGATACTTGGGCAATAACGCGGCCCCAATCCTCTAATTCGTCCATTAAACATAGGGGACCGATCAAACCCTGACCTCAAGACATCATGAACGTTATCGTTTGTATATGCAATGTGGCAAGGCAGCTGCTCGCTTAAATCTAGTCTACGTTTTAGGAATGAAAAATGTGTGGGATCGTCGTCACCGGGTTGTAATTCCATTTTAGAAAAATCCAGGCTTCGGCCATCAATCCGTGGTGGTGTTCCGGTTTTCATTCGCCCACTTTCAAAGCCCAAATCAATCAGTTGTTCGGTAATTCCAGTAGAAGCTCTTTCGCCTGCGCGACCACCCCCAAACTGCTTTTCTCCGATGTGCATCAGGCCATTTAAAAAGGTGCCATTTGTAAGAACAACAGCTTTCCCCCGTATTTCAGAACCCAAAGCTGTTCTCACGCCCACACACTTCCCGCCCTCAATAATCACCCCCACAACAGAATCTTGCCAGAAATCCAAACCCTCAGTTCGCTCCAACATCTCTCGCCATGTTTGCGAAAAAAGATATTTGTCATTTTGTGTTCTTGGGCTCCACATTGCTGGCCCCTTCGATCGGTTCAACATTCTAAACTGAATGGCACTTTGGTCGCTGACAAGCCCACTGTAACCGCCCAAGGCGTCGACCTCCCTCACGATCTGCCCCTTCGCAACACCGCCCATCGCAGGGTTACATGACATCTGACCGATCACACCCATATTCATCGTTACGAGCAATGTTTTTGCGCCAGTATTAGCCGCCGCCGCCGCAGCCTCGTTGCCAGCATGACCCGCCCCAACAACAATTACATCGTAAGAAGTATGAAATTTCACAGGTATCTTATTTTGAATGTTCCACGTGGAACAAATCTAAGGCTGCATCCTCCTGCGCACGCATTTCTGCAGCCTCTCTTTCGGACTTATCCTTGAAGCCTAACAAATGTAATACCCCATGCGCCATTACTCGCCTAAGCTCCTCTTGCACCAAAACATTTTCTTTTTTTGCATTTTCCTTAACCCGCTCATAAGAGATCATTAAATCACCATTTATTTGGTTTTCCTCAGTGTAATCAAAGGTGATTATATCTGTGTAATAGTCGTGATTCAGATACTTCTGATTGGTCTCTAAAAGAAGCTTATCAGAACATAACACAATTGAAATTTCACCCACCGATTTGTTGCGGGACTCAATGATTTTTTTTAGCCAGGACCTCACAGCCAAACGACGCTTTACGCGGCACGGAATGTCGGATTCATTAAAGTGAATCATAGCTCAACAATAGTAGGGTAGGGGTTATCCAAAAACGCCAGTGAATTTTAACTCAACGATTCGCCCATCATCTTCGAACCCACATTCGTCAGCCAAATTTCTCATGAGAAAGACCCCTCTTCCATTAGGTCGCTCGATGTTTTCAGGTGCTGTAGGGTCAGGAAGGTTTTCATAATCAAATCCTGGCCCCTCATCAACGACACGAAAAAACAGGTCTTTGTCCTTCACGCTGTATTCAACTAAAACACTCTTGTTTACATCAAGCCTGTTGCCGTGAACGATTGCGTTATTTACCGCCTCGGTCATTGCAATAAGCACATCTCCATAATGCTCGCTAAGCATGCGGTGCGTGTCACAGAGTTCGTCAATAAGACGTTCAACGATGGCGATATTTTCGGGCTTCGAAGGGAAGCGTAATTCTTGCATGGTGGCGGTCATGATAGTATAGACTTATTGCTTATCGTCTAAAGTATTAAAATATTCGTTTACTCTGTCACGATAATAAGGAACTAAATCAGCGGGAACTGTTCGTAACAATTCAAGCTCGTTCGCCCTATTCCTCAGATAATCAATCATTTGAGGAGATTCAGGATGTAGCCCTTGGTCTCCACTTCGTGATTTACGCTCATCTTTTTCTCCCCGCAACCGTTCGGCCTCCTCCGCTTCTAGAAGTCGAGACAAGATGTCGCGCTGTCTTTCCAAGGTAGAAATATCAACATTTCTGTTTATCAGATCTCTTTCAAGCTCCTCCATTTCATCGGCAATCTTTTTCATTTCGCCGCCATCTCCAGAGCCGTCTTCATTGAGCTCTTGCGCCTTCTTTTTGGCCATCTCTCTAAGGGCCCCCTGTTGGGCCGCCATCTCAGCCAATTCACGACTCATTCCCCCACCTTTTTTACCTGATTCACCCTTGTTTGCATCTTCCCCCATCTTCTTCTTCATGCTCTCAAGTTTTTTACCCAGCGCCTCCTGCATCTTTTTCATGTCACCCGCTTTCGGGGAGGGTTTAGACCCTGATCCGCCGGGCTTGTTACAGTTTCCTGAGCCAGGATTTTTACACTCTTGCTTGTTTTGCATCTGCTGCAGTGCCTCATCCAGCAGCAACGCTAAATTGTTAAAGGAGGTCATCACATACTGTTGATTCATGGTGATTTCAGCTGTTACTCTGTCACCAAATCCACCCAGAGCTTTCCCCATGTGATGATTTACGAGCCCTATTTCCCGATTGACACCCCCAGCAAGCTGACTGACCCTTAATGAAAGGGCAAAAAGTGAGTCAGCAACCATCTTTGCCTCATCTTTCAGTGACCTTTGAGTCTGCCCATGAATCACATACCTGGGGTCCTGGTTTTCAGTAGTACGTAGGTCCGCCATCAATTCCTCCTCTTCAAATGAGAGGGTGATAATGTTCTCTAGTAATGCTCTTAAGGCGTCCATATCCTCTTCTTCATCCTCAGCCTCGGACTCCATTTGCATGTTCTCCATTCTCTGTGCCAACTCCTCCATTTTCTCGGCTGCACTTTTTTGTTTTTCAGCGGCCTTTTTTTCCTTGCCCTTACTTAACTCCTCCGAACTCTCTTTTTGTTCTTCTTGAATCGATTTTTCCTCGCTTTCACTGTCAAGCATCGGGTTTGGGTTCTCAAGATCTTCATTGTTCTTCTCAAGCTCATCAAGCTCCTTTTGCAGCACTTCAAACGCGGTGTTTAAACTGTCTTGTGCTTGTTTGAGCGCTTCGCTAGGAAGCGCTTCTTTTTCTGTTTTTTCAGCAAGCTCTTTTTGGTCTTCAGCCAACTTCTTGAGCGCATCTATAGCCTCCTCCATTTTAACCTCCCACTCCATTTGTTTAAACTGCTCTAAAGCCCGGTCAAGTTCCTTTTCCATGGCGTCTTGTCCGACATCCATTTTGTCTAGTTGCTCCTGAATCTCCTCTGGATTCATATCATCCATAAGCTCCTGCATTTTTTCATAGAGCTCCCGGAGCTCGTCCGACATCACCTCATCCATAAGCTTTTGCAATTCATCCTGTTTTTCCATAATTCGCTCCTCTTGGGGAGAAAACTCATTTAAACGGTCGTTTTTCTTTTCATTTTCTTTTCGAACATTCTCTATGGTTTCTTTCAGCTCTTGTTGCTTTTCAAGCAAATCTTCAAGTGCTCTTTTGTCCTGCCAATCCATCTCTCGTTCTTCACGAAGTCTTTCTTGAAACGCCTCCATTTCTTTACGTAACGCATCTGCTTTTTCAATGGCATCTTCAATTGACGCTTCTATTTCTTCATTTGCTTCATCCCGCTCCTCGAGCAACTCCCCTTCGGTAGGCGCAGAGAATACTCTGGTGGTGGTTTTTGAAGACTTGGCGCCATTTACCGCATCATTGTCCCAGACCTCCATCCAGTACTCCACAGCCTCTCCTGCGGTCAAATCAAGAGACGACATTTCCCAAGTGAAATAGAACGCATCTGATTTCCCCAAGGGCCTATCTAGCATAGTATACATCACGTCTTTCTCTCCGACCTTTTTAACTGCAAAAGCAAGTTTAGAAAACCCATAATCATCACTTACACCACCAGAAAAATATCGTAATTTTCTCACGACGCTATCCTCTACTTCAACCACACGGATTACGGGCCTGCGATCTGCAACCACACGCAATGAGAACCTCATTGAGTCTACGGCGCCGAGCGCGTCATTTTTAGGGATAAACCAATAAGGAAGAGTGGATGACGCCCCCCAGGTTGAGGAATAGATCCGACCAGTAATATTTTCAGAGACAAGCAAAGAGTCTCCCACCCGAACCCTCAATTGGTCCGCATCCTTCACCCGACACTCCCACCTTATACGCGTCCCCTCTGGGACAAGAAGGTCGCCGTGGTTGTTTTGGGTGATGACATCAAGTCCGGTGTAGGAGGGGGGTGAGGCAACAACAGAAAAATCGGTGACCGTGGGGACAGGAAGCGCAAGAAGTGTATAATCAGGAGAGCCCCATCCATTTGCCGAACAACGAAAGGTCACATCAGACCTTAATGCACTGAAAACATATCTGAACACATCGTTTTGAACACGCTCCATCCGGTATCGGTTGCCATATTCTTCTAGAAAAACAGAGGAAGGGATAGTGTTTCCAACAACCCTTATTAATAAATCAAACCGATCACCCACAGGGGCTTTCAGAGGTGTGGAAACAAGTTCAAACCGAAATGGCGCTGGGGGGACAAATGATGTGCGGTGCTGTATCAACCTTTCTGCAGGTTCAGAAACAACACCAGGTCTCCAAAGCAAAACAGCGACAAGAATCACAACGGGCCCTATCGCGTATTTCAGATATTTTGCGTTTTCTCTTAAATCGATTGCGTTTGTGAAAGAAACAGGACCGAGCTCTGCAGTTCTTTGGTCTATGCTTGCAAGAAGGAGCGCAACATTTGCTCCGCTTGTGTTTTGCTTTCCATCAACCTGTCTTTGAAGCTGAAGCGTGTTCAGAAGCTTGTCCTTTACCTCTGGAAAGTGATTTCCCACGATTTCGCTGGCTTCTTCATGGCTTATTATTTTACCTAACCTTACGAGCTTTAGCAACGGTACAGCGACCATCCCCACAATCACACCGACAACAGAACCAGTAAATGACCAAAATAGAACGGTACGACCAAGCACACCAAACCTGCCGAAATACTCTGCCAGGGTGAAAATTAAAAAACCCGCCGTTAACAATGCCGTGGCGATTAAAACCCCTCTAATTGCCTTGTTACGGTAGTATTTTCGAACAAATGCGTCGAGTTTTTTTATGAGAGATAGATAAGTCATCTTGGGACCCTTAAAGATAAGTATCTTTGCTCTCTGTCCCTAAACGAAATACAATGACTGTAATCCGCCATTTTTTATCTGTTTTTACACTCCTCCTTGTTGTATCAATCGCCCCGTTTTGTCAGGGTGTTGTGATCAACGAACTCGATGCGATAACGTCCGAAAATCCTAAGTTTGTTGAGCTTTACGGATCACCAAACACAGGCTTGGAAGGCTACTCTCTTGCGATGATCAAGTCGGTTTGGCTAGGTGGTGGCGCATACGGTGTAGAGGTTTATGATGCGATATCTCTAGAGGATCAGTTTTTAGATTCTGAGGGTTTTTTGTCGTTAGAACTTGCCTTAAACACGACAGTAGCTGCTGTCGCAATTTATGAGCTAGACATAAGCATGCTGGTTGTCGGAGCGACACCTCCAACAGATGATATCGTTGATGCACTTGTTTATGGAAACACATCACCCACACATCCTCAGGCGGCGGCGATTATTCAATCAATTATGCCTGCCGGTTCGGGACTGTTATTTGAAGGAACAGAAGAAAACCCAACAGGGCACTCTCTTTCAAGGCTCCCAAATGGCGGTGATCCATTCGATTTAACGTCTTACACCCTTCAGGCGCCGTCCATGGGTATTACAAACGTGTTGTCTTGTGATGGCGGCATGCTCGCGCTTACGAATTTAGCGAACGACACCCTTTGTACAGACCAAGGGCCAGCCATCGCAACATTTACGCATGAGACCGATGCGCTTTCAGCCTTATTAACCCTATTTATCATCAATCCAGCGGACGGTACAATTCTTGGCTCAGCCTCAGGTTCGGCCATTAATTTTCAAGATTTGGGAGACGGAACCTTTGATGTCATTGCCGTTTCTCATGATTCACCGATTGATGCAGCCTCTTTAGAGGTGGGAATGAATATTTCAGGACTTACTGGTCCCGACTGTCTGTCTCAGAGCCTTGTTCCTTATTCTATTTTCTGCGTCACATGTGAGTCCCCAGCCTGTGATGGTGGGACGATGCTTGATGCAAGTGGCTCAGACGAGGTGTTGGCTTGTCTTACACCTGACGGCGCACTCGTCCCATTTGGTTATTTTTCTGAGGCTGTTGAGGACGACTTCCTCTTTGCCATCTGCACCACAGAGGACACGATTATTACAACAGTCGTTCAGCCATATTTTGACTTTGGTCCATTGGGGGTCAATGATTATCATGTTTGGGGAATTAGTACACAAGGAGAGCTAGATCAAACAACTGTTTTACCTGGCGCCTATGTTCAAAACGTTAATGCTTTAGAATGTGACAGCGTTGGGGCATCGTCACTTTTGGTGAGTATTTTAGCGTGTGGTGAAGCAGGACTTTGTGATGATTTAATCATCTCAGAGTACATCGAGGGCGACAGCCACAACAAAGCAATAGAGATTCACAACCCATCACCCATCAGTATAAACCTTTCGGCATACCACCTGGAGCTTTATAACAACGGCGCGACTGACGCAAACCAAACGCTAGATCTTCAAGGCGAGGTTCTTCCTGGGGGGGTTTACGTTATTGGAAATAGCCAATCCACACCTGCACTTCAAAACCTTTCAGACATCACAAGTCAAATCACGTGGTTTAACGGAAATGACGCCCTTGTGTTATTTAAAAATGGTGAAGCCATAGACGTTATGGGCGTTGTAGGACAAGATCCAGGCGATCCGTTTACCGTCACATCAGGAGGCTCTATGGCGGAGCACACGTTGGTTAGAAAACCCAACATAGGTCATGGAACTGTTGATTGGGAGGAGGGAATGACGCAATGGGACAGCTACCCCCAAGACACATTCGACTTCCTTGGGTCACACTCCGCAACATGTGGCGGACTAGGCACAATGACAATCGGTTTTGATGCTCCAGAATTATATGTGAGTGAGGGCGCTGGCATTACAGTGTCAATGTCACCCTTATACCCACTCGAAAACGCAACTGTAGAAGTAAGTGTCGTGGGTGGTGATGCCACAACAGGCTCAGACTATCCAGATGTTTTTCCACTCAACTTTAACTTTGACATGGGGCTTCTAAATTCTCAAGAATTCACCTTTTCTGCAATAGATGAGGAGGAGCCGGAGCTTCAAGAGGACGTCATACTCTCAATAAACGTAACGTCTGGCGGGGCGCTCTTAGGGATAGACACCCTTGTGATCCATATTCTTCCATCTGATTTAGAATACCCTGTGTATGAGATTAATCAAGTGAGAGGTGTCAACCCACAAGGCGTTTTGGACAGCATATCCACAGCGTGTGAGCTTAGGGGAATTGTTCATGGATGGAACGATTATCCCACAGGCCTTCAATTTACCCTTATCGACCCAACAAATGGCATCAACGTCTTCAGCCCAGTGAGTGATTTTGGCTACACTGTTCAGGAAGGAGACAGTGTTAGGGTCAGAGGTGTTGTTGATCAATATTTGGGTCTGGCCCAAATCCGAATTGACACACTGATCTACGAGGGGTCGGGATTTCCTTCAGACACACCTCAGCTCGTGTTTGAAATGGACGAGGAAACAGAGTCACGCATTGTGAAATTAAAATGTACTGAGCTTGTCGATTTATCCGACTGGACGAATACAACCCCTGGATTCAATGTTCGCCTCGCCTTCGGTCAGCAAGAAATAGTGATGAGAATCGACGCGAATACGGATTTGTTTGGCACAGAAGCACCTGTAGGCGTCTTTGGTGTGACCGGAATAGGTGGGCAAAGTGACCCTAATGCACCCTTCGTAGACGGCTACACCGTGACGCCTCGTGGCCAATACGACCTGACCGACCCCGTGAACGCAAGCTTTGAAGTTGAATCACCTTGGGACGGATCTAGCGGCCCCGTCGTTTTAAACAACACAAGCACAGGAGCAGAAGATTATTTATGGAACATGGGCGATGGAGAATCATACAATGAATTCGAACCTTTGCACAGCTACTTAGAATCAGGAGATTTTACAATATCCTTATCCGCCTTTAGTTTGGACGGAAACTGTAGTTCTCAGTCGTCTTTTGAGATTGTCTCTACATGGGTAGGCCTCGAAGAAATAGATGCTCAAAACCTTCAAGTGTATCCTAACCCAACGTCGGGGAGCCTGATGCTTTCGTCAGAACGGATGATCTTAAGCTGGGAGGTTATTGACGCGCAGGGCAGAATTGTTGCGGGCGAAGGCTTCACGAACATGCGCCAGGTCGCAATAAACACTTTCGACTTGAAGCCTGGACTCTATACCCTCAACGTAAGCACAGGTACAGGTAAAGAGGCGCTGCGCTTTATTCGAAATTAACAGATACCTCCGAAAACCGAAAGGAGTATGAGGAGGTCCTCCACGGTAACGGACCCGTCGTAATTGGCATCACCGGGACATGGTGATGACCAGATGTCTGAAACAAGGTCTTCAGCATCGCTGTAGCCGTTTTGATCGGTGTCGTAAAGAAGCGGACTCGTCATAAAAAGAGAAACCTCAATTCCATCCGTAAGCCCATCTCCATCCGTGTCTTGTATAAGCGGGTCAGTGTTTGTGATCAGGAGCTCTTGCTCATCGATTAACCCGTCTAGATCAGCATCTGAGCACGCGTCCCCCAGCCCATCGAGGTTGAAGTCAGCCTGGTCGGAGTTTGAAAGATTTGGGCAATTGTCGGCCACATCAATAATTCCGTCGGAGTCGGAGTCGGTTTGCGAAACACCCCCCATAAGGGCAAGGTCAGCGATAACAATGAAATGGTCAGACGCATCTAGGTCATCGTTTGCCAGAAGCCCATACTGCTCTAGCCGAGCAGCAGAAAGGTCAGATGTTTGGAGTGAGTATTGGCGCAGAACGTTTACCACGGCGTCCGAAACGATGATATAATCAAGTTTTCCAGGCATGTAGGCAGACCCATCATTCCGCCACGTATAATCCATTGCTCTGTCCGACAAGCGCGCATCTAACTCGACCATTGATGAGCCGTCCCAATCAGGCGAAAAGTCAACACCAAACTGGTCATTGTCATAAATGTCTCCTGTTTTTAAGGTATTTATAGAGCCAGACAGTCCGACCATATTTAAATCTCCTCCATAAACTATAGGGCTGCCAGGAGGAATGTCAATGGCGCCACCCACAGTCATGGCGTCGCGCTGGAATGCCATATACTCATCTGCCTGTTGCTGTCTCAAGGCATCTCCGTTACAACATTTTAAATGAGAACTTGTAAATAACAGAGGCACCCCCCAAACGCTTTCAGTACTGATTACACCAGGCATCTGTCGATCTATGGAAGGATATATTGAGGCAATGGGAAAGCGGCTTGCGATCATTAAATCGTAATCATCTTTAATGACCTGCCAACCAGTCCCAGCAAGGGGGAGCCAATCATCAAGCAGACCCGCTACAAATGAAGCAGAGACGTCATCAACTTCTGAAAAACCGATGATGTCTGGTTGAGTTGCCAGCAGAATGCGTTCGATGGAGTTTTGAGCACCAGCTTGATCTAGACGTCTGTTGACATTCCAAAAGGCCACCCTTATTTCAGTGCCGACCACCTTCTCTAGAGGTGTGGGGTCGACGGAGTAATTGAAACTGGTAAGAGCGTGTACACCTCCTCCTGAAGGGATTTCTGCTCCCGACGAACTTTCATACCATACAAACTTAAGGTCTCCATCTGCCAGATTCACCAAGGATCTGTCGAGGGCAAGTTCAAACTCAAATGCACTGTAGGTGGGCGATATATGGAGCCCCAAACTGTTAATTTCAGGACCAGATGGATTGCCGCTACTTGAAAATAAAGTCGCGCTACGCGATGGCAGGTCAATGACCAATTCTGCCCCGAGCCCCAACCCTTGATAATTGCTTCCAGTTGTGGGGTCATTGTCGAAATCGAGCACCAATTGAATGCTGTTTGGAAGGGTAAACTCGTCCAAAGCCACTTCGTTTGTCGTTTTGATATAGAAGTAAACCCACTCGCTTGTATGTGAAATCGCAACCTTGTTGATGTTGCCACCACCAATAGACGAAGTCCAGCTTTGGGCAGTCGACCAATCTTCGAAATTGTTATTTAAGGTAATCGGGCTTTGTGCTGACAATGAGCAAGATATGACCAAAAAACAGGCCATCAGTGGTGTGGAAATAGAAAAATTCATTTTTTAAGTTACGAATAAATCAGAGGCAATACGGTCTCCAATCAGCCACTTGGCTTCTGGAATACGAAAAACCGTTCCTGTATTTTGTGAAACCTGAACCAACCCGCCTTCGAGAGTCCACTTGTTAAAAAGCGCATGATTAAGTTTTGCGGGGTTGTATCCCCAGCGCTTTTCTAATGCCTCGAAATTGACGCCAGACGCAGTTCTGAGACCCGTCATTAACGATTCGTTGCAGCGGTCTCGATCTGACAGGAACTCTTCAGTAACCGGAAGCTCCTCTGCGTTTAATGCAGAGATATATTTGGGGTTGTTTGAGACCACGGCATATCTTTTGTTTCCAATAAATCCGTGTGCCCCAGCACCGAGACCCAAATAGGGCCCTCCAGACCAGTACCCCGTGTTGTGGATGGCCCTCCCAGATTTCCCGCGCGCCCAATTTGAGACTTCATAGTGATCGAATCCCGCAGAATTGGCAGCGTCAGATATATATCTGTAATCTTTCTCGATCCTTTCGTCAGGCATCTCTGTTTCGAGTCCTTTGGCAACCCGATTCCCCAACACAGTTCGTGGCTCTACTGTAAGCGCATAGCAGCTAATGTGATCAATCGGAAGTCCGAGCGCGATATCCACGGTTTGTTCCCACGCCAAGTCAAATTGAGGCAGCCCGTAGATGAGATCTATAGAAATCCGCTTAAAACCAGCCGCCTGGGCAAGCGCGACAGCTGCTAACGCTTCTTTGCCACTGTGCTTTCTGTTCATCCACTTGAGCTGGGAGTCGCAAAACGACTGCACGCCTATACTTAAGCGATTGAAGCCAGCATTTCTCCACCCCTCTAAAGCTTCCTGCGTGACATCCTCTGGATTGACTTCAATTGTCGTTTCAAGAAAAGCGTTGGTTTTAAAAGACGCAGAAATGGCTGACACAACTGTTTTTAAAGCGTCACTCGAAAGAACAGACGGTGTTCCTCCACCAAAATAGAGTGTTTGGTATTCCAGATTGCTCCAATCTGGGTTTTTGGACCTTAACTCAACGTCTTTGAGCAGGGCTTCTACATAGGAATCCACTTTTAAGAGAGATGTAGAAAAGTGAAAATCACAGTAGTGACAAGCTGTGCGACAAAACGGAACGTGAACGTAGATTCCTGACATGTGTGCAAGGTCGGTGTGAACAGGGTTATCTTCGCATTATGGCTATGGAAATTCGTTGGGAAAATAAAACGTTAGAAGTATGTACACAAACACCCCCACATTGGGAGTGGACGCGTTTGTCGGAAGGGACGTTTCGAGTAACGATCCAAGGGAAGAGCTATAAAGTAGAAGCGATTGACGGTCCCGACGCTCTGGGCAATATGACAGTGAGAGTTGCAGGAATAGAGCGAGAAGTCAAAATACTCAACGAAAGAGCCCTGCTGTTAGATAAAATGGGCATGTTTTCGGGAGACACAAAAGCCGAATTACAATTGTGCGCACCCATGCCTGGAAAGGTGCTGAGCGTCAAAGTTTCGCCGGGACAATCCGTTAATCCAGGAGATGCCTTGTTGGTTCTAGAGGCGATGAAGATGGAGAATGTCATCAAATCTGCTGTTGAGGGAGTGATAGAAGATGTCCCCGCTAAACCAGGAATGGCTGTTGAAAAAGGAGAGTTGCTGGTCGCTTTTGAGGCCTAAATGATTTCATAACTTTCGGGTATGCTAAATAAGCGAACAATTCCGTTGAGGAGTATGTATAAATCGACTGCTGTCGCACTTCTTTGTGCGCTTTCTGTTACACATTTACCGGGCAAGCTTTTAGCCCAAACCTGTGACAACCCTATAGAGATATGTGGAAACGAGCCGACGACCATTATGGACTTTACGGACGTGGACTTCACAGGACAGGCCATCGACTCCTGTGTTCTCGGAAACTTTATGACCGTGATCGGTTTTCACACGACCTACCTAAACAGCAATGAAGGCGTCACGATTTCTATGAGTGGCGTAGCGTGTGCGGGCACGTTTCTGAGCGCAATTGTTGTAGAGCCAAATGTTTTAGATCCATGTAACACTTCTCTGTATACTGCCGTTTCGAATTGTGAAGGTTCGTCAGAGGACTTTACGTTTACGACATCAGATCTGTTTGTAAACACGGACTATTTAATTTTAGTGTCAATTGACGCTGAGTCGTTTCCCTCAACATGTGGTTTTGTGATTGAAGCGTATGGGGAGCCG
>ENA-OREB01000439-OREB01000439.1-marine-metagenome-genome-assembly--contig:-NODE-439-length-21273-cov-5.092329_pt1 | contig 21273 bp, 12 predicted proteins | sample MGYA00248625_ERZ508552 | MGnify/ENA primary metagenome ERZ508552 (study PRJEB26219, sample SAMN06267888) | marine metagenome | isolation source: Monterey Bay, California, USA | place: USA:Monterey Bay...
TTGTGCATAATACAGCAATATTTATTGCAATATTGTTAGGCTTGGCAATATTTATTGCAATAATTGCAATAAATTGCAATTATTTATCATTTGGTTCATCAAGCCGTGGTGTGTATTGTGTGGTAAGTAAGACATGTAATGTAATGGTACTTGATGTGCCCTCGGGGCTCACTGTTAATGTTCAATTTTTTTTTACCACGGCTATCCCTCTATATTTGGTTGCTTCGCAATATTTTGTTGGTGAGATTTCTCACTGAATTTATTTTCTTGTCGTACGTATTTCTTTGCCTAGTAGTAGCGAGAGTGCGTCTACTCTAACGAATTTTGTACATTTTAACCTATGTACTTAATGTGAAATATTCACAGTTACTATTTGGAAAAGAGGACAATAAAAGAATGGCATCACTTAATCCGTTTCGGGGAAGGATTGTTGTTGAAAGCTTACCACTACTATCATTCACCCTATCACCATTTTACCTTTTACCCCGGCGTCAATAAATATACACATCATCTACACATACACCTACACCTTACACACATTTACACAAATTGGAAAATAGAGTATATTATTAACAACATCATCATGTCAAAAGTAATTCCAACTGATGTCCAATTAAGGGAAAAGATGGAGGAGATGACGCAAGTAGTTGTGGAAAGTATTAGCGAAGAAGAGTTACAGTGTGGACATTTCGTAGCAGTATTATCTGATAAATTCAATGGTGTAGTAGACCTAACATCCAAGAAGAAATTTATCGAGACTACTATGGGTGAAATTATTGATTCCATGGATTGCGATGATGATGATCATCCTGCTGCTCGTGGGGAGGAGGAAAGTATTAGCGAAGAAGAGTTACAGTTAGGACGTAATTATCTTTTAGATTTAGGGGGTAAGAATGTGAAGCAAACCACATTGCTGAAAAAGACTGGGTCGGGTACCGGAAGAGACAAGAAGTCATCTAAAGCAGCAAAGAAGAGAGAGATTACTAAGTTCAAAACGCACTTTGATCCATTCGCGGCCACCCTTTCGGAAGAGCGCCTGCCTAAGGAATGGCCATCTGAAGACGATGATTTTAAATCATACCTAATAAATAAGATTGAGCAGGATACTGATATGGATGAGAATGCAAAAGAAAGGTTGAAATACGTCCTCGAGAACAGTTCAAGCAAGATGAAACAAGTCCAGGTTTGCTGGATGATTGCAAAGAGCTTTGCGAAGGTTCCTCGCGGTGGATATAAGCCAAATACTGACTGTCCTGTGTGCAAAGTGGCAGAGAAGAGACTGGTAGACATGGCCCATCACAATTGCAAATATTGCCGATCATGCTACGATAATAGTGGATGGAAGCAAGTGTTTGTTCTTCATGAGAATTGTCGCTGCAAGAAGGATGATGTTTTGGATTGAGATACAAAAGATTCTTGTCCAAATAAAAGTTATGTATCTATGTAAAAACATTAATCTCGTTCGGCACACTGACAATCTAAGATGCATAATCCATTGCCACAGTTAGTTTGGTCCACGTTATAGGGCTGTCTCGACTCTGTTTACGAATGATCTCTTAGTAATCGTCAGAGTTGCTAGTTCTTCCACTTCAGCTTATTGCCTTAACCCATAATAATACTGGTTATCAGTATTTTTTTCAATTCATTTTATACACTTATCTTTGTTTATTATTCTGATCAACCATTACCATAAGGTCGTTCATTCACAGGTACACGTACCTCATATTTTATCAGTTCATTCCACTCAAATTCAATTCAATCACTCTCGTCATAGTTCATACCACTACTATCTTGTTCATACCTCTTTTTTCATTCTACTCATTCTGCTCACCATTCTCTTCATTCTCTGTATAGTTCACTCCACTATCTTCACTTTCACTCTCTTGTCCTCTGCCGTATTCCGATTCATCTTCTTCATCTCCATCGACGAAATCTGATTCACTTGTATGATCACTTACACTATCTTCCACATCATTTTGGTCATTTTCATCACGTATCGACCAATCGGATAGCCTATCATCAATTTCTTCTCCCATCTTATTCGAATCGAAGGAAGATGTATCATCGTTTAGATTTTCATTGCCACCGCCTCCTTTTATTTCTTTGGCAAACTGTTTCAAACTGTACCCAGATAATGTCTCCAAGTGCAAGTGCAGAAATGTAATCATGTAGCCTTCGGCAGTTACGCCATGATTAAGTACTGCATATCCGTCTGTCTGCATAATTTTTGCTAGAATGTCAAACTTTTGTCTGTACATCATTAATTGCAAATCGTTTACTAAATTTTCTCCCTCCCATGAATGCATAATCTTTGGATTGTTGTTGTTGGTGTATGATCCATCTTTTTGAGCACACCACTCATTTCTATCATTAATCTTATGCTCCAAACATTCTTCGATGAATGAACAATCAATATCGTCTACTATTAGTATTCTTGTAATTGCATATTTGTGTTCGTAATCTTTTTCTCTTTCTTCATATGGTTCCAATAATTGTTCTATAATAGTGTCAACATTACAGTCCTTGTCAAGGACGGTCTCAATGTCGAGGTCCTCCATAGTGGTGTCTTCATTTTCGACCACTACTGTTATTTCCGGTGACATGAATGGTACCCATTGTTTCATAAATGCTGAAGTTGTACTATCGATGGTGCCGTCCCAATTATCAGAACCTATACCTAACTTGGGTCGTTTCGCTCGTTGCTGTTCGATGTTGCTAGTTTTACGTCTTTGCCGCTTCAAATTGGTTCTCATAGCAGCTGCAATGCTTTCGTAATTTTCTCGATCTTCAGTAGCTTGTTCGGTCTCGTCCCTAGGAGTTTTAGGCGTTTTTTGCTTCTTTTTGTTGGTACTTTTAGCGGGAGTTTCATTTGGTCTCTTACTGCTCGTCTTGTCACTTTTGGTAGGAGTTGTAATTTCTGGTGGACGTATTGTCTTTTTGATGTTACTTCTTTTTGCAGCCGCCTTTTTGTTGTCCGTGTCCTCATCATGTCGTTCTTCATCACTTGAGTCGTCGTCCTCTTCTTTTTCAGTATCGTTTGTAGCTAGAGTACTGTTATTTGTGAAGCTTGCGTTGCTTTTGTCAGGACTTTCTTCTTTGTTGGTACTTGTTGCGCTGGATGGGCTCTTATTTGGCGTACTGTAGCCATCTTCGTTTGCTTTCTTCTTCTCTTCTTTTAATGCCTTTTTATTTTCTTCTTCTTGTTCTACCTTTGCTGCCTGATCTGAACGAGTTGTCAACTTGATAGGAGATAAGCTGTTGGTGTATTTTTCTTTTTTCCAAGCAACCATCTCGTGTAAGTCCTTGTCCTTGCCAGTCCATGGATCGTCTTCTATCGCATTTCCAAAAAGCATCATCATAAATTCTTGTAGGTTAGAGAAGAATGTTAAATCTTTCCCACCTCTCATACTAAATTGTTTCAAATTCTTAGCATAATTTCTGTCGAAGCGGATAACATCTGATTCACTTTTCTTTGGAACGCCCTGCAAAGAATTTTGTTCGCTTATTTGCGAATCATGACATTTTTTGGGGGTCATTTGAAAACCTACTATTCCTCCCTCCAATAGTTTCTTATCATCCATTTCTGCTTTAATGCCTTCTACTTGTTTATTGTAATATATTATGTACATCACCATAGCCATGACATACTTGACTTTCGATTCGAATAATGCTTTTTGTGTTGTTAAGTACATAGCTGCTTCTTGACCATTATCTCTCATTGGGTTTTTATAACCTTTATCCATGGGACACATTTCTTTCAGCAACTCAGATGCTTCTTTCTTCTGATCAATACTTTTTTTCATTCCAGTTGAACTGAATGCATAGTCCCACATCTTCTTAAAGTCTGGAAAGACTTCTCCTACATCCTCATTCAATGTCGGATTGATGCCATGTCTTCTTATTACTTGTACCATATCCCAAATATTCTGTGTACGTATCATTGTTTTCAAGACTTGCGTGAACACACCTGTTGGTCGGGGAGATTTTGGATTTGCGTTTTGAATACTGTCCACAATATGTTTTGATACAACGTTGGCTAAAACATTCGTCATATTCAAGATAACACCTGGTAGGATAAGACAAGCATTGATAGAAAAGTTTATGTGAGAATGATGCTTGTCACAATTTTCATTCATGAAAAAAATACCGGATTCCAGTATTTTTTGTATTCTTACCTAGCGTGTAGCGAACCTTGTCGTCTGTTAAAGGATTTTCTTGAGCCTTCTGGTTGTATTTTGCTCGAGCAAGTGCCTTGGTAAGGGGCGATAAGTTAATTTCATTGCTAAGGCATGCATTCACAGCTTGCATCAAAAATAGAGCTGATGCCATCCCACTTTGTTCTTCTGTTGCAAGCGAGCATTTCTTATCCATGTTGTATTCATTCCATGCAGGCCATTTGATTTCAACTGGATTACCCACTTGTATAAACTTGGTGTGGTATTTCATTAAGTAATGTAATATATTTTGATGATGTTCTGCAGTCAAATGTGCGTTGAATTTGCAATCTTCGTGACAGCACTTGTATATGATCGGTAATACTAAAAGGAGATTAATTTCGTAAGGATTTAGTAATTCTTGTCCATTATTTTTTGTCATCTCTCCAATGATCTTATCATACCTGTTATCAATTTTGCTAAATAGAACCACTTCTGCTGTGAGACTAAACGGTGGGATAACCCGAATTCTTGAAGTATAATCCGCATTATTTTGATGTCGTTCATCTTTTGTTACCGCATAGCTGTACTTTTTAATTTCCTTGGGATTGTAGTTATCCTTCTTTACATTTCCTGTCTTAATGACCTTTGTAATATCTTCATCAGTTTGTGCGAGACAAGTAAAAATTTGTTTAGCATGAAGATATGTCTTTTCCGATGGATTTTCGATATATGATTTCAGTGTTGGATGTGCTAGTATTCCGTCTGGTGCTAGTTTGAGATATTCCGTCCTGCCATGTGTTTCATCATGTTCCAATTTTTTCAGTTTGCTGATTTTGGGGAGTGTTGACGTTATGCCTCTTTGATATGCTGTTGTAGAGTCATTGGCATTACCTAGTGCCATAAGATTCGGGTCGACCATACTTGAACGTCTGTTGTTTTCTTGACTCACTATTGACTCATCTATTTCTTCCAATGTTGCTATAACACCCTCCAAGAAGTCTTTATTACTAACATTCGTTTTTGCCATAAAACTGCGGAAGCTTGCTTCTCTGAGACATTTTAAGAATGTGTTCTGATTCACGCTGGGCTTTTCTACTAAGAACTCAACTGCTAGTGTCATTTGGCAATGATTACTGTCAAATGCGTTCCTCATTCCGTATTCTCCTGTCTTCACTTCATCAATTGCCAGTTGCTTTGCATTAAACGTAGTTTTCGAGATTGACTTCTTCCATAGGTCAGATTCACCAATGTTTCCCTCTATCAAAGACGTCTTGACCCACTCATCAGTTAATGTATTATATTCAACTTTGGGTTGATAGCTATTATAACTGCTTCCTTCATTCACTCCAATAAGACTAATAGATCTATGCTGTCCTTCTTTTAGATCAAAATATACATTTAACTTGACATCACCATCTTCGAAATCATAGCCTTCTTTCCATCTCATGTTGGTAAATTCATGCTGTATTTTGAGAATGTCATCTCCTGACAATTCTTTTTCTTTCTTTTCCCATTGTTCAGCAAAGTTGTACATTTTTGCTACTTTCAATCTTGCCTCTTCATTGCAGAGATTTATTGTCTTAAGCTTTTTAACAACTGCTGCTATTTGTTTTGTGTTCGATGGTATGTATTTGTAAAAATCAAGTGCTCTGTTAGGATGATTTCCTCCTACTGGAGTAGCCAGGTATTTAAATCGAGTAATTCTCTTTATAAATTTGAACTGGTAATTGCAAGTGAGTTAAATGGAGGAAAGGTTAGATTTTTTTTGGAATTAAAAATTAAAGAAAAAATACCGGATTCCAGTATTTTTTTTAAATTAAAAAATTATAAAAATACCGTTTTCCAGTATTTTTCTGGAGAGACACATATCTCAATAAAATATTAAGAATGGGAAAAATACTGGAATCTAGTATTTTTTAACAAATGTATCACTTTGTATTTACCTGTTGAATTGATACTTCTGTTGTTAATGCATCCTTTTCCCCAATGAATGCATGTGCTATTAATTGGTCAGCGGTAATGTCACCATTTTTATGATTCTCAATACAAGCGTTTGTAGGATTACCCAAAAGTCTGTTCGTAATTTCTCCTATTAAGTTGGCTTTCGGATCGTTGTGATTTGTGTTGATAGATACTATTCGTCCATCTGGTAATCTTGGTAACATTAATCCAAGCACTACTGGATGAACAGGTATTGATTTTGCTTTTACAATGCATGTCTGTTTCTTACTGGGAGAACCCATTGGCGAGAGAATCTGGTCCTGAATAGCATTGATGGCTGTGGGTATTCCTCTGTTGTCTATAACATTATAGATTGAATCATCGCTGCTGTCGGAATAACTAGTCCTGGGAGTCCTGGCTGAAGGGACAGATTCTTCAGCCCCATCATCAGGAGAGGCAACCGCATCATGAGGCGGGGGTAGCGTTCCGGCGTCTTTAGCAACATCCGTGACATCAGTAGCAGCAGCGGCAGATTCTTCAGCCTTTTCCTTATCAGGCGAGGCAGCCGCATCATGAGGCGGGGGGACGAGTGCACCATCCGTGTTAGACTTGGTACCACTACCTTTAGGAGTATTTTCAGCCGTGACATCAGTAGCAGCAGCGGCAGCACCTTGTAGCGCGCCGGCGTCTTTAGCAACATCCGTGCCAGCAGTAGCAGCAGCGGCAGATTCTTCAGCCTTTTCCTTATCAGGAGAGGCAGCCGCATCATGTGGGGGGACGAGTGCACCGGTTAGTGCACCATCCGTGGCAGCCGCATCATCCACAGCTGCACCAACCATGGAAGACTTGGCACCACTACTTTCAGGATCTTCAGCCTTTTCCTTATCAGGCGAGGCAGCCGCATTATGAGGCGGGGGGACGAGTGCACCATCCGTGTTAGACTTGGTACCACTACCTTTAGGAGTATTTTCAGCCGTGACATCAGTAGCAGCAGCGGCAGCACCTTGTAGCGCGCCGGCGTCTTTAGCAACATCCGTGCCAGCAGTAGCAGCAGCGGCAGATTCTTCAGCCTTTTCCTTATCAGGAGAGGCAGCCGCATCATGTGGGGGGACGAGTGCACCGGTTAGTGCACCATCCGTGGCAGCCGCATCATCCACAGCTGCACCAACCATGGTAGACTTGGCACCACTACCTTCAGGATGTTCAGCCTTTTCATCAGTAGCATCAGCGTCAACACCATGTTGTCCGCCGGCATGAACGCCATCAGCCGCAACATCAGGATTGGGGGCGAGTTCAACAATAGCAACATCGGCCGCATCATCATTAGCTGCATCATCATCAGAAGGCGCCATAATATATGGTTGATGTCTTGGTCGAATTATGGTAGGATTATTTCGAATGGTTTGATAGCAAGTATCAAAGATTATCGTATATTATTTGCAGGCTACAGGTTAGTATTATAAACATTGATGCGTGAAATGAGTGCAATGGTTAGTTGGTGTAAGTTGGTATTATTGCATAACAGCGAGGAAGAACAGCCACTAATATCAATTAGTCAGATACACTTACATTTTTGCCGTTAGGTTCTTGAAAGGATATAATTCGTTACTGTTTATGATTGCTACTATTATTCAATAGAGGGGCGGGTGGTCGATTGTAGTATGTTGATTGCAATGTATTAATAATTATGATTCTACTTGGTGGTTGAATTTTATGAGGTGTGGCGTGGACTGTAATTAGATGTGGGCTGGTTTGCTTTATTATTTTTTCGTCGAGGTGAAAATCTGCTGCCCCACAAATTTTAATCCCATCAAAAAATTCAACTGCCCTTTACCACCGAAAAATTAGTAAAGCTGGCCAAAAGTTGTACAAATTGGTTATAGCTGCGAAAATTATCCACAATTTGATGTGGGCCGGTTTGTTTTATTTTTTTCGTCGAGGTGAAAATCTGCTGCCCCACAAATTTTAATCCCATCAAAAAATTCAACTGCCTTTCACCACCGAAAAATTGTAAAGCTTGGCCAAAAGTTGTACAAATTGGTTATAGCTGCGAAAATTGATTTTGGTCACCAAAAGTAGTATCAGCCCCAAAGTTGACAGGGCGGTAGATTTATCTGTTATAACTGCGAATTTTTTGTTTGGTTGCCAAAATTAGTCAAACTGCCCCCAAAAATTCAGGGCAATTCAATCAGTTTATTTATCAGAGGAGAAAATGGGCTGTTCAAAACTATTGCTCTATTTTCTCAAAACTATTGCCCATCCAAAAAAAATACACATAATCGGCATTTGTCAAACATTAAGCGCTGTCATGGTATCCGACCTTTATTTGACTCGCAGTAATAATAATCCACTAGCAATCCATATATCGGAACTTTGTCAAACATGGTGCCGATTATGTCTAGCCGAACTTGCCGAACTTTAATTTGATGTTTCTATTGCCTCGTCTAGCCGAACTTTAATCTGATGTTTCTATTGCCTCGTTTCATGATGTGCATTTCATAATATTGTTTCGAGTGCTCATAATTTTCATTCATCCTCCCTCATACAGTCATTTACGACTTCCTTCATAATCATGCTATCCTCCCACTCGAAACGCTCTACATCACCCATCTGCCGCCGTGGTATCTTACCGATAGCGGCGAATGCTTCGGCATTACATTCAGAATCATCGGCCGCCTCGTCGAAACCATCGCAACCATCCGTGAATTCGCCGTCGCGATCAGTATCAACGGCCGCTGCATCAAATCTCTCGCCATCGACCGAGAATAATCAAACCATATCATCTGTCGTAACTCCCCAGGCTTCTCCATTAAAGCGTCCCAACGAAGGTGACGCCGGTTCGAACGAAGTGAAGCGTTTGAACATGGCTATTGGCGGTCCAGGGTTCAAGTTTTCAAGCTCGAGTAGCCATGTCAAAAATCAGTTTGGCCCCACATGGCATCCAATCAATCTTGGAGAGTTAGATTCGTCCTGTGATTTCTATGGGACGCTGGGTGGTATCGTTGATATCGACTGGACCAGCAGTAATTGCTTAGATCGAGCACTGGGCACATATCAGGCTTGTAATGGTCGGTCGTATGAAGGACCTGGTCCTCTTAATCAACAACAAATTCTTGATTTAATCATTAAGAACCGTTCCATCGACGAGCTAAACGCGATACTCCAAGCGCGCACACCTGTTCATGCAAAAATAGCTAAGACAAAGAAACTCATGGCAAAGACCCTCAGCAAGCTACTATCTGATCGAATCAAATCACAGTAAGTAAATATTGAACACGAATTTTCAAAAAAATACTGTTTTCCAGTATTTTTTTGAATTTGTATATTTTTTTTTAGTGTTTTTTTTCAAAAAAAAAAAATACTGATTTCCAGTATTTTTTTTATTTTATTATTTAAAAAAATATTAACTTTTCATTTTGTATCTTGTTTTTAAACACATATCCCAGTACCCAGATTTACGAAGGTGTTTACATTGAGAAAGTATTTAATGCTGGCGTATTCAACGGTGTAGTCATTCAACTAAAGAATGGCTTTACTTGTTTCTCAAGAGAATTATTATATCTCATTATTTATGAGGATGGCGATGACGAAGAATTAGATGACGAACAGGTTAAAGACCTGATCATTACTGATCCAGTTAAAATTGCCCAAGCTCAAACTAAGAGTTATTCCAACAAGGAAGGTACGATTACTTTCACCTATGGTCAAGGAGTGGTTTATTCCACTGGCTCAGAGCCAGACAAGTCAGTCATGATTCCCAAAGATGTTTCACCTGCGACTACCATCATGTTTAAGAGCAACCCAACTAGCACTATTACCAATCCATATAAGAAAAGCGGTAATATGAGCGGCGTATCTTTGTCCAAAGGAGTTAATGAAGAGGGGAAGGGAGTTGATGAAGAGGGGTGGACTCTGGAGGAACGTCGTGAAGAAGCTAGACGCTGTATACCTTTGGAGGAGCAACGTCGTCTTTTGGACGGGCTAAAGGAATATGAATATGAAATTTGTGAAGAGAAGACCAATCAAGGTAAGTCATCAAACTCATCCTCAAACAAAGATAATACAAGTGCCGTGGTGATGCCAAGTGTCGGTGGTAGTAATAATACAAAAAGATCAAAGTTAAATTTGAGTCGATTCAATGATAAGGGGGGCAGCCGTGCTTCAGAAGGCATCGTATACTACGAAAGTGCCCCATTCCAAGGTAGTGATGAGAACCATTATCGTTTGGTGTTTGTGCAATTTCCAAATATCATTTGGTATATCAAAGCTGAATACGTCAAAATGGTACTGGAAACCTTATTTGATGATGATGATGTACCATACTGGGTAACTTCAATGCGAGAAATCTTCATCCGGAAACAACCATATGGACCTAACACTTTTCATAGGAAAAAAAAATCAAATGGAGAAAATGGTTATCCAAAATCAATGTTTGTGTTCACTCATGTGGTTGGTAAATCCGCACTTTCTCTTGAGACCCATTCACTGAGTTCTGCTATCACCAAGTTGCATAGCCTGTTTGCCAATACTGATGGATTGAATGAAGCGTTGCATTCCTGGTTAAGTGAAAACCAACCTGGTATTATCTCCTTTTTCAAGAAGGAATTCAACGAAAAGGCTATGCTTGAAAAATTTGACAATAATATCAATAAAGCATTCACTTCCAAGCGCACGATGAATTCAAATGTGGCACTTGATAAATTCATGTTGGATTGGGACATCAAGCAGTTTATTCAAAACGATCTTGGTCTCAGCAATTGGCCCCAGAATAAAATATCAAGCATCTTTGGTCACTCAACTACTGGCGCGGGGATTCCCAAATTCGATAATGTCAAAGAATTATCTCTCAACGATTAATATCATCAGATAATGTTTATCTAATAATGAAAAAAATACCGGAAATCAGTATTTTTTTGGCTTCGAAAATATTTGTGATTATCAATTATGAGCACATTAATCAGTATAATGTTGTTGTTTTTACGAAATACTAAACTTCTTACCTTTTTATATTTTTAACATACTAGGTAAGTTACATCTATGGAAATGCGCTGTCGTGACAAAGTCGAGTAGTCGTAGCGGTAATAACGGGAGCAGTCATTCAAAAGCATCTATCAGTGGCGGTTATAATAGAGCAATCTTTGGTACTACTTCACAGAATGATAGTAATAATCACATTGGGACTGATAATGACGACATGCTTGTCAGTGAAAATAGTCCTATTGAGCCGACAATTCTCGAGAGTGATCATTCATTATCACATCTTAATGAAACAATCATGAATGAAGTATTCAAATATTTGAAACCAAGAGATTTGCTTACTTTAGTGACTTGTTGCAAACAAGCTCCAAGAATACCACTTGTGACGATGGATCAGTGTATTTCAGTAGTTTTGAACAGTGGACCCTGTGGTGTGAAATCACTCATAAATATCAACAAGTTGATGGTAAATAGATCCATATATCCTGTTTCCATTGCCCGCTTGCTTCGGATCGGCTGTGGCGTGAAATGCGAGTTCTGTGTTCAAAATGAAGTTAGAATTACAAGACCACAATGGGGTGTTAATGTTTGTTGGAAGTGTCTTAGTAATAATACCAATGACGAACAAGAGGATAATACTGATACTTGGAATATAAATCGATTATGGAATCGGACTTTCATTAGGCGGGGAGGGAAACATTTCGTGAAAGCCTACTACCTTGCTCATCGAGCAGCAATATTCAAAACATTTAATGACCCTCAAGTGTTAGCGTACTGTTATGGAATGAGACCAGTTGAATCTTCTTATTTCGTTGGCAGAATGGTTAACAGTATGGATAGATATGAAATCATGTACAGAACATTAACCCGAGATCACAGTAATGTCTTGATTGGTCCAAGGTTTAGCTTCGATATGATGAGAGAGATAGTTCAATTTTTAGAACAAGACGACTCACGAACAGTGGAACAATTCTTGTCAGATATGAAGGATGCACCGTCAGTCACCGACTATGATCAATTTACAGATTCATTCCAAAATCGAATTGAGGAAGCCACATCGAATCAAATTGCACGCTCAAGGAATATTGAACATATGAAGTACATCTCTCGTTTGATGAAAATTGAACGTGTACTGGAAGCTTTGCATCAAGTAGCACTGTTCTTGACTGTTGAAACGCTCAACTCACCACAACTACTAGTAGAAGCTAGCCAATGGCAGCAAATTTTTGCGACATTACCAGTTACTCAGTATACAGTCAACGCATTACACAGATTGATGCTTTGTTATCGGGAAGAACATCATTTGCTAATGAAATCTTGTATAAGCTTTGACACTGGTGACCATGATGTTAATGTGCGTCTCATGCACTTCTTCCAGTCACTTATACAAGCTCCATCGAAAGTTACAAAAAAAGAAGCACGAATTACTGCAATGTACATGTGGTTAGAATTTGAGCAAGATGTGAATCGCCGTCATAATGTTATACCAGCTCTGTGTGCAGAAGCAGACGTCAATGAGTTTAATCAGCCTGTATTGAGGACAAGTTTTGCCGACCAATGGTGGATGAAGCCAAAATTCAGACCCAGAACAACTAGCTTCAAATGGAAGCATCGACCTTGGAAAGATACGTCTAAGAATCGCAGATATTAGTACTTGTCAATCTAACCATTTTTTTCTGTTTATTTAACATAATATGTCAATAACAGAAATAGATCAATACTGGAAGAACGAAGTAGTCAGGGAAACAAACCATCTAGTTAATATTACTTGGTATTTTAAAGCTATGCTTACGAGAGATAGAAATTTTGCTATGAAGAGGTACTGTAATCAAGATGGATATTCAATTATGGGAGTCATTCACAATGATCAAGACCTAAGCATGTCAATTCTTCATCAAGCTAGAAAAACATATAACGAACACTACAGATTGAATTCTGGTAGAGTCAAGATTATCAAACAGAACGAGGTTAGCAGAGTCACTGGAAAAATAGTTTGTTATGATCAAGCCGCTGAAAAATATCAAGTCTGTTTGGATGTAGAAGGATCAGAATCCCAAGAAATTAGTCATTACAACATTGACAAGCTAATGCCAGCAGACAACATAAATGATGTGCATGGTAAAGGTTGTCATGACGACATATATACTCGAAATTGTCATATATCAAGTGGCGTGTGTGAGTATGCATTATCATTCAAGTCGTGGGTTTACGATAAATTACCAATACATACAAATGGTAGAATACAAGATTCAACTGAAACGTATAAGTACTTCAATCAATTAGTGGATGTTTCGAACAAAACCATCGCGTCATACCGTTCTGAATTAACAATCAATGATGGTGTAAGATATTCGGAATCACTTCAACAGTATGATAAACATGTCCTGACCCTACCTTATAGAACTGACGATGAATCTATTGCAATGGCTTGTTATGGACAGTCATACTTTGACAGAACCAACCATTCGTCCTTCAATGAAACGACTATACTAAAATCCATCGGTAACGATAACATAGTCATCAATCAGTCAACATTAAACAGACTATTACCTGGAGGTAGTTTGAATGATGAGCTAGTAAACTTGGGTATAAGATGGTAAGTTTAATTTTGTGCATGATAAGTAACTGGTTAAACCATTTTATCTGAAATTCAACGTGTCATTACAGGTTGACGTGTGGTATTGAAAATATTGTTGTATTCAATTCCACCTACTTGAATCATTTAGAACAACAAGGTGGAATTAGTCTGTCTATGAAATATTTGTACAATCACAACATAACTGTCATGGACAAGAAGCTTTTGCTTTTCCCATACCGCAGATTGAATCACTGGTCATATTTTTTAGTTGTCAATCCAGGTTGTATAACCTCGGCATTTGAAGGGAACATCATCAATAAGAAGAAAGAAGCTCCATGCATATTATTATTTGATTCATCTCCAACAACAACCAAAACAAAAGCTGACGGGAAAAAAGTCGCATTTGTAATAATCCAATGGCTCAACAAATTATGGAGGGATGAAAAAGAACAGAAAAATGCATATTCAATATCCATACCTTATTCCAAACGCAACATGCCTTTAATCATTCCTACAGTATCGATCCAAACTAATGAATGTGATTCTGGAATGTATATGATTATGAATATGACGGAAACATTATCAATTCTTAATCAATCGTTAACATTTGAGGACATTTATGACAAATATGAAAGAGTTATTAGTAATAACGAATCATTCAAGTTCAATGAATCAGACGTATTAAGTGCAAAGCTCGATTTTCATCGTTTGGTATCAAATTTGGGAATATCATTCAATACCAAACGACTCAAACAACCTTTACAGCCAACTGTAAATACTAATTTGAACCACGATAATAGCGAACAAAACGACTTGTACTCACTGTCTTGTCAGTCAGAAGTAGACAGTAACGATTCATCATGGGGATCAAAATACAAGAACAAACGAAAACACCATTCAAGGTAAGTCAACGCGATTTTGTGTTTAAAAAAAATACAGATTTCCAGTATTTTTTTACAATTGTACCTGACTAATTTTGCACTCAAATCATAGTAATACTCAAGATTCCAACCACTCATCGTAAGTAAAAAAATACTGATTTTCAGTATTTTTTTGATATTGTAATTACCATACTAACCTACAATACCCTAATTGCTAAGCATATCAACTAAAATTAGTGATAGTACTAATGACAATGATGATGATGAAAATGTAGATCCATTACAAAGCAATCGTGATCATGGTCAATTAACTAATAATGATTTGAATGATATATCTACAATATTAGTGTCAGGTTGTGAAATTCATTACAAGACTGATGGAGTCGAATCACATTCTCATAAGTACATCAAAAGTGCGATTGTTACAAGCGTATTTGACTTTGATGACGGAATGGGTACGAGACTAATGCTCAACACACACGATCAAATCGATCCTATTCGACACATGATTAGCATATCAAAATTTAAGATACCATCAACAGGTGAATTGATTGTTAATCCGCGACAAAAGTGGATGCGGTTGAAAGAGTTTACAGTTATTCCTGATGTCATGCGAGTTCGCCAAAACCAAGACACTATGGAGGGTTGCAACAGAGCAAAGCGGCTACGAGTCAGTCGAGGTTTGGCAAATTACAACATTCAAGATCAACGCAGGTCCATACATGTGAAACATTCCAAGTTGGATGTACCTCAACCATCAACTATCCATTGGCAAGGCATTTCATTGAAAGAAAAAAAAAGTGCCACTAAATCTATCAATCATTATTACAAATTATGTGCTAATCTTGGACTGATCGAACGTTTTTACAAATCGAAAATAACTACCTCATCAAATTGGAAAGAGTTCACGTCTCGAAAAAAATCATTAAATGGATCGGTAGTACAAGCGAATAAAGATGGAGCTTTCGATTTGAAAATACAATCGTCTCTCAGCTTCTACCAGACAACAAGTGGCGACCGTCGTTCTGTCACAAAACGTGATTTAATAGTACGAGAGGCTATATTCAAATTTGAATACAACAACAAGTGTCAAAGAATCAAGATATGTCCAAGCTGTAAAGAAAATGTCATGGTGAATGTCAGGACTAAGAAACAATTAGATCAACATTTCACAAGTGTGTCAAAGGTACATCCAATTTGTGACCATTGCAAATCAAGTGAAAATGTAACGGCCGATTCGGACTACTACGAACATTCTAATCGTCATCCTGTTTGGTTTGAACACAATACTGACTCTGGAGAAATTGTTTTAGATTCCAACGGTAATAAAAACGCCAAGTATACAATACCTGAGGAATTACAAGACTTGCGAATAGGCGAGAAGCTACTAATTCAGAGGTATTCGCCATATATACCCACTCATCATATAAGGAATGGTCAGTATGGAATCAAAGGACACTGTGTAACTTTTCCTCAAGACATAACAGATGTATGCAATGTACTTCCACAGAGGAAAGAAAAATTGCTTACTTTCATTAGGTATATGAGTAATAAGGATAATACCACTCCATATCCGAAGCAATATGTAATAAGGAGACAGAAAGTCATTGGTGCGCTAAAGTGGTTAAAAATTCACCACAGCGGATATCAAAACATTACAATCCTAGAGTCTAATCTCGATTGGATGGGCAACGATCAAACAAAAAACATGGCTGAGTTCGGCAAAGTTGTACATACCAATCATACATCAAATGATTACACGGAAGAGTTCGTTTCAAAAGCACACATGGTTAATGAAGCACATGAGACTATTTCAATATCAACCATGCATATAAATGAGAAGAAGTCAACCCCTTCACCAACAGAGGCAAAGCCAATTTTAGAACTTGTCAAGCAAAAGGATGATTTGGGAAAGTTAGGGGAAGCCCTGCATTTTCCAGCAATTGATGTGAGCCAACCTGTCTCGTAAGTTACAGACCTATCCATACTATGGTTTTTATTTTCCTTCTATTGGGATTTACAACTAATGTTTAATTCTTTCTGTCATTTATTCTCTCTAGTGAGTACAACGAAACACTGCAAATTATGGTGAATACATTTCCTTGGCTTTTCCCTGGTGGCATTGGAGATATTTGGGATAGCGAAAGGGGGGCCATCCCAGTGAAAGAGTGGGGTAAGCACTTACTAAAGTATTACGATGGTCGATTCATTCGAGATCAACTATTTGTTTTGTATCTTTTCAATACAATATCAAGGCATGTGAATAATAGCCAAGGCAATTACTTCTTCAAGAGTGAGCACTTTTTCAGTCGAGATCCGCCAACTTTGGATCAACTTAAGCAACAAATTTCAGATGGAAGTGACAAGTTTGTTCAAATGCTTCAATATTATTCTCATAACATCAGAGGATCCGATAGTTACTGGCGAACAAAAGCTAGTGAATTAGAGTATTGGATTAATTATCATTTAGGAGCAGGTCATGGACCACCGACATTTTTCATCACCCTGTCATGTGCAGAAAATTGGTGGCCAGACTTGAGGCAGCTTATGATTGATTTGACCACAAACGCAGGAAATGACGAACAAGCTGAATTATTAAAGAAAGGAGATTTCAAAGCTATGTGCAAAGCAGTTGTTGCATATCCTGTGTATGTTAATGAATTTTTCATGAAAAGAAGCAAGGAACTGATTGATACGGTATTGAAAGAAGCACTTGGTATAAAGTATCATTGGGGGCGAATTGAGTTCGCTCCAGGAAGAGGCACAATTCATTTGCATTTATTAGCAATATCAGAAAATCACGCATATCTAAAAGAGTATCACAAAGCAAATACAACCAAGGACAAAGCTGCCGCTGCTGGTGACTATATGGACAAAATATTTGGATACACAGCAGATGTAAAAGTCGATGAAACAATCAATGGACCAGATAAGAATACTTCTCCATTGAAACGTAGATTCTGTGAAGTTATTAATGTTGACGAAGATGCAAGGCAATTAGCTGAAGATTGCATGTGTCATGTATGCAACAACTACTGTCTTCAGAATACTAAAAACAATACTCCAAGAGTTTGCAGACAAGGATTTGGTACAGAATCCAAACATGGAGAAGAAGACACTGAGGGTAGACAACTAATATCTGACCATTTGATACGAGTTGATAAATCTGGAATCACACATTTAGATATGAAAAGGACCAAATCCACAAGATTGCAACAGCACAGTAGAATTCTCCTTCAAACTTGGAGAGCAAACATTGACGTGAAGTGTTTACTATTTGAAACTGATCCTCTTCAGCCGAATATACGTGAAATTGATGAATTAATAAAGTATATATGTGCATATACTGTTAAGAAAAACAAAACACTTAATCAAGAAAAGGAAATAATTCAAGACTTGATTCATAAGTAAGTGATCAAATGAAGTGAAAAAAATACTGATTTCCAGTATTTTTTTGAACGATACCTTTGTCATACTCATCAGTTTTTTCTTGCAACGCTACAAAAGTACACAAAGGAATGATCTTAGCGGTGTTTCAAGTTTAGCAAAGAAAGCTCTTAATAAATTAAGCAGTCAACGCTTAGTACCTATCCAAGAGGCAGTTCACGAAATTATGACATATGACTTAGTGATCACTTCCGAAAAATTCACAACTGCAAGTCTATCACAATGTCAAAAACTACAAACACAGAAAGAGAAGGAAGAGACGAAGTCAACGAATGTAGTGACACAATATATAAATCGGCCTGACCACTTAGATCATCTATCACTCGAACAATTCTTTTACGATCATTTCTGCGTCAACAAGTTTGATTCGACTAAAGAGAATAGGATACTCATGGCAAAAGGATTGAACTACAGGCCAAAATATCCAGTCGATTACAATTATGCAAGAGGAATAGTTTTGCTACACAAACCGTGGGGACCAAAGCAGTCACTAAACGCTATACTGCAAAATAAAGATTTGACAATCCGTACATTTCTTACTATGATGGATGAAAAACAAGTACCATCCAGTGTCGTAACTCAATATCATCTGGCAATCAAATACTCGCAACTAGCAAAAATTGAACTGCTGGCAAAGCAAGGAATGACAGATGATAATCCAAATCTAAATGAGATGGATGATGAAGCACTTGATTTATATATTGCAAGTGAACATTGCCGTAACATGACAGAAGAAACGCCTCAAACCCGAACTAGAATCGGTGATAGTGAAGCAAACATAGGTATTGGACATGATTGGTCTAAAAGAACAGTAAACCCCTACGTCGAAGAGAGTGGACAAACTTACTTACTGTCGCTAAAAGAAAAATACTACGAAATTATGAATAAATCTGTGACATCGCCAGAAATGTTGAGAATTCCGAAACGAAACGATGGTAAAGAATACGACATTCAGGACTGTACCATTGAACAAAGAACAATCGTATTAGCTGCAGTTGATACTGTAATGAAGTTTATAAACAACGACAAAACATATAAACCATTGAGAGCAACAGTTCTAGGTGAAGCAGGGACTGGCAAGTCATATGTCATCAATACAATAACAACAATAATGAGAAAGCTAACCCAATGCAACGACACAGTCCTTGTGGCTGCTCCATCAGGAGCTGCAGCGTTCAATGTAGGAGGGTGCACATTGCATCGTTCTTTAATGATAGACGTGGACAAGAAAACATCAATACTATCAGACGATAAGAAAATGGAACTACAAAAGCAACTGAAAAGACTCTTAGTATTCATAATTGATGAAAGAAGCATGGTAGCTTCTAACTTACTTGCATCTTCAGAAACACATCTACGAAAGTGTGCATTCAATGGTAACAACACGAGCGAATATTGGGGTGGAGTACCAGTAGTTATAATCTTTGGCGACGACTACCAACTGCCACCAGTCATACACGAAGGAGCAATTACGGGATTTGCAAATTCAAATGGAAATACCAAAGTTACTACAACACAAATGAAGAAAAATGATCAACTATCTGCAACATATGGTAGTAAACTTTTCATCGAAGACATGGTCGAAAGTGTTTTTACTCTAACCGTGAATAAAAGAGTGAAACCAGAGGATCGAGAATTCAAAAGCTTATTGAAGCGTCTTAGAGAAGGCAAACCAACCGATGATGATGCTAATAAATTGTGTCATTTACACACAAGTCAATATCCTCCTGAATTTGAAAGCGAATTAGAAAAACGAGGAAGAGTCATGCACCTATGTGCAACACACAAAGTAAAAAATGATATCAATGAAATGAAATTATTACAGTTATCAGAAAAGAGTAAAGTGCCAATAGCAGCCTTCCTTGATTGTCATTTCACATCTGAAAAAATTCAGGACATGACAATCGTTACTCGAAGACATTTCTACAACAACAAATACGCCAGAGATATAAAGTATTCGCATCTTTGTATTGGAGCAAGAGTAGCAATCGAATCGGTAAACTTTATACCGGAACTGGGACTATACAATGGATCAATAGGGACTGTGATCGATATTGTTTATGACAGTCAAGAAGGACCAAATGGTAAACGAGGATCCCATTTGCCTGAATATGTGATTGTAGATTTTCCAAATTTCAATATTGATGCCGTACCGGGTCTAAAAGCATGGGACACTGACAATAAAACACATGTCCCAATTCCAATGATGACACAACCATGTACGTATAATTGTTGCAAAATGAAATTTTGTCCTTTAGTCCCAGCATGGGCATCGACATTACATAAATTTCAAGGTATGCAAGCCGGTCAAGACAAAAAAGACATAATAAACTTCCTAATGATTGACTGCGGTGACATTAAGACTGAACAAAATTGCCCAGGTATGTGTTACGTTGCAACAAGTCGCGCAAAAACTATTGGAACTTTCGAACAAACGCATCCAAAAGATTCGTCCTTATATTGGATCGGAGTAGGCATGAATCAAACAAGATTAAAAGAGGGTGCTTTGAAATGGGATGAAAAGAATAAAGGCCAAAAAATCAACTGCAAAAAGGTTCAAGATAGAAATGATTGGGTGAACTACCTTCTTGAGAAATCAGAAGAAACAAAGAAAGAGTACACGGCCAAAAAGTTGCAAATAATCGAAGAAACAACATTCAACGAAGCAACAACTTGTCAATATGACGAAGACCAGATAAACACGAGTATCATGAATATGATACTTAAACCAAATGAAGAATGGTCTGCCAAGAAGGAAAAACCTAAGTACACGGTACCAAGATCATTTTTTGATTAAACTAACAAATTAAAAAATACCGGAAACCAGTATTTTTTTGGCGAGACATGAATACCGTTTTCTTTCTTCGTGAGTTAATTGATGTCTTGTGATGAATACCGAGCGGTATAAAGTGTCTACTAGAGGAATTCAATATTAGCGTTTTTTCTACGGTTGTAGTGTGACACCTTTCTCGTAAATATATGAATGGTCACGTAGGAACTAGTAGAAAAGGCTGGTATTTTTGGGTCAGGGATCCGGGCTAATGAGGTCGCCGGGGGCCCCTACTTTACTTACAGATATGGTGAAATAGGATGGAATGGAGCCCCGAGGGCGCATGAAGAGGTACTGTAATCAAGATGGATATTCAATTATGGGAGTCATTCACAATGATCAAGAACTAAGCATGTCAATTCTTCATCAAGCTAGAAAAACATACAACGAACACTACAGATTGAATTCTGGTAGAGTCAAGATTATCAAACAGAACGAGGTTAGCAGAGTCACTGGAAAAAT